>Ga0068705_10000002_pt1 | contig 162192 bp, 152 predicted proteins | sample YNPMSTMetaG_FD_65631 | JGI IMG/M metagenome (GOLD analysis project Ga0068705, IMG submission 65631) | Anoxygenic and chlorotrophic microbial mat microbial communities from Yellowstone National Park, USA - YNP MS-T MetaG | ecosystem: Environmental > Aquatic > Thermal springs > Hot (42-90C) >... | reverse complement strand
AGAACTAAAAATGATAGAATTAAAGAAAAGGATAAAAGAGCTGGAAAGCCAACTGAAAAATGATAACCAAAAAAAGAATCTCAAGGATGGATGATCTTTTAAAAAGAACAAGAAAAAAAGACAAATATATTTGCCGATTTTTAATATCCATAAAAGAAGAAAAAAGATTAAAAAGCAGAAAGAAAATTTAAAAAGTTTGGCTGATCTTTAAAATTTAAAAAAAATAAGTCTACCAGATAGTATCCAATCGGATTAAGTGTCTTACAAATTCTGGCTCTTAAAGAGATTTTCAATTGGGCGAAAAACATTTTTGAGATTAGAGTTCTTTACCAAGGTTCAATTTCTAATGATGATGCTTTGAAGATTATTTTTTCATAAAGAATTTTAAGGTTTATTCGATTTATCACTATGATTTAACTGGTTTTTCTCTAATTAAGGAAATATATAATTAAAAGCAAAGCAATCGAAATTGAAGAGAAAGGCTTTTAAGAATAACTCTTACAATTATATTTAAACAAGGTCGATCAAATTTATTTTAAGCAATATGTCCAAAAAACTCTTAATTTGTTTGTTTATTGTAATCGGAGCAATTTTAGTTGCAGGATATTTTTTCTTTCAGCCAACTAGCAAAGAAGAAACTGATGACCCTTTGCTTCAAAAAATTAAATCAGAAGGTAAAATTATTATTGGTCTTGAAGCCAATTATCCCCCGATGGAAAGTATTGACCAAAATGGTAATTTTACTGGTATAGATATTGAAATTGCTAAAGAAATTGCTTCTGATCTTAAGGTTAAACCTGAATTTAAAAATATTAGTTGGGACAAATTATTTGATGCTCTTTTGCAAGAAGAAGTAGATATTCTAATCTCGGCTATTACTATTACTCCTGAAAGATCTGAAAAAATGGCTTTCTCTGACCCTTATTTTAATGCCGGCCAAGTTATCGTTACAACTTTGAATAGAAACGATATTAAAGGGGTAAATGATTTAAAAGGCAAAAAAATAGGAGTTCAGATAGATACAACTAGCGAAACCGAAGCTAAAAAGTACACAGACCCCAATCTTGTTATAACTTTTCAAGACTATGTTTTAGCTAAAGAAAGCCTTTTGAAGGGGGAGATTGATGCAATTATTATTGATTACCCAGCTGCTATTGGTATGGTTTCAGAAGAAAAAAATTTAATAATAGTTGGCGAACCTTTTACTCAAGAATTTTATGGCATAGCTTTAAGAAAAGAAGATAAAACGCTTTTGAATAAAATCAACCAGACCCTTAGGAGACTCAAAAGGGAGGGAAAAATTAAGGAAATTGAACAAAAATGGTTATCAGAATAAGTAGCAAAAATCAATATGAGAGTTAGCCTTAGAATTAAATTACTTTTTTATATTACGATAATAGTTGGAATTGTTTTTATATTTTTATTAGCTCAAACCTTAAATCGAGAAAGGGAAATTTTACAAAATAATTTTAAAGATAAGGCTGGAATTTTAGCTTTAGCTCTTGATGCAAATATTAATAGCCGGCAAGATTTGGAAAATAAAGAGAAACTTCAAAACAATATTTATAAATTTATTTGGTTATATCCAGAGATAGCTGAAATTTCAATTAGTATTCCAAAAGAAGACAGTTTTGAAATTATTGCCTCTAATGATACAAGTAAAATAGGAACCTTAGTTAAAAATGAAAATTTGACCACTTTCCAAGAAGACAAATTGATTACTAAAAATGTTGTTATGCCAGATGGCAACAAAGCTTTTAATGCTATTACTCCAATTAGAGTTGGTGGCGAGCGAGTTGGAGTTTATGATATTAAAATTTTGCTTGAAAGTGAAGAAAAAATTATTCAGCAACGTCAAAAAGAAATTATTTTTACAATTTCTAGTAGTATTGTTACTATCATTTTATTTCTTTTCCTTATTCTGACAAAAGTCATTATTATCCCAATTGAAAAAGTAAGAGAGGGGATCGAAAAAATTAGTTCTGGTAATTTAGATTGGCGATTAGAAATAAAAAGAAACGACGAAATTGGGATCTTGTCTCAAGGGTTTAATCAAATGACTGACAAACTGAAAGAACTTTATTATAATTTAGAAAAGAAGATTGAAGAAAGGACAAAAGAACTTGAAGAAGCAAAAAATATTTTAGAAATCAAAGTAGTAGCTAGAACACGTGAACTTCAAGAGTTAGTTAAAGAAAGAGAAAAAATAATTGAAGAGAGAACCAAAGAACTCCAGAGAAAAATAGATGAATTAGAAAAATTTCATAAATTAGCTGTTGGCCGAGAACTAAAAATGATAGAATTAAAAAAAGAATTAGAAAAAATAAAAACCCAAAATCAAAAAGCCGAAAAATAATTTTAGATTAAAGATTAAAAAAAATTATGACAAAAGAAGAAATTGAAAAATTAAAAGATATTACCCCAGGCCAGGTTATCGCTGAAACAATCAGAACCCATGTTCAATTTATAGAAAAAAAAGAAGGCAAAGATGGGGTTAAAAAACTCTTAGATAAATTAACTGAGTTAGGATATCCGATTGATTTATCAAAACTTAAAACATTCCAATATGTTCCTACCTGGTTAGCCGATCTTGTTATCTTATTAGCTAAAGAACTATTTTCTTGGCGAGACTCTGATATTTTTGAAATGGGAAACTTAGCTCCTAAATATTCTTTCATTATGATTTTATTCGTTAAATTTTTTATTTCTCCAAAAACAGTAGCCAAAATGGCTCCAGAGATGTGGAAAAAACATTTTACAGATGGCTTTTTAGAAAGCGAATATAACGAAAAGGAAAAATATTTTAGAGTTAGGCTTCACCATAATTGTCATCCGACACTTTGTATTTTTTATGCAGGATACTTTCAAAGAATTGCAGAATATGTAGTGAAGGCAAAAAATTTCAAGACCGAAGAAACGAAATGTATGTCAAAAGGGGATCCCTATCATGAATTTGTAATTAAATGGGAATAATTTAATTTTTTAAACTTATGGCAGAAGAAAACAAAGTTGAAATTTTAAAAAAAGTTAGACAAACAGGTGGAAATGTCAAAGGAGCTTGTACCAGAGCAATATTTGAATATTTAAGAATGGCAGCAGAAGAAAAGAAAATTAAAGAAATAAAAGAAAAACTTAAATTTTATGGCTATTCTTTGGATCCAGAAAAAATTTCTCCTGTTAGAATGTATCCCCTCGATTTTGAATTGGCAATTTTGTTTGTTCTTCAAGAGGTTTTGGGTTGGCAAGAAAAAGAAATAAAAGAATTGGGTAGAAATGTCCCAAAACTTTCTTTTATTGTAAAGTTTTTCATTCGTTATCTTGTTAACTTAGAATTAGGATATAAAAGCTCTCCAGTTTATTGGCGTAGTCATTTTGATATTGGGCAAACAGAAACTCCAGAATTTAATTTGAAAGATAAATATTTAGTTTTAATTTTAAAAAATTTCGATCTCCATCCAATCTACTGTGTTTTTTTAACTGGTTATTTTGAAACTATGGCTAAATTTATCCTTAATCGAGAAAAAGTTGAATGTTTTGAAGAAGAATGTACTTTTAAGGGTTTTCCTTATCACAAATTTATTATTAAATGGGATTAAAATTTTATGGTTTCAAATAATAATAAAGAAGAATTATTGTCGCAGATTTCTGAACTCCAAGAATCTCTTGATAATTTAGTGACTTATATCCAAGATTTAAATGATTTTTTGGCGACCCCCTTTTGTTATGTTAATGCTCTTTGGGTTATTATAAATGCCAATAAAGCCTTTTTTAACTTTTTTGAATATTCAGAAATTGAAATAATTGGTAAAGATCTTGGAACCATTTTTCTGGACCGCTCTATTATTACATTAATTCAGAGAATGAATTTAGTAGAAGGGAAAATTTTCGAATTAGAAACAAAAGTCATTACTAAAACCGGGAGGATAATTGAGGTAAATATTTCAGTAAAGGCGAGGGAAGATTTGGAAAAAAATATTATTGGTTATTTTTTAACTTTTACCGATATTACTCAATTTAAAAATATCCAAGAAGAATTGGAAAAAGAAGTCCAATTAAGAACTAAAGAGATTAATGATTCGAGAATTGCTTTATTAAATATCTTAGAAGACTCTGAAACGGCGAGATTACAAGCAGAAGAAGAACGTAATAAAACTTTGGCGATTATTAATAATCTTGCTGATGGGCTTTTAATGTTCAATTCTGATGAAAAACTAACCCTTTTAAATCCCCAGGCAGAAAAATTTTTGGGAATTCAAAGCAAAGATGTTATAGGCAAAACTATCTTAGAACTCCAAAATTACCCTTCATTAGAAAAAATAATCCAAGCAGTTGGAGAGGATTTAAAATCGGTTTCAAGAAGAGAAATCCAAATTAATAATGATTTAATTATCGAGGTAAGTGTTATCTCGGTTACCTTTAAAGAAAAAAATTTGGGCAACTTAATTATTTTGCATGATATTACCCGAGAAAAAATAGTTGAGAGAATGAAAACAGAATTTGTTTCTATTTCAGCTCATCAGTTAAGAACTCCGCTTTCTGCGATTAAGTGGTCTTTAAAAATGCTTTTAGACGGAGATTTAGGGGAAATAAGCTTAGAACAAAAAGAATTTATAGAAAAGGCTTATGCTTCTAACGAGCGAATGATAAAATTAATTAATGATTTGCTTAATGTTACTAGAATTGAAGAAGGCCGTTATTTATTTTCTTTATCTTACGAAAATATTGCTAACATAATTAAAGAACAGTATCAAGCCTTTAAAGAATTGGCAGAGCAAAAAGGTTTAAAAATGGAATTAATTTTTAAACAAGATAAATTTCCTTTAGTTAGAGTTGATAAAGAAAAAATTAGTTTAGTCATTCAAAATCTTATTGAAAATGCTGTTCATTATACTCAGAAAGGGAAAATAACAATTACTTTAGAATCTAAAGATAGAGAAATTATTTTTTCGGTTAAAGATACTGGTATTGGTATTCCAAAAGATCAGCAAGAAAGAGTTTTTTCAAGATTTTTTAGAGCCGAAAACGCAATTTTATCTGAAACCGAAGGTACAGGTTTGGGTTTGTTCATTGCTAAAAATATTATTGAGGCTCATGGAGGTAGAATTTGGTTCGAATCCGAAGAAGGCAAGGGCACAACTTTTTATTTTTCCTTGCCAATAAAAGAAGAATTAGGAGAATTTTTAAGGACATTTTAAAAGCTAGATATTGCTTATTAGAAAATAAAGAGATAAAATAATTATAATATAAATTTAAAGGTCGGCTTAAATATCGAGATTGTATTATTTTAGTTTTTTAAAATTATTTAATTTGTAGAATCTTAGAAATTTTTGTATAATATTTAAAAATATGGCAAAAAAAATTTTATTAATCGAGGATGAAGAGCTAATTTATTCTCTCTTGCAAAAAAAATTAACCCAGGCAGGTTATGATGTTACCGTAGCAATTAACGGAGACGAAGGATTAACTAAAATGCGAGAAATTAAACCTGATCTTATTTTGTTAGATATTATTATGCCTCAAAAAGATGGTTTTTCGGTTATGGAAGAAATTCAAAAAAATAAAGAACTTCAAAGAATTCCAATTATTGTTATTTCTAATTCAGGCCAACCGGTCGAATTAAATAGAGCAAAAGAATTAGGGGCTAAAGACTGGCTAATAAAGACTGACTTTGATCCTAATGAAGTTTTAGAAAAGGTCAAAAAGTATATTTAATATCACTTTTAAACTTTTATGGTAAAAATTTTAGTTGTTGAAGATGACCGCTTTTTAAGAGAACTAATAGTTAAAAAATTAAATCAAGAAGGCTTTGCGACTGAAACAGCAGTTGATGGCGAGGAGGGGCTATCGAAAATTAAAGAAATAAAACCAGATCTTGTACTATTGGATTTAATTTTGCCAACTATTGATGGTTTCGAAGTTTTAAGAAAGCTTAAAGAAGAAGATTTGGTTCCCTCTCTACCAGTAATTATTCTTTCTAACTTAGGTCAGAGAGAAGATATAGAAAGGGGTTTATCTTTGGGAGCAACTGATTATTTAGTCAAAGCTCATTTTACTCCAGATGAAATTATTCAAAAAATAAAATCTATTTTGACAAAATAAAATTTTTCTATGCCAGAATTGCCAGAAGTGGAAACAATTGTTAGGGGGCTGAAAAATAAAGTTTTAAATTTAAAAATTATAGATGTCTGGACTGATATTTATAAAAACATTAAACGACCAAAAAACTTTTCTGAGTTTTTATCTTTAATTACAAACAAAAAAATTGAAAACATTACTCGTTTGGGAAAAAATATTATTTTTCATCTTTCTGATAATTACTTTCTTTTAATCCATCAAAAATTAACTGGTCATCTTTTATATGGTCAATGGGAAAAAGATAAAGATGGCCACTTTATTTCTAAAATCCCAGGGCCCCTAAGAGATGACCCTCAGAACCGCTTTTTGCATTTTATTCTCTTTTTAGATAATGGTTTTCAAATTGGACTTTCCGATCTTAGAAAATTTGCTAAAATTTTATTAGTTAAAAAAGATGAGTTTAATACATTAAAAGAGATTAAAGAATTGGGCCCAGATCCTTTAGATAAAAATTTTACTTTTGAAAAATTTAAAAACCAGATTCGAAAAAAAGAAAAAGGAGAGATAAAAAAAATTTTAATGGACCAAAATATAATTTCTGGGATTGGTAATATCTATTCTGATGAAATTTTGTGGCGAGCGAAAATTCATCCTAAGCGAGATATTTCAAAATTATCGGAAGAAGAACTTAAAAAAATTTATCAAATAATGAGAAAATTATTACCCTTAGCTATAAAACTAAAAGGTGAATCAATTTCTGACTTTAGAGATATTTCAGGCCAAAAAGGCAATTTTGATAAAATAAGGATGGTTTATCGTCGAGAAGGGCAAAGATGTAGTCGTTGTGGAACGGTTATCCAGAAAATTAAAGTTGGTGGAAGGACAGCCCATTTTTGTCCTAACTGTCAAAAATAAAAATATCAGAAATAAAATATATGTATTTACCTTTATATAGCGTTTTATATTTTTTTATGTCTGGCGTTTTTTTCTTTTTTGCTTTGAGAATGCAACAAACTTACCAAAAAACCCGTAGCCTTATAGGCCTTTATTTTAGAAATATTGCCTTATTTTCTGGAATAGCCTCGATGATTTATGCTTTAATGGGTGTTTTCTTCCCTAAAAATTCTTTAGCTTTAGGAGTTGGGAATATAATTGGCGAACCATTTTATTTAATTGGTTTTGTTTATATTATTGCAAGTTTTTTCTATCTAACTTTTCCAAAAATTTCTCAGAAAAAAGTTATTACTATCGGATTTATTTTTGTAATAGTTTCAATTGTCTCTCACATCTATTTTTCCCCTATCCTTTTATTGATGAAAAAGGAATACTTCATTTTAACGCCCCAACTGTGCCAGGTTTAACTTTTATTGTTTTTGCCGCTTTTGCAATGTTGCCAATGATATTTACTCTCTTGAAGGAAGCGCTACATCAAATTGAGTTAAGAAAAAGATCGATCTTTCTGGCTATTGCTCTTTTTCTTTTCTTTTTTGCTGGAGTTATGCAATCAATTTTTTTAGAGCCCCGGCTTTATACTTTTTCTTTCTTTTTACAGGCATTAGCTGCAGCTTTTTTATTCGTTGGAATAAATTCTCGCATTAAAAATAATTAATATTTTTAAATATTATGATTATTCTTCTTTACGGCCAAGGGGAATTTTTTCTTCAAAAAAAATTAAATGAAATTATCGAGCAGATAAAGAAAAAATATCAAAATAATATTTCTTTAGAGGTTTTCGACTTTAAAGAAGAAGAATTAAAATTTGAAGAATTTAAAAATTTCTTTGCTCCTTCTCTTTTCAGAGAAAGGAAAATATTTATTGTTAAAAATAGTTTTTCTTTGCCAATCTTTAAAGAAAAAATTTTTTTAGAAAAAGAAACATTTTTAAAATCTGAGGATATTTTTATCTTTATCGAACACGAAATTAATCCAAAAGATAAATTACTCTCTTTTTTGAAACAAAATGCAACTTGTTACCAATTTAATGAGCCAACTCAAAACGAAATCAAAAGAGAAATTGTTCTAAAGTTAAAAAAAGAAAATTTGGATATTGAACCAATGGCTTTAAATCTCTTTTTAGAATACACAAACAATAATTTATGGCAAATTGAAAACGAAATCGAAAAAATTATTCAATTAAAAAAAGAAGTTTCTTTGAAAACCATTAAGGTGGAAGATATTGAAAGATTAATAAAGCCAATTGAATTTAAAAATGAAATTTTTAAGACAATCGAAGCCATTCTAAAAGGCAAGAAAAAAACGGCTCTAAAATTATTAAGAAATCAATTTTTATCTGGAGCTAACTATGAATATCTATTATCAATGATAACCTATGGCTTTAGAAATTTGACTTTAGTAAAATCAGAACTAAAACCAGGTTATCCTTATAGCCAAATTAGAAAAATTAGTCAAAAGCTGCAAATTCATAGTTTTGCTGTAAGTAAAGCCCTTGAAATTATTAATCTTTTTAATTTTCAAGAAATTAAAAAAATCTATAATAATCTTTTTGAGGTAGAAACCAAAGTTAAATCTGGCAAAATTGATCCTCAAAACGCCTTAATTTTTCTTATTACTCAAATCTAAATAAAAAGTAATTTATAAGTGTTACCTCCTATTTTTATTGGATAAAACCGAATATAATTCGTTTAAATCCATAAATTGTTGCATTAATGATTTCTGAAATTTTATGGTAAAATAAAGTTATAAATAAAATTTTAAACATATGAAAAAAATTTTTGAGATTTTATTTTTAATTTTTATTTTAGCTTTTACCCTTTTAATTTATCAAATTTTTTTGAAAAAAAATCAAAAAATAGAAAATTTATCTCAAAATGAAATTAACCCCGATTGAAGGTAGGAAAGATAATGGAGTATTTGTTTCTCCAAATAGAATTTGGGTTTTAGGCGGAATGGCAGAACAAAAAAATAAATGGGTCTGGAAAAATGATATTTGGGCTTCAACTTTTTGATCTCTTTGAAACTATATTTTGGTCTCTTTTTAAAAAAAACTTTATTTGTGCCCCCAACAGGATTCGAACCTGTAACTCGCGGCTTAAGAGGCCGCTACTCTACCAATTGAGTTATGGGGGCGAATTAATAATAAGTTGGGGTGCAATAAATTTTAATTTGATAGTTTGTAGATGAAAAAACGTTTGATAACGGACCACTTAATCCTCCTCCCAAAACATCTATAGCAAGACCAACAAGCATAAAAGAGCCATAAATTAAAAATAAGCCTATAGCAACATACTTAATAATGTTTTTGCCAGAAGAAACAAGATTTGGATTCTCGCCGCCAAAATAAATTAGAAGACCAGCATAAACTATCAATAAAATAGCAACTAAAGGCACAATTTTCAAAACAACATAATTAATAATTCCGCCAATCATTATGAAAAAATGGCAAAGCTGACAACTAATAGTAGTGGTACTTTTAGAAGGGTTACAAGTGTTATTAACACTACAACCATTAGCATAATTCCTTATATCCACTTCTTTGCCGCAAGGGACTAAACCATCATAACAAAGACAAGTGGTAGCAGTGATGTTACCGCCTTGATCTAATTGATGTGCCACGTAGCATTTATCACGAGTAGCAGTGCAAGCCGCAGCCAAAATGTCTTTTGGAATAAAAAAGAAATAAAATAAACTCAACAAAAATAAAAAGAAAATAAGTTGCCTTTTTAACATTTTAAAATTATAAATAATTTTGTTGAAATATCAAGATTGCTTGCCCTCGGAAGGATTCGAACCTTCATCCTTTGGTCCGAAGCCAAAGATGTTATCCATTACACCACGAGGGCTAAATTTTTATTTATTTTAACAATTTGTTTGAAAAAAACAACTATTTAATATAGAATAAAAGAGCAAAAATAAAATTAGAAATTATGTTAGAAACAGTAAAAATTCCAAGAGAAATAAGGCTAATAATTAAAAAACTCAAAGAAAATGGCTTTCAGGCTTATATTGTTGGGGGTTGTGTTAGAGATATTTTAAGGAATAAAAAACCGAATGATTGGGACATAACCACTAATGCTAAACCTCCAGAAATTCAGAAAATTTTTCCCAAAAGTTATTTAGAAAATGATTTCGGGACAGTAACTGTTTTAACTAAATCAAAAGATATCACTTTAAAAGAAATCGAAATTACACCCTATCGAATTGAATCTAAATATTCTGATTTAAGGCACCCAGATGAAATAACTTGGGCTGAAACCTTAGAAGAAGATTTAAAAAGAAGAGATTTTACTATTAATGCCATGGCAATGGAAATAGAAGGTATTAATTATCATTTAATTGATCTTTTTAATGGTTTTGAAGATTTAAATAAAAAAATTATTCGAGCAGTTGGCAATCCAGAAGAAAGATTTCAAGAAGATGCTTTAAGATTAATCCGAGCAATTAGATTTGCTGTTACTTTAGAGGAAGATATTATTTGGAAAATTGAAGAAAATACAGCCAAAGCAATTAAAAATAATGCAAAATTGTTAGAATATATTTCAAAAGAAAGAATTAGAGACGAGTTTCTAAAAATTATTGGTTCTAAAAATGGAGCTAGAGGAGTTGAGCTTTTAAGAAGATTTGGTTTACTTACTTTTATTATTCCAGAATTAGAAGAAGGTTTTGGCTTAGAACAGAATAAACATCATATTTATCAAGTTTATCAACACGCGCTTTTATCTTTAAATTATGCTTGTCAAAAAAATTTTCCTATTGAAGTTAGAATAGCTGCTCTTTTGCATGATGTTGGCAAACCAAGAACAAAACAGGGTGAAGGCCCAAATTCCACTTTTTATAATCACGAAATTGTTGGGGCTAAAATTACAAAAGAAATTTTAGAAAGATTAAAATTTCCAAAAAAAGATATTGAGAAAGTTGTTAAGTTAGTTAGATACCATCTTTTTTATTATAACCAAGAAGAAGTTAGTGATTCTTCGGTAAGAAGATTATTAAGAAGTGTTGGTTTAGAAAATTTTGATGATTTATTAAAAGTTAGACAAGCTGATAGAATTGGCTCTGGTGTGCCAAAGGCTGAACCTTATAGATTAAGATATTTAAGATATGTAGCTGAAAAAGTTTTACAAGACCCGATTTCGGTTAAGATGCTAAAAGTTAATGGTAATGATGTTATGAGAATTTTAAATATTAAACCAGGGCCAAAAATTGGCCAAATTTTAGATATTCTTTTGGGCGAAGTTTTAGAAAACCCAGAGAAAAATGAAAAATCTTTTTTAGAGAAAGAAATCCAAAAATTGGGCCAACTCTCTGAAGAAGAACTTTCTAATTTAGCAAAAAAAGCCAAAGAAGAAAGAGAAAAAATTGAGCAGAAAAGAGACGAAATGACAAGAAAAAAATACTGGCTAATTTAATTAATATTTGATTATTATTTACTTTAAAAGATTCAAAATGTTTTTATTAAAACCTTCTCGGAGAGTGGTGTAATAGTAGCACGAATCCTTCGGGAGGATTTAGTCCGAGTGCAAATCTCGGCTCTCCGACAAAATCGCTCTAACCAATAACCCGCCGATGAGACGGTCGCCCCTTCGGTGACCAGGAATTTTACCTTCTATTTTTTAGAAAATTATATTAAAATAAGATAAATTTATGCAAAAAGAGAGGAAAAGGATTCTAACTGGTGATAGGCCAACTGGGCCTTTACATTTAGGTCATTATGTTGGCACTTTAGAAAATCGAGTGAAATTTCAAGATCAATATGAGTGTTTTTTTATTATTGCTGATTACCAATTTTTAACTGATCATTTATTAAGGATAAAAGAGCTTGAGAATAACATTAAAGAAATTGTTTTAGACTATTTAGCTGTAGGTATTAATCCTGAAAAGAGTAATATTTTTTTAGAATCAAGAATTCCTGAAATTGCTAAACTTACAATTTATTTTTCAATGTTAGTAACTTTAGCAAGATTGCAAAGAAACCCGACTCTCAAAGAAGAAATCAGATCGGCAGGTTTTGAAAGGGCAAAAGTAAGTTATGGGTTTTTGGGATATCCCATAATTCAAGCTGCTGATATTTTAGCTTTAAAAGGTGAATTTGTGCCAGTTGGCAAAGATCAATTACCTTATATTGAACAAGCCAGAGAAATAGCTAGAAACTTTAATAAAATTTTTCAAAAAGAAGTTTTCCCAATACCTCAAGCAATTTTAAGTAAAACTCCAAAATTACCTGGCATTGATGGTAAAAAAATGTCAAAAAGTTTAAACAATGCTATTTATCTTAAAGATTCAAAAGAAGAAATTGAAAGAAAAATAATGAAAGCTTTTACTGATCCAAAGAGAATTCATCCTACTGATCCTGGCCATTTTAGAGGAAATGTCGTTTTTATTTATTTAGAGGCTTTTCTAAAAGATAAAGAAGAATTAGAAGAACTAAAAAAACTTTACAAAAGAGGAAAAATAGGAGATGTTGCTGTTAAAAAAAGATTAATTGATGTCCTAATAAAATTTCTAGCACCTATTCAAGAAAGAAGAAGAGAGTTTGAAAAAAAACAAAATTTTATCAAAGAAGTTTTAGAAAAAGGAATCGAAAATACAAAAAAAGAAGCTCAAAAAACTTTAGAAGAAGTTGAAAAAACTATGAGTTTTAATTATTTAAATTTATTTTCTTAATTCAATAAGAGTAATTTCAGCTGGAGCATTAAATCTTATTGGTAAAACGCTTTCTCCTAACCCTCGACTGACATAAAAATAAGTTGAGTTTTCTTTAAAAAGCTCGGCTTTGTATTTTTTAAAATAAGGGCCGAACTTTGAAGAGAGTAGAAAATTAGTTAAAAATGGTATATTCACTTGCCCGCCATGAAAATGGCCTGCTAAAATTAAATCTATTTTTCTTTCTTTAGCTTTAGGTAAAATATCAATTGAATGAGAAAGTAAAATTTTAAAAGATTTTTCTGGCACTTTGTTGATTGCCTTTTCTAAATTATCACAATGAGTTGTAGGGTCATCAATTCCAATTAAATAAATTTCACCTTTATCTTTAGAAATTTTAACTGAAGAGTTATTTAAAACAGTAATATTATTTTGAATTAGAATCTCTTTTAGTTTTTTAAAGTTTTTATTTTGATGGTCGTGGTTCCCAAAAACTGCAAAAATTTTTCCAGAAAAATTTTGCGCAATTTCTTGGAAAAATTCTTGACAGACATTAACATCTTTAGTTTTCCAGTCAACAATATCGCCAGTAATAAAAATATAATCTGGCTTTTCCTTTTGAATAATCTCTAAAGCTTCTTTTTCTTTTCTTGTAATTTCTCTTAAATGCAAATCGCTTAAGTGTAAAATTCTTAAACCATTAAAAGCATCAGGCAAATTTGAGAAATAAATAATTGGTTTTTCTACTTTTATCTCTGAAGGAGAAAAAAATTGTAAAAATTGCGAAAAAGAAATAAAAGAAATTAAAAGAAATTTTTCTAAAAACATATTAAAAAAAGAGTTTGTTGTAAAGGTTTATTATTATCTAAATTTTCGTTCTGGTTTCTTAAAACTTCAATTTTGCCATAAACACCATCATAACCTGGAATAGCTAAAACTTTTCCTTCTCTAACATTAATAATTCCCTGGACAATTTCTGGTAAGGTTACTTTTTCTAAATCTTTTCTTTTAACTTCAATTAAAACATTAAATTCGTTTTCGAAATTTTTAATTAATTTTTGATATTCTTGAATAACTCTAATAGTGCCAACTTTCTGATTTAAAACATTAGCAATAATCTCTTCTAAGGGTACTAATCTTTTAAATGGAATTGCGCCTTCAGGAACAAAACCTTCTGGCTTGTCTGCCAATTGTTCAACTCTATTTAAAACTCCAATAGTTAATAATTTATGACACACAGGGCAAATATTATTATATTTTTTTGATTCTTGAGGAGACAAAGAAACTCCGCATAATCTGTGGCCATCATAATGATATTTTCCTTCTTCTGGGAAAAATTCTATTGTATAAAGAAATTTTTGAGGATTTTTCGATTTTATAGCTTCTTTAATGGTAAAATAACTCAATTCTGTATCAAAAACATTAGCTTCTCTGCCTAAATGGCTCAAAGAATGAGCATCTGAATTGCTAATTAAAGTAATCCTCCGACCATCAGGCATTCGCCAGAGCATATCTGGGCTAGCCGAAAGACCGGTCTCGCCGGCAAAAATATATTTTGAATAATCCTCAAAACACTCTTCAATTGAATCAAATCCGGATTTAGATCCAAATAAAGAAAACCAGGGGGTCATTAAATGTGCTGGAACAATTAAACAATCTTGAGAAATATTTAAAACAATTTTGGCTAATTCTTTTGCATCTAAACCTAAGATTGGCCTGCCATCTGCTTTTAAATTACCAACTATTGATAAATAACCATTAATTTTTTCTACAATTTCTAAAGATGGGGCAAAAACTAAAATATGAATTTTCCTAACTTTGTAATTTTTTGAATAGATACAACTAATTTCTGAAGTTAAAATAAAACGAGTTTCAGAAGCTGAATTTTTTAATTTAAAAAGTCCTTCTTGAGCAGGTTCTAATTTTTCTTTAATTTCTTTAAACCATAAAGGGTGAGTAAAATCACCCGTTCCTAAAACTTTAATACCTTTAATCTTTGCAAACTTATCCAAATTCTCCAGACCCATCTGGCTTGAAGTTGCCCGAGAATATTTACTGTGTAAATGAAAATCGGCAATAAATTTCATAATCTTTATATTTGCCTACCTAAGACAACCTTAGGGTAGGCAAAGATTCTATTTTATAAATCGCGGAATTTACACGAATTTTGGCACGAATATCACGAATGGTGATAAACAAATTAAAAGTTAAAGACCAAAAATCAAAAATCAAAGACCAAAAATATAAATTAAAAATGTAAAAATTAATTTCTTCAAGGCAATGGTATAATAATCCATATAAAAAAAGAACCGTTGCTTACCCTGGGTAAGCAATAAGCCCCGCCTCTCTTTGGTTTTTATTTTGCTTTTGAATCTTTAATTTTTTAACGAAACAAGAATCTAGTCCGCGCCAGTCTTTTAATATAAAATATTTAGAATTAACTTACTTTATAAACTTTATATCCTTCTCTAACTTTTTCTTTAACTTTAATGCCAATTTCGTCTCCCTTTTTCGCTAATTTTAACTTTTGGTGCTGTTTTTCCATTGAATCAACTTTTTGAGTAAAATCAGTTTTTTCGCCACCAACAATTCGAATTTTGTCGCCAAGCTTTAAAGGAGCTAATAGTTTCATAGCAATAACCTTAATTTTATCGTAATAATGGTTTACCTCACCCAGAAAAACTTCTTTTTGAGTTTTTTCTTTAGCAACTTTTGCCTTTTGTTCTTTCTTAATCTTTTTAATACTTTCTTTCTTTTTTTTAGTCGATTTTTTTGTTTTTTTAACTATTTTCTTTTTTGGCATATTTTTTTAAAAAACGACCTTTTAATTAATGATTTAATTTTTTCTCTTTTTTAATTAACTGGACCAATTTTTGAACTAAAATTTTAGGATTTTTTTCAAAAACAACTGAAGTTTTTGGTCGATGACCCTGACTTAAAATTTTTCTAATTAAATCAGCAATTCCGCCTGAACCCTCTAAAACTCCAATTGGAGTTTTGGTTTCAAAGGCGACTGTAAATTCGTTTAGAGTACCAGTTCGGCCGCAAATAATAATTACTCCATCAGCTGATTTAGTTAAAATCAAATTTCGGCCAACATAATCAAAACCTGTATAACAAATTAAATCAAATTTATCTATTGGAAGTTTATATCTTTTCAAATGCTCTTTTTCGCTAGAGGCCGGAGAAAAACCAATACTAATGCCACCAACTTCTTTAGCTCCGCAAGCAGCGAAATAAGGCACGCCAGTTGTGGCTCCGGTTAAAAGAATGTGCCCTTCTTTGGCAATTTCTCGACCAACTTCTTTAGCTAACTCTTGAATATTAGAGCAACAAATATCAGTTTGGGCAGCTCCAGAAACACAAATTTTAAATTGTTCTTTTGTCATATTTTTAAAAAATAATTAAAGTCTTTGTTTTCAATGTTTAAACCTTTTTGAAAGATCTCTTTCCCAAATTGGATCAACAATTTTTTTATACTCTTTTGCATAATTGTCTAAAGTTTTCGTGATTTGAGGATCTTTCACAACTTTTTCAATCCCAGGATAAGATGGTTTTGGTTTGTATTCCTGGTAAAGTTTTCTTAAAACCCAAGGATTATCAATTAAAGCACAGGGGCTTAAAAGATTTCCATTTTGACAATAGGGTTGTTCTTTCTGAATTGCTTGAAAAAAAGGAGAATGAATAACCTCAACAAGTTTTTTGCCAATAATATTATCAACTGAAAATTGTAAAAAAACGCAAGGCTCAACGTCGCCATTAGAATTAATATGAAAATAACCAGCATTAGGCCTTGCCCCGGCCATGCAGCCACCAACATAGGGGCCATCATTCCAGAAATCACCAATAAATATTGGCTTTGTTTGGCGAAAATAAGCCACTCTTTCTCTTAATCGATTTCTTTGCTCTGGTAAGGCCATTAAAGAAGTGTCAGGATTTCTGCCTATGGGCACATACTGAAAATACCAGCCAAAAAGGCAGCCTTTATCAATAAAGAAATCAATAAATTCGTCAGAAACTAAAATATCTGAGTTTTTAATTGTAGGAGTAGCTGAAAAACCAAAAAGAACACCATTCTTTTTTAAATTTTCCATTGCCAAAAGGATTTTTTGGAACATACCACTGCCTCTTCTGGCGTCAGTTTCTTTTTCAAAACCTTCAACTGAAATGGCTGGAGCAACATTACCAAGCTCAGCTAATTTTTTGGCCAATTTTTCATCAATCAAAGTTCCATTTGTATAAACCATAAAATAAATATCGTTGTGCTTTTCAAAAAGATCCAAAAGATCCTTTCTAATGAATGGTTCGCCTCCTGAAATTACAATAAAATGAAAGCCGAGCTCTTTAGCTTCTCTAAAAATCCTATCTATTTCTTCAAAAGAAAGAACATCTTGCTCTTTTTGATATTCACCGGCATAGCAACCAATACAATGTAAATTGCATCTTGCTGTTGGGCTTAAAACAAAAAGCCAAGGCAAAGTAAAACCTAATTTTTTACTATTTTTATTTCTAACCTCAGAGCCAATAATTACTTGGTTAATCAAAAAATTTTCAATAAATTTTTCCTTTGGTTTTTTAGAAAGATTAGAAAATAATTTTTTAGTCAAAACAATGCTCGGATGCTTATTTTTGAATAGATTTTCAATAGTTTTTGCTGTTCCCTTGATTTTTTTATCAGTAATTATTTTTTGAGAAAATTTTAAAAGCTTAATCAAATTTTCATCAGAAATATTAGAAGCAACAAATATTGCCTTTTTTAATAAAATAGCTTTTATATTTTTTATCATAAATTACTTTAAGTTTAATCTAAATTCATAGCCAAATTTTTCAAAGCCAAGCTTTTCGTAAAATTGATGAACTTCTGGTTTTGAGAATCTCGAAGTACAAACAATTTTATAACAATTTTCTTCTTTAGCTTTATTAATAATTTCATTTAAAATTTTTGTGCCTATACCTTGGCCTCGATAATTTTCGTTTACAAATACGTCTTCAATATAACCTAAAGGTTCTGGATGAAGATCATTTTTAAGAATATAAAGTCTGGCTCTGGCAATTTCTTGATTTTCTTTATCTAAATAACTAAAACGAAAACCTTTTACTGTAATTTCTTGAAAAGTGATTTTTTCTTCCATATTTTTAAAAATAATTTTATTGCCCCCAATAGGACTTGAACCTATATTTTAGGCTCCGGAAGCCTACGCTCTTTTCCAATTGAGCTATGGGGGCATTAATATTATTGTATCTTTCGACCGACAATAAAAATATTCGACTTTTCTTTATTTTTTCTGTTTAAATAGCCTGATTCTAAAATTTGAAATTGGTTTTTTACTAAAAGATCTTCTACTTCTTTTTTTCTGAAACAATGAAAATAAACCTTTGGAATAGGGCCTAATGGTAATATAATATCATTAAAATCTAATTTTGACAATCTTAATAATTTTAAAAAGTTCGCCTTTAAAATTTTAAAATAATTTTTTTTATTAAAAAGATTCCAAACAGTAATAATTAAAATTCCATCTTTCTTTAGCACTCTTTTAATTTCTTTAATAAATTCTTTTCTTAATTTTTGAGAAGGAATATGATGTAAAGTAGCAATAGAAAAAACTAAATCAAAAAAGTTATCTTCAAAAGGCAAAGAAAAAGCATTTGCAAAAATAAATTGAATTTTATTATTTATTGTTGTATTAAGATATTGATTTTTAGCAATTTCAATTAATTTTTCAGAAAAATCTACCCCAAAATAAAAAGTATTTTTGTCTTTAAAAATTTGAGAATACTGCCCAGAGCCACAACCTAAATCTAAAACTTTGTTATTTTCTTTGAAATATTTTAAAATTAAAGATTCAATTTCTGGCCAAGGTTTTTGTCTTCTTAAAGCAAAATCTTTGGCAAAAAGGTTATAATTTTTTTGATTTTCTTCTAAAATTATTTTAGCCAAATTATCTTCCATATATGGATATTGTAAAAGAAATTATTAAAAAAGCAAAAGAAAGAAAAATAAAGAGAAAAGAGGAATTAGATCAAATTAAAAGAGAATTAGCTAAAAAATACAAAGGAAAGTTTTTGTCTAATTTTTTAATTTTGAAAAAATATCAAGAACTATTAGAAAACGGAGAAATTGAAAAAATGCCTTTCTTAGAAGAAATTTTAAAGAAAAGGCCAATTAGATCTTTATCTGGTATTGTGACTGTTTCTGTTTTAACAAAACCCTATCCTTGTCCTGGGAAATGTCTTTATTGTCCTTTTCAAAAAGGGATGCCAAAAAGTTATTTAAAAAAAGAGCCCGCTGCCCAAAGAGCAAAAAATTTAAAATTTAACCCTTATTTGCAAGTACAAAAAAGACTCGAAATGTTAAAAACCGAAGGGCACCCAACTGATAAAATTGAACTAAGAATTATTGGCGGAACTTGGTCTTATTATCCAAAAAATTATCAAGTATGGTTTATTAAAGAATGCTTCCGAGCAGCCAATGATTTCGAAAAAACTAAAAAACCTAAATCCGAAACTCTAAATCTTAAGAAGAATCTAAATTTCAACCTTTTAGTTCTAAAAAAAGAGCAAAAGAAAAATGAAAAAGCAAAAAATCGAATCGTTGGTATCTCTATAGAAACAAGACCTGATTTTATTGATAAAAAAGAAATTTTAAGATTAAGGCTATTAGGGGTAACAATGGTTGAATTGGGTGTCCAATCAATTGATGAAAAAATATTAGAAATTAATCAAAGAGGTCATGGAGTTAAAGAAATTATTTTAGCCACGAAATTGTTAAAAGATGCTGGCTTTAAGGTTTTATATCAAATGATGTTAAATTTGCCTGGTTCTAATTTAGAAAAAGATGTCAAAATGTTTGAAGAGTTATTTGAAAATCAAGATTTCAAGCCAGATTATTTAAAAATTTATCCTTGTGCCCTTTTAAAAGAAGCGCCATTATATAAACTATATTTAAAGGGAGAATATAAACCTTATTCAAGGGAGGAATTAATTGATACTTTAAAAAAAATTAAAACAAAAATTCCCTATTATGTAAGAATTCAAAGAATTACCAGGGATATTCCAGCTAATTATATTATTGAAGGCGGAACAAAAATTTCAAATATTAGAGAAATCGTTCAAAAAGAAATGGAAAAAGAAGGATTGTTTTGCAAATGTATTCGCTGCCGAGAAGTTAAAGAAAGGTTTAATTTAAAAGAAAAAGTATATCTATTTAGAGAAGACTATCAATCTTCTGGAGGGAAAGAAATTTTTTTAAGTTTTGAAACCAAAGACAGGAAAAAATTATTTAGTTTTTTGAGGTTAAGAATTCCAAGTCAGAATGATGTTTTTATAGAGGTTTTGAAAAATTCGGCTATTATTAGAGAAATTAAAACCTTTGGCGAATTAGTTCCAATTGGTAAAAAAGAAGTTGCCCCTCAACATCGAGGCTTTGGGAAAAAACTTCTTAAAAAAGCCCAAGAAATTGCAAAAAAAGAATTTGGCTTGGGAAAAATAACAGTTATTTCAGGTGTAGGAGTAAGAGATTATTTTAGAAAATTAGGTTATTCATTAAAAGATACCTATATGGTAAAAAAACTATTTTAAAAATTACTCTAAAGAATAATGAGGGGCAATTTTTCTAAGTTTTTCTAAAATTTTCTCTTTTTCTTCTTGAGTTTTAGCTAATTTATATTTTTCTTTAAGTTTTTTTATTTTTTCTCTTCTTTTTCTTTTTTGCCTAATTTGAAAGCGCCTTCTCTTTGGTGAAATTTTTGCTGTCATATTTTTCTATTATTCACTAAAGAAGACCTTTAAAAGAGGCAATTATTTAATAAATAACCAATTAGGCAAAAAATTGCAATAGGGGGCAAAGCTGGAATTGGTTTTTTATTTTTAAAAAAGATATAGAAACTAAATAAAAAGCCTAGAATAGAAAAACAAAATAAAATTAGAGACTTTAAAAAACCAATTTTTAAAAAGGCAATCGAAAAAATTAAAGGGAAAACGATATCGCCGGCTCCTAAAATTAAAAAATTCCCCCCGGGTCTAATACCTTCTAATTTAGTAAAAAAATAGGATTTATCTTTTGGCAATAAAATACCCAAAATTGAATTTTGTTCTGACATTTCTTGAGCTAGTTTTATCATATGCTTTGTTTTGTAAACAGCAATAAAATCATAAATCGAAAAAAGCGAGATTAAAATTGCTACCTGAAAAGGGGTTAACCTTAAACCAATGCCAACAGCAGAACCAACAATAGCAAAAAGAACTGCTAAATTATGCAAAAATGGATTTGGGTTTTTGATTAAAAAAAATATCAAAAGAAAGGTTAAAAAAATCGTTGGTATTGTTGGCAGCCAAATACTTAAAAAGAAAAAGCTACCAAAGCCAATAGCTAAAATATAAATTGATTTAAAAATTTTGCTTTTGATTTTATTTTTTTTAACAAAATAAACCAAAATTAAAGTTAAAGATAAAACAAAAATAAAATTCAAAATAAAATCTTTAATTGAAAAAGGAGGCATCAAATTATCAGAGCTATAGGAAATAATTATTTTTTCCAATCTTAAGGCAGAAACGATAGAAAGAATATAACTTAGAGAGAAAAAAGCTAATTCCAAAATAATGAATTGAAAAAAATTTTGAGGAAAACCATTTACTTTTTCTTGATTTTCGCTTTGGTTGTCTTGAGACATTTTTGATAAATAAATTGACTTGGAGTTCTAAAAGCCAATTTCCCTTTTTTGGCTTGTTTTACCGAATATTTTTTCATTAAAAAATGATAACATATTTTAAGAAGAAATTTTAGATATAATTTGTTGATATAATTTTTCAATTGCTTTTTTCTGTTCTTTCAAATCAGAAATTTCTCGGCGAATTCTTGTCTTTTCTTTCCGAATAAATTTTCTAATGCTTTTAGGGAACTTTTTTCTTGTCATACTTTTGAAAAAATCAATAAAATAAAAAACCTTTGCAAGGTTTAAGATAAAACAAAAATGAAACAATTTCAAGTAAAAATTAAGATTTATGGAGAAATATCTCTAGCCGAAGAATCGCAAACCCCATTTTTACAAAGGCTCCTTAGACCACAATATTTTGTTTTTCTTGTGCTTTCATAAGATGGAGAACAAATAGCAGCCGCTGCATTTCCAGCATAAGGATCTGGCTTACCAGCTTTTATTAGATAAGCCTTAATACCATTGTCAGTTGTCGGCAAAACAAAAGAACCACCAGACATAATAATTTGATTATAAATTATCCTTATGGGATTTTGAGTTGTAGCCTTAGAGGCTAAATTTACTGTGCCTTTGACATAAATTGTTCCTTGCTCTGTCCCTAAAACTGCGCCATTTTCAACAGTTGAAGTCCCTAAGGTAACATCGCAACTAATACAAGCAGAAGGATATTTGGGATTTAAACTATATCTATCTTGAACAGTCAGAGAAAGATAATAAGGGGTTGTATTATAAAAACATCTTTCATAATCTGTACCCTTATCTCTTTTAACTCCCCCTCTTGAATAAGAAAAGTTATAAATACCTGGGGCTAAAGGAGTAAATTGAGCAGAAACTACAGTTGAGGTTGGATAGAAGCAATATAATTCGGAACTGAAAGGAAGACAGCCATCACTACAACACCAACCATATTTAGACAAAATTGTAGTATCGCAAGCGCCGTAAAGTGTAGAATTATATGGAATTAAACACCCATACTTTTCGAAATTGGCTGGAGGATTATAAAGAAAACTACAATGAATAGAGCCGACAAAACAACCACTAACTGCCGCATATAATCCAGAAGGTTTATCTAAATTTAGTAAAACATAATAGTTTTTAGTGGTTTCCGTCGCAGCCACGGATAAGGTCGGGAGGATACCAGATACTTGTCGAGGGTCAGTAGGAGCAGTAGTTGTACCAAAAAAACTCACAGTATCTCCAACTTTTACTGAATTTTGATTGAAAGAAGCAATATTGGTAAAACTAAGACTTGGGCATTTTGCTAAAGTGATAAATGGCAATAATAAAGAAACGATAACTATTTTAAAAATATTTTTTAACATATTTATAAGTTTACAAGCTAAATCTTACTTTAAATAATTATAATTTTTTTAAAATATTAATCAACCCTTTATTCACCCTTAATTACTGCCAAAGGTGAAAGTTTAGCAACTTTTTTAGCCAAGCCTGCTTGATGGACAACTTCTACAACCTCATCAATATTTTTGTATGCTTGAGGGGCTTCTTCAGCAATTCCCTTTATTGAATAGCATTTCACAATAATTCCTCCTTTTTCAAGATTTTCAACAATCTCTCTGCCCGATAAATTTTTAATTGCTGCATTTCTTGACATAGTTCTACCGGCACCGTGGCAGGTTGAGTAGAAAGCTTCTTCTGCCTCCTTTGTTCCAACCAAAATATAAGAAGCAGTTCCCATTGATCCTGGAATGATTACTGGTTGGCCAACGCCTCTGTATTTTTCTGGAATTTCAGAATGTCCCGGAGGAAAAGCTCTTGTTGCTCCTTTTCTATGAACTGCAACTTCTTTTTCTTTTCCATCGATATTGTATTTTTCGATTTTAATAATGTTGTGAGCAACGTCATAAAGTAAAGTTAATTTTCCCCCTCGATCTCCCAAAACAGTTTTCCAAGCTTTTCTTACAAAATAAGTAATCATTTGTCTGTTTGCCCAGGCATAGTTTGCTGCAGCGGCCATTGCTGAAAAATATCTTCTCCCTTCTGGAGAATTAAAAGGAACGCAGGCAAATTCTCTGTCTGGCACTTTGATCTTGTATTTATTGAACATCAAAGGAATAAATTCTCTTAAATAATCAGAACAAACTTGATGGCCAAGGCCCCTCGACCCACAATGCACCATTATTACTACCTGATCTTTAAATAAGCCAAACGCATTCGCAATTTCTTCATCAAAAATTTCAGCTACCTTCTGAATTTCTAAAAAGTGATTTCCAGAACCTAAAGTTCCCACTTGATCTCTTCCTCTGTTTTTTGCATGGGTTGAAACTGCTGAAGCATTTGCCCATGGCAACTTTCCTCCTGCTTCGCAATTTTCAATATCTTCTTTTTCTCCATATCCTTGCTCAACCAAATAGGGAACTCCTCCTTCTAAAATTTTATCTAGTTCTGGGATTGAAAACTTAAGTTGCCTTCCCCTGCCAAGCCCGGAAGGAACTTCTTTGTGAATTCCGTTTGCCAATTGTTCAAGATAGGGCTTGATTTCTTTTTCAGTAAAGTTCGAAATTAACAATCTGACCCCGCAGTTCACATCATAACCACAATTTGAGACAACAAAATTATTAGCAATAAAATTATGGCTTCGATGACTAACTGTAAAGTCGTATACATAATCTTTAAATGGGATTTTTTCAATCGTTTCTATTTCATCCCAAACTATTCCGCTTTTTCCTAATCCCTCGGTAGCCAATTTTACAAATTCTTCAAAAGTAGGAAATTGTCCAACAAAAGGTCTAGCTAAGTTTCTACCCCCCTTCTTTATTAAAGCTAAAAGAGAACCTAGTTGAGATTCCCTAAACTTAATCAACCTTTTTCTCGATTTAATTCCCTTTTTTAGACTTTTCTCTTGAATAAACTTTTGCTTTGCTCTAATAAAATGAACTGCAAGATTTCCTAAAAATTGCTTTTCTTTATGATACTCATAACCTATTTTGCTCCACAAATTAAGAAGATTTTCAGGTGAACTGGCAAACAACAGACGAAGCCTCCAAGCGGTTTTGCCATTCTCTCTCGCGTAGTCTTTTCGACAAATTATTTTTGTAGTATTTATTCCAAATTCCCTTAAAAGTTCCTTCAGTTGTTTTAAAACTTTTTTCCCACTTTTGAGGAATTCCTCATTTTTATTCATTCCAAAAAAGGGCGCATTGAAGTTAAAGCCATGACCAGTGATTGTTTTTGGAGCAGAAAGCTCTGCACCAAAAAGCCCAGCTAAAAATAGTCTTTTTTGCCACAAAGTTAACTCAAATAACCAAGAAGGTAGGATCCATTCTTGATTAGCTTTATTACCGCGAGGTATTCCTAATGCCCAGAGCAAGAGAGTAAAACTACTGCTACCGCTTCTTATACTATGCTCTTTTACAGAGAATTCATACAACCTATAGTTAGTTTTGATTCTATGATTTCTTTTCCGGGAAAGGACCCTAGTGACACCAAACCCAATTCTTTTAATATCTTTCCTAATCTCTTCTAAATCTTCTTTTCTTCCGTAGAAGCAAACGCCACCCCTATTTTTCGTTAAAATCAGCACTCCATCCCCTAACAGATAACCCATTATTTTTAACAAGTAGGGAAATTTGGAAGAGGTTGTTTTCAGTGGAAGTAAATTTCTTTTTTTCAATTGATTAATAATTTGTTGCAATCCATGACCGGCGGGATTTTGACCTAATAGTTTCCATTTTTCTTTAATCTTTTCCTCATCAACTAACACCTTTTCTGGAGGTTTTTCATAATGCATCCCTTCAAAAGGATAAATAGCAATCTTTTCTCCCTCTTTTAAATCTTTTAATGGACGCATTCCCAGAGGAGTGTAAAACGGATGATCTCCAGTAGCTTTAATTTCTCTTCCTATTTTCGTTTTGAGTTTGAATATTACAGGATTTACGTGAATTTTAAAAAATTTACAAATTTCCGTTTTTTCAATTTTTCTATTTTCTATTTCAAAACAAGAGATTTCCTTAACCTTTCTTTTTTCAAATTCCTTAATCGGTAAAGAATAACCCAATGGATGCAAGACTCGAGTATTTCCACTTACGCACATTCCCGGGGAAATTATTCCTTCTTTTGTATCAATTGCTGCTACTCCTCCAATTGGAGAAGAATATCCTTCGTGCATGTCTGGCATTGCTAAAGCATATTTTTGAATTCCAGGTAAAGTTGAAACATTGATTAATTGTTCAATCGACCTATCCCTAAGTGCTTCTTCTAACATCTTTTCAGAAAGATAAATCCTGGCCGGTACTCTCATATCAGCTCTAAAATTTTTTGGGATTTCCCATAACCAATCATTTATTTTTATAAAATCTTTTTTTGAAACCATAATTCATTTTAACATAAAATTTGATAAACAAAGAACAAAAAACCACTGATAATTGCTGCTCCAGGGATGGTGAAAATCCAGGTATAAAAAATTTCAATAACTTTTCGCCAATTAACCCGAGCTCTTCTTTCAATTGCACCCACTCCAGTAACAGCCGAAGCTGTTTCGATATAAAAACCATACATTTCCTTTTATCTTTTTAATATTTACTTTACGTTAATAGATTTAATCTTATCTTCCCATTCTCTAACTGTTGTTTTAACAATAGAAATTTTCTTTAAAAACTCATCATTTTTATAGGATTCTAATTCCATCATACTTATTTGGAACATGAAGGCCTCTAAAAAATATTTCATTAACTTTTTTTCGTAATCAGAATACTCATTTAATGAAGGAATAAAATTATTTAAACCTTCCTTTAAATAATCTTGAGTTAAGGGGAGATAAAATAAATGGATATTTTCCAAAGGTCCTTTTCGTAACACCTTTTGTCCGTTTTTATCTTTTTCAAAATAAACCCCATATTTTATTTTAACGCCATTAAACTTTAAATTTTTGTCCAGTATTTCTTTTTTCTTTTCTTCAAAATAAGTCGAGAGTTTTGTTTGAGTAACATCGTCAATGGCACAAATAACATTTTTTTCATTTTTTTCTAAAATCATATTATCAACACCATTTTTAATGTCATCATACCTTGAAGTTCTTAAATTAAGGAAGTCTTCTTTTAAAAATTTATTAAAAAGTGAAGTTTTGAATATCTCAAAGATGTCCCCTTTAGTCATTTTTTCATCTATATCTAATAATTGATCAGGAGACTTTCTATAAGATAATGCTTCTTTTATTTTTTCTTCATTTATTTTTTCTATTTTTTTAAAAGTATTTTCTTTTTCTTGAACTGCAGCTATGTCTTTTTCAATTTTTTCTTTACAATAAACATCAGAAAATTTCTTCATATCAATCCGATAACAATCATCAAAATTTTCTTTTGGAATCATAATTGGCAAACCATCGGCATTTAAGCTAGTTGACAAATCTTTTGCAAAATTAAGCAATTTTTCTACAGGCTCTAGAATATCTTTCTTTTCTTGGGAATTGTTTTCGAAAAATGGACCTTTTTCTGAATTAGTTACCATTAAATTTATTTTAATTATAGACCTTTTAAAAATTAGATATCAAAAAGGATTGTTGCTTGCCAAGTTCCATCTTTTTTTTGGCGAATATCTAATTCATGATAAGTTACTCCTTTAATATGAACCCCCATCCTTTTTAATTGGTTTCCAGTTAAATTTGCTTCAATTTCATTTTCAGTGAATTTTTTAAATTCGACTTTTTCAAAAACCAATTTTTTTGTCTCAGCTAAATACAAAACCTCGCTCAAAAAATCGACTAAAAGAGAAGGTAAATCTATGGATTTAATTTTAATTGTCAGTCGTTTAGTCGCTAGTTGCTTAGTCGTTAGTCGTTTAGTCATCAGTCGTTTAGTCATTTCATACTTTGCAGCTTCAAACATTCCAACCATCGCATTTTCAAAAAGCTCCTTTTTGGTTTTGCCAAAAACCTTAATTTTTAAATCGGCTTTATGTTCTAAAATCTCAAATTTTTTCATAATCTTGACTTTACGACTTACGACTTATGACTTTACGACTTACGACTTATGACTTTACGACTTACGACTTTTTAATTTTTTTCTTAAAGCCGCCTAATTGATTAGAAATACTATCGAGCTTTTTAAATATTCTATTGAATTCTTCTTGAGTAATAAAATTACCATCCTTTAAAACATCAATAGCCGCTAATAATTCACTAACTGAGCCTAAAGAGATATTAATAAACCTATTTAATTCTCTGTCCGAAGTTTTACCACTTCCTTCTGCAATATTTAGGATAATTGAAAAGGCACTTCTAATAAGTTGGGAACCTAATTCAAAACGAAATTCTTTTGGTAGGTGCTTTACCAATTTTAAAATGAGAAAAAATAATTCCTTTGCATCTTTATAGACTTCCCATTCTAAATACCTAAATTTTTTCATAATTTTTATTTTGTTATCAAGTTGTATAGTCGTTAAGTCGTTTAGTCATTCAGTCATTTAGTCATTAATTTTTCAAACTCTTCTCTGGCAACCTTTCTGTCGTCCCAAGGAATTTTTTTACCCTTAATTACAATCGATGGCTCGCATCCTTTACCTGTAATGACAACAATATCTCCTTCTTTTGCTATTTTTAAAGCTTGATAAATAGCTTCTCTCCTATCTAAAATTTTATGAATTATTGGTTTCTGATGATTAATATCTGCATTTTGAGCACCATTTGCTACTTGGTTAATAATTTCTGCTGGATCTTCATCATAAGGATCTTCATTAGTTATAATAATTTCTTGGCAATATTTCGCCGCAATTTCGCCTAAAATCGGTCTTTTCCATTTATCTCTACCTCCTCCTGCTGCCCCAAGGACGCATATTAACCTTGAACCTTGAACTTTGAAATTTGAACTTAAAGTTTGATAAACTTTTTCTAACGCTTGAGGGGTAAAAGCATAATCTACAAAAACCTTAAAAGGTTGATCAATAACTTTTTCCATTCTTCCTGGAACGCCATTAAATTTTTCTAAAGCTTTTTGGCAAGTTTCTAAAGAAATGCCTTGAGATAGGGCAGTAGAAATTGCGCATAATGCATTATAGATATTGAAGACTCCAATTAAATTTAATCTAAAAACAATATTATCAATAGAAAAAATTAAAGGATATCCATCTGAAATTATTTTTGCTTTCACTAATTTCCAATTGTTATTTTTAATATCATTTTCTTTGATATCTCCAAAAGTATAAAGCCATTTTTCTTTAGCTGGGAATTGTAAAAAATAGTTAGAGTTTTCGTCGTCGAAATTAATTATATGAATATCTTTGGTTGCAGCAAAAAGTTGCCCCTTAGCTTTCTTATAATTTTCAAAGCTGCCATGAGATTCGATATGCTCTGGAAATAAGTTTGTAAAAACAGCGATATCAAATTTAATAAATTTATGACGATATTGCTTTATTCCTTCTGAAGTTATTTCTAAAATAGCATATTGGCAGCCAGAACTAATTGATTTTTTTAAAAATTTTTGTAAAAAAAATCTACCTGGAGTAGTCATTCTGAGAGTATTAAATTGCTCTTTCTTGTCGATTTTAAAATGCAAAGAAGAAGAAAGAGATGTTTTAAACTTTGCTTCTTCAAAGATTTGATTAATCATTTCAATAACACTTGTCTTTCCATTAGTGCCAGTTACTCCGATAATTTTTATTTTGCCAGAAAAAGAAGGGAAACCAAAAATTAAAGCTCCTAAAAAAGCCAATAGAAAATGATAAAATTGAATAACAGGTTTCGGAATTATTTTTTTTATCAAAGATATAATCATTTCCCAAGAATTTTTAAAACTTCTTTAATTTTTTCTTCTGGATCTTGAATGTCTTTGGAAATTTTTTCAAGAGCTTTTTTAATTTCTTCTTTCTTAAATCCTAAATTCGAAAGCCCGGCAATAACTTCTTTATCAGTTTCGTTTTCTGTCTTTTTTACATTCTCTATAATACCAGAGATTTCAAAAATAATTTTTTGAATTTTTTTAGGCCCAACACCAGGGATATTTTTAAAAACTTCTTTTCCTTCTTTTTGAATTTTTTCATGTAATTTTTCAATTGAACCAATTGAAGAAATTTCTAAAGAAGCTTTTGCTCCAATACCAGAGATATTATTTAAAAATTCAAAAAGTTCTAATTCTTTTTCTTCTAAAAAACCATAAAGGGAAAATCCATTTTCAGAGAAATCTAAAAAAGTAAAAAGTTTGAGAGCTTGGCCAATTTGTGGTATTCTATTTAGAGAAGCCTTGCTCAAAAAAACTTTAAACCCTATCCCGTTAACACTTAAAACTATAAACTTTTCCTTTTTTTGCAAAATAATACCTTCTAAAGAATAAATCATAGATTTAATTTTTTATTATATCATTAAAAATATGGAATTTAAACTAAAAGCCGATTTTAAACCAACTAGAGACCAAGAAAGAGCAATTAGTCAATTAGTTAAGAATTTAGAGAAGGGAGTTAAATATCAAACTCTTTTAGGGGTTACAGGCTGTGGCAAAACTTTTGATATGGCTAATGTTATTGAAAGAACTCAATTGCCAGCTTTGGTAATTACTTTTAACAAATTATTAGCGGCTCAATTGTATCAAGAATTTAAAGAATTTTTTCCTGAAAACGCTGTTCATTATTTTATTTCTTATTATGATTATTATCAACCAGAAGCTTATATTCCTCAAACTGATACCTATATTGAAAAAGATGCCAAAATCAATCAAGAAATTGATAGGTTAAGACACGCTGCAGTTCAAGATTTATTACAGAGAAACGATGTTATTGTTGTAGCTTCGGTTTCTTGTATTTATAATCTCGGTTCTCCAGAAATCTACCAGAATGTAGCCTTAGAAATCAAAGTTGGTAAAGAAATTAAAAGAAAAAATTTTTTGTCTCATTTAGTTTCTTTGGGGTATCAGAGAAACGAATACGATTTTAAGCCAGGAACTTTTAGAGTTCGAGGAAATATAATTGAAATTTTTCTTATTACAGGTAAGAAAATTTTAAGAGTTGAATTTTTAGGCGACACTATTTCGCGAATAGGCACGAATTTGACCACGAATTTCACGAATATTCGAGAAATCAAAATATTTCCTGCTCATTTTTGGGTAACGCCCCAAGAAAAATTAAAAATTGCTATTGAAAATATAAAACTTGAACTTCAAGAAAGATTGAGAGAGCTCAAAAAAGCTGGAAAAATTTTAGAGATGAAAAGATTAGAGCAAAGAACTAATTATGATTTAGAAATGCTAAAAGAAACTGGTTACTGTCATGGTATTGAAAATTATTCTAGACATTTAGAATTTAGAAAACCAGGAGATCCTCCCTATACTTTACTTGATTATTTGGCTTCTAGCCCGAACAATATAAAAACGAATAGCGAAGGAATATTCGATAAAAATTCATTGTCGCCTAAGAAAAAATCTGGCGATTTTATAGTTTTTATTGATGAATCACATATGACTTTGCCTCAGCTTCATGCTATGGCTAATCAAGATAGAGCCAGAAAAGAAACTTTAATCAATTATGGCTTTCGCTTGCCATCTTGTATTGATAATAGGCCATTAACTTTTGAAGAATTTAAAAGAAAGATTGATAAAATTATTTTTGTTTCAGCCACTCCAGCTAAAGAAGAAAGAAAATTATCAGGTAAAAAATATATTATTGAGCAGTTAATTAGGCCAACAGGTTTATTAGAGCCTAAAATTGAAGTTAGAACAACCCAAAACCAGCTTCAAGATTTAATCGAAGAAATTAAAAAAAGTATTTCTAAAAAACAAAGAGTTTTAGTTTTAACTTTAACAAAAAGATTAGCTGAAATTTTAAGTGAACATTTAAAAGAAGAAGGAATTTCTTCTCAATGGCTTCATTCAGAAGTGAAGGCTCTAGAAAGACCAAAAATTTTAAAAGATTTAAGAGAAGGTAAATATGATGTTTTAATTGGAATTAATTTATTAAGAGAAGGGCTTGATTTACCAGAAGTTGCTTTAATTGCTATTTTAGACGCAGATAAAGAAGGCTTTTTAAGATCAGAGACGACCCTAATTCAAATTATGGGAAGAGCAGCCAGGCATTTAGAAGGCAGGGTTATTTTATATGCCGATACTTTAACAAAATCAATGAAAAAGGCAATTAAAGAAGTTGAAAGGAGAAGAAAAATCCAAGAAGAATATAACAAAAAATATAAAATTACTCCAAAACCAATTATTAAAAAAATTAAAGAATGGCCATTTGGCAAAAAAGAAAAAGCAATAGAAGAAGAATTTTCTTTTGTTAGAGATAAAGAGCTTTTAGAAGAAGAACTAAAAGAAGCAATCAAGAATTGGGACTTTGAAAGGGCAGCCAAAATAAGAGATCTATTAAAGAGCCAAGGTTATAAACTGAAACAAATTAAAAATATTTAAGGCAAACTTAATAGTTTCTAGTTTGCTTTATTGATAAGTTTGGTTATTAAAGATTTTTTTCTAGCAGCAGTATTTTTTTTGATAATGCCAACCTTAGCTGCCTTATCTAAAGCCTTATAAACTAGAGGCAAAAGTTTCTTTGCTTCCTCTCTTTGATTTTCTTGAATTAGTTTTTTAGTTTTTTTAACTAATTCTTTAATTTTCTTTTTATAAGCTAAATTTCTAACTTTTCTCTTAATACTTTGTCTTAAAGCTTTTTTAGCTGATTTTGTTATTGGCATAAATTTTAAATTAATTTTATATTATAATTTTATATTATAATCCTTTTTTTAATTTTTACAATATTAACGAACATTCAACTCACTTTTTATCTATTGTAGGCTTCTTGATTTATTTGGCAAATTTGATAGAATAATTAAAATTTATTTTTAAAATAATTTTGTTATAATAAATTTATGTTAAAAACAGAAGAAAAGCAAAAACTTATTAAAGAAACCCAAATTCATGAAACCGATACTGGCTCGGCTGATGTTCAGATTGCAATTTTAACTAAAGAAATTGAAAATCTTTCTTTACATTTAAAAAGATATCCAAAAGACGAACATTCAAAAAGGGGTCTTTTGAGGAAAATTATTAAAAGAAAAAGATTATTAAAATTTTTAGAGAAAACCGATAAAGAAAGATATCAAAAATTAGTTAAAAAACTTGGGTTATAATTTTTTATACAAAAAATTAAGGCAACTCGCTAACTTATTTATTTTTTAATTTTTATGTTAAAAAAGCCTAAAGAACAGCGGGTTGAAGTGCTCATTGATGTTCAAAATCTTTATTATTCAGCCAGAAATTTATACGGAGCTAAAGTTAACTTTGACGCAATTTTAAAAAAGGCAATTTCTGGTAGAAAATTTGTTAGAGCTTTCGCTTACGTAGTTAGAACAAAAACTGGCGAGGAAAAACCGTTCTTTGAGGCTTTAACAAAATTAGGTATTGAAACAAGAATTAGAGATCTTCAAGAATTTTATGGTGGAGCTAAAAAAGCCGATTGGGATGTAGGGATTACAGTTGACGCTATTAGAACTTCTACTAATGTTGATGTGGTTATTCTTTGTTCTGGCGATGGAGATTTTGTTCCTTTGGTGGAATATTTAAAAAATCAAGGTAAAAGAGTTGAAGTTATTGCTTTTGGCAGAACTGCTTCCTCGAAAATAAAAGAAGCTGCTGATGAATTTTTTGACCTTGAGCAATCTCCTCGCAAATTTCTCTTTTTAAAATAATGACTTATCAACTTAAATTAGAAAATAAAAATTTAGAAATTAATTTAAAAACTCCGGCCGTTCAAGCAGCCGGCAGTGTTTTAGCAAAATATGGCGAAACAGTGGTTTTAGCCACTGTTTGTTTTGGCCCCGAAAAGGAAGGTTTAGACTTTTTTCCTTTAACTGTTGATTATGAAGAAAGATATTATGCTGCTGGAAAAATTTTAGGTCCTCGATTTACGAAAAGAGAAGGGAGACCTTCTCAAGAAGCAATTTTAATTGCTAGAGCAATTGATAGAGCAATTAGACCTTTATTCCCAAAAGATTTTAAAAGAGAAGTTCAAGTAGTTATTACCTGTTTAAGCTGGGATGGAGAATCAGAACCCGGTTCTTTAGGTTTAATTGGAGCCTCTTTAGCTTTATTTTTATCACCTTTGCCTTGGCAAGGGCCTATAGGTGTAGTAAGAATTGGTCAAGATAAGAATGGTCGCCACTTCGGCGACCTGCCGACGAGGCATGGTAATTTTATTTTATTTCCAAATTACAATGAAAGAGAAGAGGGCGACCTTGATTTATTAATTTCAGCTGTCGAAAGCAATGGAGAACTGTTAATTAATATGATTGAAGCTCAAGGCAATGAAGTTTCAGAGGAAACTATTTCAAAAGCAATCGATTTTTCTAAATCTTATTTAAAAGAAATTATTGATTTTCAAAAGAAAATTTCAAAAGAAAATCCAGTTCAAAAGATTGAGTTAAAAGAAAAAGAATTTCAAGACAATCTTCTATCTTTTGTAAAAGAATTTTTAGAAGGAAAATTAAAAGAAGCATTATTTAGTGGTCGCCTCATCGGCGACCAACCGACGAGATGTGGAGATAAAATTGAAAGGTCGCCTCTACGGCGACCTGCCGACGAGGCAAGGCAAGATAATTTAAAAAAATTAGAAGAAGATTTAAAAGAAAAAGTTGAAGAGAATTTTGGCGAAAATTTAATTTCTCAAGCAATGGAAATTTATGAAATAGAAAAAGAAAAAATATTTATTGAAACAATTTTAAGTGAAAAAATTAGACCAGACGGTAGAAAACTTGATGAAATCAGGCCTTTAGATGTTCAAGTAGGTGTTTTACCAAGAACTCATGGTTCGGCTCTCTTTTCTCGCGGTTTGACAAAAGTTTTATCAATTACAACTTTGGGTTCCCCTGGTGATCAACAACTTTTAGAAGGAATGGAGATAAAAGGTAAGAAAAGATTTTTACACCATTATAATTTTCCTCCGTTTGCTCCAGGAGAAATTGGCAAAATTGGATCCCCAGGAAGAAGAGAAATTGGCCACGGTGCTTTAGCTGAAAGAGCTCTTTTTCCTTTAATCCCAAGTTTTGATGATTTTCCTTATACGATTAGAGTAGTTTCTGAAGTTTTAAGTTCTAATGGTTCTACAAGTATGGCTTCTGTTTGTGGGGCCTCTTTATCTTTAATGGATGCTGGTGTTCCAATTTCAAAACCAGCAGCTGGTATTTCAATCGGTTTGGTGGCTAAAGAAGATTTAAAAGAATATTTACTTTTAACTGATATTCAAGGACCGGAAGATCATTTAGGTTGTATGGATTTTAAAGTTGCTGGTACAGAAGCAGGAATTACAGCCATTCAAATGGATGTAAAAATACCCGGAATTACAAAAGAAATTTTAGAGACGGCTTTAACAAGGGCTAAAGAGGCTAGATTAAAAATTTTAGAAAAAATGAAATCTGTATTACCAGCTCCAAGACCTGAAATTTCTCCTTTCGCCCCGAAAATTTATTCTATTAAAATTGATCCTTCGAAAATTGGTAATGTCATTGGTCCTGGAGGAAGAATAATTAATGAGATTATTGAAAACTGTGGAGTAACTATTGATATTGAAGAAACAGGAAAAATTTTTGTTACTGGAGAAACAACAGAAGCTACTCAAAAGGCAATTGATTGGATTACAAATTTAACTCGAGAAATTAAGGTTGGAGAAATTTTTCAAGGAAAAGTTAAAAGAATTTTAGATTTCGGAGCCATAATTGAAATTTTGCCAGGCCAAGATGGTTTATGTCATATTTCTCAATTTGCCGACTTTAGAATTCCAAAATTAGAGGGTATAATAAAAGTAGGAGATATTATTCCCGTAAAAGTAATTAGTATTGATGAAGCTGGTCGAATAAACTTGTCAGCAAAAGAAGCTGGGTTTAAAATAAAAAGAGATAATCAAGACAGTTCAAAATTTAATCCTTTGAGCCGTTTTAAAAAACAAAAAAAATAATTTAAAAAGATGGCCTTAAAAACAAAAATTGATCCCAAAAAATTTGAATTTATTCTTTCAAAAGGTATTTTAGTAACGATGAAAGATGATTTAGAGCGGCTTAAAAAAGAAGCCCAAACTGTGGCTCCAGAAAAAGCTTTAGAGAAAGTAAAAGAAGCTCCAGCCAAAATTCCTCCGCTTCAAATTCCTAAAGAGAAAGAATTAGAGGCAAAAAGAGAAAAGTTCGAAACAGAGAAAAAGGAAGAAGAAATCAAGATATTGGAAGAAGAAAAAAAGAAAAGAGAGGAAGAAGAGAGAAAAAGAATGGAAGAAGAAGAGAAAAAGAAAAGAGAAGAAGAGTTGAGAAAAAAAGAAGAATTAATTAGACAAAAAATTTTAGAAGAAAAAGAAAAAGAGAAAAAAATAATAGAAGAAGTTAAAAAGAGAGCTATAGAAGAAGAGGAAAGAAAAAAAGAAGAAGCAATTGTAGCTGAAATTAGAAAAAAAGCTTTAGAAACTAAAAAACTTGAAGAAGAATTATTAACAAAAGAAGAGCTAAAAAAACAAAAAGAATTAGAAAAAGAAAGAAAGATTGTCGAGAAGATTAAAGAAGAAGCAAAGAAAAAAGAAGAAATTGAAAGAGAAATTTTGATTACAAAGCTCAAAGATAGCCTTCAAAGAACAAAACTTAATATTTTACAAGAGATAGAAGATTTAAATACAAAAAGGGTACCATTAGAAAAACTACACCAAAAACTTGTTGAAGATTTATCAAAAGAAGAAAATATTTTAAGCCAAATTCTTAAAGAAGAAGAAGAGATTGAAAAAAATATTTCTCAAAATGAAGAGTTAGAAAAAACTGCTCAAAATATTCAGCAGAAAAAAGAAATTGCCCAAAAAATATGGGCTCTTTCTCAAAAAAGAAGAGAGACAGAAAAAGAAAAATGGTCTCAATATGAAAAAGTAAAAAAATTAAAAGAACTTTTAGATAAAAACACTCTTTCGATTAATGAAATTTTACAAGAAATTAATAAGAAAAAGAAGCAAATTGAAGAAATAGATGATAAATTGAGAGAAGTTGATTTACAAAAAGAAAAGAATAATCTAATGAAGAACTTAGAAAGCTATCAAAAAAACCTGGCAGAGATACAAACTTTGATAACTCAAAAATTAAAAAAACATTCAGAATTAGAAGAAAGATTGTCAGAAGTTAGAAAGAAAGGAGAAGAATTTGAAAAAGAAAAGCAAGAAATTGAAAAGAAAGAAAAAACAACTTTATCAATCGAAGAAAAGAAAAAAGTTGAAGAAAGAAGATGGCAAATTGAAGCTAAAATTGAGGAAGTCGAAAAATCAATGTGGGCATTACAAGAAGAAATTGATAATCTTGAAAAAGAAACTGCGAAATTAGAGGAAAATAAATTAGAAATTGAAAATAATATTAAAAATATTTTGTCTCAAATAGAAGAAATTGATATCTATTTAGAGTATGGAATTGAAAAAGGCAAAGAAATTATCGCTGCCAAGAAAGCCGGGATAACTGTTCCAGAAATTGTTCAACAAAAAGAGGAAAAAGAGGAAGAAGAAGAAAAGAAAGGAAAAGTGGTTGTTCTTCATGAGGTTCCAATTGAAAAGAAAATTGAAGAAAAGATTATTGAAGCTGAAGAATTTAAAATGAAAAAAGCATTAGAGGCCGAAAAAGAAAAAATTGAAGCCGAAAAACAGAAAACATTAGCTGAGAAAAAAATATTAGAAGAAGAAAGAAAGAAAATTGAATTTGAAAGAAAAAGACTAGAAGAATTGAAAAAGGCAGCCGAAGAGAAAAAAATTGAGGTTAAAGAAAAAATTTTGACGCCTAAAGAAAAAGCTTTAGAAATGCTTACAAAAACATCTCCCGAAGAGGAAGAGAAAAGAGCAGAGTTTTTATCAAAAATTTCCGGTAAAGAAATATTTAAGACAAAAGAAATATCAGAAGATATTGTTTTCAAGCCAGTTGTGGTTCAAAAACAACCAGCGACCGAAAAAATTGTGATTCGATTGTTAATTATTTTAGTTTTAATAGGGGTTGGAGTTGCAGTTTATCTTCTTTATAATACCTACATTTTCCCCTGGCAAAAAAGAAAAAGTTTGCCCCCTGTTTCGATTCCAATAGAAACATCAACCCAAGAAACAGCTCCTTTAGAAGAATCAACAACTACAGAAACCACTTCAACTACAGAATCTACTTCAAGTCAAGAAATTTCTACTTCAACTATTTCTCTGTCAGAAATCCAATATTTATTTCCTTCTTTCTTGGTTCAAGAAACAAAAATTTTTCAAGCAACCACCAGCCAGGAGGCATTAAATAAATTTTCTGATTTTCTAACAGAAATAAAAAAATCTACTTCAACTGATTTTTGGATAAGATCTCTATTTTTTAATCCAGATCTAAAAGAAACTTACGATTTTATTCAAACCTTGAATGTTTTTTCAGCAAAATCTGCCAATACCATTTTTAAAAAAGAAGACTTTTTACAATCAGAAATATATTTGCGAAAATCAGACAAATTAGTTTCATTGATATTGATTAGTAAAATTGAAAATAAAGATAATGTTTTAAAATCAATTGCTACCTGGGAAAAGATAATGGTTAAAGATTTAGCATTGCTATTTGAAAAATTATATGGTAAAAAAATAACATTTATAGGCAGTTTTCAGATTAGTCAGAAACCATATAATATTAAATATCTTAATTCGACCGAACCAGATATTGGCATTTGCTATACTATTTTTTCTCCAGATGAACAGAATTTCTATTTTGTTTTGTCGACGTCTGGGAAATTAATTAATGAATTTTTAAATAAGCTAATTAGTCAATAAAACCATGGATAAAAACTTTTTAAAAGAGCAAGAGGAAAAATTAGAAAAAGAAAAAGCAAAAATTGAAGAACAATTAAAATTATTTGCTAGAAAAAGTAAAAAAGGAAAAGAAAATTGGCAAACGAAAATGCCAGTTTTAGATGGCAACAAAGAAGAGGAAGAAGCCGATCAATTAGAGGAGTATTTACATTTAGAGGCTATTAAAAAATCACTCGAAGAACAATTAAAAGATATTGATTTAGCTTTAAAAAAGATTAAAAAAGGTAAATATGGCATTTGCGAAGTTTGTGGCAAAGAAATTGAAAAAAATAGATTAAAAGCTATTCCTCAAGCCAGAACTTGTTCTAAATGTCGCGAAGAGAAATTATAATTTAAAATTATGAAATATTCTTTAGAAGAACTTAAAAACTCAAGGCTTAAAATAAAAATAGAGATACCATTTAGCGAGTTTGAAAACTATATTTTAAAAACTAAACAAGATCTTAAAAAAAATATTCAAATTTCCGGGTTTCGTCCAGGCGAAGCGCCAGACGATTTAATTGAAACAAAAGTTGGCAAAATGACTATTTTAGAGTCAGCAGCTCAAGAAGCAATTAAAGATAAATATTTTAAAGTAATCTCTCAAATTCATTATGAGTTAATTGGAGAACCAGAAGTTAAAATTTTAAAATTAGCTCTTGATAATCCTTTTGAATTTGAAATTGAGGTTGATATTTTGCCAAAGATAGAGATGCCTGATTATCGTCAAATTGCCAAAGAAACAGCTAAAGAAGCGATTTCAGTTTTAGAAGAAGAGATCAAAGAAGTTTTAAATTGGGTTTTAACTTCAAGAGCTCAATTTGAAAATCTCGAAAGGCCAGCTCAATTTGATGATTTTGTTGAAATTGAATATTTTTCACCTGACCTTGAAGAGGGTAGGGTTTTTAAAGATGCCTTCTTTTTAGGCAAGGGGCAATTAGTTAAGGGCTTTGAAGAAAATTTAGTTGGTCTAAAAGCAGGAGAAGAAAAAGAATTTAAAATTTTACCTCAAGATCCTAAGAATCAAAATTTGCCCCAAAAAGAAATTTTATTTAATGTCAAAATGTTAAAAGTTCAAAAAGTTAACATTCCTGTTTTAGATGATGAATTTGCTAGAAAATTGGGTAATTTTAAAGATGTTGATGATTTAAAAAGAAATATTCGAGAAGGCTTGATTATTGAAAAAGAAAAAGCTGCCAAACGGAAATGGGAGGAAGAATTTCTGAAAAAAATTAAAGAAAAAACCAATTTTGTTTTACCAGAAAAATTAGTTGAATATCAACAATCGCAACTTCTAGAGAATCTTAAAGCGAAAATTAAAGAAGAGCTTAAGATGGAATTTGAAGACTACTTAAAACAGATTAAGAAAACTCAAGAAGAAGTTTTGCAATCTTTAAAAATGCAAGCTGAAGAAGTGATTAAAAACGAATTGCTTTTAAGAGAAATGATTAAAAAAGAAAATATAGAAGCAACTGATCAAGAAATAGAAGACGAAATAAATAAGTTTTTAAGAAATTTCCCGAGCGTTGAAGCAGCAGAAAAAGAAATTGGCTTAGAAAAATTAAAAGATTATTATAGAGAATTAATTCAAAAAGAAAAACTTTTTCAAATTTTATATAATTTATAAAAAAAAATATGAAAACTCAAATGACCGTTATTCCAACTATTATTGAAAGATCTCAAAGAGGAGAAAGAGCTTATGATATTTTTTCGAGGCTTTTAGAAGAAAGAATTATTTTTTTGGCCGGAGTAATCGACGATTATTTAGCCAATCTTGTTATAGCCGAAATTTTATATTTAGCAGCCAAAGATCCAAAAAGAGATATTAAAATCTATATCAATTCACCAGGAGGAAGTGTAATGGCAGGATTGGCAATTTACGATACAATGCAATATGTTGACTGTGATATCTCTACCATTTGTGTAGGAATGGCAGCCTCAATGGCAGCTTTATTGCTTTCTGCTGGCACAAAAGGAAAAAGATTTGCTTTACCAAATTCTGAAGTTTTGCTTCACCAAGTTTCAGCAACTTCGATTTCAGGTCAAGCTTCTGATATTGAAATTGAAGCTAAAGAAATTTTGAAATTAAAGAAAAAAATGATTGAAATTATTTCAAAACATACCGGCCAACCATTTGAAAGAGTTGAAAAAGATACAGACAGGGATTTTTATTTATCAGCCCAAGAAGCAAAAGATTATGGAATTATCGATGAAGTTATAAAAAGCAAAAAATAATCAAATTTGCTATCCATTTCCTTCCTTTTCATTTCACTTGCCCGGCATCGCGCCGGGCTTTTTATTGATATCTCTCGAATTAACCCTGAATGAAAACGAATGTAAATCGAATGAAAAAATATTATGAGCTCCAGGTGCCAAATTCCAAATTCATGAGATTCGTGGTTAAATTCGTGAGTATTCGCGATTTAAAAAAAATTATAAATCCTAAACTCTAAATTCTAAACAAAATTCAATTCGTTTATTTGAAAATCGAAAATTTAAAATTGAAAATTATTATTGCTTACCCAGGTTAAGCAACAGACCCGCCTTGTTCTATTTGCTTTAAAAGATTAATTTTTATATTTTTAATTTATGTTTTTGGACTTTGGTCTTTGATTTTTGATTTTTATTGCTTACCCTGGGTAAGCAATAAAAATTATTTCGGTGGCATTTTATATTGCAGAACCAATACCCATTCGGTGTCATTTTACACTGCACAATTCGCTGGCGTCTTTACTTTTTTGGAAATTTTTGTTAATGTAATTTCCTTATGGAAGAAAATTTATTAGAAAAAATAAAAAATGTTGAAGCAGAGGCTCAAGAAGAAATCGAGAGATTTAAAAAGATAAAAGAGGAAGAATTAGCCAATAAAGAAACTGAATATTTAAATAGACTTAATAATTTAGAGAAAGAAACTGAAGGCAAAATTAGTTTAATAAAAAAAGAAACAGAAGAGGCAATTTCTAAATTAATTCAAGAAGAAGAAAATAAGCGTAAAGAAACCTTAAAGAGATTAGAAAACATTGACAAAGAAAGGGCTAAAAGTTTTCTTTTAGAGCAATTATGGTTGCTAATTTAAAAAAGTTTATTATTTGTGCCACTAAAAAATATCAAAATGAAATTTTAGATTACTTGCAAAACATTGGTATAGTTCAAATAATTACTTTTTCTTCAGAAAAAATACTCCCAACCGATTTCGACTATAATTTAGCTCAATTAAAGTTTGCTCTTGATTTTATTTCAAGTTTTGAAGAGAAGAAAAACAGAAAATTAAAACAATCTGTTCAAAGCTTTTTATTCTCGAAAATAATTATCTCTCAAGAAGAAATAAACAAACAACTTTCTGGATTTAATTGGTTAGAAATTATTGAAAAAGCAAAAAAATGTCAGACAAACTTAAATGAATTTACAAATAAAATCAAAAGTCTTAAAGAAGAAAAAGAAAAAATTTTCTTTTTAAAAAATTTAGACTTTAATCTGAATGAAATTTCCAAAATAGATAATTTAGACTTTTTAGTTGGAAAAATATCTCAAAAGCAATGGTTAGAAATTCTTGTAATCTTAGAAAAAGAATTGCCTTTAACGCTAGTTAAAAAAATTTTTGAAAATCAAAAAAATGTTTATTTCCTTTTAATTTATGACAAAAGCATTGAACTAGAAATAGAAAAATTAAAAGAAAAATATAAGGTTGAAAAAATCGAAATTAATTTTTCTCAAAGCCCAAAAGAATATTACGAAAAAATAGAAAAGGAATTAGAGCAATTTAACGAAAAACTAATCGAAACAAAAAAAGAAGCTTTAGATTTAACAAATTATTACGATAAATTGAAAATTGTTTTTGATTTTATGAGTTGGGAAAAAGAAAAAGAATTGATTAAAAATAGTTTACAAGAAACTGATTTTGTTTTTTCAATCATTGGTTGGGTTGAAGAAGAAAAATTCGCTCTTTTAAAAGAAAATTTAGAAAAAATTACAAAAGAAATCGAGATTAGAGAAATAGCTATAAAAGAAGGAGAAACAGTGCCGGTTTTGTTGAAAAACAAGGGTTTAGCAAAATATTGTGAAGTTGTTACAAATTTATATGGTTTACCCCTTTATTCAGAACCAGATCCAACTCCATTTTTAACTCCATTTTTCATTCTCTTTTTTGCTATTTGCCTTTCTGATGCTGGCTATGGTTTAGTTTTAGCTTTGATTTCTTTTTTAATCATTAAATTTTTTGATTTGCCAAAAAAAGATTTTTTTAAACTAATGATGATTTTAGGCTTAGCCACTTTTTTTGTTGGTGCTCTTTTTGGTAGTTGGTTTGGTATCGATTTGGAAACTTTGCCTGAATTTTTAAAACCAGTTAGAGATCTATTAATTAAAATTAAAATTGTTGATTCAGTAAAAAATCCCCTTCCTCTTTTAGTTTTTTCTCTATATTTAGGAGCAATTCATATTATTTTTGGTTTGATGATTAAATTCTATTGGAAATTAAAACAGAAAAAAATTGGCGAAGCCTTTTTAGACGATTTTCCTTGGATATTTTTACTTACTTCAATTTTGGTTTTTATTTTAATAAAAACAAAAGTTTTACTATTTCCAGAAAAAATAATAAATATTATTGTTCTAATGGCTGCTGCTTTTGTTGTTTTAACTCAAGGCCGGAAGCAAAAAAATGTCTTTTTGAAAATCCCTTCAGGCATTTACTCTCTTTATGGACTAATAAGTTATTTCTCTGATACTTTATCTTATTCAAGGCTATTAGCTCTTGGCTTAGCTACCGGTATCATTGCTATGGTAATTAATTTGGTGGCAAAGATATTTATGACTATGTTCCCTGGTATTGGAATTTTTGTAGCAATTTTAGTTTTAATATTTGGCCATTTGTTTAATATTGCTATTAATGCTTTAGGCTCATTTATCCATTCTGCTAGGTTGCAATTTGTTGAATTTTTCCCTAAATTTTTTGAAGGCGGAGGTCAAAGATTTAGATTTTTTAAAAAAGAAGGTAAATATATTGAAATAAGTCAATAATCAAGGTCGTTTAATTTTAATAATTAAATTAAATATATGGATTTAGGAATTATCCTTTCAATTTTAGGCGCAGTTTTTTCAGCCACCTTAGCCGGTTTAGGATCAGCTCTTGGTGTTCGAATAGTTGGGGAAATGGCTTCAGGTTTAATTTCTGAAGACCCAGAAAAATTTGGAAAGGTCCTACTACTCCAGGCCTTACCTGGCACTCAAGGCATTTACGGGTTTTTAGGAGCAATTATGGCTTTGCAAAAAATTGGGCTTTTAGGTGGTGGAATTAAAGTTGTGTCTCCAGAAGTTGGCCTTCAAATAATGCTTGCTTGTTTGCCAGTTGGCATTATTGGTTTAATCTCCGCCATTGCTCAAGGGAGAGTAGCAGCTTCTGGAGTTAATATTGTAGCTAAAAAACCAGAAGAGTCAGGAAAACCAGTTATTTTAGCAGCAATGGTTGAAACCTATGCTGTTTTAGGACTTTTAGCTACAATTTTGATTTTAAATGGTATAAAGGTTTAATTGTTTTAAAAGAAAATGGCTTTAGAGGATATTATTAAAAAAATTCAGCAAGAAAAAGAAAATCAAAAAAGAGAAACCGAAAAAGAATACGCTCAAAAGATTGAAGCGATCAAAAAAAAGTACCAAGAAGAAATTGAAAAAAAGACTGAAGAGTTGTTAAAAAAAGCTTTAGAAGAAAAAGAACAAAAAATATTGCAAGCTAAGGTTCAGCTTTCTGCCGAAACGAAAAATTTAGTTTTGGCAAAAAAGCAGAAAATTTTAGATGAACTTTACCAAGAAGTTTTGGAATATTTGGGCAAATTGAGCGAAACTGACTATTTAAAGATAATTTCCAAATTTTTAGAGAGGTGCCCTGAAGAAGGCAATATTTTAGTCACGCCCCATCTTAAAAATATTACCCAAAAAGCAATTTCTGAAAAAGGTAAAAATTTACCAGTAATAGAAACAAATATCAATTCCAAGGGTGGTTTTATTTTTCAAACCACTAATTTTGAAATTGATTTTACTTTTGAGAGATTAGTTAAAAATTTGAGAGAAAATACTGAATTAAAAGTCTCAAAAATATTATTTAATAATATATGAATGCTAATGATTATCTTTTTTTAACTGGAAAATTAAGATATTTACAAACAAAATTGCCAGATTTAACCGACTTAGAAAGAATTCTCGATGCTCCAAACTTTGAATCTGCTTTACAAGTATTTTATGATACCGATTATGCCCAAGAACTTTTGCAAAGAAAACCCGAGGAATTTGAGAAAGTAATTTTAGATGATCTTTTAAATGATAAAAAAATGCTTTTTAGCTTTGTGAAAGATAAAGACTTGATTCGTTTAATTCTTTTAGAATATGATTTTCATAATTTAAAAATTATCTTTAAAGAAAAAATGTTTGGGAAAAACTTAGATTTTCTTTTGCTGCCCTTGGGTTTCTATGAACCAGACCTATTAAAAAAAGTTTTGCTCTCTAAAGAAAAAATTGAAATTGATAATGATTTTAAAAAGCTGGTTGAAAACATTGAAAAGAAAATTGGGGCTAAATTAGAACCATATAAAATCGAAGCCATTTTTGATAAAGAATATTTTTCTTTTAGTTTAGAATTAGCCAAGAGATTAAATAATTTTTTTATCTTTAATTTTATAAGGCTTAAAATTGATTTAGAAAATTTAAGGATAATGCTAAGATTAAAATTGTTACAAGTAGACAAAAATGTTTTTGAAGAACTTTTGATTGATGGGGGCAATATTGGAAAGAAAAATTTTTTAGATTCCTGGGAATTGAATTTAGAAGAAATTTTTAAAAAACTTGAAGGCTTTTTCCCAAGAAGAATTGGAAAATATTTTTCAGAATATCTTGAAAATAAAAAATTTTGGCTTTTAGAAAAACGACTTTTTGAAGAAGAAATTGAATATTTAAGACAAAGTAAGTTTTTAAGTTATGGTCCAGAAATTGTTTTTGCTTATTTTTTGGCAAAAAACAATGCCAATAAAAATATTAGGCTATTAATGCTTGGTAAAATGAATAATATCGGAAAAGAAATTTTAAGAGAAAGAATTAGAAAAAATATCAATTATTAATTTTATGGAATATAAAATTGTTGCCATTGGCCAAAAAGAAGTTATTTTACCCTTTTTAATTTATGGATTTGAAATTTTTCCGGTTTCAGATTTAAAAGAAGGAAAAGAGGCTATAGAAAAGTTAAAAAAAATGGATGTTGCTATTTTGTTTATTACCCAAGATTTAGAAACAAAATTAGCAGAAGAAATAGAGCCATTAAAGAAAATGCCTTTACCAGCTATTATTACTATACCTTCTTCTTTTCAAAAAACTACCGAAAATATTTTTGACATTAAAAAAATAGTCGAACGAGCAATTGGTAGTGATATTATTGGTATTAATAAATAATTATAAAAATATGGAAAAAGGAATTATTAAAAAAGTGTCTGGCCCATTAGTGGTTGGAAAAAATATGTCAAAGGCTAAAATGTACGATTTAGTTAAGGTTTCTGACAAGAAGCTTATTGGAGAAATTATTAGAGTTATAGGAGAAGAAGCAGCAATTCAGGTTTATGAAGAAACTTACGGCATTGGTAGCGGAGAGCCAATTTATTTAGAAGAAAAACCTTTAACTGTTAAATTAGGACCTGGTTTAATAGGTTCAATTTATGATGGTATTCAAAGGCCATTAAATATAATTAGAGAGAAATTTGGTGATTATATTCAAAGAGGAATAGAAGTTGAACCTCTTGATTTAGAAAAAAAATGGCCCTTTAAACCTATTCTTAAAAATGGTGATTACGTTCAAGAAGGAGATATTTTAGGAACTGTTCAGGAGACAAGCGTGATTTTACACAAAATTATGGTTCCAATAGGGATTGAAGGGAAAATTAAACTCATTAAAGAGGGGGATTTTAAAGTTACCGATGAAATAGCAATTATTGAAACTAAAGAAGGAGAAAAATCAGTAACAATGATGCAAGAATGGCCAATTAGAGAGCCAAGAAAAATTAAAGAAAAATTAGTTTTAGATGAACCATTAGTAAGTGGCCAAAGAATTATTGACACATTTTTTCCGGTGGCTAAAGGAGGCACAGCTTGTGTTCCTGGTGGCTTTGGCACTGGCAAAACCGTTATTCAACACCAATTAGCAAAATGGGCTGATGCTGATATTATAATTTTTATTGGTTGCGGAGAAAGAGGTAATGAAATGACCGACGTTTTAATGGAATTTCCTCATTTAGTTGATCCAAAAACTGGCAAGCCTTTAATTGAAAGAACGGTTTTAATTGCTAACACATCAAATATGCCAGTAGCTGCTAGAGAAGCCTCTATTTATACTGGTGTTACTATTGCCGAATATTTTAGAGATATGGGTTACAATGTAGCCTTGATGGCTGATTCGACTTCGAGATGGGCCGAGGCCCTAAGAGAGATTTCGGGTAGATTAGAAGAAATGCCTGGTGAAGAAGGTTATCCTGCTTATTTAGGTTCGAAAGTTGCTAGCTTTTATGAGAGATCTGGAAAAGTAATTTGTTTGGGTAAAGATAACCGAATTGGTTCTTTGTGCATTATTGGTGCTGTTTCTCCTCCAGGAGGAGATTTTTCAGAACCAGTTACCCAAAACACTCTTAGAGTTACAAAAGTTTTTTGGGCTTTAGATAGTAATTTAGCTAACCAAAGACATTTCCCAGCCATTAATTGGCTTACAAGTTACTCTCTTTATACCGAAAATTTTAAAGAGTTTTTGGAAAAACAAGTTGGTAAAGATTTTCTTTCTTTAAGACAAATTGCTTTAGATATTCTTCAAGAAGAATCTCGTCTTCAAGAAATAGTAAGATTGGTTGGAGCAGAATCATTATCTAATAAAGATCAATTAACCCTTTTAATCGCAAAATCTTTGCGAGAAGACTTTTTACAACAAAATGCTTTTGATGAGGTTGATACTTATAGTTCTTTTAAAAAACAATACTTGATGTTGAAAACAATTATTACATTTTATGAAAAAGCAAAGCAAAAATTATTAGCCGGAGCTAAATTTGCCGATATAGCTTCTTCAGATTTATTAATTAAAATTGCAAAAATGAAATTTATAAAAGAGGATAATTTAATTGAAATTGAAAATTTAATGACCGAGATTATGAAAGGTAATTTTTGATAAATTTATATTTTAAATAAAAGCTATGAACAAAATATATAAAACCGTTAAAGAAGTTTCTGGCCCCATTTTGGTTGTTGAAAATGTAAAATCTGTTTTCGACCAAAACTTTAAAAGAATAGAAGGGGCAACTTATGAAGAGTTAGTTGAAATAGAGTTAGGTGATGGTTCAATAAAAAGAGGAAGGGTTTTAGAAATAGACGAGGATAAGGCAGTTATTCAAGTTTTTGAGGAAACTAGAGGTATTTCGCCAAGCCAAGCAAAGGTTAGATTTTTAGGCAAACCAATGCAAATTGGAGTTTCCGAAGATATGTTAGGAAGAATTTTTTCTGGTTCTGGAAAACCAATCGATGGTGGCCCAGAAATTATTCCCGAAGAAATTCTTGATATTAATGGTGCCCCAATTAACCCTGAGGCTAGAGATTATCCAAACGAATTTATTCAAACTGGAATTTCTTCAATTGATGCAATGAATCCCTTAGTTAGAGGTCAAAAACTACCAATTTTTTCCGGGGCTGGGTTGCCTCATTTGGAAATTGCTGCTCAAATTGCGAGACAAGCAAAATTAATTAAAAAAGGAAATGAAGAAGAGAAATTTGCTGTAGTTTTTGGGGCTATGGGTATTACTTTTGAAGAGGCTCAATTTTTCATTAACGATTTTAAAAAAACAAGCGCCATTGAAAGATCAGTTTTATTTATAAATTTGGCTAATGAAGCAGTAATTGAAAGAATTACTTTGCCCAGAGTTGTCTTAACTGTAGCTGAATACCTCGCCTTTAAAAAAGATATGCATGTTTTGGTAATTTTAATTGATATGACTCATTATTGCGAAGCTTTAAAGGAAATTTCAGCTGCTAGAAAAGAGGTTCCAGCAAGAAGGGGTTATCCTGGCTATATGTATTCTGATCTTTCCACAATTTATGAAAGAGCCGGCCGGATTAAAGGCAAAAAAGGTTCAATTACTCAAATTCCAATTTTATCAATGCCAGACGATGATAAAACCCATCCTATTCCTGATTTAACAGGCTATATTACCGAAGGGCAAATTGTTTTATCGAGAGAACTTCACCGAAAAGGAATTTATCCGCCAATTGATGTTTTAACTTCTCTTTCGAGATTAAAAGATAAAGGGATAGGCGAGGGTAAAACTCGAGAAGATCATTCAGGCGTTTCTAACCAATGTTTTTCAGCTTATGCTCAAGGCAAACAAGCTCGAGAGTTAGCAACAATATTAGGTGAAACCGCTCTTTCTGAGTTGGACAAAAAATATTTAAAGTTTACCGATGAATTTGAAAACAAATTTATTGCTCAAGGCTATTATGAGGACAGGTCTATTTTTGAAACATTAGATTTAGCTTGGAGTTTATTGTCTAATTTACCAAAATCAGAACTTAAAAGAATTAAAGAAGAATATATTAAAAAATATTTGAAATAAAAATATGCTTCAAAATGTTAATCCAACAAGAATGGAGCTTTTAAAACTCAAGCAAAAAAGAGAAATTGCTTACTATGGGCACCGTCTTTTAAAAGAAAAACGAGATTCTTTAATGAAAGAATTTTTAAAAATTATCAAAGAAACATATATCTTAGCCGAAAAAATAGAAAAAGAAATGAGCGAAGTTTTAAAAAATTTTACGTTTGCTTTTATTGAGACAAGGCCAGAATTTTTAGAAGAAGCTTTTTTAACTTCTCAGAATAAGGTGGAAACGAATTTTATTATAAGAAATATAATGAATGTCAATATGCCAAATTTTGAATTTAAAAAAGAAGAAAAAAAACTATTTTATTCTTTGGTTTTTTCTAATTCAGATTTAGATTTGGGAGTTCAAAAATTTTCTGAAATTATTGACTCTCTTTTAAAATTAGCCGAACTTAAAAACTCAGCTTTTTTACTTTCATTGGAAATTGAAAAGACCAGAAGAAGAGTTAATGCCTTAGAATATGTTTTGATTCCTTCTATTGAAGAAACTATTAGATATATTACTCGCAAACTTGAGGAACAAGAAAGATCTAATATTATTGCTTTAATGAAAATTAAAGCCAACATTACCAGTAAAAAATAAACTCTGTTATTTGTCTAGGATAAGTAATAAAAGATTTTTTTGCCCCAATTTTTTAATTTGGCGCAAAATTGAATAATTTTAAATTCTAAATCCTAAACTCTAAATTCTAAACAAAATGCAATTCGTTTATTTAAAAATTGAAAATTTAAAATTGAAAATTATTATTGCTTACCCAGGGTAAGCAATAAATTTCACTTACATTTTAGATGATTTAATACGGCTGGTTGACTTAGTCTTTTAATTATTCTAAAATTTAACAATGGTGGGTTGGCTGAGTGGTCCAAAGCAGCGGGTTGCTAACCCGTGGGGATCTAAAAAGTCCCCCGCAGGTTCAAATCCTGCACCCACCGCTGGAGGGGTGTTCCGAATGGTAAGGAGCCGGTCTTGAAAACCGGTGCCAGTTTCTGGCTTGCGAGTTCGAGTCTCGCCCCCTCCGCCAGCAAATTTTTCGTTAGCAAAATTTGCCCCAAAATACAAAATACACACACAAAATACAATTTTTATGTTTGACTTTGAAAAGTTTGATATTTGCAAAAAAGCAAAGATTTAAATAACGAAATTTTACAATTAAGTTTTTTTATTAAAATTTAAATAATAATTCAAATATGATTTTTCTTTCTCAAAAAGAAATTCAAAAAATTATTCCTTTAGAAAAAATTCAAGAAATTATTAAGGCAGTAGAGAAATCTTTTTATGATTACGGAAAGCAGAAAGTACAAATGCCTCCTAAAATGTATCTTAATTTTTCTCTTTTTCAAGGCGATTTAAGAATAATGCCTTCTTATTCTGAAGCTCTTCAAATGGCTGGAACAAAGATTGTTAATGTTCATCCTCTAAATCCAAAATTTGGTTTAAAAACAGTAATGGCAATAATTATTTTAAACGATCCTAAAACTGGTTTGCCTTTAGCCCTAATGGACGGTACTTACATTACTGGTTTAAGAACAGGCGCTGCTGGGGCTTTGGCAATAAAATATTTAGCTAGGAAAGATGCCAAAACCTTGGGCGTAGTTGGAGCAGGCCAACAATCTATTTATCAGATTATGGCTATTTCAAAGATTAAAAAATTAAAAGAAATTTCTGTTTATGATATTAATGAAAAGGCAATCGAAAAGCTTCAGAAAATTCTTTTAAAATATAAAATTAAAATTAAAGCCGAACCATTAGATAAAGTTTGTCAAAAAGACCTCTTAGTTACTTTAACACCAGCCAGAAAGCCAGTTGTTAAAAAAGAATGGCTCAAAGAAGGAGTTCATATTAATGCTATTGGTGCTGATGCCAAAGGTAAGGAAGAGTTAGAGCCAGAAATTTTAAAGCAAGCTAGAATTTTTGTTGATTCATTTGAGCAAGCCAGCCATTCTGGTGAAATCAATGTTCCTCTTTCAAAGGGCATTATTAAAAAAGAAGATATTGCTGGCGAATTAAGCGAAGTTATAATAGGAAAAAAATTAGGTAGGAAAAGCCAAGAGGAAATTACAATTTTTGATTCCACTGGTTTAGCAATCCAAGATCTATACTCAGCCAATTTGATTTTTCAAAAAGCTAAGAAATTAAAAATCGGCAAAAGCTTAAAAATTTTTTAATTTTTATTGATGCAAAAGTAATTGTTTCGATGGTTAATTAAAATAATTTTTACAAAATTTTGTATATATTGTATTGCCTTTTGATTTAAAATTATTTATAATTTATTAATCGAAATAAAAGGTTTTTAAAAACCAATACTATGCAAAAAAAATTTCTCTCTATTTTCTTAGTTTCTTTAATTATTTCTCTCTCTTATCTCTTTTTTGCTTTTGCTTTCACCGAACCTACTGCTACTCCTCCAAATAATAATGTTCCAGCACCAATTAATGTTTCAGCAACTACTCAAACAAAACAAGGCGGACTAAATGTAGCTATTAACTCTGGAACTTATTTGGGCATTGGTACAGCGACTCCTGATTATAAACTAACAGTAATGGATGGCGCAAATTTAGGGAATATAAAGGGAATTTTAAATGCAGGTTATATTTCTGCCGGTCAATTTGGCCAATATACTGGCGGTGGAATTTTTTCTTTTCCTGGCAATGTAGGTATTGGAACAGCAGCTCCAGGAACAAAATTAGATGTAGCCGGGATAATTAGAGCCTCAGGAAATTACTACAATGTAGTTTCTTGGAATTATAATGGCACACCTTCTAATGGAGTAAAAATAAAAACTAATATTCCTTATACCAATGGTTCACAAATGCCTACGATAATAATAGAAGGTTATGATTATGGTAGAGCTAATCCAATTGGTATTTCTCTAGTCTGGTATGTATATGGCGGAAACTTCATTAGCTATAAAGCCTCTTCTTGGGGAAATACAACTCCTACTATTAAACTTGCAAATGAAAATGGATATGTGACTATTTGGTTAGATTGGCGTCCATATTATGGACGTATGACGGTTAGAGCTTATGCCCAAGGTATGTCAGAAACACCAAGTTGGTTTAATGGTTGGACAGTAGTTGACGAACCTGCAGGTACTACAAATCAAGTGACTGTGCCGTATGAAAATACTTTTCCAGGAACAGTTAATTTTGCAAGTGGTATTTGGAACAGTTCTGGCAATGTCGGTATTGGCACAACTACTCCTGCTTATAAACTAACAGTTGCTGGTGATATTTATTATACTGGCCAAATAATTGGACCAGGCGGTTCAGTTGGTTATTGGATCCAATCTGGCTCTAATCTTTATCCTAATAACACTAGCTGGAATGTCGGCATCGGGACGACGGGACCGGGGGCGAAGTTGGATGTTGCGGGTAGTGCAAGAATTAGCGGCGATATTGATATTTCTGGTTCAAACAGATGGATTATTCATTCTCCTGATGATGGAAGGACCACTCTCTATATTGCTCCTTGGGGTACTACCGATTGGAATTGGGGGGCTCAAACGCAATTTGCGAACAATGGAAATGTATATTTTAGTGGCAACGTCGGCATCGGGACGACGGGACCTTCGGCAAAACTCCATGTTTCCGGAGGAGACATTATGTTAAATAATATTTGGATGCGAGAATATAATTCTGGAACAGCTATAGGATTTGGTTATGGTTCTTCTGGAGCTCAAGTTTATACTGGAAAACTGTCGGTTGGCTATAATTATGGCACGGCAGCTCCAAGTAATAGTTTAATAGTGTATGGCAATGTCGGTATCGGCAACACATCCCCTTCATACAAGTTAGATGTCTCAGGCGATGCCAGAGTTACTGGTACTCTTTATGCAGGTACTGTCTCTGGTAATTATACCGGAACCATTAACGCTGCTAATGTCTCTGCTGGTCAATTTGGAGCCAACACAGGTGGAGGAACTTATTCTTTTCCTGGCAACGTCGGCATTGGGACGACGGCACCGATGGCCACTTTACATGTAGTTAATCCTTCAACATCGGCTGGAGCACTAGAAACAATTTTAAGCAGAGCTATAGGCGATAATAATTTTTGGATTGTTACTAAAAAAGGTGTTACTACTAATAATAGTGGCGATATTACATCTAAATTTGGTTTATCCTATATGGGCACAACAGATAATGCTTTCATTAGATTTCATAGAGGAGGTAGCAGCACTGGCGGTTTTATTTCGTTTTCTACCAATAATGATACGGAAGTAGTCAGAATTACTGCTTCAGGCAACGTCGGCATCGGGACGACGAATCCGGCTCATAAGTTAGATATTGCCACAGGAGCAGCGAATGTGAAAACATACACTTATGGATTAGAGACTACAGTCAATACAACAGGTGGATGGGCAAGATCTATGAGATTTAGAAATGAAAATGATAATGTAACAGCTGCTTTTGGCTCACTTAATGGCAATGCTTATATTGCTACTGGGTTTGATATAAATGCTGATGCTACTGGATATCAAACACAACGGCTTACTGTAACCACCGCTGGTAACGTCGGCATTGGCAATACATCCCCTTCATACAAGTTAGATGTTTCAGGCGATGCCAGAGTAACCGGCACTCTTTATGCAGGTACTGTCTCTGGTAATTATACCGGAACCATTAATGCTGCTAATGTCTCTGCTGGTCAATTTGCATCTAGTACAGGTGGAGGAAATTTTTCTTTTCCTGGTAATGTCGGCATTGGGACGACGGCACCACAAACAAAGTTAGATGTATATCAAGCTGGGACAACAGGATGGGCCGGTAGAGCTATTGTTAGAAATGAAAATGTGGCAGCTTTGATGGGTGTTTATAACAACGTGGCTATTGTTGGCGCTCACAATGCTGCTTTGACTGCGTGGAGTCCTCTCTATCTGAATACCGATAATGCGTTAAGCGGATATGGGAACGTAATAATCGGCGGCAACGTCGGCATTGGGACAACGGCACCAGGATATAAATTAGATGTTTCAGGTGATGTTCGTTGGACCGGTATTCTTCAAGGAGGTTCTGTGCCTTGGGCACGATTGACTTCTTTCCCATCTGGTTGTCCTCCGGGCCAATTTGTCACTGCAGTTGGCGGTTCTCTTACTTGTACTGCTCCACCAAGTGGTATTAGTGGCAGTGGTAGTACAAATTACATTCCAATTTGGACCGGTTCTACTTCTTTAGGTAATTCAGTGATTTATCAAAATGGTAGTAATGTCGGTATTGGAACAACGGCACCTGAAAATTCGGCAGGATGGAATAGAGTATTAGATGTATACGGTAATCCTCATAGTAGAATAATTACAAGAACGAGCAATATAAGAACCGCATTTACTTCTCATAATAGTGGATTTTTTGGTGCTCCCGCTGGTGGAATAATAGGGACAGAAACTTCTCATCCTTTATCTTTTATCACCGGTGGAAGTTCAAGAGTTACAATAGATACTTCTGGTAATGTCGGCATCGGAACGACGGCACCAAGTGCGAAGTTAGAAGTAAGTAGTAGTGATTATCCTGTAGCAAGGTTTGTGAGAACTACTACAGCTACAGGAGGAGTGGCTAATGGATGGCAACTGCTCGCAATAAGTAGCGGGACTATGACTTTTGGATTTGGAGGAGGACTTCGTTTTGCTATTCAAGGAAGCGGTACATCTATTAACGATATTGCCCAAATTGCAGGAATAAGAGGAAATCAAGACAACAGCGGTCAATTAGCTTTTTCGGTTGCAAACCAAGGAACAATGCGTAATGCAATGACAATTGATCAATTAGGTAACGTCGGCATCGGCACAACAACACCAGGTACAACGCTTGATGTTAATGGCACAATAAGAGCGAATAAATTAACAGCAGGTGTTATTGATCCTATTTATGAAATTGAAGGTAAAAAATATATTACTTATGTTTCTGATTTTGCTGGGGGTTTGAGAACAGAAACTTCTGGAATTTTACAACTTAAAACTAAAAACAATCAACCTCAAGCAGTAATTGATTTTGATAATTTAGAAAAAGGCAGCGACCTTTGGATTTTTTGGCAAACATCAAATAAAGAAATTAAAGACTTGGTTGTCCTCTTAACGTCCTCTTTTGAGGGAAAAGTATGGTATAATAAAGATGGAAATAAGTTGATTATCTTAGGCGATAAAGAAGGCGAAGTTTCTTATCGTTTCACCCTGCCAAGATTTGATGCCAAAGATTGGCCAAATGAAGAAAAATAAAAATTTAAAAATAATAATTTAATTTAAACTTATGGAAAGAAAAAAACTATTTCTTATTACGAGTTTTATAATAATTTTATTACTAATAGGCGTGTCGCTCTTTTATTCTCAAAAAATTAAAAATATTAAAATTTCTATCTCAGGATTAACACCACACGCTGGAATTTCAACAAGCGAGACAACTTCACTAGAAGCAACAACAACAAAAGAGCAAACAGCAACCTCAACTTCTAAAACTCAAGACCCATTTTTTACTCTGCCCGACGAACCAATAGGATTTACTGTAATGTCAAGTCCAGAACAGACACCGAAATTTTTAGGCGGTTGGTTTTCAAGAAGAGTACCTTTTGCAGAGCCTGGCGAAGAGTTTGAAGCAAAAATAGAAGTTCAAGATGAAAAAGGAGTTTCAAAAGTTATTTTTGTTATTCAAAGCGAAGATAAAAAAATAGAAAAGGAATTTCAAATGGAATTAAAAGAAGGAGATACCAAAAAAGGAACCTGGCAGACAAAGGTCAAAGTTTCAGAAGAAATTCCAACTATCTGGTATAGTTATTTTAAAGCCGAAAATAAAGAAGACAAAACAAACACCCTTATCTTTAATTGGAAATAAATTATGGAAAAGAAAAAAATCTTTATCCTTATTTTCTTAATCTTTCTTTTATTTTTAATTGGAGTCATTTTAGTAAAAAATAAAACAATATTTAAGACTCAAAAAATTTCTTTTGAAGAAGAAAACCCACTTTTAAAAAAAGAACCTCTTTGCAAAGAATATTCTAATAAAGAAGAGCAAATTAGTTGTGTGGCTCAGCTAAGTGGAGATTTATCACTTTGTGAAAATATTTCAGAAAAAGAAATTCAAAATAATTGTTATTTAGGAATTGCCTTTTTATCTCAAGACATCTCAATTTGCGATAAAATTCAAGATGAAGAAAAAAAAGGCGTTTGTAAATTTTTAATCAAAAAGAATTCAACAGTTTGTGACTTTATTGCTAATAAAGAAGAATGCTACAAAATTTTTGCTAGATTTTTAGACGATAAATCATTATGTGAAAAATTAGCAGATACAGCAAAAGTTAAAGAGTGTGTATCAAGTGTTGATTCGGCTATTTCAAAAGAACTGAGAAAAAGAAAAGAAGATAAGATTCAAAAAGAAAGTTCATTATCAGATAAAGCAGTTATAGAAAATAATCTTTCTTTATGCAATACTATTAAAAATACTTCTATTAGAGATAATTGTGTTTATACTATAGCTATAAAACTTCAAGATGTCTCTTTGTGCGAAAAAATATTAGAAGAACCAACAAAAATATCTTGTATGTCTATTTTAAAGAAAGATCCATCTTTATGCGATAACATTAATGATAATTTTGATGTTTTTGCAAAAGATAATTGTTATTTTGCGTTTGTAACTTTAATAAGAGATTTATCAAAAAATTTGCTAAAAATTACTTGTGATAAAATAACTAATATTGATATAAAAGATGGTTGTTATATACAACTTGCAATTCATAAAGAAGATTCTTCTTTGTGTAATAATATTCAAAATACAGTTTTAAGAAAAGCTTGCGATACTATTTTAAAAAAAGATAAAAATTTATGTAAAACCATTTTAAAAGATAATCTTTTTTATAAAGATTATTGCTTATATTATGTAGCTGAACTATTAAAAGATAAAACAGTTTGTGAAGAAATAGAAAATAATTTTATGCATAATAAATGTTTAAAAAAATTTCAAAATTATGAATAAAAAAATTTTTACAATTTTTCTTATATTAATTTTTACACTTTTTCTTTTTGGTCAAGCTAAAAAAGTTAAAGGAGGCCCCCCAATTGCAATTGAAGGAGGAGGTGGAGCCGGAGAGCCTTGTTATGGTTGTAGTGGTTCTCTTTGCTTTGCTGCTGACCTTTTTTGCACTCGGTCTTGCGTTAATAATTCCTGTGTTTTATCTTGCGAATGTTCTACACGTTGCGGTGTGGATTGCTGTACTGATTCAGATTGCCCTCCTTCTGGCTCTTGTAATTATGGTTCTTGGCAAAATCTCGGTTGTGGCAAATCTGGGGGTGGCGTTACTTGTGCTCCAAACCAAATGTTACAAAAGAGTACTAGTACAAATTCAAGGTATACTCGGCATTATTGTGAAGACTATACTTGTAAAATAAGTACTGTTAACTGTCCAGATCAATACCGATGCCTAAATACAATTGCCTGTGGGGCAAATACTGAAATTAGTTTGAAACCTGAGGTTGCTAAAATTAATGACCAGGTAAGTGTTACTAGTATTATTGATGCTGGTGGTTATGGTGTATGCGAAGATGGGTTAGCTGTTAAAATAAACAATGTTACAACGACTGGTTGGAGTATTACTTCATCCAATGATTATTCAATAGATTCTACTTGCCGTTGGTTTACTGGCGATAATTGCTATTGGACTAAACCATTTTGTTCTTATAAATCGATGGATTGTTGGGTATGTGGTATTAATGGTAGACAGATGCTGTGGCATTATTATACCCGTAAAACCTTATCAAAAACATTTAATTTTTCTGTACCTGGTTATTATACATTTTTAATACAAGGCAAAATTACTTCTAATAAAGACATTGGCTATATTTCTACAACAAGCCGACCATTACAGATTAAGGCAAAATATGGCCAAACAACAGATGGTGACCCGACTGATGTTTCAATTGATAAAGATGTCTATTTAGGCGATCCTTCAACTCCAATGACAATAGAATCTGGGACAGTTTTGGGTTCAGAGAATGGAAATGTAATAATTAGAGGGCAACTTAATTTAGTAGCTAGGGCAAATAAAAGTAATCCAATTAGAATAATATATGGAAATCAGCTAATATTTAATCAAGGAGCACAAATTTATTTGCCAACTAGTTCTGATTTAATAGGTGGTGCCTATATTATTAAAAAAGGTAGACCAGACCCCTATGCCAACAATAGCTCTGCTTCTGTTTGCAATTCTAATTATGATTCAACCAGGCCTTTTAAATATTGTGGCTTAAATAAAATTTGCCAAAATGGCCAATGTGTAGATTATACCCCAAGTTTTTAATTGCTCTTTTCAAATTTTATATGGAAAGGAGGGATTACAGTGAAAAGGCTTTTTTTGTTATTTCTCATTTTTCTAATAGGAACCTATGGTGGGTGTAATTGTTCTCCAACCCATGAGCCTACGTATTCGCAATTTAATCAGATAGTTGGTACTGTAGTGGCAAAATATACTGATGTAGCCATTGATAATGCCTCGGTGGTTTTGCAAGGTGGAAATACATCTTTTGAAACTGTTACTGATAAAGACGGAAATTTCTTTTTTAATAATATTCCTGTAGGAGAATATACAATTACTGTCCAGCGACATCTTTATTTATCTGCTAAAACAAATATCCATGTAGAGAGTTCAGACCTCATTAATCCAATTAGGGTCAGAATTGAAATGGAAATAACTCTGCGAGGTAAAATGTATTTTGAAAGTGGTTACCTATTTTGTTGGGAAATCAATACCCCAAATATCCAGAGATTTGAAGTTCCTCTATGTACTCATGCCGTTTCTTCAGACGGTACCAAAATCGCCTTTGCATTATTCCGAGGAGGCTTTGGTGCTCAGGGTGATATTTGTGTTATGGATAGCGACGGATCCAATATTATCTATTTAACCGACAATTACCCATATTTAGACGAACGAAGCCCTAAATTTTCGCCAGATGGCAGCAAGATTGTTTATGAGGGATTTGGACCTTTAGCTAATGGCATAGACATATATTGTGTAGATTTGCAAGGGAATGTAGTTCGTTTAACAGACTGGGATGGAGCTGAATATTCACCTTGTTTTTCACCCGACGGCACCAAAATTGCTTTTTATAGATATTTAGATGGAGAAGGATACTCAGTCTGGATAATGAATGTTGATGGGTCTGAGCCACACAAAATAATAGATTTAGGGCCTTCTTTTTATCTATATGCTGATGGTAATAACTGCGATTGGCAAAATGGAATGCTTTTATTAAATGCTCAAAATGCTCAAAACTCTGATTTTGGTATCTATCTAGTTAATGAAGATGGAAGTAATTTAAGACTTATCGCCAAAGGCAGACATGCATCTTTTGCTTTTAATGGCTCAAAAATTATCTATGACGATTACGATGAGACTCGGCATAATAATATATACATAATAAATCCTGATGGAACTGATAAAACAGAAATATTATCTTCAGCATACTCCTTCCCAGATTGGTTTCAAGATTGGCCAAATGAGTTTTACATGCCCACTGCGGCTCCTTAGTTCTTAGATTGAAGAGGGAGGTTTGCCTTCCTCTTTTTAATTTTACATTCAAACCAATTTCTATTTTCAATGGGAATTAGCACCGGCTTGATTTGTGGAAAAGATTAAAGGCCAAAGACCAAAAACAAAAACCAAAGATTAAAAACCCGCCGTCGAGGCGAGCTATTTCTTACCCAGGGTAAACAATAATCTTATTTTATCTGAATTATTCTAGCATCTGCCTTTAATTTTTATATCTTTAATCTATGTTTTTGGTTTTTGATCTTTAATTTTTGATTTTTAATTTTTGGTCTCTGATTTTTTAGTTTCTCCTAGGTTTGACCTAGAGATAAATTCGTAATATTCGTGCTCAAATTAGTGAGTATTCCCGAGATTAAAAAATCGGGTAAATTCGCGATTTATAACATTCGTGATATTCGTGCTCAAATTCGTGATTATTCGCGAGATTTGAAAATTGAAAATTTAAAATTGAAAATTAAACTTATTATTCTCTGGCAATAACAATTCCAAAAACCTCTTTTGCTTTCGTTTTTTTTAAAACTTTAGCTGCTTCTTCCATTGTTGAACCTGTGGTAAAGACATCATCAACCAAAAAAACTCTTTTTCCTTTTAAAATTTCTGGATTTTTAATTTCAAAAGCACCTTCAATATTTGTTTTTCTTTCTTCTCTTTTTAATTCAACTTGAGGTTGAGTTTTTTTAATTTTGAATAAAATATCATTTCTAAATTCAACTTTGAAATAACTAGAAATTTCTTTTCCAATTAATTCTGATTGGTTAAAGCCCCGCCATTTTAATCTTTCTTTTTGCAAAGATATTGGTAAAATTAAACAATCTTTGCTCTTGAAGATATTTTCATTTCCGCTTAAAATAAGATGTGATATAATTAAAAAAGATAAAGGTTTTGCCAGTTCTTTTAAGAAAGGCGGATATTTAAAATTTTTAATTAAAGTTTTTAACAAATTATTTTGATAAGAAGTTGCGGCAAATAAACCTGATAGATTTTGATTTTTGTGTTTTTGACAAGTTTTGCCAGCAAACGTTCTTTTTGGCAAAGAACAATAAGGGCAAAATGTGTATTCCGAAATTTCAATTGTAGAAAGACAATCTTGGCACAAAAAAGTTCCTTCTTTGTGGCAACCTAGGCAGAATTTTGGAAAAAGCAAATCTAAAATTGACTCTTTTATATTTTTTATTTTCATAGTATAATTTTATTATAAAATAAAAAATATGCCATCTTCTTTAATTTCTACTTTTGGTAAAAAATGTTTAGGGATTGATATTGGGACAGAATCAATTAAAATTGCAGAAATTGCTGGTTTTAGAAAAAAGAAATATTTGCAAAATTATTCTCAATATACATTAATTGAAGATAGCGCTTTTAAAATTTATGATCCAAATAATTCTTTGCCAAATTTCGAAAAAATAAGTGAAATTTTAGAGGCAATGTTTTGGAAATCAGGCATTAAAGAAAGGAATGTATTTTTCTCAATTCCAGATTTTTTAACTTTATTTTTATCTATTGATCTTCAGCCAATGTCAGCCCAAGATATTCCAGCTGCTATTGATTTCGAAGCAAGACATCAAATACCATTACCTCTTTCTGAAGTAGTCTATGATTGGACCTTGGTCCAAAAAGAAAAAATTGGCCCGGCTGTAAAAGCAAAAGCAATTTTGGTTGTTGTTTCTAAAAAAACTATAGAAGCCTTTGAAAAAATTGGAACCCTTTGTAATTTAAATATTGTTGGTATTGAGCCTGAAATTTTTGCTTTGATAAAATCTTCTTTTCAAGAGCAACAACCAAATCAAAACGAAATTGTTTGCCTTCTTGATATAGGTTCTAAAAGCACAATGTTAAGTTTAGTTCAAGGAAACGAAATTTTAAATAGTTATAGCCTGGATTTCGGCGGCTCATTTTTAGTTAACCAATTGAGCGAGATTCTTCAAATTACCCCAAGAGAAGCCCAAGAGTTATTAATGAAGAAGGGATTTTCTTTAGATAAAAAAGAGGCTGTAGAAATTTTAAAAATTCTAAGTTATAAATTTTCTAAAGAAGTTTTAAGAATAATTTCTGAATTTAACAATCGCAATTCAGAAAGATGCCAAAAAATTATTGCTACAGGCGGTGGTATCTTAATTCCTGGCTTTAAAGAATATCTCGAAGAAATTACAAATTTTAATTTTGAGGTTGCGAATCCTTTTAAAAAAATTATTGCCCCAAATCTCTTAAAAAATTATTTGAAAGAAATATCACCTTTATTTGGGGTTGCAGTTGGACTTTCTTTAACTGGTTTAGAATATATTGATTAAAATATGCCAAAAGAAAACATTAAACTAATTCCTCAGGAGCCTCAAAAACCATCTTTATTGATAAACCTCCTTTTTTATTTTTCAGTTTTTCTTTTATTAGCTTCTATTATTTCCTTTTTGTTCTTAAACTTTAAGGTAAAAGAGCTCCAAGAAAAAGTAGGCCAGAAAGCAAAACAAATCGAGGCATTAGAAACAAAAGAAATTTCTGAAAAAAGAGATAATCTTGTAAAGTTAATCTCTAGTATTAATAAATTTGCTAATATCTTACAAGAAAAAAACAACCCATCAAAAATATTTAATTTTATTTCTGAAAATACCCACCAAAATGTTTATTTTAAAAGCTTTCAATGGCAGGTTGATAACAATTTAGTTCATTTAGAAGGCGCAACAAAATCTTTAAAAGATTTAGCCGAACAAATTTTGATTTTTGAGTCGCAAGAAATAGTTTCTAATTTACAAGTTTCTAATATTCATTTTGATAAAGAGGGCCTTTTATCTTTTTCGCTTTTGTTTAATCTACCAAAAAATTTTGCCAAATAAATTTTATGAAAAGAGAACTTATTATTTTAATTTTATCTTTTATAGTCGGTGTTTTAACTGTTCAATTTATTTTGCCAAAATACCAAGACTATCTATTTTTAAAAGAAAAAATGAAAAATCTTGATGCAACAAAAGAAAGAGTTAAAACTTATATTTCAACAATTCAAGACCTTTCCCAAAAAGAAGTAGAATATCAAGATGAAATAAATAAAATTAAAGATAGTTTTTTAGGTAAAAATTTAACTCCCAATTTTTTAAACTTTCTTCAAAAAGAAATTTCTAATTCTGGACTTTTATTAAAAAATATCGAATTTAGCCAGGCCATCCCTACCAAAGAAGAGAATGTATCTAATATTGGTGAGTTGGTTTTTACAATCAATTGTTCTGGTTCTTATAGTTCTTTAAAAGATTTTATTTCAAAAATAGAAAACTCGGCAAAAATAATTAGTTTTAAAAATATTTCTCTATCGAAAAAATTAGAAAGCAACGATTTAGATATATCAATTGAGGGTAAAACTTATTATGAAAAATAATTAATCTATGCCAGAAAATACAAATAAAAATCTTTTATACTATTCTTTAGCTGCTATTTTAATAATTTTCTTTTTAGCTTTTTATAATTTAAAATTCAGACCCCCTAAAAAAGAAGAATCAAAACCAATGTTTTTTATGCCAGAGATTAAAGTTGATTTTAATTTATTGGAAAAGGTGAAGAATTTAATGCCAGTTGAAAATTTGTCTTTACCAGAAACAAAAGGTAAAGATAATCCATTCTCTCAATAAAAAATATGGATTTACTTACTGAGCTTCAAAAAAGAAAAAAAATTTCTGAGAAAAAAGCTAACGAACTAAAGATAGAATATAGTTCAAAAGGTGGCTATATTGAAGATTTAATTTTAGAAAAAGAGATTTTAACAGAAGAAGAACTTTTCAAAATTAAGAGCGAAATTTTAGGCATCCCTTTAAAAAAAGATTTGCCAGAAGAAGTTCAGCCTGATATTTTAAAAATTTTTTCAGTAGAGACAATTTCTCATTATCGTTTTATTCCATTTTCAATTGATAAAAAACAGGGAATTTTAGAAGTAGGAATGGTTTTTCCTGATGATATCCAAGCAATGGAAATTATTAAATTTTTAGCTAGGCAAGAAAGATTAAAATTAAAAATTTATCTTATTACCCCCTCAGTCTTTAAAAAATATCTTCAATATTTTCAAAAACCAAAAGAAGAATTTGAGGTCGCCCTAAAGAAATTAAAAATACCAGGCCAGGTAACTGTTTCTCAAAAAACTCAATTAGAATATGAAAAAAAGGCTGCCGAGGAAGCACCAATTGTAAAAATGGTTAATGTAATTTTAAAAGAGGGCGTTGATGGCAATGCTTCTGATATTCACATTGAGCCATTAGCTGATAAAGTAAGAGTTAGATATCGCCAAGATGGAATTTTACATACAAGTTTAACTTTTCCTTTAGAAGCCCTAAATGCGGTGATTGCTAGAATTAAAATTCTTTCTAATTTAAAAATTGATGAAACAAGAATTCCTCAAGATGGCCGTTTTTCTTTAGTCTTTGGAGAAAAAAGAATCGATTTTAGAGTTTCGACTTTTCCAACAATTTTTGGCGAAAAAGTAGCAATAAGAATTTTAGACCCGACTCAAGGTTTAAGATCTTTAGAAGCGCTTGGCCTTTCAAAAAATCATTTCGAAATTTTGCAAGAAACAATTTTAAAGCCGTATGGAATGATTTTAGTTACAGGTCCTACTGCTTCTGGTAAAACTACAACTTTATACTCAATTTTGACTAAACTTGATCGAGAAAGATCGAATATTATAACTTTAGAAGATCCGGTTGAATATTTTATAGAAGGAATTAATCAGTCTCAGATAAGGCCTGAAATTGGTTGGAGTTTTTCCCAAGGCTTAAGACAAATATTACGTCAGGATCCGAATGTAATTATGTTAGGAGAAATAAGAGATAAAGAAACAATTGATTTGGCCGTCCATGCCGCTTTAACTGGTCATCTTTTTTTAAGCACTTTGCATACTAATAATGCTATTGGTGTAATTCCTAGAATGATTGACATGGGAGTTGAAAATTATCTCATTCCTTTAACTTTGAGCTTAACAATTAGCCAAAGATTAGTTAGAAAACTTTGCCCTGTTTGTAAGAAAAAAGTTGAACCTACCAAAGCAATCGAAGATTACATTAGAGAAAAAATTAAAAATCTTCCTGAATCAATTCAAAAAGAAATTCCTAAAGAAATTGAAATTTATGAACCTCAAGGTTGTAAAGAATGCGCTTTCAAAGGTTATTCAGGCAGAGTAGGTTTGTTCGAAGTTTTGAAAATGACTGATAACTTAGCCAAATTAATTAATAAAGAAGCAATTTCAGAAGAAGAAATTTTAAAAGAAGCCAGAAAAGAAGGCTTTATAACAATGGAAGAAGATGGAATTTTAAAGGTCTTAAAAGGCATTACTTCTTTTGAAGAAGTAATGAGAGTAGCAAAAGAAAAATAAAACTATGTCAGAAAGCAAACAATTAGAAAACACTCAAATCTTGTTAGTTGAAGATGATCCATTTTTAATTGATATTTATACCAAAGAATTTGAAAGGTTTGGTTATCAAATTGGGGTAGTGACAAGAGGAAACGAGGTTTTAGATTATTTAAAAAATCATAAAGTAAGTTTAATTTTATTAGATATTTTATTGCCGGGAATATCTGGTTGGCAAATTTTAGAAGAAATCAAAAAAGATGAAAATACAAAAGATATTAAAATTATTATTTTAAGCAATATTTCGAGTAAAGAAGATATAGAAAAAGCTTTTTCTCTTGGTGCTGAAAAATATTTGGTAAAAGCCCATTATCTTCCAAAAGAGGTTATTGAAGAATCATTAAAATCACTAAATAAATAATATGGATTATAAAAAATACCTTTTTTATCTATTAGATTTAGCCTTGAGAGATGATAGCGTTTCTGATATTCATTTAGTTGCTAATTATAAACCATTTTTTAGAAAAAATGGCAAACTTTTCGAATTAGAAAAAGAACAAATTCTTACTCCTGAAATGACCGAAAATTTCGCTTTTACAATGATGCAAGAAGAACAAAAAGAAAAATTTTTGAAAGAAAGAGACATTGATTTTTCTTTTGCTTTTGAAAATAAAACGAGATTTAGAGTAAATGTTTTTTTTCAAAAGGGCAACATTAGTTTAGCTTTAAGATTAATATATCCTCGAATTAGAACAATTGAAGAATTAAATTTACCTCCTGTATTGCATAAATTTGCTCAAGCTAATCAAGGTTTAGTTTTAATTACTGGCGCTTCTTCTCAAGGGAAATCAACCACTTTAGCTGCCCTTATTGATGAAATTAACCATTCAAGATGCGAACATATTATTACAATTGAAGATCCTATTGAATATATTTTTATCCCAGACAAATCTTTAATAGAGCAAAGAGAAATTTATTATGATACCATTAGTTTTAGAAGAGCTCTAAGGGCCACTTTAAGAGAAGATCCAAATGTAATTATGGTAGGAGAATTAAGAGATTTAGAAAGTATTTCAACCGCATTAACAGCAGCTGAAACTGGGCATTTAGTTCTAGCAACTTTACATACCAATTCAGCCGATCAAACAATTCATAGAATTGTTGATGTTTTTCCAGCTATCCACCAAAATCAAATTAGGGCCCAGTTGGCCGGAGCTTTATTTGGAGTTGTGGCTCAAAGATTAGTTCCTTCTTTAGACGGCGGTTTTGTTCCAGCTTGTGAAGTGATGTTTAATAATTCGGCAATTGCTAATTTAATCAGAGAGAATAAAATTCATGAGATTCCAGCCATTATTGAAACTTCGGCTGAAAGCGGAATGATACCCTTGAATAAAGCTTTAGTTGATTTAGTGAGATTAAAGAAAATTTCCAAAGAAACAGCTCTTAATTATTCTTTGAATCCAAAAGATTTAATCTCAAGACTAATGACTTTTAAACTATGAGATTTTCTTATGTTGCTAAAACAAAAGATGGCAGGATTCAAAAAGGATTTATAAATTTTGATTCCCGCGAGGAGGCTTTTAATGCTCTCTCAAAATATGATTTAATTCCTCTTTCTCTTAACCCCAAAAAAGAAGAACTATTTTCTTTTAAAAAGAAAATTAGTTTAAAAGAACTTGTTTTTTTTACCAGACAAATGAGCACAATGCTAAAATCATCACTTTCGATTTTAGAAACGCTTCGAACTCAAATTATTGAAACTGACAATCCTTATTTCCGAGAAAAATTGTTTAACATTGCTCAAATTGTTGAAAGTGGTGGTACTTTTTCTCAGGCTATTTCTCTTTACCCTGATGTTTTTAATCAATTTTATTTAAATATGATAAGATCAGCTGAGGCTACAGGTAAATTAAGCGATGTTTTGAGTTATTTAGCCAATTACTTAGAAAAAAATTACAAGCTTCAAGCTAAAATTAAAAGCGCAATGGTTTACCCAGCTTTTATTATTTTAGTTTTAATTGCGGCGATATTTTTAATGACTTTCTTTGTTTTGCCACAATTAACTCCTGTTTTTGAAACTTTTGGTGAAAACTTGCCATTAATTACTAAAGTTGTTTTAAAATTCACTGATTTTTTTAGAAAAGAAGGCTGGATTATTTTTTTAATTCTAATTTTAGGTTTGGCTTTAGCCTATTTTATTTTAAGGAAAAAAAATATCAGCGCTAATCGATTTGAAAGGCTTATTTTTAAAATACCAATTATTAATGATTTTTATAAAAAATTTCAGGTAGCTAGTATTTGTGGCAATGTTAGCGCTCTTTTAGGCGCTGGCTTGCCAATTGTTCAGGCCTTTAAAATTGCCGGTGATATTTTGCAAAGCCCAACTTATAAACAAATTATTTCTGAAGCTCAAAAAGAAATTGCTCGTGGCGAGACAATTAGCTCAGTTTTTTCTAAATATCCAACCTTTATTCCTTCTTTTGTTATTCAAATGACTTCAGTAGGTGAAAAGTCGGGTAATATTGAAGAATTGCTTTCTCAAACTAGTACCTTTTTTCAAGATGAAATTGATCGTTTTGTTGAAAATTTACCATCTTTAATTGAGCCCGCTTTATTGGTTATTTTAGGTATCGGCATTGGAATTTTGGTTATTGCTATTTATATCCCAATTTTACAAGTTGGCTTTAGCAGTTTCCAAGGAATGTAAAATCTGCTCTTGACATAAAAATATAAAATTATAAAATTTAATAAAGGTCGAAAGCAGCGTTATTATAATTGCGCTGCAAAAATATTTAACTTTAAATAATCTATATTCCAAAAATCTATGTCAAAAGGTTTTACCCTAATCGAGTTATTGGTTGTTATTACCATTATCGGTATTTTAGCTGGTGTAGTTTTAGTTTATTTCCCAACAGCTACTAAAGCTGCCAAAGATTCAAGAATTGTCTCAGCCATCGGCCAAGTTAGAACTATTATGCAGTATATTTATGGCACTGATGGCAATTATGATAATTTTAGTTGTAGCTCTACTGCTGAAATACAAAGCCTTTGTGCTGAAATTAAAAGTAATAATGGCGGAATCGATGCAGTAATTGGAAAGGCTCCACTAACTAATTCTACTTCAAGTTGTATTTATAGCCAATTAACTTCTAAAACAAGCTATTGGTATTGCGCTGATAGCACTGGCAAGGCAGGTTATACTACTTCTAATCCTTCTGCTAGCTGCAAAACTGACGGGAGTAGCGCTGTTTGTCCGACTGTTTATTAAATAAATTAATATTTTTAAACCAATATTTATGTCAAAAGGTTTTACCCTAATCGAGTTATTGGTTGTTATTACCATTATCGGTATTTTAGCTGGTGTAGTTTTAGTTTATTTCCCAACAGCTACTACAGCTGCCAAAGATTCAAGAATTGTCTCAGCTATCGGCCAAGCTAGAACTATTATGGCTTATCTTTATGCTATTGATGGTAGTTATGTTAGTTTTAGCTGTAGCTATCCTGATATGGCTCCTCTTTGCGCCGAAATATCTAATAATGGTGGTGCAGCTAATATTCAAAAAACCAGTAATAATGCAGCTGCTTGTATTTATAGCAAACTAAACGCTAAAGCGAACTATTGGTATTGCGCTGATAGCACTGGCAAAGCAGGTTATACTACTACTTCACCAGCTACAACTAACTATTGTACCGGTGGTACAACAGCCGTCTGCCCGCCTGTTTATTAAAATTTTTAAAGATATTTTTAAAAACGCCAGTTCTTGCTAACTGGCGTTTTTGAATTATAATTATATTATGATTAAAATTTTCTTGGTGCTTTTTTTTGTCTTTGGGACTATTATCGGTAGTTTTTTAAATTCAGTTATTTTTCGAACCCAGAAAGGGGAAAGTTTTTTAAAAGGAAGAAGCTATTGCCCGAAATGTAAACACACTCTCTCTTTTTTCGATTTAATTCCAATTTTTAGCTTTATTTTTTTAAAAGGTAGATGTCGCTATTGCCAAGAAAGAATATCTTGGCAATATCCTTTAGTTGAGATAGCAACTGGAATTATCTTTTCGTTTACTTTTTATAATTTTCAAAACTCCCTCAATAATTTCTATAATCTTTTTTATTTTATTTTGGTATTAGTTATTTTTTGTTTTTTAATTTTAATTTTTGTTTATGATCTTAAAACCTCATTAATTCCAGATAAATTTTTATTAACAATAATTTTCTTATCTTTAGTTTTAAATTTCAAAAAGATTTTTTTAAATTTCTCTTTTAAAAATACAATTTTAATTTTTTTGCCTGCTCTTTTTTTATTTTTATTATATTTTTTTTCTAAAGAAAAATGGCTTGGCTTTGGTGATGTCGAAATTGCTTTATTTATGGGGGCGTTTTTGGGTTGGCCAGATGTCATTTTGGGTTTATTTTTGGCTTCTTTTTTAGGTTCGATTGTTGGCACTTTTTTAATTTTTCTTGGAAAAAAAACTCTTAAGTCCCAAATTCCTTTTGGTCCATTTTTAGTTTTAGGAACTTTTTTAACTTTCTTTTTTGGGAAAAATATTCTAAACTGGTATTTAAATAAAATATTATTTTAAACTATGTCAAAAATAAAAGGATTTACTTTATTAGAACTCTTAATTACGATTTCAATTATTGGCATATTATCTTCTTCTTTTCTTTTATCTCAACCAAGATTTGCAAAACAAACTGCTCTTCAAAGAGCCGCCTATCAGCTTTCTAAGGATATAAGAGATGTTCAAGAAATGGCCTTAGCTACCAATTTACAAGTCTGTCCGAGTGGTACTTTTAAAGGTTTTGGAGTCTATTTTGATATAAACTCTTCAAGGGCGACATATCAATTATTTTATAAGTGTGATAGTGCTAGAAACATTATTAAAACAATTAATTTAGAAGCAGGTATTTCAATTCAAAACCTATCTCCTGCCTCTCCTTTAGAAATTTTGTTTGAACCTCCAGACCCAATTGTTTATATTAATAATAATTCTTGGAGCCAAACAGAGGCAGAAATTACTTTAATTTCCTCTTATGATCCCTCTCGAACAATAAAAATAAAAGTTAACAATACAGGAAGGATTTCTATAGAATAAAATTATGAAAAAAAGTTTTACCTTAGTAGAAACAATTATTGCTATCACTATATTTTCTATTGGCGTAGTTGGAATTTTTTCTTCTTTTCCAAAAGTGATTGAATATTTTACCCAAAGCCGAGATAGATTTATCGCCTCTCAGTTAGCCCAAGAGGGCTTAGAGATTGTTCGAAATATAAGAGATAGTAATTATATTCAAAAAAATAATTGGCTAACTAATCTTTCAAATGGAGATTATATTTTACAATATAACAGTACTTCTTTATTGCCTTATCAAGATATTCCTTTAAAAATTTCTAGCGATAATCTTTACAATTATACTGACGGTAATAATACTAAGTTTAAGAGAAAAATCACTATCGAAAATATTAATGCCACAACTACAAGGATAACAGTAACAGTTTCTTGGTTAGGTAAAGGTTCTCCATTTGTAGTTAGAGAAATTTTATATAATTGGAAATAAAATATGAAAAAAGGAGTTACCTTAGTTGAACTTTTAGTGGCTATTTCTATTTTTTCAATTACAATTATAGCCTTTATGAATTTATTTACTAAGGCTATAAATTATTATCGGGAAAATCTTATCGAAAATTATCTTTTAGATAGCTCATCTTATCTCTTAGATTATCTTGCTAGGGCTTTAAGAATGGCCCAAAAAGATGTTCAAGGAACCTGTATTGGCCAAAATTTAAATTATTATCAAAGCGATCCTAATAGAATTAAATTTTTAAGCTCAAAAGGAGAGTGTATTAAATTTTATTTACAATCTAATCAACTAATGATTTCTAAATCAAATATTTCTTTGCCAATTAATCCATCAAATTTATTAGTTGAAGATTTGAAGTTTAAAATTTTAGGTGAAAGCCAAGATGATAATTTGCAGCCAAGAGTAACCATAGTTTTAAAATTAAAGAACAATACTCAACCTCCAAAAACATTTATAGTCCAAACGACTATTTCTCAAAGACAGTTAGATGTTCAATATTAAATAAAATTTATGGTTATAAAGAAAAAAATGTTAAAACTAAAAAAAGGCTCATCTTTATATTTAGTTATTTTAATAATGTTAGCTCTTTTTTCGATTAGCATCTTTTTAATTAATATTACCGTGCAATCGACAAGAATTTATTTTGGTATTGGTAACTCGGTGATTGCTTTTTTTGCTGCCGATACTGGAGCTGAAAAAATTTTATATGATCTTTACAAAGGAGATTATCAGCCAACAGTAATTGGCTGTCCTTATCCTGAATGGCAAAATTTAGATAGTACTGGAGCTAAATATAGTGTTTGTGTTGCCTCGACTAGCCCTAAAGTGATAATTTGGACAACTGGACTATATTCAGATACCAAAAGAAGAATCGAACTAACTTTTTAATTCGATATGAATTATAGTTTATTGAGAAAAATTAATTTCAAAATTTTAATTCCAGCAATTTTGCTAAATATTATTGGTCTTTTATCAATTTCTGGGTTAGATTTTCAAGGTAGCAATTTATTTTATTTTAAAAGGCAATTATTTTTTTTAATTTTTTCTTTATTTTTATCAGTATTATTAAGCATTATTGATTTAAATTTCTTAAAGCACAATTTTTCATTGATTCTAATTTTTTATTTCCTTTTTAACCTTTTATTATTATTAGTTTTATTTTTTGGGAAAACTGTTCATGGTACAAAAACTTGGTATCAATTTTGGATGTTTTCTTTTGATCCAATTTTCTTTGCCCAGATTATTTTAATTTTATTATTATCTTCATTTTTTTCAAAAAAACATTTGGAAATTAATAGTTTGAAAACTATTTTAACATCTTCTTTCTATCCGTTAGTGCCATTTTTACTAATTTTATTACAACCAAATTTAGGCTCTGCCTTGACGATTTTGGTTATTTGGCTTGGAGCTTTGATCTTCTCTGAAATTAAAATGAAAAACATTTTAATTTTAGTTTTGATTGGTTTAGTCTTTTTTTCTTTGGGTTGGTTTTATTTTTTAAAAGATTATCAAAAAAATCGGATTTTAGTTTTTTTGAATTTGAAAGAAGATAGATATGGAATTTCTTGGAATCAAAATCAATCTAAAATTGCCATTGGTTCTGGAAAAATTTTTGGTAAAGGAATTGGCAAGGGTTCTCAAACACGATATGGGTTTTTGCCAGCAGCTAGAACAGATTTTATTTTTTCAGCCATTGCTGAAGAAATGGGATTTGTTGGCATTTCAATCCTTTTATTTTTATTTTTAATTCTTTTTGTTAGTCTTATTAATATTGCCCTAAAAGCTAATTCAAATTTTTTAAAACTTTTAGCTGGCAGCTTTTCTTTTTTAATTCTGGGCGAAACTTTTATTAATATTGGTATGTGTCTTGGAATTTTGCCAGTTATTGGTATTCCTTTGCCTTTTGTAAGTTATGGCGGCTCTCATTTATTAGCTTCTTATTCTGCTTTAGGAATAATTTTATCATTTGAAAAAATTGACAAATAAAATTAAATATGGCACAATGTAATAATTTATATGGAAGCAGATTTTAAAACTATAACTTTAAACTTACTTTCAAATCTTTCTTCGAGGCAGCGAGAGGTAATCGAAAGAAGATATGGACTTTTCGGCAAAAAAAGAGAAACTTTAGAAAATATTGGGGAGCGCTTTGGAATTACTAGGGAAAGAGTGAGGCAAATACAAAATAATGCTTTAAAGCATATTCAAAAAAAATTAGAAGGAAAAGAAATTAAAGAAATTTTTAATTATTTTGAAAACTATCTTTTTTCTGTTGGTGGTGTTAGAAGAAAAGATTTAGTCTTAAAAGCTCTTGGGAACTCAGCTTTAGAAAATGAAATTAGTTTTCTAATAAGTTTAGATAAAAAAATTCTTGAAATTAGAGAAAGTGAAAAATTTTATTCTTTTTATAGTCTTGGCGAAGAATTGTCCCAAAAAATTGTTTCGATTTGTGATAATTTAGAAAACTATTTAAACAAAGAAAAAAAATTACTTTCGAAAGAAGATATTTTAAAGTTATTCCCTTCTGAAAAATCTGAAGCGATTTTTTCAGCTATCGAAATTTCCAAAAATATTAAAGAAAGCTATCTTCAAGGTTATGGTTTGACATCTTGGCCAGAAGTTTCGCCTAAAGCAATTAATGACCGAATTTATATTGTTTTAGAAAAAGAAGGTAAGCCACTGCATTTTCGAAAAATTACTGAAATTTGTAATAATTTATTTGCTAATAATTCAAAAAAATTTATTGTTCAAACTGTCCATAATGAATTAATTAGAGATAAAAGATTTGTCTTAGTTGGCAGAGGAATTTATGCCTTAAAAAAGTGGGGTTATGAAGAGGGAACAGTAAAAGAGCTTATTTTCAAAATTTTAAAAGAAAGTAATAAACCTTTAACTCGAGATGAAATTTTAGAAAAAATTTTGAAACAAAGGCAAATTAAACCCACAACAGTCTTAGTTAATCTTTATGATAAAAGATACTTCCAGCGAGATAATCAGGGTGGATATTACTTAAAAGTAAGTCTCATTTAAAATGGATATTAACTATATTCTCACTTTACTATTACCAAATATTTTTTTTATTCTCTCATTGATCTGGAAGATAATTTCTACTTGGTGGTGGTTCTTTTTACCATTTTTGCTTTGGAAACCGCTGATTTTTTATTATTTTTGTTATATCCAAGACATGTGGTATGTAAAAAATGTTGATCCGATTTTAATTGAGGTTAAATTTCCGAGAGAAATTACAAAGCCAATTAAAGCAATGGAACAAGTAATTGAAAATTTTTGGACCATTTACGACCCACCGGATTGGAAAGAAACTTGGTTTGAAGGCAAGTTTTTAGTTAGTTTTGCAATGGAAATTGCTAGCATTGATGGTAAGGTTCATTTTTTTATTAGAATTCCAAAACGAATGAAAAAAATTTTTGAATCAGCAATTTATTCTCAATATCCAGAAGTAGAAGTTGAAGAAGTTGAAGATTATACTAAAAAGGTTCCAGAAGATATTCCAAATAAAGTTTGGGATTTATGGGGTTGCGATATTACTCTTTTAAACAAAACTTATTTTCCAATTAAAACTTATGAAATGTTTTTCGAACCAAATCCAGAGATGAAAGAAGAAAAAAAAATAAATCCTCTTGCTGTTTTAGTCGAAGGAATGGCTGACTTAAAGGAAGGCGAACAAATGTGGTTTCAAATTAGAGCAAAACCAATTGCTTCTGAAAATAATTGGGTTAAAGAGGCCCAAAAAGAAATTGCTAAAATGGCTGGCAGACAAGTTGAAGAAATTGAAGATAAAAGAACGATTATTGGCGAAGCGGCAAAATTTCTAATTAAAGGCGATATTCCATTTACTCCTTTAGAAGCGAAGAAAGAAGAATCTATGCCAGGTTTAAGATTGCTCCAGGTAGAGCAAGAAATTATTAAAGAAATTAATAAAAAAATCTCAAAACATGGTTTTGAAACAAATATTCGATTTGTTTATATTGGGAAAAGAGAAGTTTTTAGCAAAACAAGGATTAGGTTAATGATTAATTTTCTTTCTGGCTTATCGTTACCAGGATTAAACGGTTTAAGGGTAACTAATACCACCAAAGTTTCTCCACCGGCTTTTGCTAGGCAACTTAAAGTTTACAAAAAGCAAAGAGCAATGTTTAGAAGGTATAAAAGAAGATATACTCCTTATTATCCTTTGCCAGGAGGAGTCTATGTTTTAAATGCCGAAGAATTAGCTACCTTGTTCCATTTTCCAGGTTCATCAGAAGTTTCAAGCCCGGCTTTAGAAAGAATTGAAACAAGAAAAACAAGCCCGCCTCCATTTTTGCCAGTTGAAGAATAAAAAATATGGCTGATATAAATTTTATTGGTTATACAAATTTTAGGCAAGAATATAAAAAGTTTGGAATCAAATTAGACGATAGAAGACGTCATATTTATATTATTGGGAAAACTGGTATGGGAAAGTCAGAACTTTTAAAGAATATGGCTATTCAAGATATTGTTTCTGGAAAGGGAATCGCTTTTGTTGACCCTCATGGTGAAGTAGCTGAAGACCTTTTAGACTTTATTCCTAAAGAAAGAATTGAAGACACGATTTATTTTAATCCAGCCGATGTTGATTATCCATTTAGTTTTAATCCTTTAGAAAAAGTTGATTTTGAAAGAAGACACTTAATTGCTTCAGGGTTAATGGGTGTTTTTAAAAAAATTTGGCCTGATGTTTGGTCGGCGAGAATGGAATATATTCTTAATAATACTATTTTAGCGCTCTTAGAATTTTCAGATTCTACTCTTTTGGGGATTAATCGAATGTTATCTGATCCTCATTATAGAGCTCAGATAGTTGAAAAATTAAAAGATCCAGTAATTAAATCCTTTTGGATAAATGAGTTTAGCCGTTATACTCAAAGATATGAGATAGAGGCAACGGCTGCTATTCAAAACAAAATAGGTCAATTTATTTCAGCGCCCTTAGTTAGAAATATCGTTGGTCAAAAAAGATCAAGTATTGGCATTAGCGAAATAATGCAAGAAGGGAAGATTTTAATTTTAAATTTGTCTAAGGGAAAAATTGGAGAAGATGCTTCAAAACTATTAGGTGGTCTTTTTATAACAAAGCTTCAATTAATGGCAATGGCTCGAGTTGATATACCAGAAGAAAAAAGAAGAGATTTTTTCTTATATGTAGATGAGTTTCAAAATTTTGCTACAGAAAGTTTTATTAATATTCTTTCTGAAGCTAGAAAATATCATCTTTGCTTAATTCTAGCTCACCAATATATTGCTCAATTAGAAGAGGGAATTAGAGAAGCAATTTTTGGTAATGTAGGTACTTTAATAACTTTCAGAGTTGGGGCAGAAAATGCTGAATATTTAGAAAAAGAATTTATGCCATATTTAAAAGCCGAAGACTTAATTAACTTGCCAAAATATCAAATTTATATAAAATTGATGGTAGATGGAATTACAGGCCCGCCTTTCTCGGCAACGACTTTAGAGCCAGCCAAAAAACCAGAAAAAAATTATAGAAATGAAATTATAGAATACAATCGAGAGAAATATTCGAGAAAAAAGGAAGAAGTTGAAGAAGAAATTGCTTTAGAAACTCAAGGAAATGTTGTCGAAAAGAAACAAAAAAGTTTTTTGGCTCAGTGTCAAAATTGTGGTAAAATAATTGAACTTCCATTTAGACCAAGCCCAAAGAAACCAATTCTTTGTGAAGATTGTAAAAAAAAGTTAGAAAAAGACAAAGACCTTCAAAAGTCAATTAGCCTTGAAGAATTGTCAAAAGAGAAACCAGTTTTGTTCTCAAAAGGGAAGAAAGAAAAAATAAAACCTCAGGAAGAAGAGGTCAAAAAAGTTTTAAAGGAAGTTTTAGAAACAACTAAAGAAGAAAATTCAATAAAAAAAGACAATGATAAAAACAAAAAAGGCGAAATAAGACCAGGCGAAGCAATAAACTTATGACAGAAATTAAAAATTTTGATTTTTCAAATAAAAGAGTTCTTTTAAGATGCGATTTTAATCTTCCTGTTAACCAAGATGAAATTTTAGGTAATTTAAGGTTAGAGAGAACAAAAAAAACCATTGATTTTTTGAAAGAAAAAAAGGCAAAAATTATTTTATTATCTCATTTCGACGATCCTCAAAAAATTTCTAATTTAAGAGAAAGAAAAGAAAAATGTTCTTTTGAGAAATTGCTACCAAGAATTGAAAAAGTTTTAGGGAAGATAAAATTTGTGCCAGAAGTTATAGGCAAAAAAGTTGAAAAAGAAATAGAGAAGATGGAGCCAGGTGATATCCTTTTGGTCGAAAATTTAAGATTTGAAAAAGGTGAAGAAGAAAATGATGAGGAATTTGCAAGAGAACTTTCAAAATTAGGCGATGTTTATATTAATGAAGCATTTAGCGCCTCTCACCGAGAACATGCTTCAATAGTTTCATTGCCAAAATTTTTGCCAAGCTTTTTAGGCTTTAGTTTTCAAGAAGAAGTTGATAATTTATCAAGAATTTCCCAATCTTTTACAAGGCCCTTGGTTATTATTATCGGAGGGGTTAAGATTTCCTCAAAATTAAAATTTATTGAAAAATTTATTGAACTTGCTGATCATATTTTATTTGGCGGAAAGGTGGCTAATGAGATTTTAAAAATTAAGGGAATTTACATTGGTAAACCGTTGGCTGAAGAAGATGATGAAATAATCGAGAAAATTAAAAAAATTCAGCTCACAGACCCCAAAATTCATTTACCCGTTGATGCTATTGCTTCTTTAGATGAAACTGGCAACTTAACAAAAAGAATTGTTGCCCCAGCTATGGTTAGAAAAGAGGAAGAAATTTATGATATTGGCCCTGATACTATTTATACTTGGAAACAGATTATTTCTGAAAGCAAAACTGTCTTTTGGTCTGGGCCCTTAGGTTTTTACGAAAATCCTAATTTTGAATTAGGTACAAAAGAAATTGCCAGCTTTATTACTTCAAATCAAAAAATTTTTAGTCTTGCAGGTGGTGGTGATACTATTGCCGCTCTTTCAAAATTTAATTTGTTAGATAAATTTTCATATATCTCAACCGGTGGAAGTGCAATGTTGGAATTTTTATCTCAAAATACTCTTCCTGGGATAGAGGCTCAAAAGAAATATAAAGTTTAAAAAGAAAATGAAAAACAAAGAACCTGAATTAAAAAATTTAAAAGAAATTAAATCTAGAATTTTAAAAGCTTTAAAAAAAAAGGAGAATATTATTCTTTTTGGCGACGCCGATCTCGATGGAATAGCTTCGGTAATTATATTAGAAGAAACAATCCAATCATTAGGGGCCTTGAAACCAAATATTTATTTTCCAAATAGAGAGAAAGATGGCTATGGTTTGCAAGAAGAAAGTTTAGAATATTTAAAAAAATATTTACCTGCAATTTTAATTTTGTTAGATTGCGGTATTGGCAATATTAAAGAAGTAGAGTTAGCAAAAGAAATGGGCTTTGAAGTTATTATTATTGACCACCATGAAATTTTAGATAATTTACCAAAAGCAGATTTAATTTTGAACCCGAAACAAAAAAACGATAAATATCCTTTTAAATCTTTTGCAAATTGTGGTCTTTGTTTTAAATTAGCTGAAAAGCTTTTTGATAAAGATTTTTCTCCAGGGATTAAAAAAACTTTCTTAGAATTAGTGGCTTTAGCTACAATTGCTGATATGATGCCTCTTGAAGATGAAAATTTAGAATTTGTTCAAGAAGGTATTGAGGGCATTGAAAATAGTTTTAGGCCGGGCATTTTAACCATTTTAGAACTGGTTAGAGCAAACAATGTTTTGTCTAATAATTTTGATCTAATTAGAAAATCAGCCTCTATATTAAATATTTCTGAGCAAGAAGATCATCTTACTCAATCTTATTTGCTATTAACTGAGAAAGATATTAATCGGGCTAGAGAGTTAGCAAAAATTATTTTTGAAAATGCCCAAAGAAGGTATGCTCAAATTGAAGAAATTACTGAAGAATTAATTCAAACCATTGATTCCACTTCGAAATTTATTATTATTGGCTCTAAAGATATACCTTTGGTAGCAACAGGAGCAATTGCCTCAAGATTGTGTCAAAGATTTCAAAAACCGGTATTTATTTTTCATCAAGGAAAAGAGTTTTCTCGAGGCTCTGTGAGAACTCCTCAAGGTATAGACAGTGTCGAAATTCTTAAAAAATCATCCCAATTTTTGTTAGAAGGTTTTGGCGGACACCCGCCAGCAGCTGGTTTTGCGATTAGAAATGAAAACTTGGAGAGTTGGAAAAAATATTTGCAAGACTATTTTAAAAGTATTTAAACAACCTATAATCAATTTATCATTTTTTGAAAAATCTTTTTTTAATTTATTTTTTTATGAAATCTTTTAAAAAAATCATTATTAATATTGATGGTGGCTCAAGAGGAAATCCAGGTCCTTCGGCTCTGGGAGTTGTTATTAAAGATGAAGATAAAAATTTTTTAAAATCTTATTCAAAATTTTTAGGAACTCTAACAAATAATCAAGCAGAATATCAAGCTTTAATTTTTGCTTTAAAAAAAACTAAAGCTCTTTTTGGTAAAGAAAAAATTAAAAATCTACCAATTGAGATTAGAACCGATTCTGAACTTTTATATCATCAAGTGACTGGTAAATATAAAATTAAAGAGAAAGAAATTCAAAGCCTTTTTGTTGAATTTTGGAACGAAAAAATAGATTTTGGCAATTTAACTTTTAAATTAATTAAAAGAGAAGAGAATACCGAAGCTGATAAACTTGTTAATCTAGCTTTAGATAACTTATATTGACAAGTTAATATATTTATTTTTAAATATATTAGGCAAGTAAGCAAGGCAATCGCCCTGCCTCAACGGCAGGTCGCCGAAGAGGCGATTCTGCCTCACCGCTGGGGAGGAAAGTCTGAACACCCTCAGCTATATTAGCTGATAAAACGTTCTGGGTAATACCCAGCCGCCGTGAGGCGAGAGGTGCGAACAGAGACGGTTTTACCAGCGATGGTAAAACCACCCTCGATTTTTAGAGGGTGTAGCTTGGTGATAAGGTTTATTTTTAAGATAGACCAAAAGCCAAGGGTGAAACGGCTAAATCCTGACGGGGTGCAAGGCTAAATTTTGGTAAGCCGCTTGAGCCTATAAGCAATTATAGGCCTAGACAAATGATTGCCACTCCTTTTTAAGGAGACAGAATTCAGCTTATTGCTTACTTGCCTTTTTTTAATTGATGATAAGTCCAAGATTTTTAAACACTCGCGAATAATCACGAATTTGGGCACGGATATCACGAATTTATTTTATCCGCCGAAGGGGCGAGATCGCCACTTCGGCGACTCGCCGTAGAGGCGAGTTTCCCTAGGTCTGACCTAGGCGTTGCTTAATCTGGGTAAGCAATGGGCCCTGTTGCTTAACCTGGGTAAGCAATAATAAATCAAAAATCAAAGACCAAAGACCAAAAACATAGATGAAAAATATAAAAATTAAAGGCAGATGACAGAACAATTTAGAAATTCTAATTTTATCTTTTCATCTTTCATTTTTGTTTTTGATTTTTGGTCGCCACTTCGGCGACCCGCCGTAGGGGCGAGATTTTAATCTTTGGTCTTTGTTTTTGGTGTTTGGAATTTTGTTTAGAATTTAGATTTTAGGATTTAGAATTTAAAATTATACAATTTTATGCCAAAATTTTTTGCTCTTGCTAATACTGATAAATTTGGTAATAATATTAATTACTAAAAGTAATTTAGAATTAATGATGAAAATAAATAAAATCATTGATCACCAAACAAAAAATATTAATTCAGCTGCTTTAATTTTATCTTTTACTTCTTTGGTTTCTGCAATTTTGGGCTTAATTAGAGATAGATTATTAGCTGGAAGATTTGGGGCTGGTAATGAATTAGATATTTATTATACTTCTTTTAAAATTCCTGATTTTCTAACAATGGTTTTAATTATGGGATCTGCTTCGGCAGCTATTATACCAGTTTTTACAAGCTATTTAGTCCGCTCTAAAAAAGATGCTTGGAAATTTTTAGCCAATATTTTAAATATATTTTTATTTTTACTTTTAATTATTTCTTTAGTTTTGATAATTTTTACCCCTCAATTAATTAAAATTATTGCTCCAGGTTTTGTTGGCTCTAAAAGAGAACTAACAATTCTTTTAACAAGAATAATGTTTTTAAGCCCATTTTTAATTGGTATAGGCAATATTTTATCTTCAGTTTTGTGCGTTTTTAGAAGATTTTTAGTTGCTTCTCTAACGCCAATTGTTTATAATCTTGGAATTATTTTTGGTATTTTGTTTTTAGCCCCTAAATTTGGTTTAGTTGGTTTATCTCTTGGAGTTGTTTTTGGGGGGATTTTTTATCTTTTAATCCAATTGCCAGCTCTTCTCCGGCTTGGCTTTTCTTTGCAGAAAATTTTAGATTTTAAAGAAGAAAATGTTAAAAAAGTAATTAAGTTGGCTATTCCTAGATCAATTGGATTAGCAGCAACTCAAATTAATATTTTATTGGTTACTAAAGCTGCCTCTTTATTGCCGAGTGGAAGTATTGCTATTTTTAATTTAGCTGAAAATTTGAGTAGACCAGCTGTAAATCTATTGGGCTCTTCTTTTGCGAGCGCTCTTTTTCCAGCTTTATCTCTATCCTTTTCTAAAGGTAAAAATGAAAAAATTTTAAAGTTATTTAATCAGTCTCTGGCTAAAATTCTTTTCATAATTTTTATTTTAACTATTTTAATTTTTTCTTTGAGGAATTTTATTGTCAAAATTATTTTTGAAACTGGAATTTTTAAAGTCAGTGATGTTCAATTGACAGCAGCCTGCCTTGGAATTTTTGCTTTAAGTTTGTTTGCTCAAAATCTAAATATATTATTTGCTCAAACTTTTTATGCTTTAAATAATACAAAAATTCCAGCTCTCTGTGCTATTTTTGGAATGACTTTTAATATTGTATTCTATTTTATTTTTATTAAAACATTACCTCCAGAAAATTTTCTTTCATCTTTTTTAATTAAAATTTTGAAGGTTTATGAAATTAAAAATGCTAAATTACTTTTGCTTACTTTTGGTTATTGTTTTGCTAGCATAGTCCAATTTTCTTTTCTTTACTATTTTTTAAAAAAAGAACTTAAAAATTTAAAATAAGATATGGAAGAAATTAGAAATTTTTGTATTATTTCTCATATTGATCACGGAAAATCGACATTAGCCGATAGATTTTTAGAAATAACCGGGACTATTCCAAGAGAAAAACTTAAACCCCAATATTTAGATTCGATGAATTTAGAAAGAGAAAAAGGGATTACAATTAAGATGCATCCAGTAAGAATGGTTTTAGATATTAAAAATCTTGATGTATTTAAAGAAGGCAGCATTCGAGACTTAGAAGCTAATCAAAAGTTTATTTTTAATTTAATTGATACTCCTGGCCATGCTGATTTTTCTTACGAAGTTTCTAGAAGTTTAGCTGCGGTTGAAGGAGCAATTTTATTAGTTGATGCCACTCAAGGAATTCAAGCCCAAACTTTATATAATTTTGAAATGGCAAAAAGGCAAGGCTTAAAAATTATTGGAGCTGTTAACAAAATCGATTTAAAAGAAGCTAGAATAGAAGAAACAAAAAAAGAATTGGCTAAATTAATGGAGGCATCAGAAGAAGAAATTTTTGAGATTTCTGCCAAAACTGGGAAAAATGTTGACTTATTATTAAAAGCAATAATAGAAAAGATTCCTCCACCAGAAAAAATAAATGAAGATTCTTTCAAGGCCCTTATTTTTGATTCCAAATATGATAGCTATTCTGGAGTAATTTTATATGTCCGAATCTTCTCTGGAAAGATTAAAGCTGGCGAAACAATTTATTTTTTAAATAAAAAAATTCAAACAAAAATTAAAGAAGTTGGCTATTTTACTCCAGAATTAAAACCTTTCCTAGAATTAAAAGAGGGTGAAATAGGTTATATTAAAACCAATATTAAGAATCCAGAAGAGGTCATTATTGGAGACACTATTTCTACCAATTTAGAAACAAAACCTTTGCCAGGTTATTCCCAAATTAAACCTGTCTTATATTTAAGTTTGTATCCGGTTAACTCAGATGACTTTACTATTTTAAAAACATCAATTTCAAAACTAAAACTTCAAGATCCAGCAATTTATTTAGAACAAGAATCTAAATATGGTTTAGGCCAAGGTTTTAGGGCTGGTTTTTTAGGAGCCTTGCATGCTGAAATTACGATTAAAAGATTGAAAGAAGAATTTAATTTAGATCTTTTGGCTACTACCCCTCAGGTTGTTTTTAAGGCAGTTTTAAAGTCTGGCAAAGAAACTGATATTTATTCAGCCCAGGATTTTCCAGATTTATCATTAGTTTCTGAAATGAAAGAACCTTATTATGAGTTAGAAATATTAATTCCAAACCAATATTACGATCAAACTTATAAACTTTTGAGAAAATACAAGGGAGAAATTGTCGAAACTAAATTTTTAGGGACAGAAAAAATGATTTTAAAAGTTATAGCCCCTTTAAAAGAAATTATTACTGATTTTTACGAAGACTTAAAAACAATTACTAATGGTTTTGGTTCTTTTAGCGCAAATTTTTATGAATATAGAAGAGCCGATTTAGTGAAATTAGAAATTTTAATTGCTGGTGAAAAAGAAGAATTATTTTCAAAAATTGTTGATAAAGACAAAGCTTTTGAAGAAGGGAAAAAATTATTATTAAAACTAAAAAATGTTTTTCCTCAACAGCAATTTGAAGTTCCTCTCCAAGCTGCAGTTTTTGGTAAAATAGTTGCTAGAGAAGATGTTGCGGCAAAAAGAAAAGATGTTACTGCTCCTTTATATGGTGGAGATTTTACAAGAAAAAGAAAACTTTTAGAAAAACAAAAAAAAGGGAAAAAAGAATTAAAAGAAAAAGGCCAAATTTCAAAGATTCCTAGCGAAGTTTTTTTAAAAATGTTCAGTAATTGAAAAAATATTTTTAAATTTTATAATACAATATGAAAAAAAAGAAAAGAACAAAAAAAGAAAATATATTTTTAAATAGTATTTTACTTTTAATTACTTTTTTGAGTATTTTTACCCTAATTAGATTGAACCTTCAAGTTTTTCAAAAAAGAAGAGACTTAGAAATGCAAAAGAAACTTTTAGAAAAAGAAAGGCAGGAATTGGAGAGTCAAAAACAAGAACTAGAAAATCAGACTAAAATAACTCAAAATCAAGGATTTTTAGAAAAAATAGCCAGAGAAAATTTTAATCTTAAAAAAGAAGGGGAAAAAGTTATTGCTTTCGCTGGATTAGAAAATATTGCTAACCCCCTTCCTAAAGAAAATAATAATAACGAAAATAATCGAAACCAAAACGAAGATATATTTTCAAGAGTAAAGAAATTTTTAGAAAAATTTTTATTTTATAAATAGTTATAGGCTCTTTTACTAAAAGCGAGTGTAGTATAACGGTAGTACGTGACCTTCCCAAGGTCAAGGCGAGGGTTCGACTCCCTTCACTCGCTTTAATTAAGTTGCCGATGTAGCTCAACTGGCAGAGCAGACCCTTCGTAAGGGTAAGGTTGTCGGTTCGATTCCGACCATCGGCTCTTAATTTTAAAAATATGGTAAAAACCCAAGAAGAAAAAGAAGATAAAAAGATAATAGCAGAGGAAGAAGAAATTGAGGAAGACGAAGAAAAAATAAAATTAATAGAAGACCAAGAAAAAGACAAAGATAAATTTGATTTGAAATCAGAGATTGTTCCAATAATTATTTTAATTTTCTCGATTTTAATTTTCTGGTTTATTTCCTCAAGAATTTATCGATAAAAATATGCCAATAGAAAGATCAGCAGGGGGTGTTGTTTTTAGAAAAGAAAATGGCACAATTTTTTATTTGTTGCTTCATTATCCATCTGGTTCAAGAGCAAAAAAAGATTACTGGGATTTCCCAAAAGGGCATATAGAGAAAGGCGAAACCCTAGAAGAAACAGTCAAAAGAGAGATTAAAGAAGAAACAGGGTTAGAAGATATTGAATTTATTGATGGTTTTAAAGAAACAATTAAATATTTTTTTAATTTTCAAGGCAAAAAAGTTTTAAAGTTTGTAACCTTCTTTCTTTTAGAAACACAAGAAAAAGAAGTAAAGATTTCTTCAGAACATATTGGTTATAAATGGCTACCCTTTAAAGAAGCACTAGAATCTCTCAATTTTGAAAATGCCAAAGGTATTTTAAAAAAAGCAAACGATTTTTTAAAGAAAAAATTTAAAATAAATGAAACCTCAAAGTCCTAATTTTGCTAATAGGGTTTATCAAATTGTTAAAAAAATTCCAAAAGGTAAAGTTCTAACTTATAAAGAGGTAGCAAAATTGGCTGGAAAGCCAAGGGCCTGGAGAGCAGTAGGCAATATTTTAAATAAAAACAGTAAGCTTGCAATTCCTTGTTATCGAGTAATTAGATCAGATTGTAAAATTGGGGGTTATAATCAAGGGATAAAAAGAAAAATAGAACTTTTAGAAGCAGAAGGTTTCAAAATTAAAAATGGAAAAATTTTCTTTATTGTTGTATTTCTTTTACAATTTCTTTAAAAACTTCTGGTTCTTCTTTAGCAATTTGTGCCAAAACTTTTCTGTCTAATTTTATATTTTTTTCTTTTAAAAGATGAATAAATTTATTATAAGATAAACCCTGCTCTTTAGTAGCATTACCAATTTGAATTTGCCATAATCTTCTAAAATCTCCTTTTTTCTTTTTTCTGTCTCTATAGGCATAAGACCAAGCTTTCATTAGAGCCTGTTTGGCTGTGGCATATTTTGATTTTCTGCCCCATCTAAAACCTTTTACTTTTTCTAAAAGTTTTTTTCTCCTTTTTCTTGCTGTTTTGCCCTTTTTTACTCTAACCATAAAATTTAAATTTATTTATTAATTTTATCTTTTATTTTTTTTAACACCTCTTTAGATAATGTCCTTACCCTTCTTTTTCTTCTAATTATTTTTCTTCTTTTTTTTGATCTAAAGTGATTTTGACCTGCTGGCAAATGAAGAACTGTTTTCTTCTTTATTTTAAACCTTTTTAATAAAGTTTTTTTCATATTTATTTTTTAGAAACAATAATTGTAATTTTACCTTGCTCTTCTTTTAAATCTCTTTCTATTTTAATTGGTAACCTTTTATTTAATTCGTCTATTATTCGCTGAATTTTTTCTTTGCCCATTTCGGTAAATTTTTTTTGTCTGCCAATTAATTTTAATTCAATTCTGGCTTTATCGCCCCTTTCTAAAAACCTAACAATACTATTTATTTTTGTTTCTATATCGTATTCTGAAATATTAAAACCTAATCTAATATTTTTTAATTCTCCTTCTGTTTTTTTCTTCTTTTCTTTTTTCTTCAATGAATATAAGTATTTACCGTATTCTGTTAATTTACAAATAGGGGGGTTGGTTTTATCGGTGATCAAAATTAAATCTAACCCCTTTTCTTGAGCTATTCTTTGAGCCTCTGTTAAATCAAAAACACCCATATTATTTCCAGCCTCGTCAACTAATCTAATTTTTTCAGCTCTTATTTGATTATTAACTAATATTTTTTTCAATTTTTTCTAATAAAATTATCGACTTTCTATATATTACCAAAAATACTTTATAAATCAAGATTTCGTATTGGGCCATCTAAAATGTAAGTGAAATGGTATTGGTTAAGTCATTTAACAATATAAGCAAAATAAAATAGTCACTGGGTAATCCCTAAAAAATTGAAAAAAAGTGTAGCACCCTAATGTTGTATATTGTTAGAATGCAAAGCGAATAAAATCGAATGACAAAGGAATAATTTTGTGTTGTTTATATAAGAGAGATAATTTTTATATTTTTAATTTCTAATCACTCCTAAGTTAGACCTATGGGTAAATTCTTAAAATTAGTGCCCAAATTCGTCTAAATTCGTTTATTTGAAAATTGAAAATTATTATTGCTTAACCAGGTTTTATTGCTTAACCAGGTTAAGCAATAGAGCCCGTTGCTTACCCAGGAGAAGCAATAATAGAGCCCGTTGCTTACCCAGGAGAAGCAACAAACCCGCCTCAACGGCGGGTCGCCGATGAGGCGACCTAGGTCAGACCTAGAGGTAGATTTGTGATATTCGCGTCCATATTCGTGTGATTCGCGATTTATAAAATTCGTGTATATTCGCGAGTACATCCTAGGTCAGACCTAGGCAATCATTAACCCATAAATATTTGACTTTGAGGAAAATATTGTTGTATAATTAATTAATTCTATGGAGAAAATAAGCTTAGTTGATAAAAGAGATAACATTTTGGGCTACGAAGATTACAAAAATTGTCATCAAGGTAAAGGAATTTTGCATCGTGGTTTTGCAATCTTTCTTTTTAAAGAAGAAAATTTTTCTTCTAAAGAAGATGAGAAAAATATAAAAATTTTACTTCAAAAAAGAAATAATTCTGAATTTTTATGGCCAGAAGTTTTAAGCCCAATTTTAGGTCATCCAAACAAAGATCAAACTTATACTGGTGCTGCTGAATATAAATTAAAAAAGTTTTTTAATTTAAATATTTGGTTGAAAGGTGGCGAAAAAATATTTTATCAAGAAAATTACCAAAAAGATAATCAAAATATTGGCGCAGAGAAAGAACTCTGCACTATTTTTTTTGTAAATTTTAATCAAGATATTAAAGATAATAATTTTCAATGGGTTGATTTTAAGGAATTAAAGAAAGCTTTAGAAAAATCTCCAGAGAAATATCATCCTATTTTAAAACATTCTTTAAAAATATTTGAAGAAAAATTGAAAGAAAAACGACAAGAAGAGGAAATTGCTTTGAAATTAAATAAAATTTTTGATAAATATAACAAGTTAGTTGAACCAACAATTTTAAAAATTTTAACAAGTTTTGTAGATAAAAAGCACCATCAATTAGTTAAATATCCTATTTTAACTGGAGGTAAAAGATTAAGGCCTGCTTTGGCTGTCATAACTTATAATCTTTTTAAGGAAAACAAAAAAGATTATAACTTAAAAGATATTCTTTTTGCTAGCGCTGGTTTAGAAATCATTCATAATTATAGTTTAATAGTTGATGACATTATTGATCATAGTGTTTTAAGGAGAGGTTTACCTACTTGTTGGGCAAAATTCGGAAAATCAATTGCTGAATGTGTGGGTATCGATTATGCAGCCAGTGTTTTTCAAGCTTCTAATTTAACTAATAAACCTAAAGAAATTTCTGAATTATTTGCCAAAGTAATGAAAGAAATTGTTGATGGTGAAATTTTAGACATTTTATTTGAACAAAGAGGTAGGGAAGACGAAAACTATGTAGTTGAAAATAGATATTTTGATATTACTTATGAAGATTACTTAAAGATGGTTAAGAAAAAAACTGGAGCCTTATTAAGAACTTCTTGCCAAGTTGGAGCAATTTTGGCCAATGCTTCTCGAGAAGAAATTAAATTAATTGAAGATTATGGGTTCAATATTGGTATTGCCTTTCAGATTCGAGATGATATTTTAGATATTTTTGGCGAAGAGGAAAAATTTGGTAAAAAAATCGGTAAAGATATTGAAGAAAGAAAAAAAGGCAATACAGTTTTACTTTTTGCTTTAAAAGAACTTTCTAAAAAAGAAGGTAATGAAATTTCGAAGATATTAAGAAAAGAAAAAATTGAGAAAAATGATATTAAGAGAGTAATTAGTTTAGTTAATAAAACTAAAGCTTTAGAAAAATCTCAAAAATTAGCTGAAAGTTTTATTCAAAAAGCTAAAGATAGCTTAAAAAAATTACCTCAAAATAAATGGAGTCAATTTTTAGAAGATATTGCTAATTTTATTATCCAACGCGAAAAATAATTATGGCTCAAATTTTAGAAAATGCTGGTTTTCATAGAATTTTAGCAATCTTAGTAGGCTTAAATGGAGAAAATCCTTTACAGTTAATTGAATTAGCCGGAAGAACTGCCTATCAATCAAGAGAAAAAATTACTCAAGATTCAGCTAAAAAATTTGCTGAAATGATAAGAAAATTAGGCCATGAAAGTGTTTTAGAACATTCAGCAATGACTGTAGAATTCAATAACGTCAGTCGGGGTTTTACTCATGAACTTGTTCGCCATCGCTTGGCTTCTTTTACTCAAGAATCAACAAGATATGTTGATGAAAGTAATTTTTTAGTAGTTATTCCACCTGGCAGAAACAAAGATGAAAAAATAGTTGAATTAATATTGCCCGAAAATAAAAAATTGAAAGTTTCTTTTCAAGAATGGATGGACTTAAACGAGCAAATGTATCGGGGTTTAAGAAAGGCTGGTTGGCCTTGCGAAGATGCGCGCCAAGTTTTACCAATTGGCATTAAAAGCCAAATTGTTATTACTGCAAATTTTAGAGAATGGCGCCATATTTTTAAATTAAGATGCGATAGCCATGCACATTGGGAAATAAGAAGAGTAATGGTAAATCTTTTAGAAGATGTCCAAAAAATTATTCCGGTAGTTTTTGATGATTTCGAGATTGATAAAGAAAAAATGATAGCCTTTATTAAAAACTCTAAAAATTAAAAATATGTCAAAATTGTTAACTTTATTAAAAGAGCATGAAAATTGGCGCAAAGAATGCATCAATTTAATTGCTTCTGAAAATGTAACTTCGCCTTTGTGTGATAAAGCTTATCTTTCTGACTTAAAACATCGTTATGCTGAAGGTTTGCCAGGTAAAAGATATTATCAAGGTTTAAAATATTTCGATCAAATTGAAGAATTAGCCAATAATTTTTTTAAAGAACATTTTCAAGTAAATTTTGTTGATTTAAGACCAATTTCTGGCACTTTGGCAAATTTTGCTGTTTTTGCTGCCTTAGCTAATAAAGGAGACAAAATTATTACTTTGGGTTTAGAAGGAGGCTCTCATATTTCTCATGAAAAAATGGGAGCTGCTGGAATTTTAGGTTTTGAAATTTATCATTTTCCTTTTGACAGTCAAAAAATGAATATAGATCTTGAAAGGGCAAAAGAAATGATTCTAGAAATTAAACCAAAATTTATTGTTTTAGGAGCTTCAGTTATTTTATTCCCCCAGCCTGTTAAAGAACTAAAAGAAGTTTGCAATTTAGTTGGAACAAAAATAGTTTATGATGCTGCTCATATCTTTGGTTTAATAACAGCTGGCTTTTTCCAAAACCCTTTAGAAGAAGGAGCCGACATTGTAACTGCTTCTACCCATAAAACTTTTCCGGGGCCACAAGGTGGAATTATTTTGGGCAATATTGATGAGAATTTGGCTAAAGCAATTCAAAGAAAAGTTTTTCCAGGAACAACTTCCAATCATCATCTACATAGAATTCCAGCTACTTGTATTGCTTTAGCTGAATTACAAAAATTTGGCAAAGAATATTGTCAACAGATTATTAAAAATGCAAAAATTTTGGCAAGAAAGTTAGATGAATTTGGCTTTAAAGTTCTAGGGAAAGAATTAGATTTTACCCAAAGCCATCAGGTTTTAGTCGAAGTTGAAGAATTTGGCGGAGGAGAAATAGTAGCAAAATTATTAGAAGAAGTTAATATTATTTTAAATAAAAATGTTCTTCCTGGTCAAAAAGTTGATCCTATTCATCCAACTGGAATTAGAATTGGGGTTCAAGAAATGACCAGATTTGGGATGAAAGAAAGAGAAATGGAAGAAATTGCTAAATTTATGAAAAAAACGCTGATTGACAAAGAAGATCCTAAAAAAATTAAAAGGGAAGTTATTAATTTTAGAAAAAATTTCCAAAAAATCCATTATTGTTTTCAATCTTTCTTGTAAAATAAAAAATTTTTTGATAAATTAATTAATCATTTTTTTATTATGCCAAAAAATAAAATTGAAAAAATTCGCCATTCCCTATCCCATATTTTAGCTTTTGCTGTTCAAAAAAATTATCCTGGGGTTAAATTTGGTATAGGGCCTGCAATTGAGAATGGTTTTTATTATGATTTTGATTTTCCAAATGAATCTCGAATAACTGAAGAAGCGTTGCCAAAAATTGAAGAAAAAATGCGAGAATTGATAAAAAAGAATTTAAAATTCAAAAAAAAGATTATTTCTTCAAAAGAAGCCAAAGAAATTTTTAAAGATCAACCTTATAAATTAGAACTTATTGAAGAATTAATTAGAAATAACCAACCAATTACTGTTTATTATACATTAGAAGAGAAATCTAAATCGTTCGAGAAAAATTTAGGAAATTTTTTTGTTGATTTATGTAAGGGCCCTCATGTTAAATCAACAAAAGAAATTCCAATTGATGCTTTTAAACTTGTAAAAATAGCCGGAGCTTATTGGAAGGGCGACGAAAAAAATAAAATGCTAACTAGAGTTTATGGACTTGCTTTTGAAAATAAAAAAAAATTAGAAAACTATTTAAATTTCGAGAAAGAAGTCCAAAAAAGGGATCACCGAATTTTGGGCACAACTTTAGATTTATTTCATATTGATGAAAATATTGGTCCAGGTTTAATCTTATGGCATCCAAAAGGAGCAATTTTAAAAAGAAATATTATCAATTACGCCCTTTCTGAATATTTAAAAGCAGGTTATCGATTAGTTGATACCCCTCATATTGCTAAAATTAATTTATGGAAAACTTCTGGTCACTTAGATTTTTACAAGGAAAATATGTTTCCTCCAATGCATATGGAAGAATTAGGGGAAGAAGAAAAAGACGACTATCAAATAAAACCAATGAATTGTCCTTTTCATATTGCAATTTATAAAACAAAAACTAGAAGTTATAAAGATTTGCCTTTAAGATTTACTGAAATTGGCGTTGTTTATCGATATGAAAAATCAGGAACCTTACATGGTTTAACTAGAGTTAGGCAAATTAGCCAAGATGATGCTCATATTTTTTGTACTTCAGAACAGCTTTCTCAAGAACTGCTTTCTGTATTAAAACTTACTTTTAAAATTCTTAAAAAATTTGGTTTTAAAGAATTTCAGATTTATCTTTCGACTAAGCCAGAAAAGTATATTGGTTCTGATAAAATTTGGCAAAAGGCAGAAAGCGCTTTAAAATTCGCTTTGAATAGTTTAAATTTAAAATACGAAGTTGATAAAGGTGGCGGTGCTTTTTATGGACCAAAAATAGACATTAAAATTAAAGATGCAATTGGTAGAGAATGGCAATGTACAACTATTCAAGTTGATTTTAACTTGCCAGAAAAGTTTGACATTACTTTTATTAATAAAAACGGACAAAAAGAAAGAGTAATTATGGTCCATCGGGCACTTTTGGGCTCTTTAGAAAGATTTATTGGTGTTTTATTAGAATATTATGGAGGTGCTTTACCATTTTGGTTAGCCCCTGAGAAGATTTGGGTTATTCCAATAGGCAAAAGGCATATTAAATATTCAGAAAAAATTGCTCAAGAAATTGAAAAATATTTAGCAACTTTAAATCTTGAAAATATTTATTTTCAAGATACCATAAATATTAGAGACGAATCTGAAACGGTATCTAGAAAAATTAGAGAAGGCGAAATTCAAAAGATACCATATTTAATAATAATTGGAGATAAAGAACTGAAATCAAAAACAATTAGAGTTAGAGCAAGAAATAAGGGAGACATTGGGGAAATGAAATTAGAAAAATTTCTCAAAATTATTGACACCGACATCAAAAAAGATAAATAAACCCAAATGCTCAAAAAAATTTTGCTTAATATTCTAATGGGAAGTTTTACAATTTATTTAGCTACTTTATTTATTCCAGGAGTTTATTTAGAAACAAATCTTGATCTTTTCGAAAAAATAAAAATTTTTTTAATTGCTGGATTGGTTTTGGGTATTCTAAATTATTTTTTAAAGCCCCTCTTGAAATTTTTTACTTTTCCTATTATAATTTTAACCATCGGACTTTTTAATTTGGTAATTAACTTTTTTATTATCTGGTTAGTTGATATTTTAATCCCTCAACTATATATTATTGGATTTCTCCCAACCCTTTATACAACCATTTTATTTACTTTATTAACTATTTTTATTAAATAAATGAATCAGACGATTACTATTTTACAAATTATTGTTTCCCCTCTTTTAATTATAACTATTCTTTTGCAACAAAGAGGGACAACTCTGGGAGCAATTTTTGGTCAAAGTGGCAGTTTTTATTTTAAAAGAAGAGGGTTAGAAAAATTCATTTTTGCTCTCTCAATCATCTTGGGATGTTTATTTGTTGGTTTATCTTTGGCCTCTTTAATTCTATAAAATGAGTAAAAAATTAAAAGAGAAATTTGGTGCTTTTTTTGTTTTCATCAAAGAGAAAATTTTTGTTAAAAGCAAAGCTTTTTGGTTTAGCTTATCAAAGCAAAATCGAATATATTTTTCCTTCTTTTTGATTACTTTTTTAGTTTCTCTTTTTTGGTTGTTAATTTCTTTTTATTTAGAAAAAACGAAAGTTGTTCCAGCTAAAGGTGGAATATTTATAGAAGGTGTAATAGGTCAACCAAAGTTTTTAAACCCAATTTATCTTGGATCTTCAGATGTTGATAGAGATATTATTGAGCTCATTTTTTCTGGTTTATTTAAGTATGATAAAGATGGCAATATTGTTCCTGATTTGGCAAAAAGTTGGGAAGTAAAAGAAGATGGTAAGGTCTTTGAAATTACATTAGAAGATAATCTTTTTTGGCAAGATGGTCAAAAGCTTACTCCAGATGATGTTATCTTTACAATTAATTTAATTCAAAATCCTCAATATCAAAGTAGTTTAATTTCAAAATTTGCTGGAGTAAAGGTAGAAAAAATTTCAGATAATTCTCTTAGATTTACATTAAAGGATAGTTATTATGGTTTTTTAGAAAATTTAACTGTTAAAATTATTCCAAAACATATTTTTGAAAATTTACCTCCAGAAGAATTAATTTGGGGTGAAAAAGAGGTCAAAAAAATTGTTGGTTCGGGCCCATTTAAGTTAAAAGAAATTAAAAAAGATGAAGCTGGCAAAATTTCAGAAATAGTTTTAGAAAAAAATAAAAGATATTATGAAAAAGTATATTTAGAAAATTTTATTTTTAAATTTTACGAAAATGAAGAGGCTTTAATTACAGCTGCAAAAAAAGGAAAAATTTCTGGATTTTCGTTATCCGATTATAGAGAAATTATCAATGATAGATTTTTCCAAAAAAGCAAAAAATTTCTAGAATATGATATTTTAATGCCACGATATTTCGCCTTGTTGTTTAATTTATCAAACGAAGAAAATACAATTGAAAAACCAGTTAGGGAAGCAATCAGAAGCGCCATTGATAAAAAAGAAATTATTGAGAAGATTTTTGCGCTTAAAGCTACAGAAATAATCTCCCCCTTATTGCCTAATTATTATGGTTTAAAAGAGCCCTTAGACGAATCCGGTTTTGATTTACAAAGAGCAAACGAAATGTTAGAAAGAGCGGGCTATTTTTTAGATCAAAACTCAAAAAGAATTAAAAAAGAAGAAATAGTGAACCAAGATTCAATTAAAAGTGATTTGAAAATCGGCTCTAAAGGCAAAGAAGTTGAAGATTTGCAAAAATGTCTTCAGAAATTTCCAGATTTATACAATGAAGATGTAACTGGCTATTTTGGCAAAGCTACTAAAGAGGCAGTAATTGCTTTTCAAGAAAAATACAAAGATGAAATTTTGAAGCCAATTAATAAAACTAAGGGTGATGGCGTAGTTAGCGGTTTGACAAAAGCAAAAATAAATCAAATTTGTTTTCCAACCCAAAATTTGGAAAAACCCTTAGAAATAACCATAACTACCCTTGAGAGTTTTCCTTTAAAAGAAATAGCAAATTTGATAAAAAATCAATTAGAAAAAACTGGTATTACAGTTAATTTAAGAATTGTTACCTTAGGTGATTTACAAACTAAAATTTTACCGGAGAAAGATTTTCAGATTATTCTTTTGGGTGAAGCCTATAATTCAATTTTAGACCCATTCTCTTATTGGCATTCAAGTCAAATCAATTATCCCGGATTAAATATTTCAGGTTATAATTCAAAAGAAGTAGATGGAATTTTAGAAAACATTAGAAAAATTCAAGATGAAAACAAAAAGAAAGAATTGTTGGAAAATTTACAAGAAAAAATTTTAAATGATATTCCAGGTATATTTATTTTGCAACCAGATTTTTCCTATTTTATTTCCAAAAATTTTAAAGGCGTTGAAATAAATAAAATTGTTGAACCAGCAAAAAGATTCTCTAATGTTAATAAATGGTATCTTAAAACAAAAAGAGTTTTTTAAGTCGGGGTGGCGGAATTGGCAGACGCGCTAGGTTCAGGACCTAGTAGATTTTTCTGTGAGGGTTCAAATCCCTCCCCCGACACTTAATTTAATATTATTAAAAATATGGAGACAAGCGAAAAATTAAAAATTATTCCTTTAGGGGGATTAGGTGAGGTTGGTCGTAATATGACCGTTTTTGAATATAATGGAAAAATTCTCATTGTTGATTTGGGTGTAAAGATGCCAGAAGAAAGCACTCCTGGAATTGATTACATTATTCCTAACAGCGCTTATTTAAAAGGAAGAGATAAAGATATTCTTGGTTTAATTTGCACCCATGGACATTTAGACCATATTGGAGCCATTCCTTATACAATTTATAGAATTGGCAATCCACCAATTTTTGCTAGTAAATTAACTAAAGCTTTAATTTTAAAAAGACAAGAAGATTTTCCTCAAAAAGAAAAACTGCATATAATAGAAGTTAAACCAGGTGATGAAATTAATCTTGGCCCTTTTAGTGTTTTATTTTTCAAACAAACTCATAATATTCCAGAAAACCTTGGTTTAGTTATTAAAACACCTATTGGAAATATTTTCCATACTTCAGATTTTAAATTTGATCAAAATCCAGTTAATGATATTCCTACTGATATTGAAAAATTAAAAGAGTTAGGAAAAATGGGAATTTTGCTTTTAATGGCAGATTCAACTGGAGCTGAAAACGAAGGACATTCTCTTTCTGAAGCTCAAATTTTTGAAAATTTAGAGAAAATTTTCTCTGATATCAAAGGAAGAATAATTGCTTCAACCTTTGCCTCTCATATTAACAGAATTACTCAGATAGTTAATTTATCAGAAAAGTATAATCGCAAGATTTTTATTGCTGGCAAAAGTATGAAAGACAATGTTGAAATTGCTAGAAATTTAAAATACATTAAAACCAAAAAAGGAACAATTCAAAAGCTTGAAGCAATTCCTAATTATCCTGACGAAAGAATAACTTTAATTTGTACGGGCGCTCAAGGTGAACCAGATGCGAGCTTAATGAAAATTGCTTCAGGAGAATTTAAATATTTAAAAATTAAAAAGGGGGATACAGTTATTTTTTCTTCTTCAATTGTACCGGGGAATGAAAGAGCCGTTCAAGTTTTGAAAGATAATTTTTATCGACAAGGAGCAAAGGTTTTTCATTACCAAATGATGGATATCCATGCTTCAGGACATGCTTATCAAGAAGAATTAAAAGAAATGATAAAAATAGTTAATCCAAAATTCTATATGCCAATTCATGGCCAAGTTTCAATGTTAATTAGAAATGCCGAATTAGCCCAAGAAGTTGGCATAAAAGCCGAAAATACAATCTGTGCTGAAAATGGCCAAGTAATTATTGCTACCCCTGAAAAAGTTTTTATTTCAAGAGAAAGAGTTCAGGCAAATTATGTTTTAGTCGATGGATTGGGTGTTGGCGATGTTGGCGAAGTTGTTTTAAGAGACAGACAAGCTTTGGCCAAAGATGGAATTTTCGTTATTGTGGTAGTTGTTGACAGAGAAACAGGTAGAGTTAAGGGTTCTCCTGATATTATTTCCAGGGGATTTGTTTATTTAAGAGAATCTAAAGATCTTTTAAAGGATGCCCGAAAATTAGTTATAAAAATTGTTGAAGGGGCTTCACAATCAGGTGGAGCAGTTAATTGGGGTTATATTAAAGAAGAAATAAAAGAAAAAGTTGGTTCTTTTCTTTTTTCTAGAACCAAAAGAAGGCCAATGGTAATTTCAGTTTTAATAGAAGTTTAAGATAAAATTAAGTTTTTGATTTCTTGAATTTTTTCTTCTAAGAGTTCTTTAGTTTTTGCTTCAACATTTAGTCTTAATAAATTTTCTGTATTTGAGGGTCTTACAATAAACCACCAATTTGGGAAATCTACTCTTAAACCATCGAGAGTTGAAATTTTCCCATTTTTATATTTTTCTTTTAAAAATTCAATTTTAGAATTTTTATCTTCAGTCTCAAAATTGATTTGTCCTGAATTAAAATATTTTTTAAAAGGAAGAATTATTTCTGAGATTGGCTTTTCCTCTTTTTCTATTATCTCCAAAATTTTAATTAAAACAAAAATTGGTGCCTCAGAGTAATCGAATTCTTTGAAGTAAAAATGGCCAGAAAATTCGGCTCCAAATTCTGCTTTTTCTCTTCTCATAACATCTTTAACAAAAGTATGTCCTATCTTTGTGACAATAGGAATTCCTCCTAATTCTTTAACTGTTTCTGGAATAATATTGCTCGAGCAAATATTATAAACTACTTTAGTTCCTTTATTTTTTGAAAGAAGATTTTTGGCAATTAAGGAAGCAATTATATCAGAGGGAATAATTTCTCCTTTATTAGAAACAAAAATAATTCGATCACCATCGCCGTCAAAAGCTACGCCCAAATCTGCTTTTTTTTCTAAAACGGTATTTTTTAAAACTTCTAAATTTTTTTCTTCTAAAGGATTAGGAGAATGATTTGGAAAAGAACCATCTAATTTTGAAAAAAGATGATAGATTTTTCCTGGTAAATATTTTTTAATTTGAGGTATATAAAGACCAGAGACAGCATTAGCAGTATCAAAAACAATAGTTAATTTTTTCTTTAATTTAATTTTTGATTTTTTAAAGTTAAAGACAAAAAATTTTTTAAAGATTGATTTATTTTTAAAAATAACTAACTTCTTTTTATTGTTAGAAAAATCAATTGATTTAGCGATATTTTTAATTTCTTCTAAACCATTTTCTTTACCTATTTCTAAGGCATTTTTGCCAACAATTTTCAAGCCATTATCAGAAGGGGGATTGTGAGAAGCTGTGATTTGAATTCCGCCATCAGCCTTTAATTGCCAAACCGCAAAATAAAAAACAGGTGTTGGCACAAGGCCAAGATCAATTATTTTAGCCCCAAAATTTTTAAATCCAGCAAGTGCAGCTTTGTAGAGATTTTTTGAAGAAAGCCTATTATCTCTCCCTAAAACAATTTTTAAACTACCTTTTTTTCCTTTTGACAAAAATTTTAAAAAAGCAAAAGAAATTTTTTTAACCGCCTCTTCATTTATTTCTTCTGGATATTTACCTCTAATATCATAAGCTTTGAAAATTTTTTCATTAATTTCTGACATAATTTTAATTTTTTTTATTAATTCTGACCTTGTGTATTTAAGATTAAAAGATAATTAAAAGGCTTTTATAAATTGAATCTTTTTTTGGCTTTATTACCCTATTATACCTTAATTTTTAGATTTTAAAAGCTCTTTTTCTCTTAATTTTTTATGATAGGAAATAGCAAATCGATGGGCCTCATCTCTGATTTGGAGCAATAAATTTGAAATTTCTCTTGGCAATTTTTCTAACAAAATTGAATTTTCTTCATTTTCTAAAAATAATTCATTTTTTTGTTTAGCCAAAGCCATAAATTTTATATTCTTTAATTTTTTATCTTTTGTTTTTAATTTTAGAGCTACAGAAAGTTGCCCCTTGCCACCATCTATTAAAATGACTTGAGGTAAAGGCCATTCTTGATGAGAAAACCTTCTTAATAAAACTTCTTTTAACATTTCATAGTCATTAGGCTTTGAAATTGTTTTAATTTTAAACTTCCGATAGTGATCTTTTTGTGGCTTTCCGTCATGAAAAACAACCATTGAAGCAGTAGCCTCTTTGCCTTGGATATTAGAAACATCATAACCTTCAATTCTTATTTCTTTATTTTTAATCCCAAAAAATTTTTTAAAAATCTTTATAACCTTTTCAGAATTAGAAGATAGGAAAGATTCTTCTTTGATAATTTTTGCATTAGTTAAAATTTTTTCCAAAGAAACAATTTTTTCTTTAATCTCTTGAGCTTTTTCAAAATTTTCTTCTTTAATTGCTAAATTAATCTCCTTTTTTAATAGTTGATAAATTTTATTTTTTTTGCCTTGAAAAATCTTTAAAATATTATTTGTATTTTCTTTTAGCTCTTTTTGAATTTTTTCTAAAATTAAAGAATTATCTTTAAAAGCGCAAGGACCTAAGCAAAGATTTAATTTATACCAAAAGCAAGGTTTTTTGGGAAAATTTTTACAACTTCTATAGGGAAAAATTTTTCTCAAAAAATAAAGAGTTTTTTTAAGGGCTTTACCATCAACAAAAGGGCCTAAAAAAATTGTTTTTTCTCTTTGGGATTGATTTTCAGAAATTGGCTGATGAGTTATATATACTCTGGGAAATTTTTCTTTCGTAATACCCAAGAAAAAATAATTTTTATTATCTTTCCAAAGGGTGTTATATCTTGGTTGGTATTTTTTGATTAGTTTTGCCTCTAAAATTAAAGCTTCAATTTCAGAGTTAGTCTCTAGAAAACCAACTTTTTCAATATCGTCTTTAAATAAGCTGTCTTTAAAGCTTTCACCCTTGAAGTGTTCTTTAATTCTTTTTTGCAAATTTTTCGCCTTACCAATATAAATGAGATTATTAAATCTATCAAAAAATAAATAAACTCCAGCCGAAGCAGGAATCTCTTTGAATGAAAAATTAGAAACTTTTTCTACTTTTAAATCTTTAAATTCTTTTTTGAGCTGAAAATATAAATTTTTCATACTATTTTATTATAGCATTTTATATCAATACAATATCTCGCGAATGTTTATCATCCGAACGAAACATATATCGCCCGAATGTTAAACGAATAAAAACGACGAAAATCGGCCGAATGTAAACCGAATAAAACCGAATGTTAAACAAATAATTTTGTATTGTTTATCTCAGAGAGACAATTTTATGTTTTTAATTTATGTTTTTGGTTTTTGGTCTTTGGTCTTTGATTTTTAATTTCTTCTAGGTCAGGCCTAGAGATAGATTCATGAAATTCGTGTCCAAATTCGTGAGTATTCGCAACGATTGAAAAATTGAAAAATTTAAAATTGAAAATTAAAGTTATCCCTTCGGTGTGGAGGTGGCGGGAGTTGAACCCACGTCTGGAGATATCGCCTCACAGGTTTACAGGCATAGTCTGCTTTTTGTTTTACCTTATCTCAAAAGCAGACGAAAATGATAAGGTAATTTTTCTCCATAATTTTCGATGATTATCTCGGAGAAAAAGATAATCATCTATCTCGAATTTATGACACCCCACATTCTTCCTCGAGAAAGAAGAAGGGGATGGCTTTAACTACTTAAACAGTAGCTAAAGCAGGTTTCAAAGACCAGTTTGCACTTTTTTTCTGGGTTTTAAATGAGTCCCAAAACTCAGCCTGCCTGTTTTGGCTAAACTATCTCCATCAAAGCCAAACACACCCCCAATTAATTTTTAAACATCTAAATTTTTAATTTTTAAAGCTCTGATTGTTTAATTCTTGCCATTTCTCTTTGAATTTCTTTTTCTATTTCTCTTTCTTTAATTTTTTCTTTTTTTTCAAACTTTTTCTTTGGTTTAACCAATCCAATTTCTACTTTAATAATACCATTTTTAACCAAAACCTTCAAGGGGACTAAAGTTAGTCCTTTTTGGCTTAATTTTCCAAAAATTTCTTCAATTTCCCTTTTATGTAGCAATAATTTTCTTGTTCTTTTGGGATTATAATGAAAATAGACATTTTCTGGCTGATAGGGCGGAATTTCTAATCCAATTAAAAAGGCTTCGCCTTGTTTAATTATTGCAAAAGAACCTTTTAGGTTCACTCCGTAATTTTTAATTGATTTAACCTCAGGTCCTAAAAGCGAAATTCCGGCTAAATACTTTTTTAAAATTTCATAATCAAAGTAAGCCTTTTTATTTTCAGCAATAATTTTCATGTTTTCTTTTTTCATAATCTCTTTAATTTTAACAAAAAATGGTTTAAAATAAAGCATATTTAAAATAATTTTAAAATATATGACAAAAGAAAAAATTATTATTTCTTTAGGAGGATCTTTATTGTTTTCCGATAATTTTGAAATAAACTATAAATTTCTTTCTGATTTTAAAAAAGTAATTCTAAAATACATTTCTAAAAAACAATTTTTTATTTTTGTAGGTGGCGGCAAAATTGCCAGGTTATATCAAGCTGGAATTAGATACTTAAAAGGTACCAAAGAAGATGAAGATAAAATTGGAATAGAAATTACCAAGGTTAATGCCAGATTATTATTACATCTTTTTAAAAACCTCGCTTTTAATAAAATTATTGATAATCCTTTAAAGAAAATAAAAATCCAAGATAAAATTTATATTGGCGCTGGTTGGAAGCCAGGTTTTTCTACAGACTATGATACCACCCTTTTGGCAAAAAATTTAAAAGTTTCAACAATTATTAATTTGACCAATGTTGATTATGTTTACGATAAAAATCCAAAAGAATTCAAAGATGCCAAGCCTTTTAAAAAACTTAGTTGGCAAGAATACGAAAAAATTATTATTCAAAAATGGCAACCTGGCTTATCAACACCTTTTGATCCCTTAGCTTCTAAATTAGCAAAAAAATTAAAAATTAAAGTTGTTATTATTAATGGCTCTGATTTAAAAAGATTAGATAATTTTTTAAAAGGCAAAAATTTTATTGGCACTATAATTGAATAATGAAAGAAAAAATTAAAGAAACTATATTAAAGACAATTAAAAATCTTCAAGAAGAAAAAAGTCTTCCTTTTTTTGAGATTGATAATTTCCAAGTTGATTATCCAGAAAATGAAATTTATGGCGATTATTTTACAAATGTAGCTTTGTTAATAGGAAAAAAGATTAGCAAAAATCCGTTAGAAGTAGCTAATTTAATAAAAGCTAAAATTGAAAGCCAGAACTTAAATATTTTTGAAAAAATCGAAGTTAAAGAGCCTGGCTTTATCAATTTTTTTCTTAAAAAAGAAATTTTTATTAAAGAGCTAAAAAAAATTTTAAAAGAAAAACAAAATTATCAAAAAAACAAAAAATTAAAAAAGAAAAAATTAGTTATAGATTATTCTTCGCCCAATGTAGCTAAAGTTTTTGGTATTGGTCATCTAAGGTCAACAATTATAGGTCAAGCAATTTATAATCTTTATAAATTTTTAGGCTGGGACTGCGTTGGTATTAATCATTTAGGAGACTGGGGCACTCAGTTTGGAAATTTAATTTTTGCTCTAAAAAAATGGGGCAATAAAAAAGAAAATTACACAATTGAAGATTTAGAAAAGTTATATATTAGGTTTCATCAAGAAAGCCAAAAAAATGAAAAATTAATAGAAGAAGGAAGAAATTGGTTTAAAAAATTAGAATCTGGAGATAAAGAAGCATTAAAAATTTGGAAAAAAATTTTAAAAATTTCTCTCAAAGAGTTTAACTCAATTTATAAACTTTTAAATGTAAAAATTGATTGTCAAATAGGTGAAAGTTTTTACAAAGACAAAGTAAAAGAAGTTTTGCGAGAACTTCAAAAAACTCAATTTTTACTTGAAAGCCAGGGAGCATTAATTTTTCAATATCCAGAAAATGAATTACCACCAGCAATGATTTTAAAATCAGATGGCACTACAACTTATTTTTTAAGAGATTTAGCTGCCATTAAATATCGATTGGAAAAACGGAAACCAGATTTAATAGTTTATGAAGTTGGTTCAGACCAAATTTTACATTTTAAACAATTGTTCAAAGCAGTTAAATTATTAAATTGGGATCAAAAAATTTGCAAAAAAGAAGTTCATTTTTATCATTTATTTCATGGTTTGTATATCACTAAAGAAGGAAAACTTTCAACTAGAAAAGGAAGAACTTTTCACTTAATTGATATTTTAGAAGAAGCAATTGAAAGAGCAGAAAAAATTTTAGAAAAATCTGAAGTTAAAAAAAATCTTTCTAAAAAAGAAAAAGAAAAAATTGCTAAAATTGTTGGTATTGGTGCTATTAAATATAACGATTTAAAACAGCATCCTTCAAAAGAAATTTTATTTGATTGGGAAAAAATTTTAAATTTAAAAGGAGATTCCGGCCCTTATTTGCAATATACCTATGTTAGATGCAGAGGTGTTTTAAGAAAAGGCAAAAAAATCCAAGAAAAAAAAATTAAAAATTTATTATCAAGCCTTGCTTTTGGAATTCACAATTTAACAAAAGAAGAAAATAATATTTTAAAAGAAATTTATAAATTTCCAGAAATAATCCAGGAAGCAGCAGAAAAATTTTCCCCAAATCTAATTTGTAATTACATTTTTAATTTAGCCCAAAAATATAATTATTTTTATGATACTCAGCCAATTTTAAAAGCTCAGAAAGAAGAATTAAAAATTTTTCGATTAGCTTTAACAATAGCTATAGCCCAAGTATTAAAAACCTCTTTAAATCTTTTGGGAATTTCTGTTCCAGAGAAAATGTAGCATCCGAATAGGTATTGCTTACCCAGGTTAAGCAATAGGTTAAGCAATACCAGAGATTCAAATTTAGATAATAAAAAAAAGGCCGGGTAAGCGGCCTATATGCCCTATATTACTATTACTTCGTTGATTTTTTCTATTTTTTCCAAGATTCTTTCTACGTCTATTGCTTCTTCCGCGTTTTCTTCTACAGGCTTTCCATCTATTACTACTCCGTTTTTTGTAATCACTAGAAAGTCTCCTACAGCAATTTTTGTTATTTCGTTACTTTGAAAGTACTTATCTCGTATTTTTATAATTCCTTTCAACAACCTTTGCTGTCTTTCTTTCTGTATCTTTATCTCTTCTAATTTTTCGTCTATAAGTTTCTCTATTCTTCTTACCGCTTTCTCTTCCCGCGTTTCTGTTTCGGGAAGAGACCAATGGACAAATTTTACTTCCTCCATTTATTATCACCTCCTTTCTATGTCCCTTTACTTTTTTGCCCCTCTTGCCCTCATTGCTTACCCAATGAGGCAGAGGAAAAAGTAAAAGGGAATGTACTACTTGTAAAATAACATATCTTTAAAAATTTGTCAATATCTGTTCTCTTTCATTGTATTGATAATCGTCAGTTATTAGTTATTAGTTTTACATTATTAGATTTTAAAACAAAGTCAATTTTTTCCTATTGAAAAAAACCTAATAAAATGTTATTTAAAATATATGGAAATAAAATTTTCTAAATTAGAAAAGCGAATATTAAGATATTGGAAAGAAAATAGCATTTTTGAAAAAAGCATTCAAAATCACCAGAAAGCTAAAGATTTTGTATTTTATGAAGGGCCACCAACTGCTAATGGAAAACCAGGTATTCACCACTTTTTAAGCAGAAGTTTTAAAGATATTGTTTGTCGTTATAAGACAATGAAAGGCTTCAAGGTAGAAAGAAAAGCAGGTTGGGATACTCATGGTTTGCCAGTAGAAATAGAAATTGAAAAGAAATTAGGTTTAAAAAATAAATTTGAAATAGAAAAATTTGGAATTGAAAAATTTAATCAACTTTGTAAAAAATCTGTTTGGGAATACAAAAAAGAATGGGAAAAATTTTCTCAAAGAATTGCTTACTGGATTGATTTAAAAAATCCATATATTACTTATACTCGCGACTATATTGAATCTGTTTGGTATATTTTAAAAAATATTTGGGAAAAGAAACTTTTATACCAAGATTTTAAAGTTTCTCCTTATTGTCCTCGTTGTGGTACCACATTATCAAGCCATGAAGTTGCTCAAGGTTATAAATTAGTTAAAGACCCTTCTATTTTTGTTAAATTTAGAATTTTAAATCCTGAATTTGAAAATACTTCTTTATTAATTTGGACAACAACTCCTTGGACCCTACCTGGCAATGTGGCGGTAGCTTTAAATCCTGATTTTGAATATGTCAAAGTAAAAGCTGGGCAAGAATATTTAATTTTAGCCAAAAAAAGATTCGAAGATTTAAAAATCGAAGGTGAAATTTTAAAAACTTTTAAAGGAAAAGATTTGATTGGTTTAAAATATAACCCGCCATATCCTGTAAAGGAAAAATACGAAAATATTTATAAAGTTTTGCCTGCAGATTTCGTTTCGTTAGAAGAAGGCACAGGATTGGTACATATTGCTCCGGCTTTTGGCGAAGAGGATATGGAATTAATCAAAAAAGAAAATTTAAAACTAAAAAATCAAAAAGCAGAAGAATTTCCAGTTTTAATTACAGTAGACGAGCAAGGAAAGTTTAAATTATTTGTTGAAAAATTTGCTGGACTTTTTGTTAAAGAAGCTGACCCTTTAATTATTGAAGATCTTAAAGAAAAAAATTTACTTTTTAGAGCAGAGCTTTATGAACACGAATATCCTTTTTGTTGGCGTTGTAAAACTCCATTAATTTACTATGCCAAGAAGAGCTGGTTTATAAAAATGTCTTCTTTAAAAGAAAAATTAATTAAAAATAATCAAAAAATTAATTGGATACCAGCTCATATAAAAAATGGCAGATTTGGCGAATGGTTAAGAGAAGTTAAGGATTGGGCTTTATCAAGAGAAAGATATTGGGGTACTCCATTACCTATTTGGAAATGTAAAGTTTGTCAGAAAGAAATTTTGTTAACAAACAGAGACGATTTTTTAGCTCAAAAGTTTTCTCAAAATAGATATTTGCTTTTAAGGCATGGCGAATCTTTAATGAATGTAAATGGAATTATTGTTTCTCAAGTACCAGAAAAAATTTCCTCTCCTTTAACTGAAAAAGGCAAAAAAGAAATAGAAAAATTAGCAAAAAAACTTAAAAATGAAAAAATTGATCTTATTTTTTCTTCTGATTTGCAAAGAACCAAAGAGACTGCTCAAATTATTGGCGAAATTTTAAATATTAAACCAATTTTTAGTAAAAAATTAAGAGAAATTAATGCTGGCATTTTTGAAGGAAAAAGTTTAAAAGAATATCAATCTTTTTGGGAACATTATTCTCAAAGATTTCAAAAAAGGCCAAAAGGCGGAGAAAACTATCAAGATGTTAAAAAAAGAGTTTTTAAATTTATTAAAGAATTGGAAAACAAATATCAAGGAAAAACTATTTTAATTATAAGCCATGCTAGACCTCTTTTAATGTTAGAAGCTGCTGTTTTAGGTTTAGATATTAAAGAGACAGAAAAATTAGAAAAAAGAAAATTAAAAACAGGCGAATTTAGAGAAATTGAATTTAAAGATTTTCCTTATGATGAAAATGGTGAAATTAATTTCCACCGCCCTTATGTTGATAGAATAAAATTTTATTGCCCGAATTGTCATAATTTAATGGAAAGAGTGCCAGAAGTAATTGATTGTTGGTTTGATTCAGGAGCAATGCCTTTTGCTCAATGTCACTGGCCATTTGAAAATAAAAAGTTAAAAAATAAAAGTCAAAAATTAGAACCACCAAAACTTTTCCCAGCTGATTTCATTTCAGAGGGCATTGATCAAACTAGAGGTTGGTTTTATACCCTTTTGGCAATTTCAACTTTACTTGATTTTGGCCCAGCCTATAAAAATGTTATTTCTCTAGCTCATGTTTTAGATGAAAAAGGCGAAAAAATGTCGAAATCAAAAGGCAATGTAGTTGATCCTTGGTATATTGTTGAAAAATATGGCACCGATGCAACAAGGTGGTATTTTTACACAATTAATCAGCCTGGTGATTATAAATTATTTACCGAAAGAGACATTTCAAAAGTTTTAAATAACTTTATTTTAACTTTTTGGAATTGTTTTGTATTTTTTAAAACTTATCAAAAAAAAGAATACTTAGATAAAAACTTTAATTTCTCAAAAGAAAAACTCACTTTATTAGATGAATGGATTCTTTCTAGACTCAATAATTTAATTAAAAATGTTACTCAAAATTTAGAAAATTATAACATTACTGAAGCTGGAAGGCTAATTGAAAATTTTGTTATTAACGATCTTTCACTCTGGTATATAAGAAGGTCTCGAGAAAGATTCCAAAAGCCAAAAGATGCAAAAGATTTAAAAGTGGCTATTAAAACCCTGCATTTTACCTTATTAACTCTTTCTAAAATTACAGCTCCTTTTATACCATTTTTAAGCGAGCAAATTTATCAAGAGCTAAATAGTTATAATTTTAAGTTTTCTCAAAAGAGTGTTCATTTAGAGGATTGGCCTAAAGAAAACAAAAAACTTATTAATTTAAAATTAGAAAAAGAAATGCAAAAAGTAAGAGAAATTGTAAGTTTAGCTTTAGCAGAAAGAGCAAAAAACAAAATTAAAGTAAGGCAGCCATTAAATAACTTACAACTTACAACTTACGACTTACAAGGAAAGAAAGAACTTTTAGATTTAATTAAAGAGGAAGTTAATGTGAAAAACATTAGCTTTGGCAAAAATTTTCAATTGGATACAAAAATTACTCCTGAATTAAAAGAAGAAGGCATTATTAGAGAAGTTATTAGAAATGTCCAGGAAATGAGAAAAAAGATGGGTTTGAAACCGAAAGATAAAATTTCGGTTTACTTTTCTGGCAATGATAACATTAATGAAATTTTATTAAAACGAAAAGATGAAATCAAAAGAGAAGGCAGCTTCTTCGATTTTAATTTAAAAACAAAAGAAAAACTTGATTTAGAAAAAGAAATTGATATTGATGGCGAAAAACTAATTTTAGGAATAAAGAAAATTTAGCTTTTAAAGTTGCATGTTTTTAAAGCAGAGAACTGAAGGTATTTTTTTAAAATACCATGAGCTTAATTGGGCTGATAAAATTTTTATTGTTTTAACAAAAGATTTTGGGAAAATTGAAATTTTAGCCAAAGGAATAAGAAAAATATCTTCGAAATTGCGATATAGTGTTGATCTTTTTTTTCTTTCTGAAATCGAGTTTATCCAAGGTAAAAATTATAAAACTCTAACTGATAGTTTTCCGATTGAGAAATTTGAAAGAATTAAAGAAGAAGACTCTCGATATAAAATTGCTTTAATGGCAGCAGAAATTATAGATTATTTTTTGCCATTAGAAGAAGAAGATTTAAAAATTTGGAATTTTCTGAAATCTTTTTTCGAAAAATTAAATTCACTTGAAATTGCATTTTTGTCAATTTTGTATTATCATTTTTTATGGCGCTTTTTGACGATTTTAGGATACAAACCTGGAATTAAAAAATGTTTAATTTGTGGAAAAAAGATTGGTATTGTAGAAAAAACTTATTTTTCTTTCCAAGAAGGAGGAACAATTTGTAGAAATTGTTATTCAAAAATAAAAGAAGAAGACAGAAAATTTTTATCTGAAATTTATCCCAATACTAGAAAAATTATTAACCATTTTTTAACCCAAAAATTTAAAAAAATAAAAATTAGCAAAAAAGATCAAGAAAATTTAAATTTAATTACAAGGTCATATCTTGAATTTTTAAAACAGCAATTATGAAAAAATTTTTAATTTTTCTTTTATTTATTTTAATCATAACTTTAGGGGCTATTTTTTGGTATTTAGAAGATATGAGATTTTCAAAACAGGTTTTAAAATTAGAAATTTTGTCTCCAGAAGTTGTATCTGTTGGTCAAGAAGTTGAATATGTTGTTCGATATAAAAATAACGGCGATATCACTTTGGAAAATCCAGAATTAGTTTTCGAATATCCAGAAAACTCTAAACCAATTGATAATCCAAAAAGGGTTGTTAAATCTTTACAAGATATCTATCCAGGGCAAGAAAACTCTATTTCTTTTAGAGCTACTCTTTTTGGAAAAGAAGGCGATAATTTAACTGCCAATGCTTATTTGAGCTTTAAGCCTAAAAATTTAAAAGCAAGATATGAATCAAAAAGCAGTGCTACAAGCAAAATTCAATTTGTCCCAATTACTTTTGAATTTGATCTTCCTTTAAAAGTAGAAAGCAATACTAATATTAATTTTTCTTTAAACTACTTTTCTAATGCTGATATTTTGCTTGAAAATTTAAGAGTAAGAATTGAGTATCCTGCAGGTTTTGAATTCAAAAGATCTCAACCAGTTGGTTTAGATAATAATGAATGGCAAATTCAATCTTTAGGAAAATTAACTGGTGGCAGAATTATGATTAATGGCAATATTAAAGGCGAAGAAAGAACCCAACAAATTTTTAGAGCAAAATTAGGAATTATTATTGATGATCATTTTGTTGTTTTAAAAGAAACAAGCCAATCTTTAGAAATTGCTCAATCTCCAGTTTATATTTCTTATTTAATAAATAATCTTCAAGATTATAAACCTCGGGCTGGAGAACTTTTACACTATGAAATCTATTTTAAAAATTTAAGCCAGAAACCAATCGAAAAAAAATTTCTTTTAGTTAATCTTGATGGCTCCCTTTTTGATTTAGATACAGTTGTTGTTCCAAAGGGCTCTTTCGCTAAAGGCGACAACACGATTTTATGGGACTGGAAAGATGTTCCTGAATTAAGATTTTTAGATGCTTTAGAAGAAGGCAAGGTTGATTTTTGGGTAAAATTAAAAGGCATTGATGCTATTCCAGTTAATTCTGGCACTCCAGTTTTGTCTTTAAAAGTTAGTTTTGGCGATCTGCAAAAAACTTTTGAAACCAAAGTTAGTTCTTATATTGGTGTCGCCCAAAAAGTTTATCGAGCTCAAGATGTTTTTGAAAATTCGGGACCAATTCCACCCCAAGTTGGAAGTTCAACAACTTATACCGTTTTTTGGCAGCTAAAAAGTGGCTGGAATGAAATAAAAAATGCAAAAATAAAAGGTGTCCTGCCAGACTATGTTAATCCAACTGGTAAGATTTTTCCAGAAGATGCAAAATTCACTTATGATCCAGTTTCTCGAGAAATTATTTGGAATATTGGTGACGTGCCACCATGGGCAGGGTATAACTCTTCAACTCCATTTACTTTAGCTTTTCAAATTGAATTTCTACCAAAAGAAGAGCAAGTGGGACAGGTAGTCAATTTAGTTGGTGAAGCTGAATTTACTGGTATCGATGGCATTACAGGCGAAGTTTTATCTCAAAAAGCTAAAGCAGTTGATAGCACATTGCCTGATGATGATACAATTGGTCAGGTAGAAGGCACGGTTGTAGCGCCTTCTAATCGCTAAATTTTTATCTTTAGCCAGAAACCTGCAAGAAAGAGTATTGCTTACCCTGGGTAAGCAACACGCCCCGCCTCGGCCGGCGACTCGCCGTAGAGGCGAGTTTTTAATCTTTGGTTTTTATTTGGTGTCGCTTACTCTCCATGTCAAAAATACCAATAAAACTCAAATTCTCAAAAATTACTCATTTTGTGTAAATAATTGATTAAAGTTTGAATCAGTTATATACTTAAAATATGGGAGAGGAAAGGAAAATTTATAATACTATTATTATTGGCGCAGGGCCTGCAGGTTTAATAGCTGGCAGGTATTTAAAAGATGCTTTAATTTTAGATAAAAAAAAGGAAATTGGAAAACCTATTCAATGCGGAGAAGGAATTAGCAAAAATGCTCTTTTACTTCAAGGGATAAAACCAGACCCAGCTTGGATTTCTTCTGAAATTTATAAAGTTGAAAGGATAATGCCAAATGGAAAATCAATTGGTAGATTTCACAAAGAACCTATAGGATATGTGATTGATAGAGAAAAATTCGAAAAATATTTAGCTAAAAATTCAAAAGCAGAAATTAAATTAGAAACAGAAGTTATCGATTTGAAATTCAATGGTAGATTTTGGGAAGTAATTACAAATAATAACCAAATTTTTCAGACAAAATATATTATTGGAGCCGACGGCTATAATTCGATAGTTAGAAAAAAAGTTTTTCCAGAAAATCAAAAAAAGATTGATTTTACACCAGCTATTGAATACTTAGTGAAAACAGAAAAAGAATTCGATACAAAAATAATGAAATTTTATTTTGATAATCAATTTTTACCTAATGGCTATGCTTGGATTTTTCCAAAAAGCAAAAATACTGCTAATATTGGCTTAGGAGGCGATGGAAATCTTTTAGAAAAATTTAATTGGTTTTTAAAAGAAAAAGTTGCCAAAGAATATGGAAATTATGAATTATTAATAAATAAAAGTGGGGTTATCCCGAGTATTAAAACAATAAAAGAAAATATAAGCTTTTTTAAAAATAATGCAATTTTAGTAGGTGATGCAGCAGCTTCGGCAGACCCAATTTTTAAAGGAGGAATGAATCAAGCAATGCAATCTGCTAAAATTGCAGCCGAATGTATTTTAAAAAATGAAGTTGAAAATTATGAGAAAAAAATAAAATCAATGCCATTTTTAAATCCTAATTTATTTGTTATTAATAAAATATTTTATTCTTTTGAAAATGAGGTTTTAAATGAATTAGCTAATGTTCTTTATGAGAAAGGCACTTCTTATTTAGCGAATCCTAAAGGAATTATAGAATTTCTTTCTAAAGAAAAACTTAGAAAAAATTTTTTAAAAATTTATAAATTTTTCTATATCTGGAAGAAAAATCGTGATTATTTATGGTAAAATACTATAAGGTATGGAAGTTAGAAAATTTTTAAATTCTATTTGGAACGAATTTGTTTATGGAGGTCACCTTTTATCATTAGGAGGTTCTGGTATCCTTTATCTTGAAACTGTTTTATTAAATAAAAAAACTAATTTACTTTTACTGTTTTTAGCCTACTTAATGAACCAAATTATCTATTCTTATAATCATTTAAAAGAAGCAAAAAAAGATATCGAAAGTAATTCAGAAAGAGCAAAATATCTTTTAGAAACAAAAAAAGAAAAAAAAGCAAAAATAGAATTTTTTATTTATTGCCTTCTTCTTTTAATAACTCTTTTTCTTTTAAAAAAAGCCGAGCTTTTGATTTTTGTTTTAATAATTGTGATAGCTGGAATATTCTATACTTTATTTTTAAAGTCTTTAACAAAAAAAGTTTTGGGATTTAAAAATTTATATGTAGCTTTTATGTGGGCGCTTGCGCCACAAATTGTAATAGGGATATATTATGAGACTTCTTTATTTAGTAAAATAATAGTTATTTTATTCCTCTATATATTATTGAGGTTTATTATGAGTACTATATTTTTTGATTTAAAAGATATTAAGTCTGATAAAAATGAGGGCTTAATAACATTACCCGTAGTTTTAGGGAAAGAACAAACTCTTTCTTTATTACATTTTATTAATTTTATTTCCTTTATCCCTATTTTATTTGGAGTTTTTAAAAATATTTTACCTTTTTATTCTCTTTCTTTGTTGATATTTTTCTTTTATAGTTTTTATTATTTAAAAGCAGCCGAAGAAGAAAAATCTGATATACATTTTTTATCTTATATTGTCGTTGATGGTGAATATCTTCTTTGGGGTCTATTAGCTTTAATTTTTAAATTATTTCTATGAATTTTTATTTATTTTTAGAAGAAATTATTGTTGTTTTAATTAATATTTTTGGAATTTCATTAGGATTTTTAGTTTTTAATAAAAACAAAAAAGAAAAATTAAATCAAGTTTTTGCCTTGATGACTTTCTTTTTAATTTTATGGATAGATTTTGCTTTTTTAGGCAATCAAGCAAAAAGTGAATTTTTAACTACTATTTTTTATAAATTTAATTTTGGCGCAGTAACGTTAACGCTTTCAACTGCTTATTTTTTCTATATTAGTTATTTTTTGAAAAAAAGATACTTTGTTTTAGAGAAAATAATTTTATTTTTAGGCACTTTTTTTACTTTTGCTTCTATTTTTACTTCCTTTGAGATTAAATGGGTTATTATAAGGGGATGGGAAAAAGATATTATTTTTGGCCCTCTCAATACTTTTTTTAATTTATATTGTATTTTTATTACTTTTATAATAATTTCTTTGTTACTCAAAAATTATTTTTCCCTTCCCAAAACCGAAAAATTAAAAATCCAGTATTTTTTTGTAGGAACATTATTAGTAGCTTTATTTAATTTAGTTTTTAATATTATTTTTCCTTCTTTTTTGCAAATTAGCATTTTCCAACGCATCGGTGATTACTCAGCTATTTTCTTTCTTATTTTTACTGGTTATGCAATTGCTAAAAGAGAATTATTTGAAATCAAAGTTGTTTGGACAGCAGTTTTAGTTGGTTTGATTGCCATCTTGCTATTTATTGATATTATTTTTTTTACCAATCAAAGATGGCTTCAAATTGGAAAAGGAATTGCTTTCTGTTTGTTTTTAATTTTTGGTCGCTCTTTAATTTTAAGTGTTATTCATGAAATTAGTTTAAGAGAAAAGTTAGAAAAAGCTTATGAAGAACTAAAAAAATTGGATACTGCTAAATCTGAATTTATCTCTATGGCATCTCATCAATTGAGAACTCCTTTAAGTGCAATTAAAGGATATATTTCAATGATTATTGAAGGCAGTTATGGCCAAATACCAGAATTAGTTAAAGAAAAACTTCAAAATGTTTTCATTTCTAATGAAAGATTAATTCAAATTGTGAATACCCTTTTAGACATTTCAAAAATTGATTTAGGCAAGATGGAAATTAAAAAAGAGCCGGTCCAAATAGAAGAAATTATCCAAAGTTGTTATGATGATCTAAAAATTGAAGCACAGAAAAAAGGTTTAAATTTTGTTTTTGAAAAGCCAGAAACTCCTTTACCTAAAATTAATGCCGATCCCTTAAGAATTAGGCAAGTATTTATGAACTTAATTGATAATGCCATAAAATATACTCCAAAAGGAGAAATTAAAATGACAGTTTCTCAAAAAGGTAATTCTATCCTATTTTTAATCAAAGATAGTGGTGCTGGCTTAACTGAGAAAGAGAAAAAAGAGATCTTTCAAAGTTTTACCAGAGGCTCAGCTGGCTTAGATTACTTTATTGAAGGAACTGGTTTGGGTCTTTCTATTGCTAAAAAGATTACTGAACTCCACCAAGGCAAAATCTGGGCAGAATCTGAAGGCAAAGACAAAGGCTCCACCTTCTTTGTGGAACTACCAATACAATAATTTTCTTTAAAATTATTATTTAGCCTGTGTTGCTTACCCTGGGTAAGCAACAAGCCTGCCGATGAGACGGGCTACCATAATTTTAAATTTTCAATTTTTAAATAAGCGAATTTGCACGAATTTGAGTACGAATATCACGAATTTAAAATTCGAACACCTTAATTTTAGCTTATTTCCAATGATTTTAGCCAATACTATTTCACTTACATTTTAGATGACCCAATACGAGGGCTCGACAAAAAATTTTGAATTTTTGATAATACAAGTGATGGAATTAAATTTTAAAAAATTTAAAGAAGGTGAGGGCGATTTTAAAAGTTTGACAAAGAGAAATTTTCAATTTTCAAAATTTTTGGAGATTGGTTTCTGAGGTTTTATTTTTAATTAAATTAATTAAATTATGCTTAATTTAAATTTCAAAGTTATTAAAGAAGCGGAATCTACGGTTAGAAAAACTAAAGAAGGACGATATTATGATTTAAGTAAATTTTCATTAGTTAAAAAAGGAAAAAAGAGACTTACAAAAAATGAGGTTATGAAGTTATTTAAAAAATTAAGATTAAGATTTACTTTAACGCCTCAATGTAATCTTTTTTGTATCTTCTGTTCTAATGAAGGATCTAGTTATACCGCCAAATTCCAACCTCATGCTAAGACTGAATTAGTAATTAAATTATCTGAAATGCTTTTAAAAACCACTCCTCTTAGATCAATTGATTTTAGTGGAGGAGAACCTCTTCTTCATCCTGATTTTGTTCAAGAAAAGTTTGAATTGATAAAATGGACAAAAAAATGGAAAAGAAAATATCCTAAGGTTCGATTTTCACTTCATACTAATGGAATTGAGCTAACCCCAAAAATTATTGATCGAATTAAAGATCATTTTTCTAGAATTGGAGTATCTTTGAATTCCTTAAATTTTAATACATGGAACAAAATGACTAATTTAAAAGAAATGTTTCCTTTAGAAGTTCAAAAAGTAAAATTTAAAAAACTGTTAAGTAATCTAGAGCATCTTACAAAACAAAATATTGGTTATAAGGTATTTTTAAAAAGCGTAGTAATGAAAGGATTTAACGATAGTGAATCTGAGTTAAAATTATTTTTAGATACTTGCGAAAAATATCAATTTCATCCTAAATTTCTTCAATTTGAACCTCAATTTCCTGAGCATAAAAAATACGTTGTAGGAAGAAAAGATCTTTTTGAAAAATTAGAGAAATTGGGATGTAAATTTTCTTCTGATACTCCAAGACATAATGATCCTAATACTTATATTCCAGGAGTTAATTTTATTTACAAAAATTTAGTGGGATTACACAGTATTTTTGGGTGTGGTCAAAGGGGTGCTTGTGAAAGTTGTTACGATTTTTTGTGTATATTTGTCAAACCTTATGAAAACGGGGAAGGATTATATTTCAAACCTTGTTCAGTTTTAGACACACGTATTGATTTAACCCATGCAATTCGTACTCAAAATTACGAACAATTAATAGATTTATTTCGAATCTCTCGAGAATATCTTATGTTAGCCCCTGGTTTGGGTGTTTGTGGATGGGGGAAAGAAAGAAAATTTAAATATTGTTAAAATTTTAAATCAGAATTTATTAATGAATAAGGAAGCAATTACATTAAAATACTATTTAAACTACCTTCCTCTCAGAATTGCCGTAACTGACTATTGTAATCTAAAATGTTTTTTTTGCTCCAACGAAGGCATGCCATTATGTAATAAAAATAAAACACATATCAATATAAATGAGTTAAAATATTTAGTAAAATCTCTTGCAAATGAAGGTTTAAAAAATGTTAGTATTACAGGAGGAGAACCTACTCTTCATCCTCAAATTATAGAAATTATCAACTTTTTAAACAAATTTAACTTTAAAAATTTGTTTTTCCATACGAATGGAATAAATTTAACAGAAAAGCTAGTCAAGAAATTATCAGAAGGTTTCACTAAGATAGCAATTTCTCTTCACTCTGTTAATTTTAAAACATGGCAAAAATTGACAGGAGGTACTAAAAAACAATTTAAAATTTTAATTTCGAACTTGAAAATGATATCTAAATTTTCTGATAGGCCCCTCATAGAATTGAAATACGTTCCAATAAAAGGGTATAATGATTCTGAAAAAGAGTTTAAGAGCTTTCTTGAATTGTGTAATTCTTTTAAATTTAAGTTTAAATTCCTTAACTTTGAGCCTATAATTCAAGAACATCAAGGATTAGAAATTCCCTTTGAAAAAATAAAAGAAACTCTTATTAAAATCGGATGTAAATTTTTAGGAAACGATAAATACTTTAGAGATCAAAATAGATATTTGCCAATAAAAAAATTCAAATATAAAAACATTTTTGGAGTAGCCATAGAAATAGGATGCGGCGATCCAAAAGTATGCAAAGAGTGTTATCGGGTAAATGAAATATTTATTAGTCCTGAAATGAAAATTAAACCTTGCCATATCAGTGACTATCAAATTGATCTTAAAAAGTTTATCAACCAAAAAGAAAAAAAGAAAATTTTTCAAACAATAGTACACTCAAGAGAATTTTTATTTAACGCACCTGGTTCTGGCTCGCGAATTTGGCAATAGTAAAATTTTTAATCCATTATGCGACCCAATAAAAATAAAGAAAATTTAGTTATAATTTTTGCCAAAAAACCGGAACCAGGTAAGGTGAAAACTAGAATTGCGAGAGAAACTTCTGAAGAATTTGCATACGAATTTGCAAAGATATGCCTTATAGAATTACTAAATAAAATCAGAAATTCTAATTATTATGATTTAGTAGTGGCTGTTGATAGTACAAATGATTTAATGTGGTTCCAAAAAGAATTTTCACTAGAAGGTATAGTAATTGGAAATAAAAGAGGGAAAAATTATCAGGAAATTTTAAGTAATATGTTCGAAAATATTTTTACTCAAGTTCTTGCAAAAAATGGGCTTAATTACAAAAAATGCATTTTAATTCCGATGGATATCCCTTTCATTAACGAAGAAGAATTAATTTCTGCATTTGCCAGATTAGATCATCACCAATTTGTAATAGGGCCTGAAGTGAATGGAGGTGTCTATTTAATTGGGATAAAATCTCCTTATAGAAAAAGAACATTTAAAGGAGTAAGATGGAGCACTTCTCATTCATTCGAAGATTTACTTAAAAATTTTGGCAAAGAAAATACTTTTTGTCTTAAATTAAAAAGTGATTTAAATCTTCCCGAGGATCTTTTACATTTAAAAAATGAAATTTATTATAATTGTCCACTTCTCTACGATTTTTTAAAAAAAAGCAATTTTTATTTTTCAGTTAAAAATAAATACATTAACTTTGATGATCTTTCAATTTACATACCTGTAGTGTCTAATATAGTTCAGAAAAAAGAAAAAGGAGAAATTAAAATTTTAATACAAAAAAGATATAAACCTACTTTAGATCCAGAAAATACCAGTAAGTTAGAAATCCCTTCTGGTTTAATTAGAAAATATGAATTAGCTCAAGAAGCTGCTATTCGTGAGACAAAAGAGGAAACTGGAATTTTATCAGAAATTTCTGAAGAGCAAAAAGTTGTAGGATATACGATTCAAAAAAATGGAGAGGTAATCGTAATATATCGACCTTTTTGCTGTGTGCAGCAATTAAAAGGAGGAAGGGCTTATCTCTGTATAGGTTTTATAAGTAATTATGTTGGAGGAAAATTAACTGAAAGCTTTAGAGAAAATAGAAACCCCAGATGGATTTCATTAAAAAAACTTAAAAAAATTTTAGACAAAAAACCCGAGCGTATATTCAGTTTAAGTTTAGCAATTTTAAAAGAGTATATAAAATACAAGGAAAAAATTTCGTGAAAATTTAATTTAAATCTTTTCGTTTTAAATCGAATATTTCAAAAATTTCTTCCCCCACCTCTTTTACATTATTACCCAATTTTTTAATCACTTCTAGAATTTTTTTTGGTTTACCTTCGATTTCCATAAATTCTAAAAAAGCAGGTTTAGTGAATTTTATAAAAATAATTTCTAAATCTTGAAATTTCCAATATTCTCTTTGACTTTTATATTCTGAAATTTTTTTAAAACCAAGATGTGTTAAAATTTTTTCCATTATTTCTGGCGATTGTATGGTAGTAGTAAGTTCTGTTCGCTGCCAGATATTTCCTTGATTTTTTGTTTTGCTTTTAAATGTTAACTCAGCATCATTATTATTAATTTTTCTGATCCTAATCAGGTTATGAGTGTTTTTCATATCTAAAAAATCTTTGCTGAAATACTTATCGTAAATACTTATTTTCCTTTCTAATTTAATTTCTGGTTTTAATTTATTAATTATCTCATTTTTATTTTTAAAAATTAATTTAATTTCAATTTCTTTTTGTTTCATAAATTTAATTATACTACATTTATTATTCAGCCTCAATACTTTTCAAAAAATGAATTTTTTCTAGTAAATAAGAAATTAAAAAAGCCCGAGTTTAATCTCGGGCCTTTAATTTTTTCTTATTCTTAATAAATATATTGAGTTGGCCAATCTATATCTACTACTATTAACCCTCTTTTCTCTGTATATCCAAATTCTAGGGTAGGCAAATTAGCAATTCTCTTTAGCGCTTCAAACTTCCTCTTATGCTGCCTAAGTGAACTAATCACTTTTTCAATTTCCTCTTTTTTAAACCCTGAACTAGAAATTTTTCTTGCGAAATCGCTTGGAAGTTGAAAGAGAAAAAGGTTAGCAGAAAAGTAAGGAAATTTTTCTTTTTCATTACCTAATTGGTCAGGCATTACCCCTTTTTGAATTTCAATAAGTTGTTCAAGTACTGAGAAATAAATTATTCTTCCCATAATAGTAGCAGGATTCCATATCAAATTCGTAATTTCAATCCAGCTTTTTTGATAATAGAGAAAATAATCTTTTATTTTCTTAAGCATCTCTTCCAGGGTAACAATTTTTATATTCCCGAATTCATCTCTATGCTCTATTTTGTCATTTCTAAATATAAAGAAGGGAGTAATATAAGTAGGCATTGGTTTCAGATGAATCCCAATCAATATGGGTTTTTCTTTCTTAATTTTTGAAAGAATTTGCGGAATTTTTTTGTGATCTTTAATTGGTATTAATAAGCTTGTATCTAAAGGAAATCTTAATTTTTCTAAAAGCTCTCTCTTCTGAAGCTTGAATGGTAAATTACTATTAACCTGAATCTCTTTAGAGTGCTTTAAAAAGAAGTCTTCATCGTACCTTACTTTTTTTATTTTTTCTTTTTCGTTTACCATCGCTCTCACCTCCTTTTCAAAGCATTTTTTTTCTCATTCAGAAAAGATTTTTCTTACCTCAGAGGGTGGAATAATTTCTTTCACTATTAATTTTTTTCTCTTCCCCCCTACATTTAAAATTCTTTCATCTCCTACTTTAGCATTTAATAACACTTTCCCTAATGGACTATAGACTGATAGTTTGTAAGGTGTAGTTGTTACAGTATATCCTTCTACTACATATTTTTTAATTGACCCGTCTTCGTATTCAATTACCACCCCTGTACCAACCCTTACGTATTCGTTTTGTTCCTCTGGTTCCACAATTTCAGCTTTTGATAATAATTCCTGAAGTTCTCTTAATCTTTTACTCCATGTCATCTCTTCTACAATTCCTAATTTGAATCCTTCATCATGCCAACTATCTTGACCAGAAAAAGCTTCACTTTTTTGTTGGATAATTTCTTTCAATTTTCGTTCTACTTCTTCGATACTTTTCTTTAATTCTTCAAATTCCCCCTTCGTAAAAATAATACTCATACTTCTCACCTCCTTATTTATTTTTTAAAAGTGCTGGTTATAAATTAATTATAATCTGAAAATAAAAATTTTGTCAAGTTTTTAATTTATAATTGCACTTGAACACTTGAATCCGAATTTTAAGTTTGAATTTCTTTAAAAATTTTTAACCTTGACAAAAAATTTTGAATTTTTGATAATATAAGTGATGGAATTAAATTTTAAAAAATTTAAATAAGGTGAGGGCGATTTTAAAAGTTTAACAAAGAGAAATTTTCAATTTTCAAAATTTTGAGGCCTCAATTGCGAGGTCTCTTTTTTGGTTTGGAAAAAATTTTGACTTCTATAAATTTATTTAAAAACTTTTGAGATCGTAATAAATAATTTATAAAAGTATAAAGTGATTTTTCCAAGGACAACTTTGAAATATAAGGAAAGGGGGTGGCGATATATATTTATAGAAACAGGTCATTTAGCTCAAAATGTTTATCTTTTATCCACAGCATTAAATTTTAATTGTTGTTCAATCGGAGGATTTATAGAGGATCAAATTATAAAATTACTAGATTTAAAAGAAAATGTGGAAGTTCCGATTTATTTAATCGCAGTTGGCTAAAATGGGAGAAGAACTAATATTAAAATATTCCCAGAATTTTTTAAAAAGCAAAAATTTAGTTGTAAAAATTTTAGAACTTTCTTCAATTGGTCCTCAAGATTTACTTTTAGAAATTGGTCCTGGTAGGGGAATTATTACAGAAGAATTAGCAAAGAGAGCGAGGGAGGTTGTTGCTATAGAAAAAGATAAGGGCCTCTTTCTTTTTTTAAGAGAAAAATTTAAAAATAATCCGAAAATAAAAATCTTTAATGCAGATTTTTTGAAATATCAATTACCAAAATCTCCATATAAAATTTTTTCTAATATTCCTTTTTTTATAACAGGCGAAATTATTAAAAAATCACTTTTATAAAACCTGGAGAAAAAAATTTTTTAGAAGAGGCTTATTTAATCGTCCAAAAAGAAGCAGCAAAGAAATTTGTTGGCCAGCCTTATGCAAAAAGAAATCAAATGACCTCTTTGTTTTTAAAGCCCTGGTTTGAACTAAGGATTATTTATCATTTTAAAAAAACTGATTTTTATCCTACTCCTAAAGTAAATGTTGTTTTAATGAAAATAAAAAAGAGAGACAATCCCTTAATAGAAGAAAAACAAGCACAGATTTATAGAGATTTTATTGTTTATAGTTTTACTCAATTTAAATTAAATTTGAAAAATACTTTTAAAAAGATTTTTACTTATGAACAATTTAAAAGATTATCTTATAATTTAAAACTTGAAAATTCACTATCACCAACTGATTTAACTTTTGAACAGTGGTTAGGATTATTTGAATGTTTTTTAACGAAAGTAGACGAATCAAAAAAATCGCTGGTAATTGGAGCAGAGAATAGACTTAAAAATCAGCAAAACCATCTTCATAAAATTCACCGGACAAGACTTTGAAAATCTCATAAATTTGCGAGTTGTTGCTTACCCTGGGTAAGCAATACCTAGATAGGCAGTATTGGTTAATATGGCGATAAGGTTTGGTTTTAAATTCTAATTTCATCTTTTCATCTTTAATTTTTATCTTTGGTTTTTGATCTTTAATTTTTGGTCTTTATTTTTGGTCGCCGACGAGGCGACCATAAAATCTAACGAATTTCGGTTTGTTGCTTCTCCTGGGTAAGCAACACCAAAATTATTCGTTCAACATTCGTGCGAAATACGTTTATTCCTCTATTATTCGGGCGATATACGTCGCTTTTATTCGGTTTGCATTCGGGCGATAATGTGCTGCTCTTTTATTTTTTTCAAAAAAAGATAAAATATAGTTATTAAATAAAAATATGGAAGATTTAATGCAAAAAATTATTTCTCTTTGCAAAAGAAGAGGTTTTGTTTTTCAGTCTTCTGAAATATACGGAGGTTTAGAAGCTATTTGGGATTATGGGCCTTTGGGAGTTCTTTTAAAGAATAATTTAAAGAATTTTTGGATTAAAAATTTTGTTCAAGAAAGAAAAGATGTTGTTTTAATTGATGGCAGCATTTTAATGCATCCTCAAGTTTGGAAAACTTCAGGTCATGTTGAAAATTTTACCGATCCTTTAGTTGAATGTAAAAATTGTCACTCGCGATTTAGAGCCGATTATATGATTGATGGAAAATTTATTGGCCAAGGAATGGCAAAAGAGGCAAATCAATGTCCTATTTGTGGAAGCAAAGAATTTACTCAACCTAGAAATTTTAATTTAATGTTTAAAACTTTTTTTGGTCCAGTAGAAGATCAGGCGCATATTACTTATTTAAGACCAGAAACAGCCCAATCAATGTTTACTAATTTTAAATTAGTTTTAGAAACTTCAAGAATGAAACTTCCTTTTGGTATTGCTCAAGTTGGAAAGGCTTTTAGAAACGAAATTACTACTGGCAATTTTATTTTTAGATCTCGAGAATTTGAAATTGCTGAAATTGAATATTTTGTGAAACCTGGCGATGATGAGAAAATTTTTGAAGAGTGGGTTGATCTTTGGGAAAATTTCTTTATTAAATTAGGTTTAAAAAAAGAAAATTTAAGGCGATATGAGCACCCAAAAGAATCTTTGGCTCATTATTCAAAAAGAACCATTGATATTGAATATAAATTTCCATTTGGCTGGTCGGAATTGGCTGGTATTGCCAACAGAACCGATTTCGATTTATCAAGACATAGTCAGGCTTCTGGTCAAGATTTGACTTATTTTGATGAAAAAGAAAGAAAGAAATATTTCCCTTATGTAATTGAGCCAACTTTGGGTGTTGATAGGTTATTTTTGGCAATTTTGTGCGATAGCTATGAAGAAATTATTGGTGGGAGAACAAAGACTACCGCATCAACAAAGGAAGTAGAAACAATTCTGAAATTAAAACCAGAAATTGCTCCAATTAAAGTTGCTATTTTGCCTTTATTAAAAAATAAACCTGCTTTGGTAGAAAAAGCTAATGAAATTTATGAAAATTTGAAATCTCACTTTTTCTGCCAATATGATGATGTAGGTAGTATTGGCAGGAGATATAGGAGGTTTGATGAAATTGGTTGTCCTTTTGCAATTACTGTTGATTTTCAAACTTTAGAAGACAACACTGTTACTTTAAGAGATCGAGATACGATGGAACAAGAAAGGGTAAAAATTGATAATCTTTTAGAAATTTTAAAACAAAAAATTAATGTATAAAAAAACTATTTTAAAGCCCGGCTTTAAAACTATTTTGGTGCCCTCTAAAGAGAGTGATGTTTTTGATATTTTAATTTTATTTGCTGTAGGTAGCAGGTATGAGAAAAAAGAAGAGAATGGAATTTCTCACTTTTTAGAACATCTTTTTTTTAAAGGCACAAAAAAAAGGCCAACTCAAAAAGATATTGCCCAAACTTTAGATAGAGTTGGTGGTTCTTATAATGCTTTTACCTCAAAAGAATACACAGGTTATTTTGCTAAAGTTGATTATTCTAATATTCCCTTAGCCTTAGATTTTTTGTCTGATATTCTTTTAAATTCTAAATTTGAAGAAAAAGAAATTGAAAAAGAAAAAGGGGTAATTATTGAAGAATTAAAAATGTATTTAGATACTCCAATAAGTTATATTGACGATTTATTTGAAGAAACTCTCTATGGCGATCAACCAATTGGTTGGAAAGTTATTGGAACTGTAGAAAATATTAAGAGTTTTAAAAGAGAAAATTTTTTAAATTATTTAAAAAAACATTATTTAATAGAAAATTCGATTTTAGTAATTTCAGGAAAATTTAAAGAAAAATATTTAAATAATAATATTTTGAAATATTTCAAAAAGTTTCCCAAAGGTTTTCAAAAGCCAAAAAAAGAAATTTTAGATTTTCAAGAAAAACCTCAAGTAAAAATATTTTTTAAAGAAACCGATCAAACTCATCTTTCAATTGGGGTAAGAGGATATAATTTAAATGATGAAAGAAAATATTTGCAAGATATAATTGCTGTAATTTTAGGAGGCAATATGAGCTCTCGGCTCTTTCAAAAAATCCGTTCTGAATTAGGTCTTGCTTATTATATCAACACTCAATCTAACCTTTATACCGATCACGGTTATTTAACTACAAAAGCTGGTGTGCTTCATGAAAAAGTGAAAGATGTTATTAAAATTATTCTTGAAGAATATAAAAAAATTAGAGAAGGGAAAATATCTTTGGCAGAACTTAAAAATACAAAAACTTATTTAAAGGGAAGTTTAATTTTATCTTTAGATGACGCTAGTTCTAAAGCTAATTTTTTTGCTTTTCAAGAATTATTAACTGGCAAAATTTTAACTCCAGAAGAAATATTAAGAAAGATAGAAAAAGTTTCTTTAGAAGATGTTAAAATTGCAGGCCATGAGTTATTTGACCTTAAAAATTTAAATTTATCAATTATAGGCCCTCATAAAAAAGAAGATTTCGAAAAATTATTAAAATTTTAATTTATGCCAGAAGAAAAAACTATTGATATTAGTTTAAGTACAATTTTTAAAGTCATTTTTTTAGTGATCTCTCTTTATCTTCTTTATACTCTTAAAGATTTAATTATCTGGATAATATTTGCGATTGTTATTTCAATTATTTTTAACTTCTTTATTGATTTTTTAGAAAAGAAAAAAATTCCGAGAATTATAGCAGCCCTGTTTGTTTATCTGAGCTTTTTTGGTGCAATTGGTTTTTTAATCTATAAAAGCGCCCCAATTTTAGAGAAAGAAATTTTAGAATTAATTAATAATCTGCCAAAGTATTTAGAACAACTTTCTCCTGTATTTAAGTTTTTTGGCTTAAAAGCTGATTATTTCAAAACTCTTCTTTATCCAAATCCAGCTAATTTTGCAAAAATGAACCAGAGCATTCTTTTAGCCCTAAGCGTTATTTTTGGTAATCTATTTTCAACAATCTTTACTATTACTTTAGCCTTCTTTTTATCATTAGAAAGAGATATTATTGTAAAATTTATTAATATAATTTCACCAGAGAAATATCGCCAAACATTAATTTCTATTTGGACAAGATCTGAAAAAAGAGTTACTGAATGGTTTTTAGTGAGAATTATTTCTTGTTTTTTCTTTGGTTTAAGTGTTTTTATCGTTTTATTTTTATTAAATGTACCATATTCTTTCTTACTTGGAATAGCAGTTGGGATTTTAGATTTGGTTCCTTATATAGGAGGCATTATTGGTGGAGGATTGATTTTTTTTGCTGGATTAACTGATACCTTTATTAAAGGAATTATTTGCGTAGCTGCTTATGCAACTATTCAGTTTTTCCAAGATCATATTTTTTCTCCGTTTTTTTCAAAAAAAATTATGGGTATTTCGCCAGCTGTTGTTTTATTGGCTTTGTTTATTGGAGAAAAAATTTGGGGGCCATTGGGGGCAATTTTAGCTATTCCACTTTTGGGAATTTTAATTGAATTTCTAAATGAATATTTTCAGAAAAAAGAAATAAAAGAGATAGCTGAAAATCAATGAAGCCAATTTTATATGTTGTTTCAACCCCAATTGGAAATTTAGAAGATATTACTCAAAGAGCAATAAGAATTTTAAAAGAAGTAGATTTAATTTTATGTGAAGATAAAAGGGTAGCTAAAAAATTATTAAATTTTTACAAAATAGAAAAACCCCTCCTAAGTTATCATCAACACTCTAAAATTGAAAAAACTGAAGAAATTATAAATTTTTTAAAAGAAGATAAAAAAGTTGCTCTAATTTCTGATGCTGGCACTCCTGGAATTTCAGATCCTGGCAATAAACTCATTGAAAAAATTGTCGAAATTTTTAAAGACGACATTTTAATTATTCCTATTCCAGGACCTTGTGCTTTAGTTGCTGCTGCTAGTATTTCTGGCTTTCCTACCGACAGATTTTTATTTTTAGGATTTTTGCCAAAAAAGAAAAAGAGGGGAGAATTTTTAAAGAAGATTGTTTATTCTGAATATCCGGTAATTTTCTATGAATCTCCCTACCGGGTAATTAGAACTTTAAAGGAAATAAATTCGTTATTCTTACAAGTTTCTGAAAATTGTGGAAAACTAAAAGTGGTAGTTTGTCGCGAGCTCACCAAAAAGTTTGAAACAATTTATCGAGGCAATCTTTTAGAAGTAATCGAAAAACTTGAAAATAGCATTTTAAAAGGAGAATTTACTATTATCATTTGGCGCCCTCCTGGGGACAGTCCCCAAAATTTTGGCTAATTTTTGGTAGTATTTATCTAACTTTTTTAATCATTTTTTAAAATGGCATAAATTTGATTAATTTTGAGAATTTGATAAAATCTATTTAATTTAATATATAGAAAATTAATAATTATATGAAAAAGTTTAAAAATAGAAAGAAATTTTATTTGACAACCTCGATTGCTTATGTTAACTCTGTGCCCCATATAGGTTTTGCCTTAGAGTTAATTCAAGCTGATACATTAGCTAGATATTATCGCCAAAAAGGCTTTAATGTTTTTTTTCTGACTGGCACTGATGAAAATGCCCAAAAAAATGTTTTAGCTGCCGAAAAAGAAGGAGTTAGTTTAAAAGAATTTCTTGCTAGAAACGCAAGTAGATTTAAAGATTTAACTAAAGTTTTGAAAATTTCAAACGATTATTTTATTAGAACAACAAATCAAAAAATTCATTGGCCTGGAGTAAAAAAAATTTGGCAAGAGTGTCAAAAAAGAGGAGATATTTATAAAAAAAAGTATCAAGGTCTTTATTGCGTTGGTTGTGAGGCCTTTTTAACTAAAAAAGATTTAGTTGATGGTAAATGCCCATATCATCAAAAAGAACCAGAAGAGATTGTTGAAGAAAATTATTTTTTTAGATTATCAAAATATCAGAAAGATTTAATAAAAATTATTAAAGAAGACAAAATCCAAATTATTCCGAAAGAAAGAAAAAATGAAATTTTAAATTTTATAGAATCTAATTTAGAAGATTTAAGTATTTCAAGACCAGGCGAAAGATTAAAAGGCATTGGCATTCCAGTACCTGGAGATAAAAGCCAAAAAATATATGTTTGGTTTGATGCCCTTTCTAATTATATTTCAGCCATTGGTTATGGAAGAGATGAGAAAAATTTTAGAAAATTTTGGCCAGCTGATATTCATCTAATTGGCAAAGACATTTTAAAATTTCATGCTGTTTATTGGCCTGCCTTTTTGTTGTCAGCCAGATTGCCCCTTCCTAAAAGGATAATTGTGCATGGATTTATTACTGTTAGAGGCGAAAAAATGTCAAAAAGCTTGGGCAATGTTATTGATCCCTTTGAACTGGTTGAAAAATATAACGTTGATCCGGTGAGATATTATTTTTTAAGAGAAACTTCGCCTTTTGAAGATATTGATTTTACTTTTGAAAAATTTCAAAATAGATACAATTCTGATTTGGTAAAAGATTTAGGAAATTTAGTTAATAGAGTAATTACTTTAGCTAGCAATAATAAAGTTAGACTCACTAAAAAAGAAATTAAAAACAAAGAAATCAAAACTAATATTAGAGAAACGCAAAAAGAAGTAGAAATATCAATGAACTCTTTTAAATTTAATGAAGCCTTAATTTCGATTTGGAAATTAGTTTATTTTGCAAATAACTATATCGATAAAGAAAAGCCTTGGCAAAAAACTAAAGATCAAAAAGAAAAAATCGAAAATCTACTCTTTATTTTAAAAGAAATATCAAAATTATTAATACCATTTTTACCAGAAACGTCGAAAAAAATTGAAAATCAAGTTAAAAATTTAAAAAAAGAAATTCTTTTTCCAAAGATAGAAAGTTAATAAAAGAGATTTATGAAAGAGCGTTCTTTTAAGAAACAATATATTTATTTAACGAAAGGAACAGGAGAGGGAAAAACTAAACTTTCGGCTTTTGATAAGGCGCTTTGCAATGCTGGGATTTCCAATTTAAATCTAATTTTACTCTCCTCGGTGATTCCAGCTAATTCAGAGATTATTTTTGCGAAACCAAGGATAAAAGTCGAAGATTATGGTCAAAAGTTATATCTTGTTTTGGCAAAAAAAGTAGAAACAAGAAAAAATAAATTAGCAGTTGCAGGACTGGGTTGGGTTCAAGCAAAAGATGGTAGAGGCCTTTTTGTTGAACACGAAGGAGAAAGCGAAAGAGAAGTTAAAAATTTAATTGAAAATTCTTTAAAAGATTTAATGAAAAATAGGCCAGAGTATAATTACGGGAAAATTAATTGTTTATTTTCTTCTATAAAATGTAAAAAAAATCCTGTTTGCGCAATTGTGGCTGCTGTTTATCAAATTGAAAAATTCAAATAAAAATGGAAAAAGAAATTCCTTTAAAACTCTATAATACTCTTACTAGAAAAAAAGAAATATTTACTCCAATTAAAGACAAAGTGGTAAAAATTTATACTTGTGGTCCAACTGTTTACTGGTATGCTCATATTGGTAATTTAAGAACTTATATTTTTGAAGATATTTTAAAAAGGGTTTTAGAATATCAAGGCTATAAAATAAAACACGTAATGAATATTACTGATGTAGGCCATTTAGTTTCTGATGCCGATACTGGCGAAGATAAAATTGAAAAGGCGGCTAAAAAAGAGAGAAAAAGTGCCTGGGAAATTGCTAATTTTTATGAAAAAGCATTTAAAGAAGACCTCAAACTTTTAAATATAAAAAAACCAGATGTTTTAATTAGAGCCACAGAGACAATTAAAGACCAAATTGAATTAATAAAAATTTTAGAAAAAAAAGGTTTTACTTATAGAACAGATGACGGCATTTACTTTGATGCCTCTAAGTTAAAAACTTATGGTAGATTGTGGCCTAAAAAAATGAAAATTTTGCCGGGAGCAAGAATAGAAATGATTCCTGGCAAAAAAAATCCAAACGATTTTGCTCTTTGGAAATTTACACCCCCAGGGGTTAAAAGAGAAATGGAGTGGGTTTCCCCTTGGGGTAAAGGTTTCCCTGGTTGGCACACTGAATGTGTGGTAATGTCAATAAAAGAATTAGGAATTCCTTTTGATATTCATTGCGGGGGTATTGATCATATTTTAATTCATCACACCAATGAAATTGCTCAAGCAGAAGCAGCCTATGGAAAAATTATGGCTAATTTTTGGTTGCATAGCAATTTTTTAAATGTTAAAGGAGAAAAAATGGCAAAGTCAAAAGGAAATATTTTTACTTTAAGAGATTTAATTGAGCAAGGTTTTAGCCCTTTGGCTTTTAGATATTTATGTTTATTATCTCATTATCGAAAAGAAATGAATTTTTCTTTAGAAGCCTTAAAGTCAAGCCAAAATGCCTTATTTGATCTTTATGAGAAGGTTTTAATTTTTAAAGAAGAAAAAGAAAGGGGAGATGGAAAAAATAAAAATTTAGAATTAAAAAAACATTACAAAGAAAAATTTTTGTTCTCAATAAATGATGATTTAAACCTTCCTCAGGCTGTTGCTATTTTAAGAGAAATGATTAAAGATGAGAAATTGAATTATAAAGAAAAATTAGAATTGGTTTTAGACTTTGATAAAGTTTTTGGCTTAAATTTAAATAAGATTAAAAAGCCAAAAATTCCTTTAAAAATAAAAAAACTTTTAAAAGAAAGAGAAGATTATCGAAAGAAAAAAAATTGGGAAATGGCAGATAAAATTAGAAAAGAAATTGAAAGTTTAGGTTATCTTATTGAAGATTCACCTGAAGGTCCAAAATTAAAACCAAAAATTTATGGCTGAAGAAAAACAATCTGGTTTTGGAGGCAAATTTTTTGCAAAAATTCCCAAGGAAAAATTACTTTCACCAGCTGGTATGGTTCTTTTTATTTTGGCCGCTTTGATAGAAGGATTAGATTTAGTTTTGCCTGGCGGTTCTGTAACCATAGAAATTATTCCCGATCTTCTAATGGCTGTTTTGATGCATTTTCTATTAGATGTCCCTTTGGAAAGCACAATCTTGCCGTTTTTAATAGAAAGAATACCTTTTATAAGCGACATTTTGCCTACTTGGATTTTGAAAATGTTAATGTAATTTTATGTTGATAGATACTCATAGCCATTTAAATTTTGTTGTTTTTAAAAATGATTTTAAAGAAGTAATCAAGAAATGTTTAGATAATGATATTTGGATGATAAATGTTGGCACAAAATACGAAACTTCTAAAAGAGCGATTGAAATAGCCAAAGAATACCAAGAAGGAGTTTATGCGGCTATTGGGCTTCACCCCTTGCATTTAGAAACTGGTTTGGTAAAAATAAAAAATGATGATGAAGAAATTACTTTAAAAACAAAAGAAGAATTTTTTGATTATGAAAAATATAAAGAATTAGCCAATTCGATAATTTCAGAAAAAATAAAATCTAAAAAATTAGTGGCTATTGGAGAAATTGGTTTAGATTATTATTTGAAGCCAAAAACAAAAAAGAAGCTTGAAGTTTTTAAAGAAAAGCAAAAAGAAGTTCTTTTACAACAATTAAACTTAGCTAAAGAATTAAATTTGCCAGTAATTTTTCACTGTCGCTTTGCTCATCAAGATCTTATTGAAATACTTAAAAATTATAATCTTGGAAAATTAAAAGGTGTTATTCATTGTTTTACTGGCACTTTAAATCAAGCTAAAGAATATTTAGAAATGGGTTTTTATTTTGGCTTTAATGGAATTATTTTTAAAAAAACAGAAAATCTTGATTTTAATGAAATTATCAAAAAAATTCCTTTAGAAAAAATTTTAATTGAAACCGATTGTCCTTATTTAACACCACCGGGTTTTTTAGAAAAAAGAAACAATCCTTTAGGAGTAAAATTAGTGGCAGAAAAAATTTCTCAAATTAAAAAAATTAGTTTTGAAAAATTAGCCAGAATTACTACCCAAAATGCTAAAGAACTCTTTCAAATTTAAAAAAGTTGATGGTTAAACCGGTTTAACTAGATCAGCCCTGCTAGAAAAGCGGGGCTCTTTTATTTTTTGAAATTTTTAGGTAAGATATAAAAATATCAAACTATGGAAAAATACAACCCTCAAAAAATAGAAAAAAAGTGGCAAAAATTTTGGGAGAAAAACAAAATATTTAAGACTAAAGAAGATAAAAGAAAGCCGAAATTTTATGTGCTTGATATGTTTCCTTATCCTTCTGGTACTGGTTTGCATGTTGGCCATTTAAAAGGTTACACAGCCACTGATGTTGTGGCTCGCATGAAAATAATGCAAGGTTTTAATGTTTTGCATCCAATGGGTTGGGACGCTTTTGGTTTACCAGCAGAAAATTTTGCCATTAAAAACAAAATTCATCCTGAAATTGCAGTTAAAAATAATATTAAAAAATATAAAGAAGAACTGAAACTCATAGGTCCTACTTATGATTGGGATCGAGAAATTAACACCACCGATCCAAATTATTATAAATGGACTCAATGGATTTTTTTGCAACTTTTTAAAGCAGGTTTAGTTTATGAAAGTTTTGAACCAATTAATTGGTGTCCTTCTTGCAAAACTGGTTTGGCTAATGAAGATTTAGAGGAGGGAAGATGCGAAAGATGTGGAACAATTGTTGAAAAAAGACCATTAAGACAATGGGTTATTAAAATTACTAAATATGCTGATAGATTATTAGAAGATTTAAAACTATTAGACTGGGAAGAATCGATAATTAAAATGCAAAAAGATTGGATAGGGAAATCAGAAGGAGCAGAATTTAAAATTGACATTATTAATTCGCAAAATAAAGTAATTTCTCAAATTCCAATTTTTACTACAAGAATTGACACTGTTTTTGGAATGAGTTTTATAGTTTTAGCCCCAGAGCATAAAGTATTAGAAGAATTAAAAAATTATATTTCAAATTGGCAAGAAATTGAAAATTATAAAAAAGAAGTTCAGGCAAAATTGGTTGAAGAAAGAGAAAAAGAAAAAACCGGGAAAAAAGTTGAAGGCATTTTTGCTAAAAATCCATTTAGCAGAGAAAGTGTTCCAATTTTTGTTTCAGAATATGTCTTAATAGATTATGGCACTGGAGCGGTAATGGGAGTTCCTGCTCACGATAAAAGAGATTATGATTTTGCAAAAAAGTTTAATTTGCCAATTAAAAAAGTCATTGAAGCTAATCAAAAAGAAGAAGTTTATGAAGGTGAAGGTATTTTAGTTAATTCTGGCAATTTTTCTGGTTTAGATTCAAAAAAAGCCAGAGAAAAATTAATAGAATATTTAGAAAAAAATAAAATTGGCGAAAGAAAAATTTATTATAAAATTAAAGATTGGGTTTTTGCTAGACAAAGATACTGGGGCGAACCATTTCCTTTAGTTTATTGTGGAAATTGTAAAAAAAGGATTTTAGAAAAAAAATATAAAAAAGGAGAATTTAATAAAGGAGAACTTTTAAACCCAGGTTGGATTTGTCTGCCAGAAAAAGATTTGCCCTTAAAATTGCCAAAAGTAAAATATTATGAACCTTCAGGAACCGGAGAAAGCCCTTTGGCTAATATTAAAGATTGGGTTTATACAAAATGTCCAAAATGCGGCTCGGTAGCTAAAAGGGAAACAAATACAATGCCTCAATGGGCTGGTTCTTGCTGGTATTATCTAAGATATATTGATCCTAAAAATAATAAAGAGTTGGTTTCAAAAGAAAAACAAAAGTATTGGCTTCCAGTTGATTTATATGTTGGTGGTGCAGAACATGCTACCAGGCACTTAATTTATGCTCGTTTTTGGCACAAATTTTTATACGACATTAAAGTTGTTTCTCAAAAAGAACCATTTTTAAAATTAAGGCATGTAGGTTTAATTTTAGGACCTGATTCTCGAAAAATGTCAAAGAGATATGGAAATGTTATTACACCAGAAGAAATGTGTCAAAAATACGGAGCTGATGCTTTAAGATTATACGAAATGTTTATGGGACCTTTTTCTGAAGAAATTGCTTGGCAGGAAAAAGGAATAGTTGGCACAAAAAGATTTTTAGATAGAGTTTGGAATTTAAAAGAAAAAATTAAAATTGAAAAAAATTATAAAGACGATAAAAAAATTATTACTTTAACCAATAAAACTATTAAAAAAGTTTCTGATGATATCGAGAACTTTAAATTTAACACCGCTATTTCTCAGCTAATGATATTTTTACATGAAATTGAAAATGTTAATAAAATTTCTCTCGAAATCTACCAAACCTTTTTAAAATTATTAGCTCCTTTTGCTCCTCATATTTGTGAAGAACTATGGCAAAAAATAGGTAATAAAAAATCAATCTTTTTAGAAAAATGGCCAAAATATGATGAAAAGAAAATAAAAGAAGAAAAAATAATTTTCTTAATTCAAATCAATGGCAAACTAAGAGACAAAATTTTTATTGAAAAGAACCTTTCAGAAGAAGAAATAAAATCTATAGCTTTGAACAGTAATAAGGTTAAAAAGTTTATCTTAGGAAAAGAAATTAAAAAAATTATTTTTATACCTCAAAGGCTAATTAATATTGTTGTTTAATCTATGAGAAATTTGCCTCATTTAATGCTAAAAGAAATTCAAGAAGAGCCCAAAATAGTTCAAGAACAAATTAAAAAAAGAGTTTTAAAATCAAAAAATAACATCTTATTTCCAGAAGCGAAAAGTTTTATTAAAAGGTTTAAAGAAATTAACCATTTTATCTTTGTTGGTTGCGGCACTTCTTATCATGCTGGTTTACTTGGGAAATATTTTTTTCAAGAAAATTTGAAAGAAATTTATGCTGAAGCAGAAATTGCTTCGGAATTCGATTATTTGAATAAAAAAATAGGCAAGAGAACAGCAATATTATTTTTATCTCAATCTGGTGAAACAGTTGATGTTTTGTCGCTTTTTTTTAAAATTCAAAAATCTAAAGCATTAAAAATTGCTGTTACTAATGTTGAAGATTCTTCTTTAGCAAAAAATGCATCTCTTTGCTTTTTCACTGAATGCGGCTCTGAAAAGGCTTTAGCAGCCACAAAAACTTTTTTGGGTCAACTTGCGATCATTTTTTTGCTATCTCTATTTTTAAAACAAGAAAAAAAAGTTCATCTTGAAAATTTAGACAATTTAATTTCAGAATTTTTACGCCTTCCAACTTTAATGAAAAAAGTTCTTTCTCTAAATTCTTCTATTAAAAGAATTGCTCAAAAATATAAAAATTATAAAAATTTTTTTCTAATTGGCAGAAGATATCACTTCCCAATTGCCTTAGAAGGAGCTTTAAAAATTAAAGAAACAAGTTATATCCATTCAGAAGGGATACCAGGAGGCGAGTTAAGACACGGCCCAATGGCTGTTATAGATGAAAATATTGGAATAATCTTTTTTATTCCTTCTGATTCTCTTTATGAAAAGAACCTTTCCCTTTTAAAAGAAATTAAAGCCAAAAATGCAAAAATAATTGCTCTTGCAACTGAAGGTAACAAAGATATAGAAAAGATTACTAAAGATGTGGTTTTTTTGCCAAAAACAATTGAAATGCTTTATCCATTTTTATCAGCTGTTTTTTTGCAATTATTTGCCTATTATTTATCGATATCAAAAGGTTTAAATGTTGATAAGCCAAGATATCTGTCAAAGGCTGTTTTGGTAGAATGAATTAATATGGACGTTTTATTTTTAAATTTTAAAAAATTACCTAATATTTATAAAGTTATTCTTCAAGAATTGAAAGATGGTAAAGTTATTATTTGTCCTACAGATACAGTTTATGGTTTGATTGCCGATGCTTCTAACAAAAAAGCAGTCGAAAAAATTTTTTTAATAAAAAAAAGAAGTAAAGAAAAAACTTTGCCAATCTTTGTAAAAGATATAAAAACATTAAGGAAAATTGCTGATTTAGATAGAGAAAAAGAAAAAATTCTGAAAAAATTTTGGCCAGGCAAAATTACATTTGTTCTAAAAGCCAAAAAAGAAGCCTTTAAATTATTTCCTTTTGGAATTGTCAAAGATAATAAAACAATTGCAGTTAGAATCCCTAATTATAAATTTTTAAATTTTTTGCTAAAAAAAGGCAATTTGTTTTTAACCGCAACATCGGCTAATATTTCTGGAAATGGATCTTTAATAAAACCAATTGAAATTTTGAAAGAATTTGAGAAAGAAAATGAAAAACCAGATTTATTTTTAAATGCTGGTACTTTAAAAAATGCGTTGCCTTCGACTATCTTTGATTTAACTCAAATGAAAATTTTAAGAAAGGGGAGTTTGAAAGAAAATAAATTAAAAGGTCTAATTTCAAAAACAAAAATATGATTAAAAAAGTTGTCATTGCAGCTGCCGGCCAAGGCACAAGAATGTTGTCGCTTACTAAACATAAATCAAAACATTTGATAAATGTAAAGAACAAACCGTTTTTATATTATTTATTGTCAAATTTAGCTAAGGCAGGTTACAAAGAATTTTTCTTAGTAGTTGGTTTTAGGGCTGATCTTTTTGAAGAGTTTCTAAACGAAATCAAGAAAGAAGAAATGTTTAAAAATATTACTTTTAATTTGCTAAACCAATATGAAATATTGGGTCCTAAAGAAAAAATTTACGGTACAGCTTGTCCAATAATGTGTGTTGAGAACTGTTTATCTAAAGAAAATTTCGTTATTCTTTATGGCGATAATCTTTATTCACCAAAAGATTTAAGAAAAATAGCCATAGAAGATAAGTATAATTTGATTGCCGGAATTTATAGTGAGCACCCGGAAAAATATGGAGTCTTAAAGGTATCAAAAAATGGTTTTTTAGAAACAATTATTGAAAAGCCAAAAAAATTCGTTGGCAATTTAATTAATTGTGGTTTGTACAAATTTACTCCAGAAATTTTTGAGAAGGTTAAAAAAATAAAGAAATCGGTTAGAGGCGAATATGAGTTAACAGATGCTGTAAATTTATTAGCTAAAGAAAAAAAGGTGAAAGTAATTCAGATCAAAGATTATTGGTTAGATTTTGGCAATCCAGGCGATATTATTAAAGTTTCGAAATTTTTGACTGAAATTAAATAACTCTATATTTAGTTTAGCTTTACTTTAACTACTCTCTGAACTAATTTTTTCCTTTTTGGTTTTAAATTATCTAAAAGATGTGAAAGCGTAATTTTGCCATCGCCTTCTTTTCTACAACTATATAGATAAAAAACTAAACTATTATATTCAGGATAAGTGTGTAAGGCAGCATGAGATTCGGCTAAAAGAACACAAAGTGTATAACCTTGAGGCTTAAATTGATGCTCTGAAATTTTTAGAATATTAAATTTATCTTTTTTTAAGCCGTCAAGAAGAGATTTTTTAATTAATTTATAATCATTTAAAATTTTATCTTCGACACCATACATTACACAAGAAATTTCATTTCCTGTTGGGTTAGAAATAAAAGTTTTATTTTTTTTCATAGTTTCTAATATTTTTTAAAATTAAACCTTTATTAAAGTGCCGGAGGAGGGAGTCCAACCCTCATGGGATTTCTCCCACACGATTTTGAGTCGTGCGCGTCTAGCAATTCCGCCACTCCGGCATTTAGATATTTTATATTTTAAATCAAAATTTTTATTTTTCAAATAATAAAATTTTCAATTATTGATTATTAGTAAATTTTTTATGCTATACTAAAATTATGGAGCAATCTTTTTTCTTTTCTTCCTGGCCAATTAAAACAATTTCTATCGAAGATAGAAATTATCCAAAAGATTTAAAAAAGATTAAAAATCCTCCTAAATTGCTTTATTTTCGGGGGGATTTTCCACAAGATAAAGAAAAACTTTTTGCTATTGTTGGTACAAGAAAATGCTCTGATTATGGAAAAACAATTGCTTTCAATTTTGCCAAAGAATTATCGCTTTCTAATTTAGTGATTGTTTCTGGTTTAGCCAGAGGAATTGATACTTTTTCTCACTTGGGAGCTTTAGAAAGTAAAGGTAGAACGATTGCTGTTTTAGGCACAGGTTTAGATGAAAAAAGTTTTTATCCTAAAGAAAATTTAAAAATTGCTAAAAAAATTTTAGAATCTGGGGGGTGTTTAATTTCAGAATATCCGCCTGGCCAAAAGGGAACAAATTTTACTTTTCCTCAACGAAATAGAATTATTTCAGGTTTAAGTTCGGGTGTTTTGGTTATAGAAGCCAATAAAGATTCAGGAGCCTTAATTACAGCAAATTTTGCTAAATTACAAGGAAAAAAAGTTTTTGCTATTCCTGGATCTATTTTTTGGAAAACATCAAAAGGCTGTCATTTTTTAATTAAAAATGGAGCCAAATTAGTTGAAGAGCCAGCAGAAATTTTAAAAGAGTTAAAGATTTTTCAAGAAAAAAAGGCCGAAAATTTTGATAGTCTTACTTTAGAAGAAAAACTTCTTTTAGAGGCCCTCAAAGAAGGTCCTCAAAATATTGAAAAAATTGTTGAAAAAACTAAAATTGATATCCAAAAAATTTTATCCCTTCTTTCTATTTTTGAAATTGAAGGAAAGATAAAGAATTTAGGCAATGACGTTTATTGTTTAAATTTATGAAATTAGTTATTGTTGAAAGCCCAACTAAAGCCAATACAATTAAAAAATTTTTGGAAAAAGATTACAATGTGATTGCTTCTTATGGTCATATTAGAGATTTACCAAAAAGTAAATTTGGTATTGATATTGAAAACAATTTTAATCCTACATATATAATTCCAACAAAGACAAAAAAGCGAGTTAATGAAATTAAGAAGCTAACTCAAAAATCTGATTTAGTTATCTTAGCTACTGATCCAGATAGAGAAGGAGAAGCTATTGCTTGGCATCTTTTGCAAGTTTTAAATTTAAAAGATAATTATCAAAGAATTGTTTTTCATGAAATTACAAAAGAAGCATTAAAAAGAGCCCTTGAAAATCCGAGAAAAATTGACCTTAATTTAGTTTTAGCTCAACAGGCTAGAAGAATTTTAGACAGAATTGTAGGTTATAAACTAAGTCCTTTTTTGTGGGCAAAAATAGCTAAAAGATTATCAGCTGGAAGGGTTCAATCGGCTGCTTTAAGATTAATTTGTGAAAGAGAAAAAGAAATTCAAAATTTTGTTCCTCAAGAATATTGGCAAATTTCAGCATTAATTAAAAAAATTGATTTAGAAAAATCAACTGCTAATCAATTTGAAGCAATTTTATTTAAAAAAGATGGAAAAGTTATTCCGAAATTAGGCCTGACAAAAAAAGAAGAAGTTGATGAAATTTTAAAAGATTTAAAAGAATCAGAGTTCAGAGTAAAAAATATTGAAAAAAAAGAAGTCAAAAGAAATCCTTTGCCCCCCTTTACTACTTCAACCTTGCAGCAAGAAGCTTGGCAAAAATTTAAATTCCCAGCTAAATTGACAATGCAATTAGCCCAACGCCTTTATGAAACTGGTTTAATTACCTATCACCGAACCGATTCTTTAAATCTTTCTGATTTAGCCTTGTCTTTGGCTAAAAACTTTATTCTTAAAAATTATGGTTCTAATTATTATCAACTTCGAAAATACAAAACAAAATCAAAAGTGGCTCAAGAAGCCCATGAAGCAATTAGGCCAACTTTTCCAGATAATACTCCTGAAAAATTAATTTTAAAATTAGATAAAAATCAACTAAAATTATATACCTTGATTTGGCAAAGATTTATTGCTTCTCAAATGGCACCAGCTATTTTTAATTCAACAAATGTAGAAATTGAAGCCAAAGTTCAAAAAGGAAAGTCAATAGATAGGAGTTATATTTTAAAAGCAACTGGTCAAAGTTTAAAATTTGACGGTTTTTTAAAAATTTATCCAATCGAATATAAAGAAAAGGAAATACCGCATTTAGAGAAGGAAGAGTTGTTAAAATTAATAAAACTTATTCCTTCCCAACATTTTACCCAACCACCACCAAGATATACTGAAGCTTCTTTAGTAAAAGAATTAGAAAAAAATGGTATTGGTAGGCCATCTACTTATGCTACCATTATTTCAACTTTGCAAGAAAGAAATTATGTTCAGAAAAACAAAGAGAAAAAATTTGTGCCAACAGAAATTGGATTATTTGTAAACGATATTTTATTAAAACATTTTCCTGAAATTGTTGACTTAAAATTTACAGCTAAAATGGAAGATAATTTAGATAAAATTGCCAAAGGCGAGAAAAATTGGCTTTTAGTTTTAAAAGAATTTTATGATCCTTTTGAAAAAAATCTTCAAAAAAAATATCAAGAAGTTGAAAAGATAGATTATAATTCTGATAATTCAGAAGAAAAAAAGGTTTGTCCTTTGTGTGGAGCTCCTTTGGTAGTTAAATTTAGTAAGTTTGGAAAATTTTATGCTTGTTCTAATTTTCCAAATTGTAAATACACAGCGCCTATTGAAGAAAAAAAATTGGGAATAAAATGTCCGAAATGCAAAGAGGGCGAAATTATTGAAAAAAGAACAAAAAAAGGAAAAATTTTTTATAGCTGTTCTAATTGGCCAGAATGTGATTTTGCTCTTTGGGATAAACCTACTGGCGATTTTTGTCCTAAATGCGGTTCTCTTTTAGTTGAAAAGGGAAAAGTAATAAAATGTTCAAATAAAGATTGTGATTATAAAAAAGATGTTAAAAAATGAAGTTTATAAAAATCATCGAGAAAGACTAGTTAAAATTTTAGAGTCTTTAAATGCTGATGAGGCTACTAAAAGAGCCGGTTTTTTTCATAACTTTCCAAAAAGAAAATTAAAAAAATTACTTAAAAAAGAAGAAGATAAAGAAGTAGTTAGTATTTTGAAAAGCTTTTTTAAAATAAAAAATATTTTATCTTTTGCTACTTTTAAAAAAGAAAGAAAAATTCAAGAGTGGCAAAAGATATTTTTTGATATTAAAAGTGAGAATTTAAGAAAAATGTTTTTTGCTATCGCTAAAGATGTCAGGCCAATTTTGATTTTGATTGCTGATCATTTAGATAAAATGAGAAATTTAAATTCCTTTTCAGAAAATATCCAAAAAGATTTATCAATAAAAACCTTAGAAATTTTTTCGCCTCTTTGTTATAGCTTAGGTATTGGAGAAATAAAAGGAGAAATTGAAGATTTAGCTTTTAAAGTTCTATATCTAAAAGAGTACCAGTGGTTATTAGAAAACATTAAAGCAGCTAAAGAGAAGAGAGAACAATATCTTCAAGAAATTACTCCAAAAATTAAAGAAATTTTAACAAATCATAACATTTATCCTCTTGATATTCATTCGAGAGCCAAACATTATTTTTCTTTATATCTAAAACTTTTAAGATACGATTTTCAATTAGACAAAATTTACGATTTGATAGCCTTAAGAATTATTGTTCAAGATATTAAAGACTGTTATTTAACTCTTGGTATATTGCATCAGTATTTTAAGCCCTTAGAAGGTAGAATTAAAGATTATATTGCTAATCCAAAACCAAATGGTTATAGAGCCTTGCATACAACTGTTTATTGTTTTTCAGATGAGATTGTTGAAATTCAAATTAAAACTTTACAAATGCACCAAGAAGCAGAGGCTGGCATTGCTAGTCATTTAGCTTATAAACTTGAAACCGAAAAAAAAGATATTTATTGGTATGAAAAACTTAAAAATTGGGAAAAAGAAATAAACAATTTAGATAAAATATCTGAAAGTTTAAATTTCGACTTTTTTGAAAATAGAATTTTTGTTCTAACTCCAAAAGGGGACGTTATTGATTTACCAAAAGGAAGCACACCAATAGATTTTGCTTACGCTATTCATTCAGATATTGGTAATAATTGCATCGGGGCTAAAGCTAATGGAAAAATTATTCCTTTAAACGAAGAATTAAAAACGGGTCAAATAGTTGAAATTTTAACTCAAAAAGGGAAGGGTCCTTCTTTAGATTGGTTAAAATTTGTTAAAACAAGAAAAGCAAAAAATCATATTAAAAGATATTTCCCAAATCTTTCAAGTAGCGAATTAAAAATTTTAGAAGAAAAATCAGTTATTAAAAAAGGAATTGAAATTTTAAAAGAAAGAATTTTTAAAAAAACAAAAAAAGAAGGGAAAAATAAAATTGAAGTTGGTGGCGAAATTGATATTCCTACAAAAATTGCTTCTTGTTGTTCACCAAAAGAGGGTGATGAAATTATCGGTTTTATCATTCCAGGCCAAGAAGTTTCTATTCATAAAAAAGATTGTAAAAATTTCCAAGAACTATCTAAAAAATTTCCAGAAAGAGTAATTAAGGCGAAATGGATAAAATAAATCTCTCTTAAAAAGTAATTTTTATATTTTTAATTTATGTTTTTGTTCTTTGGTCTTTGATTTTTAATTTTTCCTAGGCCAGATCTAAATAAGCTCACCTCTACGGCGAGTCGCCGAAGTGGCGATCTCGTCTCTTCGGCGGGTAAAATAAATTCGTAATATTTCTGCCCAAATTAGTGGAAATTCGCGATTTGAAAATTGAAAATTATTATTGCTTACCCTGGGTAAGTAATAAGCCCAGCCGGCTTTTTTCGATAGTTCGGCAAGCTCACCATTTTTGGGTAAGCTTTAAATTTTTAATATTTTGGCGAACCATCCTGAGCTTGTCGAAGGATTGCTTCTGAAAGCATTCGACAATAAAGATTTAGACCAACTTTATTAATATTTCCAGATTGCTCTTTACCTAAAATATTGCCAGCTCCTCTAATTTCTAAATCTTTTAAAGCAATTTTATAACCAGAGCCTAACTCTTGGGCTTCTTTTAAAGCCTTTAGTCTTTCTTTAGCTAAAGGTGTTAATTTTTGAGGATACAAAAAATAAGCAAAAGCTTGTAAATAAGATCTACCAATTCTGCCTCTAATTTGATAAGATTGAGAAAGTCCCAAGCGGGTTGCATCATCAACAATTAAGGTATTAACATCTGGTAAATCTAAACCATTTTCAATAATTGTAGTTGCTAATAATAAATTAAACTCTCCTTTTTGAAAACCTTCCATTATTTTCACAATTTCTTTTTCTTTTAATTTACCATGTAAAATGCCAATTTTAGCTTCAGGAACTAATTCTTCTAAAAATAATTTTGTATTTCTTAAAGTTTCAATTCGATTATGCAAATAATAAACCTTACCCCCTCTTTTAAATTCTTCTTGAATTGCTTTTTGAATTATTTTTTTTGAAAAGGGAAAAATGAAAGTTTTTACAGGTAATCTAGATAAAGGCGGCGTTTTAATAAAACTAATATTTTTTAAAGAAGAAAGAGCTAAATATAAAGTTCTTGGAATTGGGGTAGCCGAAAGATAAAGAACATCAATCTTTGGATTTAACTTTTTTAATTTTTCTTTTTGGGCAACGCCGAATTTCTGTTCGTCATCGATAACTAATAAACCCAAATTTTTAAATTGAACATCCTTTGATAAAATTCTATGAGTGCCAATCAAAATATCTATTTTGCCATTTTTTAAATTTTCAATAATTTTTTTTTGCTCTTTTTGGCTTTGAATTCGAGAAAGAATGGCTATTTTAATTGGTAAGTTTTCTAATCTTTTTTTAAAAGTCTGAAAATGCTGATTAGCTAAAATTGTAGTTGGAGTAATTAAAACCGCCTGATAACCAGAATTAACTGCTCTAACCATTGTTCTTAAAGCAATTTCTGTTTTGCCAAAACCAACATCGCCACAAACCACTCTATCTAAGGGTTTGTCTCTGAGAAGGTCTTTTTCGATTTCTTTTAAAGTCTCAATTTGATCTGGAGTTTCTTCAAAAGGAAAAGTACTTTCGAGCAAATAGTCGATTTCATTTTTTGGTAAATAAGGCGGTCTGGTAACTATTTCTCTTTTAGCATAAATTTCTAAAAGTTCTCTGGCAAATTTTTCTACATCTTCTTTAACTTGTTTTTTTGTTTTTTGCCAAAAGAGAGAACCTAATCTTGAAATTTTTGGTTCTTTAAAAGCGATGTATTTTGACAATTTTCTTTCTAATCCAAAAGGCACATATAATTTATCGCCCTTTGCATATTCTAATAGATAATAATCTTTACCATCAATTTTCTCTTGACCCTTATAAATGCCAACGCCGTGATCTAAATGGACTATATAGTCTCCAATTTTAATTCCCTTTAAATCAGAAAATAATTTTTGAGATTGTAGTTTCTTTTTTAAAATTTCTTTAGCTGTTTTTTCGCCTTCAATTTTAATAGAAAGTTTATTTATTGTTTCGATTTTATTTCCAAAAAAATCAACAGAGATAGCAAAATTTAAATTAATCGGGAAAATATACAAAGTTCCACCTCTTAAAGAATATTCGCCAATTTGATTTGGCAAAAAAACTCTTTCATAGCCAAATTCGTCTAATAATTTTACAACTTCAGATAAAGTAATTTTTTGGCCTATTTTTAGAAAAAGGGTATTTTTTTGCCAGAAGTTTTCATTTTTGGAAAATTTTTTTATTTTTTCATAATTAGAATTTAACCAAGAATTTTCTGTCTTTAAAAAATAGGGATCTAAAGAACAAATTAAAACCTCTTTAATGACATTATTTTCTGTTTTCATAAATCAAACTTTTTATTTCTTGCCAATATTCTGGTTGGTTATTATTTTTCATATAATACCACCATTCAGCGCCCCAGAGATAAAAAGTATCGAAATTAGTTTTTTTGGCAAAAGAAAGATTGTTTTGAAATTCTTCAAATGGCATTAATCTTTTTTGCTCTTCAAGGGGTAAAGAGTAAAGAAGATTCTTGCCCCAAGGTTCTGCTTGAAGTTCGCCGCAAATTACTCTTTTGTGAAAGAATTTTTCAATTAAAAGCTTTTTTAGCGAATAAAAATTTGGGCTTAAGGGATAAGTAATTTTATTTTGAAATACTTTTGACCAAACTGATCGATATAAAGTAATTGAAACAATATCAGCAATTTTGGCAGATTTTATCCAAAAAGAAGCTTCGCCACTTTCTGAAATAATAACTGGCCGTTGAGGATCTAATTTTTTAACTAAATTAACTTCTCTCTTTAAAAATTTTTCATCTTTAGTAAAAGGGCATTCTCCGAAATCAAAAAATGGTTCATTTTCAACTTGCCAAGCAATAATATTTTGATAATTTTTAAATTCTTGAACTGTTTTTTCTAATAAAATTAAAATTCTTTCGTGAAGATTTTCTTTCGGAAGGTTTTTAGCATAATCTGGTAGATGACATTCTGGCCATCTGCCAGTTTTCATGCCAATAACGAGAATAATATTTACATTTTTTTTCTGAGCTTCTTCAACCTGCCATTTAATATCTTGGAAATAGAAATTATTTTCCCGAGGCTCTAAAAAATCCCAGGAAGTTAAAATTTTAATATTTCTTGGCTTTAATTCATCTAAAATTGCAAGATAGTTTTCTTGCCAATTTGAATTTAAATTTTGAGAAAATTTTTGGGAAAAATTTATGCCCCAGGAAATTTTTTCTGGACTTTTGAAAATTGGAAAGAAAAACAAAAAAAGCAAAATTATTATCAATAAAAATAAAGAAATTAATATCATTGGTTTCATAATTAAAAATAATAAAAAATAAAAATGCCAATAAAGATAAGAATTACCGAAATGATTTTTATTAATAATGCTTCTTTTTTGATTTCTTCTTTAAAAATATTTTTAAACTTTATAGATAAAAAAATCGTCATTATTAAAATAAAAACATATTTAATTCCTTCTAAGGCATTGATAAAAGCTAATAAAGAAATTGGAGCCAAAAAAATTGCATAATGTTGAGCTAACCCTCCTAACATTGCCAATGTTTTGTTTAAAAGAAAGGGTAAGGTAATTTTTTTATTTAAAATTTTTCTTTCTTTTAAAATTTCTGTTTTGACTCCTTTTGAAAATAAAAAGATTAGAGAAAATAGGCCAGCGCTTAATAATATCCAAACTAAACCTTGCAAAAATTGGGTATTTGAATACAAAATTTTTGAAAAAATTAGATATAAAGAAAATAGCAAAGAAGCTAAAATAGATATCATAATAGCTGGCAGATTTATTTTTTTCTTTTCATAGTTAATTAAAAAGCTACCAAAAATTAAAAATAAAAATGAAAGAAATCTGCTGAAAGTAATTTCTGTAATATTATAAGGGTTTTGCAAAAAAGTGAAGAAAAAAGTTAGACAAGGCAAAAAACCACCAATGGTTGGTAAAATTCTTGAGGTTTCAAAGTGTAAAAGGGCATTATAAAAAACAAAAATAGCACTTATTTTAAAAATTCCAGCCAAAACAGCAAAAATAATTAATTGGCTATCAATTCTAAACTCTTTTAAAAAAAGTAAAAAAATTAAAAGTATTCCAAAAATACTATCATAAAAGGCATAAATTTTTGGTTCGAGGCCATCTGGATGCAAAATATATTTATCCAAAATAGCCGTTAAGGCGAAAATAAAGTAAGATAAGATTGCAACAAAAAACCAAATCATATTTTTTGCAAAATATCAATTATTTTAAAAGTTCCTAATTTTTTTATTTCCAAAAAGCCGGAAATAGCCGCTTTAAAAAATAAACCCTCATTTAAGAAATCTTCAAGCCAATTTTCGATGTATTTTAAATCTTCGCTTTCGATCCCAGCCCCTTTTCTTATTAACCAATTTTTATTTAAGATTTCATGAGAACCAATTGGTGGCAAAATGACAATCGGTAAACCTAAACCCGCATAAAATGACAACTCGCTTGGTTTTGTTAATAAAATATCTGTTTTTAATAGTTCTAAATTAAATTCTTTGAAAAAATTATTGATATTAGGGTTATAAATTATCTTTAAATTTTTTTGAAAATTATCCTCTAATTTTAAAAATTTAATATTTGCCAAAAAATAGTTTTTGAGAGTTAAGTTTTTGCCAGCAACTAAAGTTAGATTAATTAAATTCTTACTTATTTTGTTTCTTAATCCTTCTAAAAGTGTTTGAGAGGCCTTTACTTGAGCGCCAGCCCCACCAATAGCTAACATTAAAGAAAGTTTATGATCAGGATTTTCTGGCAGGGAACCAAGATATTTTTTGATAAAAAAGGAATATTTTTTTTGAAAACTATTTTTAGGATCAAGATTTAAAAGCCTTTGCCTTAATCTTTCTTTTAAAAGAGAAAGATTTCTATCTCCTAAATTTTCAATCGGTAGGGGATAGCCAGTAAGATAGATGTTTTCTTTTTTTACACCATATTTTTCTAATCTCTTAGCTACTCTTTTGGTTGGAGCAAAATATTTGATTTTACTTTTTGAAATTTCCAAAGGAACCCAAGCTCTGGAAACATCAGTATCGCAAACAATGGAAAAAATCTCTCCTGGATAGTGCCAATATTCGGCCATAAAAGCCGGCGTAAAGAAAGTTGAGACAAAAGGTAAATTTTTGTTTTTATCTTTTAATGTTTGAATGAAATGTTTGCCAAAACCTAATTTAATTAAAAAGTAATTTGATTTTGTTTGAAGTGTTGGTTTAACAATATTTTTATTTGAGTAAAAATCTTCAATTCTTTGAAAGTAATCGAAAAAGTTGAATACTCTTTTTCCAATAATTGGAACATCAATTGATTTTGAGAAAAGGTAATATGAGTTTCTGTTAATTGTCCAAATAAGTTTATCCTTTAAAGGGATGTTTTGATAATTATCAGCTTGAATAATTTGATTTTCAAAGGCTAACTCTCTTAAATTAAAAGCAGTTCTTTGGTGGCCATATCCCATTTCATTGGCTACAAGCCAAACTTTTTTTGTTAAATTTTGTTCCATATTTTTTATTGATTATATTTTGCCATTGTTTTTTCAAGGCCTTGTTTTAAGAAAAAATCAAAAACTTCAAATCCTTTTGTAATAATTTTATTTATTTTTTGCTTTGGCAATTTTTTGAGAACAAATTTTTCAAGACTTTTTGGTTTCCCTCTTAAAGGTTGAACCCCTATTCTAAATCTTATAAAATCTTTTGTCTGAAGGTTATCTATTATCGATTTAACTCCTTTATGTCCTCCATGGCCTCTATTTTTTGAAATTTTAACTTTTCCAAATAACAAATCAAAATCATCGTGAATGAGTATTAAATTATTAGAGGAGAGATTAAAATTTTTTATTAAAAATTTTACTGCTAACCCAGAATTATTCATAAAAGTTTGGGGTTTTGCTAAAATTATTTTTTTTCCAAAAATTTCGCCAAAAGTAATTAGAGCATTGTTTTCTTTAGAAAATAAAAAATCATCAAAATTATACTCTTTTTTAATTTTATCTAAAATCATATAACCGACATTATGAGGGGTAAAGTCGAATTCTTTGCCAGGATTGCCAAGGCCAACAATTAATAAAGTGTTTTTGTTCATTTTTTTAATAATCTTTTTCATTTACAATTATATCATATTTTATTGAAAAAAAATTAGAAACAATTATAATAAATCAAAGTAAAAATATGAAAGAATTTTTGGCCTCTATTTTGGAAATTATTAAAACGGCTATTTTAGCCTTACTTATTGTTTTGCCAATAAGGTATTTTCTTTTCCAACCATTTTTAGTTCAGGGTGCCTCTATGGAACCTAATTTTTCTAGTGGGGACTATTTAATTGTCGATGAGATTTCCTATAGATTTAGAATGCCTCAAAGAGGCGAAACTATAGTTTTCTATTATCCTAAAGATAAAAATCAAAGATTTATTAAAAGAATTATTGGTTTACCCGGAGAAACAGTTTATATTTTAGGAACCGAAGTTTATGTTAAAACTTTGGATAATAAAATATTAGATTTTTCTGGTTTACAATACTCTAAAGGAATTGATGCTCAAGAAAACGAAATTTTTAAACAAGCCTTAGAAAATCGCAGTCAAAAAATTTATTTAAAAGAAGACGAATATTTTGTAATGGGCGATAATCGTTTGCATTCTTACGATTCAAGAAGTTGGGGCCCAGTTGCGAGAAAAGATATTATTGGTAGAGTAATTTTAAGGCTTTGGCCAATTAATAATATCACTTATTTTTCACCAAAATTAGCCTATTAATTTTTTCAAAAATAAATTATGGAATTCCAAAGCCCAATGGGCATGCATGATTTATTTGAAGAAGATCTTTATTATTATGAAAAAGTAAAAAAGACATTTCAGAAAATTGCTAATTTTTATGGCTTTTCCCAAATTGAGACCCCAATTTTAGAAAAAACCGATCTTTTTAAAAAGGGAACCGGGATTTTTACTGATATTGTTGAGAAAGAAATGTATAGTTTCGAAACAAAAGGAGGGGATAATTTAACTTTAAGACCAGAAGGTACCCCAGGGGTTATTAGGGCTTATTTAGAACACGGTTTTCAAAGTGCCCCAAAGCCAGTAAAATTTTGGTATTTCGGACCATTTTTTAGGCATGAAAGGCCACAAGCAGGAAGATATCGTCAGTTTTATCAATTTGGTTTAGAAGCAATTGGAGTTTCTCATCCGGTTTTAGATGCTCAAATTATTCAAATTTTTTATCAGGGATTAAAAGAATTAGGAATTAAAGATTTAGTTTGTGAAATTAATTCAATTGGGGATGAAAATTGCAGGCCTTATTATAAAAGAGCTTTGGATAATTATTTAAAAAAATATCAAAATCGACTTTGCCCTGATTGTCAAAGAAGACTTTCTAAAAATCCCTTAAGAATATTAGATTGTAAAGAAGATCAGTGTCAAAAAATAGTTGCCAATGCCCCTCAAACTTTAGACTATCTTTGCGAAAATTGTAAAGATCATTTTAAAAAATTAATCGAATTTTTAGAAGAAGCAGAAATAGTATATAACCTTAATCCCTATTTAGTGAGAGGATTGGATTACTATACAAAAACTGTTTTTGAAATTAAAGCAGACAATGAAAAAAATTCTTTAGCTGGTGGTGGTAGATATGATAATTTAGTTGAAATTTTAGGTGGTGAAAAAACTCCAGCTGTGGGTGGAGCTTTAGGAGTTGAAAGAGTGATTGAATATTTAAAAGAAAAAAAATTAGAAAAAGTTTCAAAGAAAAAACCTTTAATTCTTTTTGCTCAAGTTGGTGATTTAGCTAAAAAGAAAAGTTTAAAAATTTTAGAAGAGTTAAGGAAAGAAAATATTTCTGTAGTAGAAAATTTGCATCGAGATTCTTTGAGTTTACAACTTAAAACAGCCGACAAACTTGGAGTAAAATATGTTTTAATTTTTGGCCAAGAAGAAGCAATGAAAGAAGAAATTATTATTAGGGACATGACAACTGGTAATCAAAAAAAAGCCCCGCTTAAAAATTTAATTAAAGAAATTTTAAAAAAAATATGAAATGCATATTTTGTGAAATTGTAAAAAAGAAAATTCCTTCTAAAATCATAGAAGAAACCAAAGATATTTTAGTAATTGAAGATATAAAACCTAAAGCTCCTATCCACCTCTTGATTATTCCTAAAAAACATATAAAATCAGTTATTGATTTAAAGGAAAAAGATAGCAAAATTGTTAGTGAAATGATTTTAATTTCTAAAAAAATTGCTAAAAAAGAAAAGGTCAAAGGATATAAATTAGTTTTTAATGTTGGTAAAGAAGGTGGTCAGGAAATATTTCATTTACACCTTCATTTTTTAGCCAAGTTAGAAAATAATAAACCAATTAATCTCTAAAATAATTCATGTCATCAAAAATTATGCCAATCAGAGTTTCAAGAAAAGAGCAAGAAAACACATTCTCTCTTATTAAAAGATTTTCTGCAAAAGTAAATCAATACAAAATTTTAAAAGAGGCCAAAGAAAAAATGTTTAAAGAGAGAGAAAAAAGCAGAGATAGAAAAAAAATAGAAGCTTTAAGAAAATTAGAATTAAAAAAGCAATACGAAAAACTAAAAAAATTAGGAAAAATCTAATCTTTTTATGGCAAAAAAAAATTTTTTTTGCGCTATTGATATAGGTACTTATTCTATAAAAGGAATTTTAGCTTCAAGAGAAAAAGGCAAAAATAATTTAGAAATTTTAAATTATACTCAAATTCCTTCTTTTGGTGTTAGACACGGCGAGATTGTAAAACCAGAAGTGGTTGAAGAAAAATTAGCTGCTTTAAAACAAAACCTTGAAGAAAAATCTGGTTCTAAGATAAACCAGATTTTTTTAAATATTTCTGGTCCAAATCTTTCAGTTGAAGAAGCAAAAAGTTCTCTTACCATCTCCAAGCCAAACAGAATAGTTTCTCAAGAGGAAATTGATCGGATTTTAGAAGAAATAGAAAATTTTAATTTTTTTGCAAATAAAGAAGTATTAGAAATTTTGACTAAAGAATTTATTTTAGATGGAAAGTTAGGAATTAAAAACCCTTTAAATTTAGAAGGTCAGCATTTAGAAGCTAATTGTAAGGTTCTTTGTTGCTTTAAACCGATTTTAAGCAATATTGAAAGACTTTTTTCAAACGAGAATTTAGAAATTCAAATAATACCAACCCCTTTAGCAAGTGTTAGGTCGATATTGTCACCAGAAGATGCTGAAATTGGAACAATTATTATTGATTTAGGAGCCGGCCAGACAACTATTTCTTTTGTAAAAGAAGGCGAACTTTTTCATTTTGTAACTATTCCCAATGGTTTGTCAGAAATCACCAACGAATTAGCAATTATACTAAGAACAGATATTAAAACAGCAGAAGAAATAAAAAAAGAATATTCAGATTTATCGCTAAAAGATAACATTAAGAATAATAAAAAAACAAAAGAGAAAGATAAAATTTTTGTTTCAGAAAAATCACTATTGTTTTCAAAAAAGACAATTCAAAAAATTACTCAAAACCATTTAGAAAAGATTTTTAGTACCCTGCAAAAAGAAATTAAAAAAATTTCAAAAAATAATAATTTCCCTGGTGGTATTATTTTAACTGGCGGTGGAGCAAAAATTCCTGGTATTATTCTTTTTACAAAATCTTACTTTAAATTACCAGTAAGAATTGGTAAAAACTTTGATTTTTATAATGATTTAGATGTCGAATATTTAAATTGTCTTGGAATTTTATTAAAAGGAATTGATTCTTTAGAAGTTGAACCAGAAATTAGAGATAAAGGGATATTCCGCAAAATTAAACGGGTTTTTGCCCCATTTTTACCTTGATATTTAAATTGAATATTATTAGATAATATTTTCAAATTTTTTGCCAGATTTGACAAAACCAAATTTGAGCCTAAAATCTCTTTTTAAAAAAAGAAATTTTTAAAAAGTTGCTGGAAATAACCCAATATTTACAAAAGTGAAATTATCTTATCTAAAGGTCTTTTAATAAAAAATTTTCTGTATGGTCGAAAATAAAATTAAAGAAGTTATAAAAAGAGATGGTAGTACTGTTCCTTTTGATCAAGAAAGAATTACTCAAGCAATTTTTAAAGCGATAACTTCTGTAAATCAAGGCGATGGAGAAAAGGCAAAAGAAATTTCAGATAAAGTTGTTGCTTTGTTAAATAGAAGATTCAAAAATGGAAATATCCCAACCGTAGAACAAATTCAAGATATTATCGAAGAGGTATTAATTTTAGAAGGTTTGGTGGAGACTGCCAAATCTTTTATTTTATACAGAGAGCAAAGAAGGAAAATTAGAGAAGCAGTTTTAGCTTCAGAAGAAGCAGTAGATAGAATTGACCAATATTTAGAAAAATTAGATTGGGAAGTTCAGGAAAACGCCAATATGACTTTTTCTTTGCAAGGGCTTAATCATTATGGTGTTTCTTATATTGTGAAAAGATATTGGCTAAATAAAATTTATCCTAAAGAAATTAGAGAGGCTAATGAATCTGGCGATTTTCATTTGCACAATTTAGATACCCTTGGACCATATACATTCTTTGGAAAAGAAGTAGTAATAGCCAAGTTGAATGGAGATATTAAACTCCTTTCTCTCGAAAATCTTTATGAAGAAATTTCAGGGCCTGAAATTCTTTTAAATGAAAAAGACGAAGCCTTCGCAAAATATCCAAAAAATCTTTTTGTTTTAGACAGAAACGGATGGACGAAAGTTTCGAGAATGGTAAGGAAGAGAAAGGATAGAGAGATGAGATTTATTAAATCAGAGCAAGGTCAAAGCGTAATCGTCACCGACAATCATCCTTTTATCGTTAAAGAAAAACCTGAAACGTCAGAAAAAGAAATTGAGGCAAAAGAAGTTCAAGTAAAAAATCATTTAATTTTGAGCTGCCATATTCCTTCTCTTTTGCCTAGCGAAAAATTATTTTTCAAAGAGTACATTTATTTAGCAGAAGAACTCTTAAAAAGAAATTATAAAAACTTTTTTCTCGAAGGATTCGATTGGAAAGATTTTATAGAAAACTGGAAAGGATCTTTAAGGGTTGAAGGAACCATTAGTACTTCAAATAGTGCCAATAGTTTGGACAATAAATTAAAACTTACTGAAGACCTTGGATATTTAGTCGGATTTTTTATAACTGAAGGCAATTACGATAGCTGGAGATTAAATATTACTACAAGCGAAAAAGAAATAATCGGAAAAATTCAAAAAATTTGTGCTCGTTTGGGAGTGAGAGCTTATGTGAAAGAAAAGGAAGGCGAAACAAAAGATATTTCAATTAACTCAAGTACTCTAAAGCTCGTTTTCGAGAAAGTTTTTCAAATAAAGCCATTGAGTAGAAATAAAAATTTACCTTTCGATATTTTGACTTATAATCTCGATTTTATAAAAGGATTGATTGCAGGGATCATCGATGGAGATGGAAGTATTGGCACTGAAAGAACTCAAATTATAATCCGGGTAAGTTCAAGAACTATGCTTGAGCAATTGGCAATTTTGCTCCAATTTTTGGGCATCGTTCCTAGAACCGGAATCAACGCTAAAGATATTGGAAAGAAAAGATATTTTAGAGGAAAAGAAATTGTTCAAAATTACCCTCTTTATAGGCTTACTTTCTCTAAAAAAGAAAATGTAAACTTTCCTTCTTTAAAATATCAAAAAGCAAAACCTGCTAAAACACATTGGAGGTCAGAAGAGTATGGATGGAATAGGGTATTAAATAATGAAAATACAACAATTCCAGAAAAATTTATTTACGACATTACTACTGAATCTAATACATTTTTGTGCAATTCCCTTTTAGTCCACAATTGCGTGGGTTGGGATCTTTATGATCTTTTAGTAAAAGGATTTGGTGGGGTTTCAGGGAAAATTGAATCAAAGCCTGCCAAACATTTTCATACTGCTTTAATGCAAGTTGTTAATTTTCTTTATACATTGCAGGGTGAAGCAGCTGGTGCTGTCTCTTTTTCAAACGTAGATACTCTTTTAGCTCCATTTATTAGATACGATAATTTGAATTATCAACAAGTAAAACAAGCTTTGCAAGAATTTCTGTTTAATATGGCTATCCCTACTCGAGTTGGTTTTCAAACTCCATTTTCAAATATAACCTTAGATTTAAAACCTTCTCCAGCTTTTGCTAAATTACCAGTTATTATTGGAGGCAAACCTCAAGACAAAACCTATTCTGAGTTTGAAGAAGAAATGAAAATTTTTGACAAAGCTATTTATGAAGTTTATATGGAAGGAGATGCAAAAGGAAGACCATTTCATTTTCCAATTCCAACAATTAATATTACTAAAGATTTCCCCTGGCAAGAAAGTGCTTTTGATGGAGTTTTTGAGGCTTCAGCAAAATATGGAACGAATTATTTTGCAAATTATATAAATTCTGAAATGAAACCAGAAGATGTGCGCTCGATGTGCAAATTACCAAGCACTCAGATTATTTATAAAAACGCCAAAGGAGAAATTGCCAAAACAGAGATTCGAGGAATTGTTGAGGATTTTATAAAGCGAGGGAATCCAATAGAAATTTTAATAAATGGAAATTTTAAACCAGTAAAAGACGTTATCAAATTAAAATTAGAAAATGAAGATATTTTAAAGGTAACCCTAGAAAATGGATTGATTGATAAAATGACCTTAGACCATCCTTCTTTGATAATTAAACATGGAAAATTAGAAATTGTGGAAAGTAGAAACCTAAAAGTAGGAGACGAGTTTCCAATTGCTAAATATCCTTACGAAGGCGAATTAGGAGATTTTAATTTAGGAAGATTAATTGGGCTTTATGTAGGAGATGGATGGATTTCCCATGAAGGAGCTACTCTAAATTATGTTTTTGGAATTCACGAAAAAAAACTAATCGAGTTTGTTGAAAAAGAATTCAAAGAAAGGTTTGCTGCCCCAGTAACTATTTATTTTAACGAACGACATAAGTATTGCCGAATTTCAGTAGCCTCAAGAACAGTAGTGGAATTAACTAAAGAATATGTAAGAGGAAAAAATTCTTTAACTAAAAGGATTAATTCAAAAACTTATGGTCGTTCAATAGAGTTTAGAAAAGGAGTCTTAATCGGAGTTCTTGAAAGCGATGGTTCTATAGTTAACAAAAAAGATTTAGTTTTACACTTAGGAAATAAAAAACTTATTTTAGATTTACTTATTTTAGCAAGGAGCTTGGGAGTAAACACTACTTATTTTGAAACAAAAAATAGAACAGGAGAAAAAAGAAAAATGGGTTATACATTAAGATTTACCTCAGATTATCCCGAATGGCTGGTTCGCTACTTTAATTTGAAAAAAGGCAAGAGCCCTAAATATAAAGATTATGGAGATTTTTATGGTGTAAAAATTAAGAAAATAGAAAAAATAAAATATACAGGCTATGTTTACGATTTTGAAATAAAAAGTCAAGAACATGCTTTTCAATTAGCCAACGGGATAATTACTCATAATTGTTGTCGTCTCCGTTTAGATTTAACTCAGCTTCAGAATCGAGGTGGGGGAGGGCTTTTTGGTTCCGGGGCAAAAACAGGAAGTATTGGCGTGGTTACAATTAATTTGCCACGTATTGGATATCTATCAAAAACTAAGAAAGAGTTTTTTGAAAGACTAGCAATGATGATGGATTTGGCCAAAGAAAGTTTAGAAATTAAAAGAAAAGTTGTTGAAAATTTTATAGAAAAAGGGCTTTATCCTTATTCAAGATATTATTTACAAGACATCAAACAAATGCGAGGAAAATATTGGGCAAATCATTTTTCAACAATTGGTTTAGTAGGAATGAACGAAGCTCTTTTAAACTTTATTGGAGAAAATATTGCTTCTGAAAAAGGAAGAAAGTTTGCCTTAGAAGTTTTAGATTTTATGAGAGATAGATTAGTTAAATATCAAGAAGAAACAGGAAATATTTATAATTTAGAACAAACACCTTCTGAATCAACTGCCTATCGTTTGGCTTTAAAAGACAAAGAAAGATATCCAGATATTATAACAGCAGGCACTCAAAAAAATCCTTATTATACAAATTCAACTCAACTACCTGTTAATTATACCGATGACATTTTCGAAGCTTTAGAACTCCAAGATGAACTTACCTGTAAATATACAGGAGGAAGCGTATTTCATGTTTTTCTCGGTGAAAGAATGCAAGATGGTCAAGGAGTAAAAATATTAGTTAAAAAAATCTTTGAAAATTTTAAACTTCCTTATATTACTATTACTCCTACTTTTTCTATTTGCCCGGTTCATGGCTATTTATCAGGAGAACATTTTTATTGCCCAAAATGTACCGTGGAGCAACCTTGTGAAGTTTATACAAGAGTTGTAGGTTATTATCGTCCTGTAAATCAATTTAATCTTGGCAAACAACAAGAATATAAAGAGAGAAAAGAGTTTAAAATTAAGGCTTCTCTTTTAAAATGAAAATTCTAGGGCTTCAAAAACAAAGTTTAATTGAATATCCTGGTAAAATTTCTGCTGTGATATTTTTAGGAGGATGTAATTTTAGATGCCCCTTTTGTCATGTTCCTACTTTGGTTTTACCAGAACTAATAGAAACTCAAAATGAAATTTCTCAAGAAGAAACTCTCTCTTTTTTAGAAAAAAGAAAAACTTTTTTAGAGGCTGTTTCTATTACAGGGGGAGAGCCAACTTTAAATAAAGATTTACCAGATTTTATAAAAAAAATAAAATCTTTAGGTTTTTTAGTTCAATTAGAAACAAATGGCACTAATCCTGGAATGCTAAGAAAATTAATTGAAGAAAAACTTATAGATTATGCAGCAATGGATATAAAGCATCGTTTAGATAGTTTTGAAAAGCATAATGAAATTACAGGTTTTAAATTAACAAAAGAATTGTTCGAAAACATTAAAGAATCAATAAAAATTTTACTTTCTAACAAAATAGATTATCAATTTAGAACTACTCTTATTAAAGAATTTCATAAAAAAGAAGATATTTTAGAGATTTGCAAAGAAATTCAAGGAGTTAGGGTTTACTATTTGCAAAATTATCAAAAAGAAAATAAAACAATTTCTGACAATATTTTTACTCCTTTTAGAGAAGAAGAAATTGAAGAAATTATAAAAGACTGTAAAAATTTAGTTAATATTCATTACAGAAAGTATTTATAATACGATTTTATGTTTCCTCTTTATGACACCTTTGTTTATTCTAAGAAGAAACCAATTATTCTTTTTATTTTGATAGCAACAAATGTTTATATATTTTTTGCTACTTTTAGTAATTTAACTTTTTTTATTCAAAAATATGGGGTGATCCCGAAAGAAATTGCTCAGGGTAAAAATTTGTTTACTCTGTTTACATCTTTATTTTTACATGGCAGTTTTTGGCATCTTTTAGGGAATATGTGGTTTCTTTGGATTTTTGGCGAAAATTTAGAAAAGAAAATTGGAAGTTTAAAATTTATTTTTCTTTATTTAGTTTCTGGAATTTTTTCAACTCTTTTTTATTCTTATTTTTTTCGTTTTTCAACAATTCCTTTGATTGGAGCTTCAGGAGCGATTTCCGGCATTTTGGGCGGATATTTATTCTTTTTCCCAAGGAATAGAATCCAAACCCTAATTCCCATTTTTTTCTTTTTTGAAATAGTTGAGATTCCAGCATTTATTTTTATTATCATCTGGTTTTTATACCAATTTTTATTATTAAACACTCAAAGCTCTATTGCTTATTTAGCCCATATTGGTGGTTTTTTAATGGGAATTCTTATGGCTAATTTGCTAAAAAGTAAATGAGTAATTCAAAAATTTTTATTATTTCTTGTCTTGCTCTTTTTTCTGGTATTTTTTTAGGTTCTTTTATAATTTTTCCTAAAATAATTATTTTTGAATTAGCTTTTCTTGGAATATTTTACCTTTTAGTCTTTAGAAGAAAAAGAGAAATTATTGCCTTTTCTTTATTTTTAATATTTTTTGCTTTAGGTTTAATGAGAATAAATTATGACCAAAATTTTCTATTAAAAAATTTTAAGATAGATAATAATTCAAAATACTTTGTCTCGCTAAAAGAAAAATTCCAAAAAGTAATTAATAAAAATATTCCTTTTCCTGAAAATTCTTTGCTTTCTGCTCTAATTTTGGGCAATAAAGAAAATTTAGATTTTGAATTAAAAGAAAATTTATCTAAAACAGGACTTTCCCATTTAGTAGCTATTTCTGGTTTTCATTTAGCAATTTTTACCATTTATTTATCTCAATATTTAATAAAAATTGGATTTTGGAGGAAAACAGCCAATATTTTAACAATTATTCTTTCTTGGCTTTACATTTTCTTGGTTGGGTTGCCTGCTTCTGCAATGAGAGCTGGAATAATGATAACAATTTTTTTATTAGCCCAAGAGTTTGGGAGATTAGCTATTGGAGAAAGAGTAATACTTTATACTGCTTTAATTATGCTTTTAATTAACCCTCTTTTATTAAGATTTGATATTGGATTTCAACTTTCTTTTTTGGCAGTTTTAGGGATTATTTATTATAAAGATTTTTTTGAGAAAAAATTAAATCAAATAAAAATTTTAGAAAAAATCAAAATCAATGAAATTCTAGCTACCACTCTTTCAGCTCAAGTTTTTATTTTTCCTCTTTTAATCTTTTATTTTAAAAAATTTCCCTTATTGTTTATTTTTACAAACATATTAACTTTGCCATTTTTTCCAATTTTAATGTTTAGTGGAATTTTCTTTTTAATTTTAAGTTTAATTTTGCCTTTATTTTCTTTAATTTTTGCTTTTCCAGCAATTGTTTTTTTGAAATATTTTTTATTTATAGTTAATTTCTTTTCAAAAATAAAATTTTCTTCAATTAAAATAGAACTTAACCCATTATTTTTACTGCCAACTTATTTATTTTTATTATTGATTACTGTTTATATAAGAAAAAAATTAGAATTTGAAAATTTAATTTTAAAGGTTTAAAATAATAACATATGAGCAATGGTTTTCAAAAAGGAATTTCTTTAAAAAAATTGGTTAATAGTTTTAAAAATGCCTTTTCTGGTTTAAGGGTTGCTATTTTCCAAGAGCAAACATTCAAAATTCAAGCTTTTATTGCAATTTTTGTTTTATTATTATCTTTTTATTTGAAAGTTTCTAAAATTGATTTTTTAATTTTATTTTTAGTAATGATTTTAGTTCTGTCTTTAGAATTAATTAATTCTCAGATTGAAAGAATTTTAGATTATTTAAATCAAGAATCTGATGAAAAAATTAAAATAATTAAAGATTTATCAGCTTCAGCTGTTTTATTGGCAGCTTTAGGCTCTCTTGTTATAGGTTTCTTGATTTTTCTTCCTTATATCATAAAATAATATTTAATAATTAAATAAAATCTATGGAAGAAGAAAAAATTTTTCAAGAAGAAAATAAAGTAGAGAAAAAAAATTCTCATTTTAAAGGCTTATTTTTATTTGCTTTTTTATTATTCTTTTTTCTTGGTTTTTTTATTGGAGTTAAATATTATCCATTTTTAGAAAAAGAAATTCAAAACCTTCTTTCTTGGAAAGTTTCAATCACTTTACCAAAAATTACTTTTGAAAAAAAAGGTACGACAACAAGACCTCTAACTTTACCCAAAGAAACTCAGGAAAAAGAGTATCAATCTGAAATTGAGCTTGAAAAAAATGTGATGAGAGTAGTCGATGATGTTAACCCTTCTGTTGTTAGTATTATTATTACAAAAGATTTGCCAGTTTTTGAGCAATACTATATTAATCCCTTTAAAGATTTCTTTGGCGAAGATTTTAATATTCCAGAATTTGGTATTCCTCAATACCGTCAAAAAGGAACAGAAAAAAAAGAAGTGGGTGGAGGAACTGGTTTTATTATTTCAGAAGATGGTTTAGTTTTAACTAATAAACATGTTGTTTCTGATAAAGGGGCAGAATATACAGTGATTACTAATGATGGTAAAAGATACCCAGCTAAAGTTTTGGCTTTAGATCCAGTTCAGGATTTAGCTTTTATTCAAATAGAGAAAAAAGTAACTGATTTGTCCTCGTTTAAGCCAGTTAAATTAGGGGATTCTTCTCAATTAAAAATAGGTCAATTTGTAATTGCTATTGGTAATGCTTTAGGCGAATTTAGAAACACTGTTTCTTTTGGAGTTATTTCAGGTTTAGGAAGGACAATTACAGCTTCAGGTGCTGGTATGGTAGAAACTTTAGAAAATGTTATTCAAACTGATGCTGCCATTAATCAAGGAAATTCTGGAGGTCCTCTTTTAAACTTAAAAGGCGAGGTTATTGGAGTTAATGTAGCTATGGCTCAAGGGGCCCAAAATATTGGTTTTGCGATTCCAATAAATCAAGTAAAGAGAGATGTCGATCAAATTCAAAAAACTGGAAAAATTATTTATCCCTGGCTTGGTGTAAGATATATTTTAGTGACTCCAAAAATTCAACAACAAATGAAATTAGAAGTGGATTACGGGGCTTTAATTGTTAAAGGAGATAACCCTGATGAAGTAGCTGTTATTCCTGATTCTCCGGCTGATAAAGCTGGTTTAAAAGAAGGGGATATTATTTTAGAGTTAAATGGTAAAAAAATTACTCCTCAAAATTCTTTATCTAAAATTATTAGCGAATATTCTCCTGGCGACAAAGTTACTTTAAAAGTTTTAAGAAAAAAAGAAACCTTTGAGGTTAATGTTACTTTAGCCGAAAGACCTCAATAAAAATTTTTTATGAAAAATTCTCAGAAAGGATTTTCAATAGTTGAAGTAATTTTTTATTTGTTAATAGTTATTTTTATCTTTTTTACTGCCTTTTCTTACTATCAAGGGAATATTGTGAGAATAAGAGATGAAAAAAGAAAAGAGGATTTAAATATACTTAAAGAAAAATTAGAGCAATATTTCTCTAAAAACAACATTTATCCAATTTCAGATTTTTGGATTTGTTTAGAAAAAAGTCAAATTTTAAAAGAAATTTCAGCTGAAAACATTCAAGATCCTTTATTTTCTCAAGATAATCAAAGTTATTGTTATCGATATAAAAGCGCTAGAGAAGGAAAAGAATTTAAAATTTATGCTATTTCAGAAAGAGACGGAAAAATAATTGAAGTTTTTTCAAAAGAAGGAAAAAATATTTTTACTGCCTTGCCTAATTTAGATCCTTGGTATAATCCAAATTGGCAGACAAGAAAACAAATTTTAATTTCGCCAAAAAATCTTAGTGCCGAAATTAAAGATTTCCCTTATTTTTTAGAAATCTCAGATAAAGATTTAATAAACGAAAAAGAAGGCGAAATTTTGTTTTTTGACCCTGAAAATAATAAAAAAATAGAAAGAGAGATTATAAAATTTGATAAAGATAAAGGAAACCTTTTAGCATTTTTAAAAATTCCAAATTTATTTCCTCAAAAAGACAAAAAAATCTATCTTTATTTTGACAATGATAAAATTCCAGAAAAGAATTCCAAGGAGACTTACGATGATAATTATTTGGCTATATTTCATTTTGATGAAATTGGCTCTCCTATAAATTCTCTTTCAAATAATATTTATGCAATTTGTGAAAAAGATTCGATTGAAAAAGTTGATGGGAAAATTGGCAAAGCAGTTAATTTTGATGGCGGAAATAGTTTAAAAGTTTTAGGTCTAGATAAATTAAGCATGGACAAAGGCTTTACCTTTCAAGCCTGGATTTTTTCCAAAGGAGAAAAAATTGTAGAGACAATTGAAATTGCTACTTCCAGCGAAACTAATACATCTACTGCTCAAGAAGAGTTAGGGGAAGAAAATTTATCTCAGACAACCTCTTCAGAAAAAGCGACATCGATTCCGAAAATTATCGGTTCAGATAATAAAGAATTTATAGAAAAACCAATTTTAACTTGGCAAGATATAAAAGGTAATTTTTTAGAATTATCTTTAAGTTTCTTTGTCACTTCAAGCACTTCAACCGGAAATAATACCTCGACTCAAGAATCAGTTGAAGGAAAATTCAATCTAAAAATTAATGATAAAGATATAACCTTGCCCCAAAAAGTTAAATTAAATGAATGGTCTTTTATAGCACTATCTATTTCTAATGATGAAATTTCTTTTTTCTTACAAGGAGAAAAATATAAAGAGTCGATTTCTTTTGGAAAAAGAGATTTAAAAAATCAAAATCCTTATTTTCTAATTGGAAAAGACCTTAAAGGCGAAACCCAAGAAGCTCAAGGAAACAATTATTTTACTGGTTTTATGGATGAAATTTTTATTTCTAAAGTACCAAGAGATGAAAGTTGGCTAAATTTTACTTTTGAAAATCAAAATTCTCCGCAAGTTTTTGTGAAAAAAATAGAAGATAAAGAAATCTATTAATTAAAAAGATAAATCTACTAGTTGACAAATTACTGAGTAATTTCTAAAATGAAAATGGCCCTGGTCTTTCCGAAAAATCGGCCATAACTTCACTTTCGGGAGACCATATTTATTCACTCTTTTATGAGTGAATAAGAGGTTCCCACTAGTTCTTTTTATTGCCGATTTATTTTTCGGATTGTTGCCGGGGCCACTTAGCCCCCATAGCTTAATGGATAAAGTGTCTGCCTTCTAAGCAGACGATCCAGGTTCGATTCCTGGTGGGGGCACTTTAAAATCAGGAAAGATGCAGATTCAAATCCTGCCAGGGGCAAATAAAATGGTGGCTGTAGCTCAATTGGCAGAGCGTCTGGCTGTGGCCCAGATGGTTGCGCGTTCGAGCCGCGTCAGCCACCCAAAATTATTCTCTTTCTTCTAATTTGAGTTTTTTTCCTATTTCTTTACCATCTCTTAGAATTTTTATAGTAATTTCGTCTCCAACATTTTTAGTTGAGAGAATGTCAGAAAGAGTATTATCTTCAGTAATTTTTTGGCCATCAACTTCTAAAATAATATCGTATTCTTTTAAACCAGCTTTATCAGCTGAAGAATTAGGGATAATGGCTGGTTCTCCAAATGTTTCTCTAATAATTAGAGCTCCATAATCAACAGGAATTTTTTGAACCTGAGAAATTTGTTTATTTAAAATTATATATCTAATTCCTAAAAATGGCCTTTTGATTTTGCCAAATTTTTTTACTTCTTCTAATGTGCTTTTGGCATAGTTAATTGGAATAGCAAAGCCAATGTTTTGAGCCCCTAAAACCATAGCCGTATTAACGCCAATAGCCTTGCCTTCTATATTAACTAATGGTCCTCCAGAATTGCCAGGATTAATAGCAGCATCAGTTTGAATTAAACCTCTTAAACTTGTTGATTTAAAAGGTAAACCACCATAGGCAGTAATTTTTCTAGACAAACCAGAAACAATGCCAGCAGAAAGAGTGTCTTCGAATTCTCCCAATGCATTTCCAATAGCGACAACTGTTTCGCCTAATTCAATTTGATCTGAATCGCCTAATTCAATATAGGGAAAATTTTTGCCTTCAATTTTTAAAATAGCAATATCTATTAAAGGATCTCTTGCTAAAATTTTTGCCGGATAAGATTTTTTTGGATTTAATAAAACTGCATAATCTGCTTGAGGATCAGCAACGACATGATTGCAAGTAATTACAAAACCATCTTCTGAAACAAGAAAGCCAGAACCACCTCCAATTTGAGTTTTCTCTTTTTGATTTTTATCTACTTGGGGTAATAAAATTTGCTCTTCGCCATAAGGAAAAAGAAAGAAACTTTCAACCTTTGGTAAATCTTTTGAAACAACAATTGTTACTACTGCTGGACAAACTTTTTTAGCAATTCCTACAATTGGTGATTTTTCCATAAATTTAAAAAATAATTAAACCTTTGATTTTTTTATTCTAACATATTCTAATATTGTCAGCAAGAAAATTATATGATAAATTATAACTGAGCTCTTAAAAACTTCAGCCCCTGTAGCTCAATGGAGAGAGCAGATCCGTCCTAAGGATAAGATAGAGGTTCGACTCCTCTCAGGGGCACTCGTAAATTAGTAGCGAACTCCAAATGTTGAGGGGGG
>Ga0068705_10000001_pt1 | contig 172936 bp, 132 predicted proteins | sample YNPMSTMetaG_FD_65631 | JGI IMG/M metagenome (GOLD analysis project Ga0068705, IMG submission 65631) | Anoxygenic and chlorotrophic microbial mat microbial communities from Yellowstone National Park, USA - YNP MS-T MetaG | ecosystem: Environmental > Aquatic > Thermal springs > Hot (42-90C) >... | reverse complement strand
ACTGAATTCTGGGAACTTGTGGCTTATCCCAAAATTAACGAACCTCGACTAAAAGGTTACGCTCTCAATGCAAATACCGTGAAATTATTCTGGGACAAAGTTAAAAATGCATTAAGATATAATTGTTATTTATTAGACGAAAGTACCCAAACACTCAAATTTATTAAATCGACAGAAGATAACTTTGTAATATTGGATAACTTGAAAGCCAACAAGTATCACATATTTTTTATCAATGCAGAGAATGATTTTGAGTTTAGCAATTTATCAAATGACGTTAGAATTTATACAAATGACCTTGCACAAGCAAATTATTTTGATATACTAAGCGAAAATATTATTATCGTCCATTATAATTCGATTTTGAAACAAGGCAGAATAGAACCAACCAACTTTGAACTAATAAATTTGGATAGTGGCATAATTTATGATTTCTCCTCTGCGCAAGCACTTGTAAATAAAGTTTATCTCACAACCTATGATAAAATTACCTCTGGCAGATACGAATTAATTTGCAAACCTATTTATGATGAGTATAATAATCTAACAGTGCAAAGTGAAATAACCAGTAATTTCAAATTTACCACACAAAATGATCCCCCACTTTTTTTAACAAGATTAAGATATTTTACAAATAATTACATACAAATAGAATTTTCTGAGCCACCCGATAGTTCCGCTTTGAAAGTTGATAATTATAGTATTTCTCCATTCGGAAAGATTATAGGTGTCAATCGAATACCTGGTGATGGAAGGCTTTTCGAGCTTGCATTATCGCGTGAATTCCCAATTAAACCTAAAGGCAATATTTTTTATATAACGGCAAAAAACATTAAAACATCTACAGGTAAATCCATTACACAAGGTGCAGGCAACACACTTGCATTTGTAATTTCAGCTAAAAATCTGCGTAATTGCTATGTATTCCCCCACCCTATTTCTTTTAAAAATGATGAATTTGTTACTATTGCAGGACTGACAGCAAGAGCAACAATAGAAATATTCACAATCGATGGAGAAAAATTAAATACAATCTATGAAATTGATGCAAATGGTGGAACTTGCTGGAATTTAAGAGATAGTCTTGGCAATAAAATCAAACCTGGCGTGTATATTATCAAAGTAACGAATACTGATTTCCCTGATGAAGATTTTGAAATAAAAAAAATATTGGTTAAACCTTGAAAAAACTTATTTCTCAAATAGTTCTAATTTTTTGTATTTTGTACATTCTCTATTCTTCAAATGATGTAGAATTCTATAACTACGCTGTTTTTAACTATAAAAATAACAATAAAACTTATGCCAAAGAAATTTACAAACAATTGATTTCGAATAGCATAAAAAATGTTGCATTTCGTTCAAACTTTAATTTAGGTTGCATTTACTTAGATGAGAAAAACTACGATAGTGCTATAATTTGCTTCGAAAACTCAATAAAAATTGATCCGTTGAATTATAATGCTAAATATAATTACATTTATGCGAAACTTAAAAAAGAAAATGAGAATGCCCCAGAAAATATGATAAATTCAAGTAAAAACTTTGTTCAGCAAAACAAAAGTATAAATCAAAAGGATATTTTGGAAATAGTGAAGTCAAAAGAAGAAGAATCAAGAAAAAAATATATCAATAAATTGCTAATAGAAGCTCCCAAAAGCAAGTATCCTTGGTAATTTGAGGTAAATATGAACGATTTATTTTCTTCACTCGAAATAAAAAAAAGAATTGACGAATTAGTTGATTTACTGAATAAATATAATGAAGCATACTATCAGCAGAATGAATCACTTGTTTCTGATTTTGAATATGACCAACTTTATCAAGAACTGAAAGAATTAGAAGCTAAATATCCTGAATTCAAACGTTCTGATAGCCCCACTGAAATAATCGGCGAAAAACCTACTAAAGAATTCAAGCAAGTTGTACATAAAATACCGATGCTATCACTGGCAAATACATACACTGTTGGTGAAATTAACGATTTTATTCGCCGTGCTCGTGAAGCGATTCCAGATGAGGAAATTGAATTCACTGCAGACTTAAAATACGATGGTGCGGCAATCACAATTGTTTATGAAAACGGGCGGCTGAAATATGCCGCCACACGTGGCAATGGTAACATAGGTGACGATATAACTCAGAACATCAAAACAATTAAAACTATTCCAAAGCTTGTAAACGAAGTTGAAATTAGTGGCAAAAAAATTCTTAATTTTGAAGTTCGCGGTGAAGTTTATATAAAAACAAGCGATTTTCTAAAAATTAACAAGGAAAGAGTAGAAAATGGAGAAAAGCTGTTCGCAAATCCAAGAAATTTAGCTTCTGGAACTATTAAAACATTAGATTCCAAAATTGTTGCGGAAAGACCTTTGCAAGTGGTTTGTTATCATCTTTATACTGAGGATGTCGAATTAACCAGTCAATACGAAAATTATCAAATTATGCAAAAACTTGGACTTCCATCAAGCAATTTCATCAAAAAATGTAATAATATTGATGAATTATTAAATTATATCAATCATTGGGAAATAAAGCGTTTTGAAATTGATTTTCAAATTGATGGTATCGTCATCAAAATTGATAGTATTAAGCAACAAGAAAAACTTGGTGCAGTTACGAAAACACCACGCTGGGCTATTGCTTATAAGTATGCACCCGAAACAGTTGAAACTTTGCTAAAAGATATTACATTGCAAGTTGGTCGCACCGGTGCTGTAACACCAGTTGCCGAGCTTGAACCAGTTTATTTAGCAGGTAGCACCATAAGTCGTGCAACTTTACACAATTACGATTATATTAAAGAAAGAGACATACGCATTGGAGATTTTGTAATTATAGAAAAAGGCGGTGAAGTTATACCAAAAATCGTGCGTCCTGTGCTTGAGAAGCGTTCACCCGATATTAAACCATTCATTTTCCCTGAGTACTGTCCTTGCTCGCTTCGTAGTAAATTAGTTCGCGTGGAAGGCGAAGCAAATTACTATTGTATTGAACCTAAATGTCCTTGGCAATTGAGAAGAAAGATTGAGCATTTTGTCAGCCGTGATGCAATGAACATAGAAGGTTTGGGTGAGAAAATTATCGAGATGCTCATTGAAAAAGGTTTCATAAGTTCAATTCCTGGCATATATGAACTGCATCTTTTTCAAGACAAATTGATTGCACTTGAAAATTGGGGTGAAAAAAAAGTACGCAATCTATTAAATGCAATAGAGAAAAGTAAAAAGCAACCTTTCGAAAATGTTCTTTTTGCGCTTGGGATTAGATATGTTGGCAAAACTGTCTCTAAAATTCTATGTAAGCATTTTAAAAATATAGACAGTTTAATTGCTGCAAGTGTTAAAGAAATATCATCTATATACGAAATTGGAGAAAAGATTGCCCAATCTGTTAACGATTTCTTCAAAAATTCGTCAAACCTTGAAATGATAAGTAAACTTAAAGAAAAAGGTCTAAATTTTAGTATTAGCGATGATATTCAACAAGTGCAAAATAAACTTAATGGAGCAACTTTTGTGTTTACTGGTGAACTTTCAACTATGACAAGAAATGATGCAGCAAAGCTTGTTGAAAAATACGGTGGACGTGAAGTTAAATCAATTTCAAAAAATACAAGTTATGTCGTTGTCGGCGAAAATCCTGGTTCAAAATATCAAAAAGCCTTAGAACTAAATCTAAAAATATTAAATGAAGAGGAATTTTTGAAGTTAATCAATGAATAAATCTAAATTTATACTGATAGTGTTAGTAATTTTTATTGCTCATAACAAAAGCGCTGCTCAATGGGCAATTATGCGTAGTGATGCTGATAGTTTAGTGCGCTTAGGTATTGATTATATTTACAATGTGAAATTTGTTGAAGCTGAAAAATGCTTTAGTCAAGTGCAAAAATTATATCCAGATCATCCTGTTGGATATTTTCTCGATGCAATGGTTGATTGGTGGAAAATTTTGTTGCTTAAAGATGAAACAGGTTATGATAAATTTTTTTTAAATAAAATTGAAAAAGTAATTAATCAATGCGATAATTTACTTAAAGAAAACCCAAAAGATATAAATGCTTTATTTTTCAAAGCAGGTGCCATAGGTTTTCGTGGACGCTTCTATTCTCAACGAGAAAGCTGGCTAAATGCAGTCAAAAACGGCGCTGAAGGTTACGATCTACTCATTGAATGCTTAAAAATAGCACCAGGCAATCATGATATAATGCTTGGGACAGGCATTTACAATTATTTTGCTGCAGTTTTACCAGAAAAATATCCTATCATCAAACCACTTGCCACATTTTTGCCACGTGGCGACCGTGCTTTAGGTATATTACAACTTCACGCTGCAGCTCGCTCTGCCAAATATGCCTCAATAGAAGCAAAAGTAGTTTTATTGCAAATCTATTATTCATTCGAAAATGATATTTACAAAGCAGAAGAGATAATTAATGAGCTTTACTCTAAATATCCAGATAATCCATATTTCCATAGGTATTTAGGTCGAATTCAAGTTCGTCGCGGTAATTATGAATTTGAACAAACTTGGAGAGAAATTTTAAAAAGATGCTTCGCTAAACAATTTGGATACGAACGATATACTGCACGAGAAGCAATGTATTATATTGGATTGGCACTTTTTGAAAAAGGTGATTATGATAATGCACTCAAATATTTTTACAAATGTGATGAAGGAAGTCGAGTTCTTGACAAAGATGGAGCATCTGGGTTTATGGTTATGGCAAACCTTTACGCTGGAAAAATTTTAGATATCCAAGGTAAACGCCAATATGCAATAAAACAATATGAAAAAATTTTAAAAATGAAAGATTATAACGATAGCCATTCTCAAGCAAAATATCACTTAAAAATTCCTTATACAAAATAATTTTCCTATACTTTCTATTAAGTTTTATTTAATCTATTTGCATTACAGTTATTCATTTAATAATTTTGTAAATATTTAATTTACAATATAGTTTATTTGGAGGATGTTTTGAAAAACATAAGAAATTACGGTATTGAAACACAATGTGTTCATGCTGGTTTGAAAGAGACAACAGAAGGTGCGGTAGTTACTCCTATTTATCAAACATCAACATTTAAATTCAAAGATGCAGACCACGGCGCACGTTTATTCAAAGGCGAAGAAGATGGTTATATTTACACACGTATGAGAAATCCAACGGTTGAGGCAATGGAAGACGCTGTAGCTATTCTCGAGGGTGGAGCAAAAGCTTTGGGATGTGCAACAGGTATGGCAGCAGTGCATACTTTGTTTATGGCAACTTTGAAAGCAGGAGATCATATAATCTGCAGCGAATCTTGTTATGGAGCAACAGCTACTTTGCTTGCTAATGTTATGCCCAACTTTGGAATTACAACAACTTTTGTTGATACATCTGATATTAATTCCGTAAAAAAAGCAATTCAACCAAACACTAAAATGATTTATGCAGAAACTCCTGGCAACCCTACTTTAATTATTAGTGATTTGCAAGAATTATCCAATGTTGCTAAATCTATTGGAGCAAAATTTGCCGTAGATAACACATTTATGAGCCCTGTTTTACAAAGACCATTTGAATATGGTGCTGATTATATCATTCATAGTATGACGAAATATCTAAATGGTCATGCCGATGTTGTAGCTGGCATAATTATTCTAAAAGATGAAGTAGAATATCCACATTTTAGAAAAATCCTGAATCATTTAGGTGGAACAATTGATCCTTTCAATTCGTTTTTAGTGCACAGGGGGCTTAAAACACTGAAATTACGAGTTCTTCAACAACAAGAAAATGCAAAAAAAGTAGCAGAGTATTTAAATAACCACCCAAAAATAGAATGGGTTCGTTATCCTGGGCTCCCGTCTCATCCCCAATATGATATTGCTCAAAAGCAAATGAAAGGTCCAGGCTCTATGATTGCATTTGAGCTTAAAGGCGGTATCGAAGCTGGTAAAATTTTGATGAATAATATCGAAATTTTTGGTCTTGCTGTATCTTTGGGCGGTGTTGAATCTCTAATACAACATCCTGCCTCGATGACACATGCCGGTATGTCTCAAGAAGCTCGATTGCAAGCAAAAATTACTGATGGACTCGTCCGTATTTCGGTCGGTATCGAAAATGTAAATGATTTAATAAATGCTCTCGACAAAGCATTATCACTAGTCTAAATTTTTTCAATAGAGGACGTTTAAAAACGTCCTCTTTTTATATTCATTAATCAAACAAATGGCAAAAATTGTAAAAAAATCTTGGTTCAGATCAAAATCCTTTTGGGGATCCTTTCTATTTGCCATCGCTCTTTGGGGCTATACTTCACTAAATTCAGAATATCAAACAATTGTAGAAATACCGCTAAAAATCAAACTCCCACCAAATCGAGCCTTAGAAAATACACCTACAAAAAATGTCTATGTTGATGTAAAAGGTAGCGGTTGGAATCTCTTCTATTTAATTTTCTTCAATACCTCAAAAGTTTGCAATATTGATTTATCAAGGGAAACTATTTTAGATAGTATTTACAAAATTAACAAAGTTGATTTACAAAAGAGTCTGAAATACCTGAAAAATGTCAGCCCTATCAATGTTTTACCAGAAAATATCCAACTTATTACAGGACGTATTGATGAGTATAGTGTTTTTGTTTTTCCAAGAGTTACAATAATTCCACGTGAAGGTTTTTCAATTGTTGGGAAAATACAAATTGAACCTGAAAAAATTATAATCAGAGGAAATGAAAAAATTGTTTCACAAATAAATCGTTGGGAAACTGAAAATTTATGGTTAGAAAATGTTAATAAACCAATTTTAACAACTGTTAGTTTAATCGATACATTGCCTGGAGTTGTGTTTGTAAAACCAAAAAATGTATTAATCAAAGCTGATATTCAGCAAATAGGCGAAATTACCATTGATGATTTGCCTATAAACATTATTAATGGTTCTCTCCCTGATGGGCACGTTATTGAACCTTCTTTTATATCAGTTACAATTCAAGGTGGAGTTGAGTTACTTTCAGAAATCGCTAAAAACGATATCAATGTAACGGTTGAATTTGATAAAATACTTAATGACTCGATTGGTATAATAAAGCCTATAATAAATTTGCCTCCAAATATCTCTCTTTTAAAAACAGATCCGCCTTATTTATTTCATAAAATAATTTTAAGAAAATAATTATTTTTAGTTTCGTCTAAATGTTGAAATATTTGTAATATTTGGAGTTTTTAAAATGAAAAAACTATCTTTTTTATTAGCAATTTTATTAATTAGCTCACTTAATTTATTTGCTCAGGAAATTTGGAAAGTCGATACAAAAGAAAGCCTATTACGTTGGGAAGGCAGAAAAATCGTTGGCGGTCACTGGGGCAATGTTTATCTGAAAGAAGGAACTCTTGAATTAAAAAACAATAAAATCTCCGGTGGGAAATTTATTATTGATATGCAATCAATTATTGTTCTGGATTTGGACGAGAATAGTGGGAAATCTAAACTCGAAGGGCATCTTAGGTCAGATGATTTTTTCAGTGTTGATAAATTTCCTACATCGTTCTTTGAAATTAAAAGTGTAAAAGAAAAAAAGAATAATAAATATGAAATTACTGGAGATTTAACAATTAAGGGTATAACTCACTCGATCACTTTCATTGCTGATTTGAAAATACAAAAGGATAAGATTGAAGCTCGAGCCGATTTTTCAATTGATAGAACAAAATGGGATATTCGTTATGGTTCTGGTAAATTTTTCGATAATTTAGGGGATAGAATGATTAAAGATGATATCAAATTCAAAGTTAAGTTAATTGCAAAACGTTCATAATCATAAAAACTTGAAATTTTAAAGGGGTTATTAAATTTTATTAACCCCTTTTTATTTTCACTTGATTTCCACAAAATTAAAAACCGCACCTGTTACATCGTTGTTTTCATTATAAATTGGTTCACCACTTACAGAGATAACTTTTCGTGGATTATTACCAGTTTGTATTGATATTTTGTAATCTTTTAAAGTTTTCTTTGTGTCGAAAACTATTCGATAAGGCATTTTATCAATAGGCAAAATATTACCTTCAAGATCTTGTTGATTGAAAATATCAGAATTATAAACAATTCCTATAACTTTATCTTTCTTCAATCCTAATATTTCTTCAGCAGCTTTGTTCATATAAGTTATTATTCCATTATTATCGACGATAACTTTTGCAAGTGGACTACTATCAAGCACTCTTAAAAGCAAATCTCTTTCTAATTCAAGTTGTTTTTCGATATTCTTCTGCCTTGTGATGTCTATAAAAGTAATGACAACACCTTTGACAGCATTTTCAATTGTTCTATAAGGTAAAATTTTGACTAAAAACCAATTATGATCATAAGTTTTAACTTCCGTTTCAATATGACGAAGTGTTTTTAATACAAAATCAATATCATCCATAAATTTGGGATAATCGAAATTATAAGATATGTGCTTGATTGGTCGCCCCAAATCATGATCAATCAGGTTTATAAATTGAGTTATGGCAGGAGTAAATTTTCTAATTCTTAGTTGTAAATCGAGGAATATTGTTCCGATGTTAGTGATATTAAACCAATTACTAATATCGTTGTTAAGCTCAGTTAGTTCCTCAATTTTACTTTGATATTCAGCATTAACAGTGTAGAGCTCTTCATTTACTGATTGAAGTTCCTCGTTTGTACTTTGAAGCTCTTCATTAGAAGCAATCAATTCTTCATTTGTAGCTTGAAGTTCTTCATTAGAAGTTTCAAGTTCTTCAATTGTAGCTTGAAGATTTTCCTTTGTATATTTAAGCTCTTGTTCTAAATCAAAAATACGTTGATTTACCTTATCTGTCATCTCGAATACTTCAATATTTTCAGAGCTTTTGTAAGCAAAATCTTTTTCATAAAATATAACGACAACATATTTCGTACCAGTTCTCTTGTGAATATAGGGACGGACATCAAGATCAAGCATAATTTGATTATCTTCAGATTTCAATATTAAATCCTTATACAAAATATCTTTAGCCTCCTTTAAAGCTCTGTGTATTGCAGTTCCCAAAGCTATAGATAAATCAGGATTTATCATATTCATAATGTTCAAATTAATTTTGCCTGTGGGAACTTTCATAAATTTATTGACATCATTAAAAACGTGTATTAGTTCTAACTTTTCATCGACTATAACTGCTGGTGGCATAAAATCTTGAAACAGCTTTTTAGTTATGTCTTCTAAAATTTCTTCAGCTGAATTAGGTTTTAGAATTATGCTTTCCGGTGTAACGAAACCACGATGCTTTCGTATAACTGGCATATAAAGCTCATTCAGCATTGGCACTTTAATGCCCTCTTTGGAACGATAAATTTTAGCTCTATTATCAAAAATTGTAAAGAAATTAGCTAACTCGCCAACAGACTCACTCGAACCGAGAAATAAGAAGCCACCTGGGTTAAGTGCGAAACTAAAAGCTGATATAACTTTTTTCTGCATTATTGGTTGAAAATAAATAAGTAAATTTCGGCAAACTATTAAATCTAGTTTTGAAAAAGGTGGGTCTTTTATAATGTTGTGAGTTGCAAAAATAACCATTTGCCTTATATTTTCATTAATCCTGTATGAATCTCCTTTTTTTCGGAAATATTTTTTTAATTTATCTTCGGGAACATCAGTTACTATACTTTCTGGATAGATCCCAGCACTTGCATATTCGATCGAGTCACGATCTATATCAGTAGCAAAAATCTTGACATCAAAATTCAAATTATACTTTTCAAGATACTCTTTTAACAAAATAGCAATAGAATAAGCCTCTTCACCTGATGAACAGGCTACATCCCAAATTCTAATTTGCTCTCCTTGAGTTTTGCTTGCAAAAAGCTCTGGGATGAGTTTTTCTTCGACTACTTTGTATGCTTCTGTGTCTCGGAAAAATTTTGTTACTCCGATCAATAATTCTTTATATAAAACACTGACTTCTGTCGGGGATTCCATTAATAAATTTAAGTAGTTTTCTATATTATCAAGTTGATTAACACTTATTCTTCTCTCAATTCTACGAATTATTGTTGTGGGCTTATAAAAAGTAAAATCAACACCAACTTTATTACGTAAAACTGCAAGTACTTTTGTATATGTATCTTCCTCATCAAGTGTTTCTTTTTTAATGTCATCAGCTTTTGCAATAAATGGATGTTTTGCATACTGAATGAGACGTTCTCCCATTTTTTCAGGCGGCAAAATATAATCAACTAAACCTGTTGCAATAGCACTTTTCGGCATCCCATCGAATTTTGCACTTTCATCTTGCACCATAACCATCCCGCCTGCACCTTTAATTGCTCGCACTCCAAGTGTCCCATCGCTACCAGTTCCAGAAAGTATAATTGCAATTGCCTTCTCAGCCATATCATCAGCAAGCGAACGGAAGAATATATCAATTGGTAAATTTAAGCCCATCTTGTAGTTTTGATTTGTCAGGAAAAGCTTACCGTGGAAAATTGTCATATTTTTCTTTGGCGGAATCAAATACACTGTATTCGGCTCGACCACCATCCCATCTTCAACTCTAACAACTTTCATCTTGGTATGTTTTGATAGCAATTCCACCATTAAGCTTTTGTAATCTGGAGAAAGATGTTGTATGACAACAAAAGCCATACCACTATCCGGAGGAACATTACGGAAAAATTGTTCAAGGGCTTCAAGCCCGCCAGCTGATGCACCTATACCAACCACAAAATTAACGTTAGTTTTGATTTCTTCAATATCTTTTATATCTATTAATTGTTCATCCTTTGACATAACAGCATCCCATAATTTTTTATAATATATTCGAGTTTGTAATATAATTAATTTTAAAACGTGTAAAAAAGAAAATAATTATTAACAAAACTTTTACAAAGTTATGTACTTAAACTTATTTAAAAAAACTCAATTACTACCGATTGATATAGAAACCTGTTGGAAATTTTTCTCCGATCCAAAAAATTTATCTTTAATTACACCACCTGAGATGAATTTTCAGATTCTTACTGATCTTCCAGATGAAATTTATCCAGGGTTAATAATTCAATACAAAGTCTCCCCTATTTTATCTCTAAGAATGAACTGGGTTACAGAAATAACTCAAGCTCGCAAACCTTATTACTTCATAGACGAGCAAAGATTCGGTCCTTATAAGTTTTGGCACCATCAGCACCATTTTAAGGAGCATCAAGATGGTATTGAAATGGCGGACATTGTTCATTATCGAATACCTTTTGGTTTTGCTGGGAAAATGTTCGGCAAGATACTAGTCGAAAGTCAATTAAATAAAATATTTGATTTTAGAGAAAAAAAACTAAAAGAATTGTTTTAAATAACACCATATTTAAAATATTGGCTCGATTTATGCTTATTTTATTTAAAATGTTTTAGCAAAAAAGCTAAAGGTTGTATAAATGGCTAATATTTTGCAAAAAAAACTAAGCAGAAATCTTATCTTATTTTTAATATTTTTTGGTTATTTTTCACCAGCAACAGCTCAATTTTCAGCAAGTCCTGCAAATTGGCGGTATCCACAAGGTAATTTAGAAGGCACACGCTATGTAGAATTTCGCTCTGGCAGACAATTTTTCGACTCACTTAAAATTAAATGGTCAACCCCACTAATTGCAGGGAATGTCCAACCTTTGATTGGTAACATTGTTTCTAACGACAAAATTTTCGGTTATATGCCGTATGCACCAAATGAAATGGCTGCAATTGTTGGAGATCGAATTGTTGTGATTGATGGGAGCGGAAAAACTTTAATAAACGAACAACTTCCTGAACAGCTCTATGGAGTGATTAATATCTCTGCATTACTGGACACAACATACACTGGCGAAGATTTCCCTTTTGCCTCTCCTACAGTTGTTTTAGGTCTCGAAACAATTGAAGCACAAAGAACAGACAGTTTAGCTGTTGCTTTTATTGTCGGTTACGACCACCAAACGCAAAAAATAAAGATTATACGCCGCTTTTCAATAAATCTGAAAAATAGCAGTAATTATCCTAATGTTTCAGCTTCACTTAAACCTGTTTTTTCTAAAAAAAGTGGTGATGATTTCATACTTTACGGTACTTTCAATATGGCTTCGCCAAAAATAGGTAATCCTTTTTTCTTCGAACCGCCATACCTACGTGGTTTCACTCAATTTACTACATCCAACATCATTTCCAATTTTCCTATGCCTGACATTGGTGATGATTTAAACAACAGAGTAACAGTAGGTCCAGAAGTTTCATTTACACAGCCATCAATTACAAGCCGTATTTTAGGGAAAACTTTGCTTGCTTTGCCAAATTATCCAACACCCAACTTAACAGATAGACCTATCCCAAATAACAGCATTTTAACAGGAACAACTAACGCAAATAAACCTTATTTGATAAGTTTGGATCTATCTGGTTCTTTTTTAGTTGAAAATTTTCCTACTGTTGATTTGAGTGATATAGTTAAAGGAACACGTCCACGAATTAGACCAATTTTCGTCAATACCATTGATAATGCTATGTATTCTGACAGTATGTTTATCTTAGTATTAGAGGAATATAATGGAGTGAACGGTTCAAATGGGACATCAAGAATTCACTTGTTCGATGTAAATGGCAATCCATTGACTTCACCTAACAAAATAACTGAACCACCATATCTACCACCAAGTTTTGTTGGTGGTAGAAATCATTACTGGTCTGTTGCTATTGGAAATGTTGATGGAAATACTTTTAACGAATGGTTGCCATATTTCCCAAACAATCGTGGTAAAGAAATCATTGTAACACAATCATCTAAAGAATTTGCTTACGCTGGAAGCAAGTTATCAGTTTTACGTTACAATAGTGGTCCTGAAATTGACAAACCTTCGCCACCGGGAGAATACCTTTTCCCATTCGATACTATTGCAAGCCAAAGAATTAATGGCTGGGTTGCCGCTGTAAATGATTTCGATGGAAACATCAACGATGGAAAAGATGAAATTTTTCTTGTGAATGGTTCTGAAGTATTAGTTCTTCGGATGAAGAATTATAATTCAGATGATTTCAGATTAGGAATTCCTTTTGATACAGTCTATACAATAAACTTTCCAAATCAAACTATATCAAATTTAGCTATCGCAGATATTGATGGCGATGGACTTAATGATATGATAGTTACAACTTTTGATAGCACTTATGTGATTGGTTCGCCTCTTCCCAAAACAATTTCAGTGGCTGAACCTCGCTTTTACAATGCTCCCCAAAAATCATATTGTCCTCAAGACACAGTCAAGTTAAAATGGAACAATTTTTCAAGTACAGCGCAAGCAATGCTTCTTTTCGCAGAAGTTATCAATAATCAAGTTGTAAAAATCGATACATTGGTCTCAAATATTGCAAACAATCAACCTGAAATCGATTATAATTTTGTAGTAAATGAGAAGGTTATTGGGAAAGTAGGCTTTTTCCTTATAGCTGCCGCCTCGAATCCAACAGTGAATTTCGATACAACAACAGTACTTTCGTTTACTAAGCCTTTTGCAACTATCACAGACGTTGAAAAGTTAGTTCTAATAAGTGGTTCCAAAACTAAAATCAAAGGCAATTCATTCTGTGCTGATACTATAAACTTTAAAATTTCTCTGGATGGGAATGAATGGCAAAATATTGGTAAATTCTATGTTCAAGAAAATATTTTTTCTGGAGAATTAGATGTACCGTGCCTTCCAATATTTAATTGTAGCAGAAATTTATCAAATAATCAGCTTTTGCTCAAACTCGAGTTGCAAAAAGGTAACTACATTGATAGCTCTACCATTTTGCCATTACCAGTCATACCCGCTCGATTCCCTATTTCTTGGGATACATCTAAAACAAATAACCCGACTATAACTTTCAAATGGGATAATTCAACTCTTCCAACTGCTTTGGATAGCATCTATTTTTTAGTTTCTATTAATGGTGGACAGTCGTTTACCGAAATTGATAAGATTCACGTCAAAAGCAATCATTATGTTTGGAATGTTCCTCTTAATACCTCTGATACACTTATTGTGCGATTCTGTGCAGCAAAACATTGTTATATAAGCGATACAACTATATCAAATTTTCAACCACGATATATAATAGCAGTATCTCCTAATCCGATGAATATTTATCAAACAATGGAATTAGTGTACAAAGTGCCAAAAGAAACAAATGTAAACGTTAGAATTTTTGACCAAAGCAACCGACTTGTCAAAGAAATTGTTCGAAATGCATACAGAAAGCCAAATACGGCATATTGTGAATTTTGGGATGCACGCACCAGTGATGGTTCAGCTGTTGCAAATGGCATATATTACATAAGGGTGGAATTAGATGACGGCTCTTTTGAAATTTATCCAATCTATGTGAGAAAATAATTTTAGATTTTATTAGTTACACCGAAAGAATAAAATTCAAGTACTTCATCAAATTTGTATTCTGAGAGAGGATTTGGCGGAAATGTTCTTCTGCCACTCTTTTCTCGTATAAATTCAAGCATTCCTTGTTGTTGCCAAAGATATTTTTGATCGATTTGTGGGAAAATTCTCCTTAAATTGCCATACGTGTTTAAAGCCTCAGCCGTCCAGAACCAAGTAAGTAAATTTATTCGAGCATTATCATTTGCAATGCAGATAGCTATTGGTAAGACAACGTTCAAAAGTATTTCCCTTCTTAAAGCAGCACCTTCACTTGCAATTTTGGTTTTCATTAAATCAATTAGACTGGCAAAAATATCGAAAATCTCATTGTTTTCAATTTTCATTAAAAACGGATATATCAGCGAACTTTTTAAACTTCTCAGAATTTCGATAAATTTTGTCTCGTCATAAACTGGTCGGCGACGTTTTTTGCTGTAATTTACCAGAAAGTTTTCAGTTGCTTTAACTAAAGCATCTCCAAGCTCGAATGACTTAACGTATGACATAGCTTCAGCCGATTTCCTCAAAATTCTAACTAAAGCATAATGTTGCAGATCAAGCAATTGATTGATAATTTCATCATTCTCAATAATTTCAGTTTGATTGTCTATTTGGATATCTTTTTCAGGAATCACTAATGTCTCAAAATTTCTATCAATCAATGTATCATTGTTGCAAACGATGTGCAATACAACATTGTCATAAAGATTGTTTAAAGAATGATTGTGCGACTTCCAATCAGAAGCATTTTTATGAAATTCAGCATCACCAACAATGATAAGTCCGTCCAAAATGAACCCAAAATCATGGAAGTCAGGACCCTCGTACGGATTTAACCTGCCCGGTGAAAGCACTTGAAGCTGACGCCCACTTTCGGTAATCCATATTTTTGAGGGTTCAGATAAAACTTTTTGTAACTTCTTTTGAAGCCAGAGTTCGTTCATTTCATTCAGTTACATTTTTTAAAATATAATTTCTAAATGAGTAGAAACCTATTTTTTCTGCAAAATGAAATTCTTCACCATAGATCGTAGGTAAAGGTTTTTTGCGTTCAGCTAAATAATCAATTTCCCACACTTTTCGTTTGTTACCATTTATTGACACACTATCTTTTAACTCAATTTTATATGAATATTTCCAAAACAAAGTCTCATTTAATATAACTTTTATGTTTTCATTCTGTTTAGTTTGTTGGGATGGCATTTTTTTTGGAATTTCGAACATAAAAACAAAAAAATCTGTTGGATATGTTGGTGAAACAAATTGATGTTTCTTAGTACCAAAAATATATGAACTATCAGTTAAAGCTAAACCAAAATCAGTGTATCTTGGAAAACCTTGATCAAATTCTTTCCATTCTATTGTATATGTAGGCAATTTTACTTGTTTTGTTGTATCCCAATAATCGATGACCCAGCTTGATGTGTCAAAATTAATTGTGGAAAAACTTGCCACTGCAGCACCTTTTGCCATCATCCATATTTTATTCAGTTTAATTTCAAACAAATACTGTTCATCTGGATTAACTGGTGTTATGCTTTTGTCATTTTCGCTACACGAGACGATTAAAAGAAAGCAAGCATATATAAATACCTTATATTTCATAATAAATCCGAATTTTATCTTTAAAGTTAAATTAAAATTATTAAAAAAGCAAAAAAAAACTTAAATTATGTAATGTATGTTTTTAATAGTAGTTATAAAAAATGTTAGATTAATCATAAGGTTTAAATGACTTTTTTAGACAAATTTCAATCGATATTTTCCCGTAAATCTATTCCATTTAATTTAAAAATAAATGCAATTTGTCTTTTTTTATTAAGTATTTACAATATTGCTTTCGCACTGGCATCCAATCATTCAACTTCATATATATTAGGATTAAGTTTGCTTATTAATTCAGCTTATGTTTGGATAATTTATTATGCTGAAAAGAACAAAAATATAAATCCAGAATACTCTTTCAACTATGGCTATACAAAAAATGAAAGTATTTTTATTTTAGTTCATCTTTTTATTTCGATGATGATAATTCTGTTACTAATTTTTTACATTTTTACGAGGTACAATCCAAACCACAACCTAAAAATCGACAGTCAAATAACAATTCTATCAAATATTCTTTTTTCTACTTTTATAATGTTTTTAATAAAGAAAAATTGCGATAAAAATATTGCAAACATAAAAAATATTGAACTTTGTTATAATTATATTGTATGGAAGAATACGTTTATTATATTTTTTGCCAGCTTCGTTGCAAGTTCTTTTATTATACTATTTTTGCAAGCTAACAATGCAGTTTTTTCGAATTATTTTGATCTCTCAGTATCAGTTTTGATTGCTATATATCTTTTCGTATTGCCTCTGAAAAACATCAACTTTGCCATAAGACAATTGCTCGATAACACAGCAAGCGATGAAATTCAGTTTAATATAATTGCAGTCATAGTTGAAAATTTACAAAACTTTTGCGAATTTAAGTCTTTGCATGTGCGATTTGCAGGGAAAAAATTGTTTATCGAAATCGATGTAGTGCTTCCTTGGGATTTTACAATCGAACAAAAATTTTCACTCGAAAAGCATTTTGAAAAACAAATTAAGGAAATTTATCCAAACTCAATTTTCAGGTTATACGTGCTCCCTTGTAATCGTGAATGTATCACTGAGAATAGAATTCAATGTCCTTTGAAAAAATTAAAATAATCACAGTGATGCAATAATTTCAAAAATTTTTCTCTCTTCGTTTCCATAATTAAATACTTTTGCTGCTTTCAAGCAATTCTCTTGGTAGAATTCATAATTCATTAATATTTCGTTAATTGAATTCTCTATTTTTTCATTTGAGAAATTTTCTATGCAAATACCCACATTGTAGCGATCGATTATGTCTTGCATAGCCGGCAATTTGCTTGCTATTTGCGGCAAGCCAGCCATAATATATTCAAACATCTTGTTTGGAAGAGCAAGTTCATAAGAAAAACTAATCGGTTCGATTAAATTCACACCAATATGAGCCGAACAAGTCCAATTGTGCAATTCCTCGTATGGAATACACCCTGCAAAAACAACTCGATCCAATATATCGAGCTTATAAGCCAATTCTTTTGCTTTTGCCAGAAAAAGCCCATCACCCAATATCACGAAAGCATATTTTTTGCTTTTTGCAATAAAATTCAAAATAAGCTCTATTCCACGTCCAAAGTGAACTGCACCCTGATAAAGTAAAATTGTTTTATCACCTAAATATGGAAATTTCTCTTTAATAATATTAGACTGCAACCGCTCTTTAAATTGTGGTACATTATATATCGTTGTAAATGGTTTTTTAGTATTAAAATAGGTTTTCAAGAAACGAGCATCTAAATCACCAGAGACAACGAAATGATCAACTCCTTTTATCCATTGTTTTTCCAAAAAAGCAAGTATTCTTTGCTTAATGAACTTACCTGATAAATTCCCCAAAGCCGAATAAATTTCTCGTGAATCATATATAATAAAGTCATCTTTTTTTGCCAAATTTACAGCTGCTTTTAGTGAGTAAAGATCGCATGCCCAGAAGATATTTAAATCAATATCTGCACTCAAATTTTTGACCTTTCTATGAAAATTTATCCAGTCAAAAAGCATTCTATTGTAAGTTTTAGGAATAGAAAAATGTGTGATATTAGAACTTAAATTCAATTTTTGATAATCAACATCACGTGTTTGTGAAAAACAAGCTACATCTTCAATTTTAGATATACTGCGAAGTGCATTAAGACTTCGTCCATCAGTAACTAAAGAAGAAAAAGTAATTAAGCAGACTCTGTGCTGCATTTTCTAATCCGAAAATTTATAATGGTACGTGCTACGTAGAATTCCACGAGCAAAGAACCTTTCTTTAAAATATATCAAATTTAGTGATGGAGTCATAGGATCGGCGGCTGCTGTATCTTGCGAAACTCCAATATCAACCCACTCGTAGCCTTCTTCGATAGCTTTTTCCACAGTGTGGTGCATAATTAGATAAACTGGTTTCAAATGTTCATATTCATAAAGTAACATATTATAAAAGCAAAGAACAACTTTGCTATTGCAGAAAAACAGCCAAGAGCCAGCAACAGGAATATCTTCATAATAAACCATATTTAAACGCACTTTATCAGGCAGCAATTTCGATAGTTTAATCATATCTTCAAGCGAATGTGTGGGCTTTACGTTGAATTTAGCTTTGTTTTTAACTAAAATATCGTTAAATATTTCGTAATCATTGCTTTCTTTAATAGTCAATTTATTTTCACGAAGAATTTTTCTGATTGTTTTTCTAGCAGTTTTGTCAAAATGATTGAATGTGTTTTCTTTATATTTCAAATCTATTGCATGAGAAATATAATGTAATTCAAAATCGAATTTCCGATAAAGCATCGCATATTCAAGATGTTGTGAAATGTTTTTTGAATATACAATCGGTGGTGGTATGAGAAAAATCTCTTTGATGTTGTTTTTTATGCAGTAATCCATAAAAGCATCCACTATTTCAAGGCATTCACTAAAAGGCAAATCCTCAGTAACAAATGAACCATAGCTTGCACCTACGGGCGACCAAAAAATTTTGCCATTCTCCTTGAAACCGCCTGGTAAAACAGCAATAAGCCTACCGTTTTTACGAAACATAAAGCTAGTGAATTCAAACTTTCCCGGCTCGTGGTACTCGAGAAAAGTTTGCAAATGAAACATTGTACCATTATTAGACTTCTCGACAAAGCTTTCCCACTCATCTTTCTTTGATGGATGATAAATTTCAATAGTGATGTTTGAGCTCATTAAAATTATTTTCCTACAAATTCTGCAAATTTTTGTCCGAATTCAAATAATTTTGCTTTATCTTCTTGGGTTGGATTCCATTGCACTTTTGCAGTATCTCCATATACTTCAAAACCAGATTCTTTAAGAAACTCAGAAATAATTTTTATATTTGCTGGACTCCAACCATAAGAACCAAAAGCAGCAGCCTTTTTACCTTCGAGCGATAATCCTTTTATTTCCTCCAGTATTGCAGCGGTGGAATTCAATATCCCATTATTATATGTTGGCGAACCAATTAAAACTGCTTTTGAACGGAAAACTTCCGTGATGATATCACTATTATCAGATCTTGCTGAATTGTATATTTTAACAATAGAATTGCTATTGAATGCTTTTATTCCTTCGGCTATCGTTTCAGCCATTTTTCGAGTGCTATCATACATTGTATCGTAAATTATAGTAATTTGGTTTTCTTTATAAGCAGAAGACCATTCTTTGTATTTCTCAATAATTTTGCTAATATCTTTTCGCCAGATGATTCCGTGTGCGGTCGCAATTATATCAATCGGTAAATTTAATGCTGTTAATTCTTCGATTTTTTTAATTGTTTTCTTGGCAAAAGGTGCAATAATATTAGCAAAATACTTTAAAGCTTCGTAATAGAGAATATCATTTTCTTCAATTTGATAATCAAATAAATCATAAGATGCAAAATGCTGACCAAAAATATCAGATGAAAATAATATATTTTCCTCAGATAAAAAGCACATCATCGTATCAGGCCAATGGAGCATTGGTGCTTCAATAAAAATAAGTTCCTTAGAACCGAGGGATAATTTATCACCCGTTTTAACGATTTGAAAATCCCAATCTTTATGATAATAGCCTTTTATTGATTTTGCACCATTTGCAGAGCAAATTATCTTTGCATTTTTTGCATTTTCAACTAATATAGGCAATGCGCCGCTATGGTCTGGTTCGGCATGCGTAACAATTATATAATCAATTTTTTCAAAATCAACTTCTTTTTTTAAATTTTCGATAAATTCTTCTGCAAATGGTGTCCAGACAGTATCGATTACTGCAATTTTATCATCTTTCACTAAATATGAATTGTATGAACTGCCTTTGTAAGTCGAAAGTTGCTCACCGTGGAATTTTCTTAATTCCCAATAAATTTTTCCGATCCAAGTAACACTATTTGATATTTTCATAATTCGAAATTTATAACGTTGAACATAATGCAAATTTAAAGAAAAATATTGATATTAAACAATTTTTGCAAAAATTAAAGGGGCTTTTTTAGCCCCTCTCACTATTCATACGTAAAATGTGGCAATCTTTTTTCCAGATAGGCTTTTGTACCTTCCTTGAAATCTTTCGTGCCGCAAACTTCGCCAAAACGTTGGCTTTCATAATTTAAACCATCTAAAAGAGATAGCTCTTGCGATTTGTTTATACAGTCGATTGATGTTTTAATCGCAATTTTCCCTTTTTTCAAGGAGTTTGTTAAAAATTCTATGGATTTATCAAGTAACTCATTTAAGCTATAAATGCGATTGACAAGTCCTATCCTTAGTGCTTCTTGCGCACCGATCATATCGCCCGAAATAGTAAGCTCAATAGCTTTTGCTTTGCCTACCAACCTTGGTAGTCTTTGAGTGCCTCCATAGCCAGGAATAATCCCAAGGCTAACTTCTGGCTGACCAAACTTGGCATTTTCTGCTGCAAAACGAATATGACAAGCCATTGCAAGTTCGCAACCTCCACCAAGGGCATAACCATTCACCGCAGCAATTACAGGAATTGAGAGCTGTTCAATACGTTTAAAAACATATGAGCCATATTCAGAAAACAGTTTCCCAGATTGTTTGTCGCATTCGTGCAGTTCGTTTATATCCGCTCCTGCAGCAAAAGCTTTCTCGCCACTGCCAGTAATGATAAGTCCATAAATACTTGTGTCCAGTTCAATTTTTTTTATACAATCATCGATTTCGTATAGCATTTTTCTATTCAGAGCATTTAGTTTATCAGGGCGATTTAGCTTTAATATTGCAATATCCCCTAATTTTTCAAATATTATAGTTTCATAGTTCATAAAAGCCTCATTTTATTATTTTGTTATATTATTCCTAAATAGTTGTTGTTCAAACCCAGGTATAATTTGATCAGTTAAACCCTCAATTATAAATCGCATCGGATTCATCTTTGCTTTGATTTTCCCAATAGCAGGCAAATAATAAACAGACATAACACGTTCCAAATTTAATGGTAAATTACCTAATTGAGTTTGAGCATTACCAACAAATTTGAATTTATAATCCACTTGCATTACGTTTTGAAAAGTAGTTGTGCCTATAGTTGTTGGTACATATCCGCGATTAATCCCATCTATTGTAAGCACACCGTTAAGAATTCCAAATGATAATTGTTCGTTATTAAAATTTCGCAAATAGATTCTCCAATCATTTTGATTCGGATTAATTATTAGAACCCATTGCTCTGTAATTTCAAAAGGCAAAACTAAACCTGCAGCACCAAAGTTCAAAAGTTCATTAAACCAACTTGAATGAGCATAATATTTATTGGTATCTTTGTAGTAATATTGATTTGAACTTTGGTTATACTGATTGTTGTTATCCTGAGTATAAAAGCTTAAAAACTTATATGCTTCTTTTTGTAAAATCGTTTCTTTGCCAACACAAACTAAACTATCCAAAGTGTATTTATCTGTAATTGGATTTGAATTTGTGTCGAGTTGATACTTTTTATAAACCCAAAACCAACCATTATCCATTGGGAATATTTCATTATTAATTACATTTATAACAAAATCTGATGAACTAAAATATGTGGTACCTTTATATGTGATTGAAATCTTTCCTGTTGTTGCTCCAACCGGCACAAAAGTTTTGATTATCAAATGATTTACTGTTGTGGATTTTAAAATTGTGTCAATTTTTGCAAGAGTACCGTTGAATTTCAACTCCAATTCTCTTTTATTCGTTGAAAACCCCTCTACAACAATTTCTACAACATTCCCAACACCACCCGATTGCGGAGCAAATGAAATAATTCTGTTTTCGCTTGGTTTTGTTGAATTATCATCGTCGCCGCAGCCAATAAGTATAAACATAAGAGCTAAAAATAATAGTATTTTTTTCATCTGCTTTTCCTACTGAACTTTATAACGAATTAAATTTTTTATATAGCCTGGTACATCTATGGATTGTGTTCCTAACTGACCTAAATTTATTTCAACCTTTTTGGATTCTAAAAGAGTTCTTGCCATACCAATTTTATCAACATAATAAAATTTTTGTATTAAAACTATATCTATAGGGAAACTAAAAAGTAAGTATGTTAAATTCCCTTTTATTGTGTGATTAAGTACAATTTCCGCTGCATCATAATTAACATTTCCTATTGTAATTTTCGATGAGTTTAAACTTCTATTTGCTTTTACACTGTAATTTGCATTCAACTTTATTCCTGATGGAAGCCCAGGCAAGCTTATTGTTTCGTTTGCAAATTGATGTGAAAATACATCCCAAGAATTCGCTGTGAAATCTGCTAAAACAATCCATTTGTTTTCAATTTTATCAACTGGTAACCCGAAAATAGCATTTCCAGGAAGTATATATTTTGTTTCAGAGTAAATTTTATTATTTTCTGTGTAGAAATGATACTTACCACTTTCAATTGGAATTTGCCCTAATACCCAAGAATATTGTGTTAAAGGATGAGCATTTTTTTGAAGATATGTTACAGATGAACCATTTACTATAGAATCATTTCGTTTTGTGTCATACTTTATTTGGTTTTGCATATCTAAATCATAATATTCATAGAACCAATAGTTACCATCTTTTAACGGGAAATAATTCTTATCAATTGTGTTGTTCGATGGATTGTCATCATCAGAACAAGCAACAAGAATAATGCTTATAATTGCTAGTAACAGATACTTTTTCATTGTTTAACCTTTTAATTACTTTATCAAAAACTTAGTTAATATTGATTTCGAACCAGGAACGTTTATATTAAAAATTGGAAATTTAGTTGGACTGTTTTTTTGCATTACCAAACCTATTCCATTTACAAATTGCAAATAAATTTTCTGCTCTATGTTTAAATTTATTGGAATTGGCGATTGTTGAAGTTTTAAATTTCCATTAAAAGTAACATTAAGATAAAATTCATATGCTGTGTATTTTTTATTATTTAGAGGAAATTCCTTTTTACCTTTGCTTTCACCAGTTATAAGCAATTTACCAGAAAAAGTGCCTAAACCCATAAAAGCAGTTTCTGGGATTTCATCTTCGTATGCTTTCCAATCGTCATCATTCAGATCTGCTACTTTCACCCATTGCTCTTTGAAACTTACTGGCAAAACCGAAAAATCCCCAAAAGCTTGATTAAATCTACTTGAATGCATATACACTTTTTGATTTTCTTCGTAAATGTAATATTCTTCGTTTGAAGTAATTTGTCCATTCGAAATATTTTTTGTATAAGAAGTAAAAATTGTTGCTAACTTCTCAAGAACTGTTTTTTGTCCTGATACAACAACAGAATCGTATGTATTTGTTTTCTTTTCCACATTATTTGAATCAATATCGTAGGTATCGAAAATCCAATAGGAATTCAAAGTCGTTGGTTGCAGAGCACCTTTTGTAGGGGATGTTGTGTCTTTATCATCTGAACAAGATAACAAAGAAAACAAAGCTAAAAGAAGAAACATTTTTTTCATATTTCACCATATATTTATCTAATTAATTACTCAAAAATTAAAAATTTGTTTCAGTAAAAATGAAACTATTTAACATTTAGAACGAAATGTTAAAATAAAAATTATAATACTAAAAAAGCAAATAATCTATAAACCTATGAAAATTTTGATTTTAAATCGTCTAAGGTAAAAGTCTTTTTCTTATTTAGTTTTGTTTTAGGTTTATTTTCAGTAGCTTGCTTAATTGATAAATTGATTCTTCGTAATTTTTCGTTTACTTCTAAGACTTTTACGTTAACAATCTGCCCAACTTTTAAAACTTTCGTTGGATCGCTAATGTATTTATGTGAAATCTCTGAAATATGAACAAGACCGTCTTGATGAACACCTATATCGACGAAGGCACCAAAATTTGTTAAATTTGTTACAACCCCTTCAAGTATCATACCTGTTTTTAGATCAGAAATTTCATTAATATCTTCGTGAAAATTAGCCCAACGGAATTCATCACGTGGATCTCGTCCAGGTTTTTCTAACTCAGAAATTATATCCAAAAGGGTTGGCAAACCAATATCACCTATGCAATACTTATTCAGATCTAAATTTTTAAGAATAGAGGGATTTTTAATGATTTCAGCCAAAGGTAATTTCAAATCTTCTGAAAACTTTTCTACAATATGGTAACTCTCGGGGTGCACTGCTGTTGAGTCGAGTATATTTTCAGCATTACGAATTCTTAAAAACCCAGCAGCTTGTTCAAATGTCTTCTCGCCAAAATATGGAACTTTTTTTAATTCATAGCGTGATTTAAATTTGCCATTTTGATTCCTCCATTCAATAATTTTTTCAGCAACACGTGGCGAAATACCCGATACATAAGTAAGTAACTCTTTAGATGCAGTATTTAAATCTACTCCAACATAATTTACACAGCTTGCAATTGTCTCTTCCAGTTTCTTTTTAAGAAGCTTTTGATCGACATCGTGTTGGTATTGCCCTACACCAATTGATTTTGGATCGATCTTTACTAACTCAGCCAACGGATCTTGCAAACGACGTGCTATACTAATAGCACCACGAACCGTAATATCCAAATCGGGGAATTCTTCTTGTGCAATTTTACTTGCAGAATAAACAGATGCCCCAGATTCATTAACTATAATTACAATAGGTTTATTTGGAAAATCACTTATTGCATTTTTTACAAATGCTTCTGTTTCACGGCTTGCAGTGCCATTTCCAATTGCAATAAGTTCTATTTTATACTTTTCGATGAAATTAAGCAATGTTTTCTGAGCGTTATTCTTTTCATTATCCGAATTAAATGGAAATATTGCTTTATATTCAAGAAATTTTCCTGTATCATCAACAACAGCTATTTTACAACCCGTTCTAAAAGCTGGATCAATACCAATCGTTGGTTTAAGTCCACCTGGAGCGGCAAGTAAAATTTGGCGTAAGTTTTTCTCAAATACTTTTATTGATTCTTCGTCTACATAAATTTTTTTAGCGAGCCGAACTTCACCGATGATAGAATTTTTTATCAAACGTGAGAAACTATCTTTAACAGTTGATTCAAGAAATGCTTTGATGTTAGGTTTTGTATTGAATATAAGTTTATTTTTAATGTAATTTAGGACTGCCTCCTCATCAAACTCAATATCAAGAATAATTATACCTTCAGCTTCACCACGACGCAATGCCAGCATTGTGTGTGGTTGAATGGATTTAACAGATACCTTGAAATCACGATATAACTCATATTTAGTTGAACCAGTTTCAAATTCATCTTTTATGAAAGATTTGAAAAAACCATTTTCTAAAATGTAATTTCTTATCCAAGCACGAATTTCTGCAATTTCGGAAATTTCCTCGGCAATTATATCGGACGCCCCATTTAATGCTTCCTTAGCACTTGCTATACCTTTTTCGTTGTTCACAAAAGGTTCGGCTACGGAGAGCAAGTCTAAATCATCTTTGTCTTCAGAATTATGTTGTTTTATAATTTCCGCAAGTGGTTCGAGACCTTTTTCTTTTGCAATAGTTGCTCGAGTTCTTTTCTTTGGTTTATAGGGTAGATAAAGATCTTCGAGTTCATTTTTATTAATGCAATTTTCAATTTTTTCTTTTAGTTCGTCAGTTAGCTTTCCTTGCTCTGAAATGGTATTTAAAATAGTTTTTTTTCGATCTTCAAGTTCAACTAAATAATCGTATCTGTCAAATAATTCACGTAAAATAACTTCATCCAAATTTCCTGTTTTTTCTTTTCGATATCTTGCAATAAAGTGAAGAGTAGCTCCCTCTTCTTTTAAATTCAATGTGTTAATAATTTGCCAATCTTGCAAATTAAACTCAGTAGCTAATATTTTTTTTATATCAATCATCTTTTTATAAAGAAAGTTCAACAAAAAGAGTGGCAAAAATAAAATATTTTGCTCTTGTAACCAATTTTTAATTTAAAATGTCAATATAGTTAACAATATCAATATTTTGAAATTAAATAATATTTTTTGCTGATGTGTAAATAATTTGTAATTTTGTTAATTGTTTGTTAATAGTATTTTCTGTTTTTTAAACTTTTTGGAGATTTATAATGAAAAATTTATTCAAAGCTGTTTTAATTTTAGCTTTTCTCCCTGTTTTTGCGTTGGCAAAAACTAACGAATTGAAGCCCGTAGATTTTAACGCATTGAAGGACTCTTATAATAGAGTACCTTATTTGTTTAAAAGTGATTTACCAGCATCTATTAAAGCTCCTGTAAGTTCAACACAAGCATCGATTTACAAAGCTTTGAAAAACTCACAAGGCAATTTATTACTTGGTTCTTGGATGTTCCAAGAAGATACTGAACCAATTGCCTACGAACCAAAATCAAATACTTACGTATTAATTGGTCGTGATATTATTGCAACTGAAGAAAATCAACCCTTTTATTTACAAAGTGGTGTGCTGTATTTAATTTATTCACAAAATAACGGTGCAACTTGGAGCACTCCGCAAGTTATTTTCCAAAAACAGAAACATTTCGACGTTATGCCTACATTAGCTGTATCAAATCCAACAGGTGCAACTAATCCACTTAATTTCAATTATTTTATATATAGTCGTGTAGCTAAAGCAGAAGATGGTCAAACATCTGCTCCTTTCTACGGTGGACACTTTGTATTTGTTACACCAGATTTTTCTGACGCTATTGCATTGAAAGGTCCAGTTGATAACAATCCAGCATCACGTCAAAAATGGTTTAAAACAACTGCTGCAACATATGCAAAGGGTAATGTAGATTATAGTGTTTTAGCTGGTCAATTATTACCTGAAACTGGCAATCCTGGCGGTGCTTATGGTACAGCACAAATAAATATGACTGATATTGATATTCAATCAGCTATTCCACCACAATGGGGAATTGACAAATTCAGACAAGCTGCTAATCCCGCCTCAGGTTCCCACTATAATAATTCTATCTATATTGATAACGACCCAAACGGTAATGTTTACGCTTGTGTTGCGAATATGTTTATTGACTTACCAGACAAAAGAAGAGTTGGTTTCTCAAAATCAACAGATAACGGTTTAACTTGGTCCGAATTTAATAAAATGCCTTTTTCAGTTTTAAGTAACTACGCTGTTTCACAAGGTGCTCAACCTGATTCGATTTTCATTTATCCTTATGAGGCAAATGGTTTTGTTGTTTATGGTGTTGATAAATTCAGCTATTTTACACGAGTTGGTATTAATATGCCATACCCAATTGATGATGAAGTTCACATCGTTGAAATTAAATACGATAACGGGACTTGGTCGATGAATAAAATTCATAAGTTATTAGATCCTCCTTATGCTTTTGGTAGAATGTGGGCTATTAACACACAAATAACAAGCGAAGGCTCAACAGAAGAAATTCCATTCATTTATGACCGTGGCTTTGAAATCGGTGCTTCAAAAACATTAGATGGCTATGTAATCTGTAAATTCCTTGATCATAATGGTACGCTAATTGGCTTCCCTACTACTCAAATTGCTTTCCGTCAACCAACCGAAGCTAATCGCTATAATTATAATGTATTTAATTGGGATACATTGCCAACAAATGATGTTTTCATAGCATATCGTAAAATTAACTCTTCACAATGGACTGTTTCAAATGTTACTAACGACACTCGTTATAATAGAAATACAATTTTACCAAAACTTGTTAAAAGTATAAATGCAATACCAATTTTACATCTAAGAACAGAAGAACAAATTGTTAAACGAGTTAGCTCAACAACTGGTCAACCTGTTTACCCAGAATACAAAGATTTCCCATCATTTTTGATTGAACTTATTGATGAAATCAGTATGTTTGCAGCCTTGGAAGTTGCTGTTGTCGATGCCGTAAATCCAAGTAGTGTTTTAGATCATACTTCAAATGATAATATAATGATTTATCCTAACCCAGCAGCAGGACTTACAAATATCAATTTCACAATTGAAAAAGCTGGAAATGTAACCGTACGTATAAGTAATGCTTTAGGTCAAACACTTGAAGTATTAACTAATGGTTATTACAATGCTGGTAATTTTAATGTTAGGCTTGATGCTTCAAAATATAATGTTGGCACATATTACATCACATTAACTGTTAATGGTAGTTCTGCAACTAAAGTTCTGAATATTGTAAAATAATTTAAAATAATAATTATTATTAGACTGCCGTGCAATTTTGTACGGCAGTTTTTATTTTGTTTTATAAAAAAAGCCCCAGAAAATTTTTATTCTGAGGCTAAGAATAATAAGAATTATTTTTTAGGGTACAATTCTATATATCATTCTTGGAAATGGAATTGTTTCACGTATATGAGCTGCACCTGTTATCCATTTAACTGTTCTTTCGACACCCAATCCAAAACCACTGTGCGGAACAGAACCATATTTTCTTAAATCCAAGTACCATTGGAACGCTTCAAGTGGTAAATTGTGTTCAACTATTCTTTGATAAAGTGCATCGTAATCATCTTCTCGTTGGCTACCGCCAATAATTTCACCGCCTTTTTCAGGTGCAAGCATATCCATAGCAAGCACTACTTTTGGATTTTCTGGATCACGTTTCATATAAAATGCTTTGACCTCTGCTGGATAACGATGTATTATACAAGGTTTATCAAATTGCTCCATAATAGCTTCTTCTTGAACAGCCCCAAAATCTTCCCCCCATGGGAATGGGAGAATATCAACCTCCTGACCATCTATCTTCTTTTTAAGTGGAATATAGTTTTTGTGCAACCAATCAACTGCCTCAGAATAACTCATTCGATAAAATGGGCGCTTAATTTTTTCAAGTTTTGTGGTATCTCGTTCTAATATCTCGAATTCTTTTTGGCAGGTTTTTAAGCAATATTGGACTATATATTCAACCAAATCTTCAGCCAAATCCATATCATCATTTAAATCGAAAAATGGCATTTCTGGTTCGACCATCCAAAATTCGGTAAGATGCTTTCTTGTTTTTGAACGTTCTGCACGAAATGTTGGACCAAATGTATAAACTTTACCCAAAGCCATACAGGATGCCTCAGCATATAATTGCCCAGATTGAGAAAGATAAGCGCTTCCCAAATCGAAATACTTAGTTTCGAATAATGTAGATGTCCCTTCACATGCACTTGGAGTAAGTATAGGCGAATCCATCAGTTTGAAGCCGTTACCATCGAAAAAGTCTCGTATAGCTTTAACAACAGCTGCACGAACACGCATAATTGCCATCTGACGAGTTGAGCGAAGCCATAAATGACGATTTTCGAGCAAAAAAGCATCGCCATGCTCTTTTGGTGTAATCGGGTAGTCTTTAGAAATATGATATATTTTTAAATCTATCACGTCAATTTCAAACCCACCAGGTGCTCGACTATCCTCACGAACTGAACCAATAATTGAAATAGAAGACTCTTGAGTTAATCTTTTCGCATTTTCAAACACTTCTTCCGTTACGTTTCCTTTGAAAACAACACACTGAACAAATCCTGTTCCATCACGTAACATTATAAAAACAAGCTTACCCTTTTCAGTCTTATTATGAACCCAACCATTCAAAGTAATTGTCTGCCCAACGTAATCTTTTAAATTTTCAATTGTTTGATAGCTTTTGTAACGAGATATCATAAAATGTATCCTTAAATTTTTAAACTATTTAAAAATTAAACTACAAATTTAATCAAAATTTCTAAAATTTAAATTATAATTATAGATAATTAATTTATATTCCCCTAATTGATTATTAATTATTCATTAAGGATATTTGAACTGATACAAATATGCTTAAAATAAAGAAAAAGCGTTTTTAGTCTAATAAAAATTATGACACATTAATTAATATTCGATGAAATGTTCTTTTTTGTTGGTATATCTTGAAAATTATACATTCTATAATTTGTTTATATTAATTTTTAATTATAAATTTATCATTAGAGAATTTTATCTCTAAATGTTGTTTTAAATTTATGTTAAACTATTTTTATTATAATTTATGATGATTATTTTTTAATTATTTTGGTTTTACTTATTCCATTTTAAATAAATAAGTTAAGATTATTAACATTAAGGATTGTTATTTATGTCCCTTGAAAAATGTCCTGAATGCTCAAAAGAGCCAACTGAAGATGAACTATTAGCTCAATTTGAAGCTATACTCGATGGTTATGTTGGCAAACCAGGTGGATTAATCCCTGCATTGCAAACCGCTCAGAGAATTTTTGGTTACCTTCCCAAACGTGTTTTGCAAATGGTAAGTATTAAGCTTGATATTCCCTACAGCGAAGTTACAGGAGTAGTCAGCTTCTATTCGTTTTTCTCAACAGTACCAAAAGGCAAATATATGATTAGAGTATGCTTAGGTACTGCTTGTTATGTACGTGGTGGTAAAGAAGTCCTTTCTTCACTTGAAAAAGAATTAGAAATCAGCGTCGGAGGTACAACAAATGATGGACTTTTCTCACTTGATGTTGGACGTTGTTTTGGTGCTTGCGGACTTGCACCAGTTATTATGGTAAACGATGAAACACATCAAAGAGTAAAGCCTGAGAAAGTAAAAGAAATCATTGAATTTTACCGAGACATCGAATTGACAACAATTAAGGAGAAAGCAGGATGATAAAGGCTGAAAAAATAAATAGCATAGATGAACTAATCAGAATCGGCGATGCCGTCCGAAACGAAAATTTAAAAATCGGTTATGAAATCGCTAATAAAATATTAGTTTGTGCTGGTGGTGGTTGTATTGCTTCCGGCTCTTTGCACGTTAAAGCCGCAATTGAAAAGGAATTAAAAGAAAAAGGTATCGACGATAAAGTTCTTCTTGTTGAAACAGGATGCTTAGGACCTTGCTCACGTGGACCTGTTATTGTTACTGCAAAGGATAAAGTCTTTTATCAGGGGGTTTCACCAGAGGATGCAAAAGATATTGTTGAGAAACATCTTTTAAATGGTGAAATATTACAACATCTCTGCTGGAAAGATGAAGCAACCGAAAAACCAATACCTTTAATGACAGATATTGATTTTTTCCGTCGCCAAGTTAAAATTGTTTTACGCAATTGCGGTGAAATTAATCCTTTAAGTATCGAAGAATACATTGGAAAAGATGGATATCTTGCACTTGCAAAAGTCGTTACTGAGCACAGCCCAGAATATGTTATCAACGAAATGAAAAAATCTGGATTACGTGGTCGAGGTGGTGCCGGTTTCCCTACATGGCTTAAATGGTCTTTTGCTCAGAAAAATAAAAGCGACGTCAAATATATGCTTTGTAATGCCGACGAAGGTGATCCCGGTGCTTATATGGATCGTTCAATTTTGGAAGGAGATCCGCACAGTGTTATTGAAGGAATGGCTATCGGTGCATATGCAATTGGTGCAAGCCAAGGTTATATTTATGTACGTGCAGAATATCCTCTTGCAGTCGAACGTTTACAAATTGCAATAGATAGGGCACGTCAATGTGGAATTTTGGGTAAAAATATTTTCGGCAGCAATTTTTCATTTGATATCGAAATTCGAATGGGTTCAGGTGCTTTTGTTTGCGGTGAAGAAACTGCTCTTATTCATTCCATTGAAGGAAAACGTGGTGAACCTCGACCTCGTCCACCATTCCCAGCGGAAAAAGGCTTATGGGATAAACCTTCAGTATTAAATAACGTAGAAACTTATGCAAATGTTCCTGTTATTTTACTTAAGGGTGGTGATTGGTTTGCTCAATATGGCACTGAAAAAAGCAAAGGCACAAAAGTGTTCGCACTCGCTGGAGCAATAAATAACTCTGGACTTGTCGAAGTTCCCATCGGTACACCGCTTGGCGAACTGATTTACGACATAGGTAATGGAATCCCAAATGACAAAAAATTCAAAGCCGCTCAAATTGGTGGTCCATCAGGCGGATGTATTCCAAAACAACACTTAAATGTTCCTCTTGATTATGAATCACTAAATGAGCTTGGTGCAATTATGGGCTCGGGTGGGCTTATCGTTATGGACGAAGACACCTGTATGGTAGATGTTGCAAAATTTTTCCTTGAATTTGTTCAAGAAGAATCCTGCGGTAAATGTGTTCCTTGTCGTGTTGGGACAAAAAGAATGCTCGAAATTTTAGAGAGAATAACTGATAATAAAGGTCAGGAAGGAGATATAGAACTTTTAATTGAATTAGGTCAGCAAATCTGTGATACTTCGCTTTGCGGTTTAGGTCAGACTGCTCCAAATCCTGTTTTATCTACTTTACGTCATTTTCGCCATGAGTATGAATCACATATTTTGAAAAAACATTGCGAAGCCGGAGTATGTCGTGGATTGGTGCGTGCCCCATGTCAAAGTGCTTGCCCAGCAGGTGTCGATATACCTGGTTTCGTATCGCTTATCGGAGAAAGACGTTATGCTGAAGCTTTACGTCTTCACCGAGAACGTAACCCATTTGCAGCTGTATGTGCTCGGGTTTGTTTCCATACGTGTGAAGATAAATGTCGCCGTGCAACTTTAGATGCGCCTGTTTCAATTCGTGCATTAAAACGATTTATGGTGGATCAAGAAATTACAATTCAAGTTCCTGAAGTTCGCGAAAATGAAAAAAATGCAAAGATTAAAATTGCAATTATCGGTGCTGGACCAGCAGGCTTATCTTGTGCGTATTTTTTAGCACGTCTTGGATATAGACCCCACGTGTTCGAGTCTGAACAACGTCCCGGTGGTATGCTCGTTCAAACCATTCCAGCATATAGACTACCAAGAGAAACTCTGGCTCGTGAAATCCGTATGATTGAAAACTTAGGTGTTGATATTCAAACTGGTAAGAAACTCGGTGTTGATTTTACTTTATCAGATCTTATTGAAGATGGATATAAAGCTGTTTTCCTTGCAATTGGGAATGCCGGTAGTATTAATTTAGATATTAAAGGTGCTGATGCAAAAGGCGTTACAACTGCAATGGAATTTTTGAGAACATATAATTTAAGAGGTTCTGTTCCTGTTGGCAAAAATGTAGTAATAGTTGGTGGTGGAAATGCCGCATTTGATGCCGCACGTTCAGCAATTCGCTTAGGTGCAGAAAAGGTTACTGTAATTTATAGACGTAGCCAAGATGAAATGCCTGCTTATGTTGAGGAAATTGATGAAGCATTGCAAGAAGGTATCACTTTAATGCCACTTACTAATCCAGAGGAAATATTAACAGAAAATGGGAAAGTTGTTGGAATGAAATGTACACCAATGAAACTTGGCGAATTTGATCGCTCCGGTCGCCGCCGTCCGATCAAAGAAGATAAGACTTTTGTAGTTGATTGCGATCAGGTGATTTTAGCAGTTGGTCAAGCCATTGAAAATCCCGAAATTTTTGAAAAAATTAAATTAAAGATGAACAATAACGAAAATATTATAGTTGATCCAGTAACTCAGCAAACTTCAATTCCTTGGTTGTTTGCAGGTGGTGATGTTGCTGTTGTGGGTAATTCAGATAGAACTGTTATCGAGGCAATTGCTGCCGGAGAAAGAGCCGCTGTTGGAATTGATACTTATTTAACTGGTGAAAATCACGCTTTCTGGCGAGAAGAAAAACCTAACGACACTTTGTTCGATCCAGATGCGGATCCTGCCCCATACCCACGTGTAAAAATGCCATTGCTATCGGTGGATAGAAGACGAAACAACTTCAATGAAGTTGAACAATCTTATACAGAAGCCGAAGCAATCCTTCAAGCCAAAAGATGTTTAAGATGTGATTATGGACATTAATTTGGAGAATGAAATGATAACATTAACTATAAATAATATCTCAATTGAAGTTCCAGAAGGAACTACTGTACTTGAAGCAGCAAGAAAAGTCGGAATTAACATTCCAACTCTTTGTCATTTCGAAGGCAAAAAACCACTCGGTGCTTGCCGCGTATGTTTAGTTGAAATTGAAGGAGGCAAATCACTCGCTGCTTCTTGCTCGACACCAGTTCAAAATGGTATGAAAGTCTTCACTAATACGAAACGTGCTCGCATTGCAAGAAAAACAGTTGTTGAATTGCTCCTGTCCGAACATAATGGTGAATGCAAAACCTGCGATCGAAATAATGATTGTGAATTGCAAAACCTTGCTTTTCAAATGGGGATTGAGGACATCCGCTTAAAAGGTGAAGTAACAAAACAACTTATTGATAAATCCACACCCGCTTTGGTTCGTGATAATGGTAAATGCATAAAATGCCGCCGATGCGTTACAGTTTGTAATGAAGTTCAAGCTGTTGGAGCTTTATTCCCACAAGGTAGAGGTTTTTCGTCTGCGATTAGCCCTGCTTTTATGTCTGATTTGGATACTGTTGCATGTGTTCAATGCGGACAATGTGCCGCTGTTTGCCCAGTTGGAGCAATTACTGAACGTAGCCATATTGATGAAGTTTGGAAAGCCATCGATGACCCAACTAAAATGGTTATCGTACAAACTGCTCCCGCTATTCGCGCCGCACTGGGTGAGTGTTTCGGATACGAGCCTGGCACTTTGGTAACTGGTAAAATGGTTACTGCTTTGAAGCAGTTAGGTTTCGACAAAGTTTTCGATACAAACTTCACAGCAGATTTGACAATTATCGAAGAGGGAACTGAACTATTAATGCGACTAAAAGATAAAATCCAAAACGGGAAAAAAGTTGCATTACCACAGTTCACAAGCTGTTCTCCTGGATGGATTAATTTTGTAGAATATTTTTATCCTGATTATATTGATAATCTCTCGACTTGCAAATCACCACAACAAATGTTTGGTGCACTTGCCAAAACATATTATGCCGAAATGATGTGCAAAGATATTGATGAAATTATTGTTGTTTCAGTTATGCCTTGCACAGCTAAGAAATTTGAATGCCAAAGAGAAGAAATGAATGCAAGTGGGATTCAAGATGTTGACTATGTCCTTACTACAAGAGAATTAGCAAAAATGATTAAACAAGCTGGTATCGACTTTAAATCCCTACCTGACTCTAAAATGGACTCCCCACTTGGTCTATCTTCTGGTGCTGCTGATATTTTCGCAAATACTGGTGGTGTAATGGAAGCCGCCATACGTTCAGTTTATGAGATTGTAACAGGACGTGAATTGCCTACGGCTAATCTTCACGTAGAACCATTAATGGGACTTGAAGGTGTAAAAACTGCAACACTAAAAATTGAAGGAACAGTTCCAGAATGGTCTTTCTTAGAAGGTGTCGAATTAAAAGTAGCAGTTGCTCATGGTCTCTCTAATGCTCGAACGTTATTCAAAAAAATTCAAGATGGCGAAGAGTTCCACTTCGTTGAGGTAATGACTTGCCCTGGTGGTTGTATAGGTGGTGGTGGGCAACCTCGCTACACGGATGATAGCATTCGTCAAAAGCGACTTGCCGCAATTTACGCAGAAGATGAAGGAAAAGAGCTGCGGAAATCCCACGAAAATCCTGATATTAAACGACTATACGAAAGATATTTAGGAAAACCTCTTGGTGAAACTTCTCACCATCTTTTACATACAAAATATTACAAAAAAGAAATATTCAAATAAAATTTGAGTTATAAAAAAATAATAATGTCCTCAGTTAAATATACTGGGGACTTATTATTTTTAACTACTTTTTTATTTCTTGAATCATTTATATTATTTTGAAATTACATTATTCATAATTAAATTTGTAGTTTGTATTGGTTTCTGATGAATTTTAATAGTAAATATTATAAATAAAGGAGTAATAAAATTAATGGGAACTTTTGAACGAATAAGAAAAATTTCACCTTATGCTTTGGCATTATTTGTAATTATTTTTGTTGGATTTATGGTGGCAAGCGATGCGGATATTTCAACAATTTTACAACAAGGGAGCAATCCGCAAACAGCTGCAATAGCTTATATCAATGGTGAGAAAATATTATATAAAGATTTCCAGGATAGAGTTAATCAAGCAATTGAACAACAAAGATCACAAATGAACGATCCCGAAGCTGAAATAGACCAAAACCAAATAATGACACAAGTTTGGGATCAAATGGTTACTGAAATCATCATTAAACAAGAAGCTGAAAAACTTGGTATCAAAGTAACAAACGATGAAATCATCGACAACCTTATTGAAAATCCACCTGATTTCTTGGCTCGTTCTTTTACTGATACGGCAGGTCAGTTCAATCGAAAAATTTATCTCGATCTTATTACTAACCCTGAAAATATCGTAAAATATATGGGACGCGATCCTAATCAAATACCAATTGAAGAGCGAGAAAAAGCAATCAATGATTTCCGAAATGATCTTATAAAAATAGAAAATTACTTACGTTCTCAAAAATTGAATGAAGCACTGAATACAACAATCACAACTGCTGGTAGTATGATTTCACCAATTTATGCTAAAAATGTATATAAAGATGAAAATAGTTTTGCAGACGTCCGTTTCATTCATTTAAGTTATCGTGATATAAATCCAGACCAAATTAAAGTAACAGATCAGGAAATTAAAGACTATTTTGAGAAAAATAAAATTTACTATAAAGGTGAAGAACAAAGAAAAATTAAATACACTGTTATTCCGATCCAGCCATCGAAAGATGATTCAATTCGTGCTGAAAAACGTATCCAAAAAATTATGGAAGACTTGAATTCAGCTACTGACATAGCAGCCAGAGACAGCATTTTCGAAATAAAACTTAGCGAATTCAGCGGAACATCAGATGACTGGAAGCTTTTGAAAGACATTGATCCTATGAAAACAACTTATTTAGCAAATGCTTCAGAACGTCAGGTAATAGGTCCAGTTAAATTATTTGATGGTGTTTATTTTTTCCGCCTGGATGGACGCCGTACAGGTGAAAATGAAGTTGCCCAAGCAAGCCATATACTTGTTAGCTTCGGTAATAATAAAGACAGTGCACGAGCAGAAGCCGAAAAGATACTAAAAAGAGTCCGCTCAGGTGAAGATTTTTCAAAATTAGCTCAAGAACTTTCACAAGATAAAGGCTCAGCAGCACAAGGTGGTGATTTAGGTTATTTTGGAAAAGGTCGAATGGTAAAACCATTTGAAGATGCCGTTTTCAGTGCAAATGTTGGTCAAATCGTTGGTCCAGTAGAAACTCAATTTGGTTATCACATTATCAAAGTTATGGATAAGAAATCTGACGAGCTAAAATACAGTGAAATTAAAATTACTCCCACTATTTCAAATCCAACTCGCAACAAATTATTTATGGATGCACATTCTTTTGTTAAACAAGTTGAAGGTGGTAAGTCATTCGATACTCTTGCTAAACAGTTAAATTTACGTGTTGATACAACTGATTTTATATCAAAAACTTTCCCTCTTTTTGGCTATTGGTCTTTGACTAATGAAGTATTTGATCTCCCGGTTGGAGGAATTACTAAACCCAAAGAAATGAAAAAATCTGGTATCGTCATTATTCAAGTAATCGATGAAGTTAAAGAAGGTGCGCCAAGTTTAGCAGTTTACGAAAAAGAAATTCGCAGAAATTTAATCCGCAAAAAACAAATCGATATGCTTAAAGAAAAAGCTGAAAAAATTTATAATGAAGTTAAAAACATTGGTGACTTAGCTAATGTAACAAATTATGACGTTAAACATTTCGAAAAACTTGCTAACAATGGTCAAGTACCTGCTGTTGGTATGGACTTATACTTCACAAATTCTATTTTCAATTCTCCAACTGGAAAAATTTTAGAGCCTATTCGGGGCGAAAATGGTTGGTATATCGCACAAATTTATTCTAAACAAGTGCCAGATGATAACGAAATTAAAGAAAAATACGTTGAAAAAATGCGTCAATTAAGGCAATCAGCTAAATCAGCTGCCTATGGGAACTGGTTCCAAACAGTAAAACAGAAAGCTAAAATAGAAGATTATCGTTCGAAATTCTATTCAGAATATTAATTTAAACTTTTGCCAAATAATAAGGGCTATCTCAAAAATGAGATAGCCCTTATTTTATTTTGGTCGTTTTATTTTATTTCTAATGTATATGGTAGTGCCCAAAGAGCTTTTTCATTCTTGGACATTTCAATCATTTGGTAAGCATAAATTAATTGATTACGCAGTTGTTCAGGTAAAATTGTCCACATCATCATTAATTCGTTGTAAGAAATTTTAAAAGCATTAGAAAGTGATTTGATTTTTATTGATTGATCTTCTTGTTTTTCGATACCGAAATATTTTAAAATGGCTGTTATTTCATCTTCAGGACGTGGATAAATTTCAAGTAAAACTTTTTTATCAGGGCTTACTCCAATTTGTTTTTTAGCATAATCGATTGCACTCAAAATTCCTCCTTTCATATCAACCAAACCTATTTTCATAGCATCTTTACCGCTCCAAACACGACCTTTTGCCAAAGAACGCATTTCATCAAAGCTTTTACCACGTCTTTCAGCTGCTTTTGAAACAAATCTATAATACACTTCTTTTGATAATGCTTGCAACTGCTGTTTGTCTTTATCTTTCATTGGTAAAAGTGGTGATAGGAAATTAGCCGAGGGTGAAGTTGAAATTGTATCAACTGTTACATCCAATTTCCCAAGCAATCTATTGAAATTTGGAAGCATAAATATAACACCAACGGAACCCGTAATTGTTTGCGACTCAGCAAAAATTGTATCGCAAGCCATTGCTATATAGTATCCACCCGAGGCAGCAATATCGCTCATCGAAGCATAAACTGGCTTGACTTTCCGTGTTTTCAAAATTTCATTATATATCTCATCTGATGCTATTACAGAACCGCCTGGGCTATCAATTCGTATAATGATTGCTTTGACTTTTTTATTTTCACGTGCTTTTTTGAGATATTTAATAAATTCACTTGATACAACATTTGTTTTATTGCTAAATCCTTCGTTTGCTTGATGTGTTATTGGTCCAACAGCATAGATAATAGCGATTTGTTTATTTTTATCGGCAATTTTGTCTTTCGGAGTCTCATCTTCGCTCGAAGCATAACGATTTATTGCAATCAAGTTTAATTTTTCTGTTGTTTTTGCATTCCCAAAAACTTTCTCTTTAAGCTTTTCCTTAACTTCATCTTCAAATGCAATTTCATCAATAAAACCGTAATTTTTAAGCTCATCAGCAGTATAAATACCTTTGCTTAAAGCTTCTAAGACTTTTTCTTTATTTAATTTGCGATATTTTACAACTGAATTGACAAAATTATCATTAATTGCATCGATTAACGCTTTTAGCTGGTACCGAGCAGAGTCGCTAAATTTTGTTCTACTGAAATTTTCAGCAGCTGATTTAAAATCTTCGTATTGCTGAACATAAATATCAATACCAATATTGTTTAAAGTATTCTTAAAGAATAATGATGTTACCCCGAACCCATTCATTTCAAGCATTCCTTCACGCATCATAAATATTTTGTCTGAAGGAAGTGCATTAAAATAATTTCGTTCAGAACCTGTTTCAATGTAAGTATATATAAATTTCCCACTTTCCTTAAATTCTTCCAATACTTTTTGTAGTTCTTGTGCTTTTGCACCAGAAATTCCAGATTCGCCTTTAATTACATAAAAAATTCCTTTAATTTTCGGGTCTTCTTTTGCACGTCTAATGGATGTGAGAAGCTCTAAGAAGTCGATTTGCGGTTTAATTCCAGAAAGAAAGCTAAGTGGATTGCCTTGAGAATATTCTTGAACATTGCCCAGCTTCAGAACTAAAACACTATTTTCTTTAACAACTACTTGCTCTTTTTCAAATGCTGAACCAACAACTCCAATAATAATTGCAAATATGCCAAAACCGATGAATAGAATTATACCAATTATAAGCAATGGTATCCACCAGCTTGAACGTTTTTTAGGTCTGCCGTAATAATATGGGTTCTGATAAGCACCTTGATTTGGTATTTGCGATTGCGACATAAAATCTCCAAAATGTTAATAAATATGTTTATTTTGAATACGTTAAATTATGAATTTTGTTTCGAATTTGAATAAACTTTTCATTACTCAAACAAAATAGTTAATTTTGCAATAATATTTTTTTGTAAAAAATGGTGATAATATGCAAATTGGTATTATTGGTCTCCCCTATTCTGGTAAAACAACATTGTTCCAAACATTAACTCACACTCAGATTGACTCTTCATCTTCTTTCAAAAAAGAAACTAACCAAGCAATAGTTAAAGTCCCAGACAAGCGTCTTGACAATTTGACAGCAATATTTAACCCAAAGAAAAAAGTAAACGCAACAATAGAATTTGTTGATTTAATTGGTGTCCAGAAAACCGATAAAACAAGCTCAATGTTCAACAGTCAGTTTATTTCAAAAGTGCGAACTAATGATGCATTTTTGCATGTAGTACGAGCTTTCGACGACCCAACTGTTCCGCATCCAAACTTAACAGTCGATATTGAAAGCGATATTAAAATGCTTGAAGATGAGTTTTTCCTAAATGATTTAGCTTTTCTTGAATCACGTTTTGAAAAACTTGAAAAAGATATGATGAAACAAAAAAATAAAGATGAAGTTAAAAAAGAGCTTGATATTATGAAAAAATGGCACACAGCAATCGAGCAGAACATTCCGCTTCGCGAAATTGAAATGACCGACGATGATCTAAAATTTATTAAAAATTACCAGCCACTGACGGCTAAACCACTTATGATTGCTGTTAATTTTGATGAAAAAGAAATAAAAAATGCTGAAAATATTATTAAAACACTACGCGAAAAATTCAAAGGCAATAAAATACGTATCGAACCATTTTTTGCAAAGATAGAACTTGAGCTTTCAACTTTGAGCGACGACGAAAAAGCAATATTTATGGAAGAATATGGACTTACCGAATCGCCCTTAGAGAAAATGATACGCAACGCCTATGAATTGCTCGGGCTGCAAAGCTTTTTCACAGTTGGCGAAGATGAATGCCGTGCCTGGACTATCAGAAAAGGCTACACTGCACAGGAAGCAGCTGGTGTTATTCACACTGATTTTTATAACAAATTCATTCGTGCTGAAGTTGTCAGTTATAATGATTTTATTAAAGAAGGCTCTTTTGCCAAATGCAAAGAAAAAGGGTTGTTCAGACTGGAGGGCAAAGAATATATTGTGCAAGATGGTGATATCATTAACATTCGTCACGGATAAGCTTTCGTAAAAAGAAGGCGCAAGAGTCACCTAAATTTTTGGCGTTCAACTCTTGCGTTTTTCTTTTAAAATCAGCAATTTCTTGTTTACTAAAAATAGATTTTTTCATATTAACATAGTATGAATTTTCTGATTTAAGCGGAATATCTTTTTTATATTGCTCGCTTCCTATAAACTGAAATTCTGTTGCATCATAAATTACTTTCTCTATTCTCAATCCAGCATTATTTGCAAGTAATTTCATACTACAAATTGAATGCAAGTAAAAATGGCGTGGTGCATCAAGCTGAACCCAATTTTCGCGATAACGCTCCCATGCATAAGAACTCACAGTAGGTATGCGAATAAGTATTGTTCCCTCATCTTTGAGTAATGCTCTCGCTTTTTGCAAAGTTTCAAGCTGTTCAGCTATGTGCTCAAATGAGTGATGAAACATTATTAAATCATATACGCCATTGATTTCAAAAATGCTTTTTTTCAATATTTCAAGACCGTTCGAATAGTTAATATCGGATTCAATAAAAGGATCAATCCCTAATAAATTATTAAACCCCAATTCTTTTAATTCCAATAAAATTTGTCCTGCTCCACAACCAACATCTAAAATTTGGCTTTCTATACTTAATTTAATCTGCCCAATTAGATTTAGTGTTTTGTTGGGCGCAATTGTATTTAAAATTCTTCCCAAAAAACCTTTTTGGTAAAAAGAATAATTATTCCTACATCTTTTCAGAATTTTTTTAAAATGATTTGTGGATATTTCAATTTTATAGCTATAATATTGAGAGGGATAAAATTTTTCTATATTTTCAGGTATTTCAAATATTTGAAGACATCCACAATTAGAGCACTCGAAATATTTAAACTCTTCACGTGTTCCAAGCATCATTTCACGGACAATGTAAATTTTATTATCTATTTCATTTTTACATATTCTGCATCGCATAATTAACCCAATTATTTTTAATTGCAAAAATACCAATTAAAACTCTAATTTTTAAATTTTATGTTTCCTAAATTTTAATTCTTTTAAAACAATTAATTTGTTAAAAATAATTTCATTCAATGAGTTTAAATCACAAATATGAAATTTTATTCATATAAAAAACTTTGTTTTTTAATTTTTTTTATTATAAATTTTGTAAAAAGGAGATTTCCTTATGATTAACAAAGAGAAAATTGATAAAATTATTTCCTTAGTAGAAAATTCAATTTTGATTGTAATCATAATATTCCTCATTGCAAGTTCCATATTACTGATTATTGACGAAGTAAACTCAATATTTTCTTATTACGGCTCAAAACAATCAATTAAAATCATAATTGAAATAATTTCAAAAACTCTATTATTACTTATGATAATTGAAATATTAATAACGGTTAAAATATCACTTACCGAGCATATACTTTCATGCCAACCATTTTTGATAATAGGGCTAATCGCAGCGGTACGTCGAATTTTGATTATAAGCGTTGAAATAGCTTACGTTCACGATATGTTTAATCACTACATAATTGAAATGGGGCTTCTAATAATTTTAATTCTAATTTTTGTTATTGCACTTGCAATTTTAAGAAAGCATTCAATAAAATAAGGAGGTAAAATGGATCCAAATTCACTAATTCCGACACCAGATCCAATTCCTGCTCCAGCGTGGTTAATGATTGTGCTTGAGCAACTTCTATTTTTGCTACATATACTTGTAATCAACGCACTTTTTGGTTGTGCACTCATAATTTTTTACCGATGGATGAAAAAAGAGAATTCTTCTATTTTCATCGAAAGTAACAAACCAATTGCACAAAAGATCCCTATAATGTTCGCTCTTGGAATTAATCTTGGTGTTGCACCACTTTTGTTTTTGCAGGTAACTTTTGGACATTTATTTTATTCAAGTTCTGTACTTATGGCAACTTATTGGATACTTGTAATACCATTTTTAATAATTGCCTATTATGGAGCTTACGTTCACTACAAAAAAATGGATAAGTCTGAAGGATTAGCAAAATTTTCTCTTACTTTATTAATTATTATGATTCTTTACATAGCTTTTATGCTCGTCAATAATAATTCTTTAATGGAACAACCAGAAAAATGGATAGAATATTTTAATAATCGCAATGGCACTATACTGAATTTAGTTGATGCTTCGCTATATCCAAGATTTTTCAAATTCTTTTTTGCATCACTTGCAGTTGGTGGTTTATTTTTCGCATTAGTCAATCATTACAAGAAAAATGTAGAAAACAGGGATGAGAAAATCAAGCAAAGTCTGAAAATTTTCGCTTATGCAACAGCAGTCCAAATGATTGTTGGATTCTGGTATTTATTTTCTTTGCCAGAAGGTATAATGATGAAACTTATCGGAAGAGATATTTTAAGCTCGATCATTCTATTTTTTGGTATAGCAGCAGCGATTGGTGCTCTGGTGTTTGCATTTCAAGGAAAACTTATGGTAACGCTATATCATTTGATAGTAACAATGATCGCAATGATAACAACAAGGTATTTACTGCGAATGATGTATCTTGATGATAATTTTTCATTATCAAGTTTGAAATTGGAACCTCAATGGGACATATTTGCATTGTTTGTCGTTATTTTGCTTATAGGCTTATATTTTGTATGGTATATGATTAAAATTGGATTTTCTGGAACAACTGGGAGGGCAGAATAATGAACTATCCTATTTGGGAACTTTATTACTTGAACTCAGGCACTCTTGTTGCCCTAATAGCAATTTTTCATGTATATATTTCACACCTTGCTGTCGGCGGTGGATTTTTCTTATGGTTCACAGATAGAAAAAGCATTAAAGAAAATAATTTAGAGCTTCGGGAATATGTAAAAAAACACACATGGTTTTTCCTCCTGTTAACAATGGTTTTTGGTGGTGTTACAGGTGTAGGAATTTGGTTTATTATTGCTCTTGCTAACCCAGCAGCAACTTCATCGCTTATCCATACATTTGTTTTCGGTTGGGCGATCGAGTGGGTATTTTTCGTATGTGAAATTATTGCTCTACTCATTTATCATTATAGATTTGATAAAATGAGCGATAAAAACAGATTGAAGATTGCATTTCTCTATTTCGTTTTTGCTTGGTTAAGCTTGTTTGTTATAAATGGTATTTTGACATATATGCTAACCCCTGGTAGTTGGCTCGAAAATAAATCATTCTGGTCTGGTTTTTTCAACCCTACATATTTCCCGTCACTTCTGTTCCGCACAGCAGTAATGGCTTTAGTTGCTGGATTGTTTGGTCTTGTAACAGCTGTATTTCTGAAAGAAAGTCAATTTAGAACCTATTTGATAAAATATTGCTCCAAATGGTTATTATTTTCCTTCCCATTTATTATACTTTTTGGTGCCTGGTATTTTTATTCAATACCCGAAGGAACACGATTTACAAATTTCATTTTAAATAAACAAATGAGCAATGCTGTTGAAATCTTATTAATTTCAACAATTTTAATTTTCTTTATCTCAATATTTTACTTGATACGTTCAAAAGTTATTATTCAACGTATTATGGTATTTGTTCTTTTAATTATAGGATTTGGGTTACTTGCTGGATTTGAATATGCTCGTGAATATGCTCGCAAGCCATATATAATTCACGGTTATATGTACTCAACTTCCATTCACGCACAAGACATTGAAAAATTAAACAAAGAAGGTATCTTGAAATATGCTAAATGGACACCAATAAAAGAAATTACGGAAGAAAATAAAATCCAAGCTGGAAGAGAACTTTTCAACTTACAATGTTTATCATGCCACACAATTAATGGTATAAGAAGCGATGTTGTTCCAAAGCTCAAGAATTTAACCTATGTAGGTATAATGTCTCAATTATATGGACAAGGTAAAGTATTGGATTATATGCCAAAATTTGTTGGTACACGTCAGGAACTTGAGGCACTGGCTGCATTTTTGGCTAAAGATTTGCTCGGAAAGGAACTTATAACGGAATTACCACCGTATAAACCAAATCCTGTTGAAATAGAAATTCCACCATTTGATGCAAAAAGCGATGATTACGTTCTGCTTGCTTGGAATGATATTGGAATGAAGTGCATCACCGATAATTACAAAATGTTTATGTTCCTTCCACCAGGTAATATTCTGGAAGCATTGTTAATTAAGCGAGAATCATTACCAATTATTGTTAATAAAGGTGTTGAAATAACCTACGAAGTAGAACCAGGTTTCGAGAAACCTTCCAAGTTTATTGATTTCTGGAAATATAGCGAAGCATATTATGGAAAGAAAATACCTGAAAATACTGGTACAACAGGAAATGGAATGAAAGGTAAATTTGTTTGGAATGAAAAAGAGAGAAAATATGTCGCTACTGGAATTCCTTTAGTTCCTTATAAAAGCGATGGAACATATAATCCATATCCAAGATTCAAAATTAAAGCTGTTGAAGTTGGGACTGGTAAAGTTCTTAAAGAAACAATGGTTGTTGCACCAGTATCGTCAGAGATGGGTTGCCGTTTATGCCACGAAGGAGGCTGGCGAGTAAACAATGTATCGGGTCTTGCCGATGAAACAGCTGCTAACATTTTAGCTGCACATGATCGAATTAATAAAACAGATTTGCTAAAATCTGCAAAAAGTGGCAAACCTGTTATGTGTCAGAGCTGTCATCCAGATCCACTTGTAAAGTCCGAAGGAAAACCTGGTCATAATAATTTTTCAACTGCAATGCACGGTTGGCACGCAAATTATATGATTCTGGAAGGACAATCAGCTTGCGTTACCTGCCATCCAAGCAGTGCCAGCGGTAACACTAAATGTAACCGCGATATTCACTCTATGATTGGTATCAATTGTACTAATTGTCATGGTAGAATAGATGACCATGCTGCAGCACTTTTGAAATATGAATTCGATAAAAATACCAGTGCACAACGCCTTGCAAAGAATTTAAAACTTACTGCTGTCAAGAACATAGACGAAGTTAACGCCCGTAAATCTTGGCATCAATTGCCTGATTGCCAAAATTGTCACGTTAATTATGAACAACCTAAAGCTAACTTCCAAAGCTTTAATAAATGGGTTACCTCGGCTTCTGATTTATATAAAAATCGCAAAGATGATCGTAACAGAGTACAATGTGTGGCTTGTCATAATTCACCTCACGCAATTTATCCTACTAAGAATATGGTTAATCCCAACCACGACAACATTCAACCGTGGCAATATCAAGGCAATCCATATCCAATTGGCACAAACAATAACTGTGCTGTATGCCATAAAATGCAAATGGATAGAGCAGTCAAACATCATCCTAATATGGATAAACCATTCCGTAATGCAGCTTTAGTTGAAAAACAAGGACTTTTGAAGTTAAAATAATATATCTTAGTGAAGTAATTAAAAAAGAGGCTGTATAATTTTTACAGCCTCTTTTAATTTTAAACGATTTTATATATTAAACATCAAGGTTTTTAACATATTGTGCATTTCTTTCGATAAATTCACGGCGAGGTTCGACTTTATCGCCCATTAATGTTTGGAATATAAGGGCAGCTTTTTCGGCATCTTCAATTGTAACTTGAAGAAGTGTTCTTTTTTCCGGATTCATAGTTGTCTCCCAAAGTTGCTCTGGGTTCATTTCACCAAGACCTTTAAAACGAGACACAACAATACCACCTTTATATTTAACTTCACCAGTTTCCTCATCTGTTTCCGTATTAACTTCATCGTTTTGTGATTTATTGTTTACATCTTTCATTAATCTTTGAATTATAATTTCACGTTCTTCATCATTGTTTGCATAATATTCGAGCTTACCTTTTTTTATTTTATACAAAGGTGGTTGAGCAATATAAAGCATTCCTTTTGTTATTAAGTCACGCATATAAGTAAAAAAGAATGTTAAAAGCAAAGTTCTGATATGAGAACCATCAACGTCAGCATCTGCCATTAATATGATTTTACCATATCTTGATTTTGAAACATCGAAGTCTTTTTCTTTACCATTTCCATTGGAGTTTTCGCCATTGCCATTTTCTTCATAATTTGGTTTATGTGAAAAACCTGCTCCAATTGCAGCAATTATAGTTTTGATTTCTTCGTTATCTAATATCTTGTGAGGAGTTGCTTTGATAACATTCAAAATTTTACCTTTCAGCGGTAAAATAGCTTGAAAACGTCTATCTCTGCCCTGTTTTGCAGAACCACCAGCAGAATCGCCTTCTACTATAAACAGTTCAGTATCTTCAGGTGAATTTAATGAACAGTCAGCAAGTTTTCCGGGTAAAGTTGAATTTTCAAGCGAATTCTTCCTACGTACTAATTCACGTGAACGACGTGCAGCAATACGTCCTTCTGCAGCTAAGTTGGCTTTCTCGATAATTTTTTTTGCTTCTGATGGATTCGAATCCAAATATTGTGCTAATTTTTCATTAACTATTGAGCGAACTATACCTTCGACATCCGAATTGCCAAGCTTTGTTTTTGTTTGACCCTCAAATTGTGGCTTTGGCACTTTGACAGAAATTATAGCTGTCAAACCCTCGCGAAAATCTTCGCCTGTGAGATCATTTTTGTTTAATTTGTTGTTTTTGGCATAATCATTTAAAGTGCGTGTCAAAGCCGAGCGAAAACCACTAACGTGTGTCCCACCTTCGATTGTATGAATATTATTTACGTAACTTAGAAGTGTTTCGCTATATGAATTGTTGTATTGCAAACAAATTTCAACTTCAACATTAGAGTCAACATTTTTGCCGTAAATATAAATCTGTTTGGTTATTGGTGTATTAGAGCTATCAACATAGCTTACAAAATCTTTTAAACCACCTTTATAATGATAAATCTCTTTTAAATCCTCTCTTTCGTCAATTAATGTTATTGTTACTTCAGAGTTTAAAAAAGCAAGTTCACGAAGTCGGTCTGCAACCCTCTCTAATTTAAAAGTAACTGTTTGAAAAATTTCAGGATCAGGGTAAAAATGTACTTTCGTACCAGTTCTATCGGTTTCTCCTATTATTTCAACTGGTGTAATTGGATTGCCTCTTTCATAAATCTGCTGAAAAATTTGTCCTTGACGATGAACTGTTGCGATTAATTTTGTGGAAAGCGCATTAACACACGACACGCCAACACCGTGCAACCCACCCGACACATTATATGTCTTATTGTCGAATTTACCGCCGGCATGAAGTGTGCACATAACTAGTTCAAGCGTTGAAATTTTCTTTTCTGGATGAATACCTGTAGGAATCCCACGTCCATCATCCTCAACTGAACAAGACCCATCCGTATGCAAAGTAACAGTAATGTTTTTGCAAAATCCAGCAAGTGCTTCATCTATCGAGTTATCGACAACTTCGTTAATTAAGTGATGCAAACCTCGTTCTCCTGTGTCCCCGATGTACATTGCAGGACGCATTCGAACAGCTTCTAAACCTTCAAGCGCTTTTATACTTGCTTCTGTATAATCATTCTTGTTTATCTCGATATCAATAGGAATTTGGCTATTTTCCATATTGTTCCTTAAAATAAAAAATCATTAAAAATAACCTACAAATATACGAAAAATCAGCGAATTTTAACAGTTTTAATTAGATTTTGATTGAGGAAAAAATTAATTCTTTCTATGATTTGTTCCTTGCGAATAAGCATTTCTGTTCGCCAAGTCGACGAGTCAGCCTTGAGATGTAAAACCCCATCTTTTAACTTTTTTGGTTCGATGTGCTCAGCAAAATTTTTCCCCAAAATTTGATCCCAATTTTCTTTTATTTTAACGAAAGCAATATTTTCAGTCCAGTCATTTAGTTCAATTAACTGATTGATTAAATCTTTCAAAGAGTGAATATTATCTAAATTCATTTATTCATCAATACTTTCGAAATGACTTATTATTTCTTCTGGTGATTGGCTGTTCAAAATTTTTTCTCTAAATTCATCATTATTAAGAAATCTTGATATTTTACTTAATAATCTTAAATGCATACCGACATTATTCTCTTTCCCAAGCAGCAGGAAGCAAATATTAACAGGTTCGCCATCAAGAGTATGGAAATCAACAGGTGTAGATAAAGTTGCTAAAGCCGCCACAGGAGCTTCTATAAAATCTGTTTTTGCATGTGGAAGGCAAATATTTTTGCCAATTCCAGTGGACATAATCTTTTCACGATCAATTATACTTTTCAAAACAGCAGATCTATTAGTAATTTTCCCTGATTTCATTGCTAAATCTGTAATTTTTTCAAGTAGTTCTTGCTTATCTTTTGCTTGCATACCAATTTGTATGGTGTCTCTCGAAAGCACATCGATAATTTTCATTTTTCACCTCATAATGAGTTTTATATTTATACAAAAATCCGAATTTAATTTTGATTATCAAAAAAAATGTTATTATGTTTGTTAAATTTTTTTAAATATTTGATTTTTAAGATGAATACATTTGGACGTATTTTTAAAGTTTCAATTTATGGCGAAAGCCATAATAGAAATATTGGGATAACTCTCGATGGTGTACCTGCAGGAATTAGCTTAAGCACAGATGATTTTAAAGATGAACTTAATAGGAGAAAGCCAAATCATTTCGGAACAACTCCAAGGAATGAACCCGATGAACCGATTATTACTGCCGGTGTATTTAAAGGAAAAACTACTGGGACGCCAATTAACATTATTTTCGAAAACCATCAACATAAATCGAATAATTATTCTGAAAATTTGCTCATTAAACCTCGCCCCGGACACATTGATTTCGTTGCAAAGCATAAATACTTTGGATTTGCGGATTTTCGTGGGAGCGGACATTTTTCTGGGAGATTGACTGTTGCTCTTGTCGCTGCTGGAATTGTTGCAAGAAAAATTTTCCCAATTAACATCGAAACTAAAATCCTCGAAATAGGCGGATTGCAAAATTATGAAAATTTTCTACACCAAATTGCATCCAAAGGCGACTCCGCTGGCGGCATTCTCGAAACAATAGTAAGCAATATGCCCGTAGGTCTTGGCGAGCCATTTTTCGACAGTGTCGAATCACTTATAAGCCATCTGATTTTCTCAATTCCAGGTGCAAAAGGTATAGAATTTGGTGCTGGCTTCAGCAGTGCAAAAATGCTTGGTTCGGAATATGCTGATTCATTAATCAACGCTGATGGTAAAACAATGACAAATAATTCTGGCGGAATAATTGGTGGAATAACAAATGCTAATGATATTGTTTTTAGAACAGCATTTCACCCACCTGTAAGCATAAAAAAAACACTTAAAACATTCAATTACGAAACAAACCAAATCGAGGACATCCAAACGTACGGTGAACACGATGTATGCTATGTTCTGCGCGTACCACCGATAATTGATGCCTGCATTTCAATTGTTTTTGCTGATCTTTTTCTTATTAGAAAAACTCAAATTTTGGATAAAATCTAATTTTATGTTATTTTACTTAAATGAAACTATTGATAAAAATATTATTTCTTGCTGCTATCTATACAAAATCATTTGCCCAATTTGATAGCTGGCGAACACCTGAAAACATTGCTATTTTAAACACAGACAAAGATGAATTTGCACCTTTTTATGATAAACTAAATTCTAAATTATTCTTTAACTCGACGATTACAGGTAAATCTCAACTATACTGGACAGAATTTAATGGCTCAGATTTTTCTAAACCGTTGCTTCATAAAAGTAAACTCAATAATGCATACGAGCACCGCTCTTACTTCCATTTCGCAAGTAACGGTAAAGTTTATTTTTCAAAATTTCGCCGTACTAATAAATTCCCAGTATTAAATTTAGCTTATTCCGAAATAAATAAAAATAATTTCATAGAACCTATTTTTATAGAGCAATTAAAATGCGACTGTTTTTGTTCACACCCGACTGTTTCATCAAATAACAGTTTTATAATTTTTTCGTCAAATAGGAATAATCCAAATAATCTTGATCTATACCTATCATATAAAAATGATGATGGCTTATGGCTCGAGCCCATTGAGCTTTCTGAAATTAATTCTCTTGGTAATGAAATAACACCTTTTCTTTATAATGATAGTCTTCTATTTTTCGCCTCAGATGGATTAGATGGCATAGGTGGCTACGATATTTACTACTCCGAATTTTACGATGGCAAATGGCAAAGACCATTGCCTTTAAATGATTTAAACACAGAATACGACGAGAGCGATTTCGTTCTAATAGACGAAAATACTGCAATATTCAGTTCCAACAGACCCGCAGGTGCTGGTGGCTTAGACTTATATTTAACAAAAAGGAAAACTATCGAGCAAACGACTTCAATTATTCCACAAATAAGTGTCAAATTTAGTCCTGCCGAGTTAAAAATAAAAAAAATTATGAAATATATAAACATTCACATAGCTGAAATAATTGATTTTTCGGAAGATTGCTTTAATTTCAATCCACAAGCTGTTCTTTTAAAAGATGAAATAATATTTGATTACATTAATAATTCGATTAAAAATAATATTTTTCAAATTGCAATTCTATATTCAAAACAAAAAAATCAAGATCTTAAAATTAAAATCAGTAATGATTTAAATTACAACTCGATTTTGAAAAAAATCAAAATGATTGCGGATATGTTAGATTTTTCTTTAAATAAAATTATTTTTGAAACTGATGAAAATCTCCCGAGCAAAACTTTTTATATTGATATTAGAAATAAAATTAAGCTTAATTTGTTGGAATATGAAAGTGATGTTGCAAATTTGATGATTGAGATTTTAAAAGAAAATTATCCAGCTCCTTTAAATATGATAATCAAAGAAAATTCAACAAACAAAATTATCAAAACCTTCGGTATTTCTCAGGAAAAGTTTAATATACCTTTAAATATCAATGAGCTGAAAGAATTCATTCGTGAAAGCTCGAAAATTGATTTAAGTCTATATTATGCAATAGGAATTGATACAATTAAGACAAATGATTTAAACATTAATTTAAATCATACATTAACCAAATATCCATTTATGGTTAGGAATAATCAAAAAATATCCTTTTATTATGTGTTCAATTTTTCTAATAATAAAGATGATTTTTTTCAATTAAATGAAAATGAAATAGAAATGATAAAACAAAATCTAATATTTGCAAATAGCATAAAAATTTATACAAAAGAAAATAATTTTGACAGAATTGGTGAATTGCTTAACTCAATTAATATATCACAAAAAATAAACATTTTAAAAACAACTTCTATAGATGATAGTTTTAACATCGATATTCCCAATAATTTTATTTTGAAAATAGAAATTAGTAATCATTAATAACAAAGGTGGTTTATGACCTGGTATGTTGTAATTATTCTATTGTATCTTATTGCACTAACAATTTATAATTTCGTGCAATCAAAAAAAGTCAAAAGTAAAGACGATATGATGGTTGCAGGGCGAAGCCTCGGTGTTACGAAAATGGTTTTCACATTAGTTTGCACTTGGATTGGCTCTGGAACTTTCATCGCTGGAGCAGAATTTGCATATAGAGCTGGTTGGAGTTCGCTATGGATGCCTGCTGGAGCGTGGGTTGGAATTGCAATTATTTACTTTTTAGCAGCTAAGATTAGAACTTTTGGGCAATATACCATTGGCGATATTTTGGAGGAAAGATACGGCAAATTTGCACGCCTTTTTGGTGCAATTGCTCTAATTATTGCATTTACAACTATAGTCGCATATCAATTTAGAGCAGGTGGTTATATACTGAATGTAATCACAAATGGTGCAATTTCTGTAGAAGCTGGTCAAGCCCTTGCCGCTGGTTTTGTAATTTTGTTCACAGCACTTGGTGGAATGATCGCAGTAGCACATACAGATTTGCCTAATGGTATAATCATCGTATTAGCTTGCATTATTAGTGTTCCGTTTGTGGTTGCAGCTTCGGGCGGTCTGTCCGCACCAGCAGGTGTTCTCCCCAATTCCCATTTTGAGGTATTTTCATCAGAATTTGGGCGTTATCCTGCACTAAAAGGTTTTTCTTATTTTCTTGCAACTATGTTTTTGCTCTTAGGCGTTCAAAGTATGTATCAGAAGTTTTATAGTGCAAAAACGCCTGCAGATGCTAAAAAAGCTGTTGCTCTATGGATTGTGGGAACAATTATTGTGGAAACTGTGGTTGTAGTAATTGCAATTTATGCTTCAGCATATTTTTGGGGCAAAACTGATTTTGATCCTGCTTCAATAGTATTACAAGCTGCCAAATTCTTAACCCCTGCTCCTGTTGGACTGTTGCTTTTGGCAGCAGCTGTCGTTGTTGTAATTTCAACAGGTATGAATTATTTGCTAAGTCCATCGACAAATATCATTAGAGATATTTATCAAAGGTTTATTAATCCAAATGCATCTGATCAAAAAGTTGTAGCACTACAAAAAATATTTATCGTTTTGCTCGGTTTCTGTGCTTTTTTAATGATTTTCATCCCAACTTATTTTAAAATGAATTTATCTGTTCTGAAATATGCCTATTTTGCTTACACTATATATGGTGTTGCAATAACGCCAGCACTTATTGCTGCACTGAGCTGGAAAAGAGCAACAAAAGCTGGTGGCGTCGCAAGCATTATTTCTGGAACTACTTCCGTGATTATTCTCGACATTATTATTCCTGCTTTTATACCAAGTGTAATGTTCGATGGTGATCCTTGGGGCATTCCAAGTATTTATCCTGCAATTATTATCTCAATTGGTACTTTGGTTGTAGTTAGCTTGATGACCCCAAAACCCTCAGAGGAAACACTTGCAAAACTGTTCCCTGAAAAATAATTATTGTTTTTTTAATAAACCTTCCGAATTTATTTTATTCGGAAGGTTTTTATTTTTTTATTAATTCAATTGATTATTAATTAAATCTTAATTTTAGGTATTTAAATTGTATTTCTAAATTAGTAATTTTGTCATAATCTATTTATTTTTATAGAAAAATCAGTTATTTAATTTAATTTTGTCATTTATTAGATAATTAAATAATAATACAAGGTGAGGCTTTATGAATACAAACATCATCAGCAACCGAGAACTCTATCGCCTACCGTGGACTTTGCCAGATAATGCTATTTCCTGGCTCGAACCAACCGCTATGTGCAACCTTGCTTGCGATGGCTGCTACCGTGAAAATGAAAAAGCATCACATAAAAATTTAGAGCAAATAAATCGCGAACTGGATGTTTTTTTAAGTAAACGAAATTCCGATTGCATTTCAATCACTGGTGGCGACCCACTTTTGCATCCACAAATTATTGATATAGTAGCAGAGGTTAAACGCCGAGGTTTGAAACCGATATTGAACACAAATGGTGTTGCTTTAACTAAAGAATTGCTACTGGAATTAAAGCAAGCAGGAGTTTTTGGATTTACTTTTCACGTCGATAGCAAACAGGGTCGCACAGGCGAATGGCGAGGCAAAAACGAAATAGAACTCAATGAGTTGCGTTATCATTATGCTCGCATGGTTGCTGATGTTGGTGGCATTTCTTGCTCTTTTAACTCAACTGTTTATGAAGATACATTAGAATATGTGCCTGCACTTATAAAGTGGGCTGAAGATAATATTGATATTGTTCAAACAATGGTATTTATTTGTTTTCGGCACGTAGTGCCAACTATGCCATTTGATTGGTATGCATTCGACAAAAAAGTTGATTGGCAAAACATAAGTTATCACTCAGAAAGTGAACGCAAAGTGGACTTGCTTTCTACTGATTTATTACAAAAAGTTAGAGAAAAATTCCCTGATTTTTCGCCCGCAGCATATCTCAATGGCACAGAAAAAGCCGATTCATTCAAATGGCTCCTTACCGAACGTATTGGTAGAAGAGGGAAAATATACGGCTATCTTGGACCCAAGTTTTTAGAGCTTGTTATGTCATTTCATCATTTTATCAAAGGCACTTATTTATCGTATGCATCACCAAAATTAACAAGCAAGGGACGTACAGCAATGTTACTATTGTGGATGTTCGACGAAGGACTCCGCAAAGCAACAAAAAACTTTCTCGAAAATCCAATAAACATATTCTACAAAGCACATATGCAAACAATAATGTTCATTCAACCAGTGGACTTTATGGAAGATGGGCGGCAAAGTATGTGTGATGGTTGCCCAGATATAACCGTATGGGGCGATGAACTTGTTTGGTCCTGCAGATTAGAAGAATTAAAGCAATTCGGCACATTTTTAAGAACTGTAAGGGGAAAAGGGGAAATAACTTAATTACAAGGAAGACCTAATTTCTTTCTTAACCTGCATCTTTCATTTATTTTGATTTTTGAGACATTATTGATTGTTTGTGTTTTTTGTGCACACTCATTAAACCTTTTAAGTACTTCTGCTGCTTCAGATTTACAACCTCTTTCAACAGAACCATAACGTATTTGATAACCTATAACATTACATATATCATCGAAAATAGGTGTAATTACTATTTGTTCAGGATTTAAATCTTTGGCAACTTCTATTTTGGGAATAACATTTATACCCGTTCTAATTATTGATTGACATTTTTTTTGAATATAAATTTTGGTTAATTCTTTATCAACTAATTTGATTTTAATTTCATTTGTTTCTTCATTAGTTTCTACATCAAAAGTTGCCTGTGCAAAATTTATTCCTTTTGAAATTATTTCTATCACTTCACCATTTTTTATTGTATAAGACTGTCCAATATTTGTAAATATCAATTGCCGAGAAGGTTTAATTCCGGTTATTCCTTTATTAGAAGCCGTTAATGTTCCATTATTATTATTTAAAATAACTGTATCATAAATATATTCTTTTTCAATTGGATGATCTCTTTTAACATAATTATTTGGATTTAAAATAATGTCCAAAGAACGACATGATACAAGGGACAAAGAAATGGAAAGTAAAACAAATAAAATGATTTTATTATTCATAAATCACCTTATTTCATTATAACTAATTTTATGGTAATTTAGACCAAATAAAAACTCCTTATCAGTTGAATTCAATTTTAAGAAATTCGATCGGTAAAAGTAGATAGTTAAATTTTGAATTTTTTTTATTAAGTCCCAAGTTTTTGGATCAAGCTGGTTACCTTTACTTTCTTGTGGAAAATTTCCAATAATGACAAGATTTTTTGATAAACTATCATCTAATTGAGCAAAAAAGTTTGCAGATTGTTTTAATAAGAAACCAATTGACGTCCATTGCCCAACTTCAAGTTGATTAAAAATTTCTAAGTTTTCCTTATTTAATATATCATTATTGGAAAGATATATTACTTTGTTATTTAATGCACCATCGTTCCATATTGTTAGTTTTAAATTATCACCAAACTGAGAATGCATCTTTTTTATAAAATCCATAGCTTTTTCTAAGCTCAGTTTGTCGAAAAATATTCCATATATATTATTTCGTTTTTCCTCAATACAATCTCTTGACTTTTCAAAAATTATTCTTCTATCTATTACATTCGCTAATCTGGTATTTTTTATAGTAACCAATATATCTTCTTCATTTGCTCTTGTATCAAGAACACTCCAGATTATTGTACTTTTATTTTGTGAATTAATATTTATATCTTTAACTTTTTGAGTAATTTGACTTTTTAATAATTCTGTAGATATTTTATCATAACAATCTGGGAAAGAGCCTGTAAAAATTATGTAATTTTTATTTTTGTTATCTATTTCTGAAATTAAATGAACTGTCTGCATTATTAAATCATTTATTGATTGGTTCGTAATATTTGTATAAACAGAATCCTTTAAAAGTTCATTAAAAATATTTCGTATTCGATTATTCCATACTATTTCAGACTCACCAGGTTTGATTTTGATAATGGCATTTCTTTTATTTAAAATTGAAGTGCTTAATACTTTAAATTCCACCTCTAATGGTATATTTTTCGTAAATTCATCCAAAGTCTTTTCAACAACTTGCTCACAGTATGTATTTAAATATTGATTATCTAATATTGTTAATACAACAGTTACTTTATTTGGAAATGGAGTTGGTAATATAAAATATATACCAATTATAAAAATTAAAAATATAACAATGAGTAAAGTAATTTTTTTCTTATCCATTTTTACCCTTGAATATATTTATCAAAAGTTGCTTCTAAATCAAATTTTTTTAAAGTATCTCGAAAATCAAGTTTATAGTTTTCGCAAGTTGTTCTGAAATCAATCAATTCCTCTTTTAATTTAGCTTTTAAGTAATCTGGCTCAGATAATAAAAACTTCCAAATGCTATAATAAAATCCACCGCATAAATACCATAGACCGAAACCTGCTTTAGTTAAAACAGCATAAATTATCAAAATAAATATTATTTGAGTTATAACTATTCGAAGTAAATCAAAACTACTTAATTCAAACATTACTTGATCAGCAACTACAATATAATAAGTGTTATAAATTAAAACACCAAAAAGAACTATTTTTACAAACCCAAGTAAAAATAATACAGGTCGCCAAGTTCTTCTCATTTTTTTCTGAATGACAGTATTTGTACCTGCTAAACCACCACTAGCCAAAATTGCAATTCCACCATCAAGTAATGAAAATATCACAGCTAAAAACTCAACTGATATTTTTAGAATTTGAGCTAAATATTGTAATGTATTTGTAGAAACAAAGAAGTCAAAAATTAAAACAGCAATACAAATCAAACCTTGTACTATATAAAATCCTTTATTTTCTTCAAATAATTTGTTAAAATCACTTAATTTATCTTCATATTTTTTTTGATGTTTTTCAGAATTAATTAAGTTATTCTCTAACTTTAAAATATCACTTTTTATATTTTCTAATTCACTTCTTTGTTTATCTGTCATATAACGTCCTAATATATTTTTTATAATGTTAAAATTATAATTTTTTAAATAATATTTATAGTCAGATTATTAAATTATATGGTAATTTAATTCGTTAAAGATAACAAGAGAAAATTAAAAAAATAATACCAAAAAAAAAAAGATAAATTTAATTAAAGGTTTAAAATTTCTTAGGCATTATTTCTTGTGGAGATGGCGGGAGTCGAACCCGCGTCCGGAGAGCTTCACCAAAAGCGTCTACATACTTAGTGCATCTATGTATGTTCATATAGCGGTTTGCCGGTGCACAGGCACCGCTATACTATCGAAAGTTGAATTTTCGCAAAGCACCCTTTCGAACAATGCTTTGCTATCCTGCCTATTGCGACGTTTTCAGAAAACCCGGCAGGAGAGATCCCCTGAAAACGTGGCTGTCAGTTATTATGCAGCCATTGCGTAATCATAATTGGCATTTGTTTTTTGCTCGGTTGTATTAACGTGCAGCACCGAACAAGCACGGTATGCAGCTTTTAGCTCCATCACCCCGTCGAATCCAGGTCATCCCCAATTTTCAAAGAACATAATTATTGACGAAAAAAATTACTTAAAATTTTATAAAAAATTATCTTTTATTCTTTGAGCTACAGTTTTACTTGCTCCTGCTTTTTGTAAAATTTTACGAATATTGGCAAAAGAATTGAGAATATCGCTCAATTTTTCTGAATTTTCATAAATTTTAATCAAAGAGTTACTTATTTTTTCAGGAGTTGCATCTTTTTGTATTATTTCATCAATTATTAAACGTTTTTCTAAAATGTTAACTATCGAGATGAAATTTAGATCTATCAATTGCTTACTAATAACATACGATAAATTTGACGTTTTATAAACCATAGTAAACGGCATACCGCAAAGCGCAGCCTCCAAATTTGATGTTCCAGTTTTAATTATTCCGAGCCTGGATTTTACCATAAGTTCGAGAGAATTTTCTTCAATTTCAATTTCGTTATATTTTATAAAGGATTCATAACGGCTTAAGTTGGCGTTAGTTGATTTAGCAAGAACAATACGATAATTATTAAATTTTTCTCTAAACAAATTTGCCGATCGCACAAATAATTCAATATGTTTGTCTATTTCTTGCTGACGGCTACCCGGTAGAATAGCTAAAATATTTTCACGCTCACTATAATTCGTTGGAGTGTTTTGCAATAAGGGATTATCCAGCAACGGATGCCCAACAAATTCAGCATTAATCCCATAATTCTTAAAAAACTGCTCCTCGAACGGAAAAACAACAAAAAGCTTATCCACAATTTGCAGTTGCTTCGCTCTATGCTTTCCCCACGCCCAAAGTTGCGGGGCAATGTAGTATACTACAGGTATATTTTGCGATTTTGCAAATTTTGTAAGTTTAATATTAAATCCAGGATAATCTATTGGTAAAAAAAGATCAACTTTTTCATTTGACAAAATCGTTTTACAATTTGTCATTAATTGACGAAATGTATTGATTTTTTTCAAAACCTCCCAGAAACCAACAACAGAAATCTCACTAATTGGAATAATTGATCTAAGCCCACATTGCTCCATATTTTCCCCACCTATGCCAATAAATTCAATATTTGGCACAAGCTTCTGCAACTCCTGCATTAAGCGAGCAGCGTGAATATCGCCCGAAGGATCGCCAACTGAAATAAAAACTCTTGGCATTTTAAATTTCCGTCACACGTCGCCAAAAACTTGACGAGATTTTGGGATCTTTGTATTTTGCGAGTTCTTCCCACTGTGGATAAAAATGACGGAAATTCTCGCCACTCATCCGTGCATCTTTCGCTGGATATAGTACACCACCAACGGAACGAACAATTTTATCGCATTCATTTAATACATTGAGTGTTTTTCTCGACATCCGAAAATCAACAGCCATCGTTATTCCTTCTCGTGGGAACGACATTAATCCAGGAGATTTTACCTTTCCAAATGTTTTTAATACTGTAAGAAATGAAGACAATCCAGATTCTGAGATTATTTGCATAATTTTCTTTATTGTCGAAAGTTGATTTCCAAAAGGTACAACAAATTGATATTGCAAAAAACCATCTTTTCCGTATGCTCTGTTCCAATTATTAACTGCATCTAATGGATAGAAAAATGAATTATAATGTACAATCTGCTTTTCTTTTTTGTAAATTTGCGTATTGTAATATAATATATTAAAAATATTTACACTTAAATTATTAATAAATGGATAATCAAACGGAAAAGGTAAAGGTTCTTTTTTCAACTCTTTTGGTAATTCATATTCATCTGAGTTTGCATGATTGCCACGGTTATATAAACCACGCCCTAAATTTGCACCCGTTGCTGTTGTATCCACCCAAGCAACAGTATAGTTGAATTTTTCTTCTGATTCCTCATTTATTTCAAAAAATTCTTCAATAGAATCAAATTTGATCGTTTCCATAGCAATAAAAGGGCTTGGACATCTCTGCAACTTAAAACGTGCCCAAGTAATAATACCTGTAAGCCCCAATCCACCAATTGTAGCAGCAAATAGCTCAGGATTTTGTTTTTGTGAACATATAAATTTTTCGCCATTGGTTCTTACAAGCTCGAACTCAATTAGATGGCAACCAAAAGTACCTCCTTTGTGGTGATTTTTGCCGTGTACATCGTTTGCAATAGCACCTCCAACTGTAATATATTTTGTCCCTGGAGTCGAGGCTAAAAACCAACCTCGTGGTACAGAAAAATCTAATATTTCGGCAAGCGTTGTTCCTGCCTCGCAAGCAATAATTCCATTATCTGCATCAAAATCAATTAGTCTATTGATACCTATCATATCCAGCAAATTATTATCAATATTAAGGCAGCTATCACCATAGCTTTTTAAACAACCAACAGGCAAAATAGATCCATCTATTTTATCAAAATCCGGTAACTCGTCTTTCCAAAAAACGCGATATACATTTTTATGCGAAGCTTTAGGAAATCGACCCCAAGATTGATAATATTCTTTCATAAAATTGCTCCAAGAACAATCAAAATTATTAATATAAATATACTTAAACCTGATTTATCTTTTAAAGTAAAGACAATCGGGTCGTCAGTCATTTTCCCACGAACGGCTATAAACCAAATTCTCAAAATCCAGTAAAGCAGTAAAAAAGCAACAAAATACAATAACAATGGCTGCTTATATAAAGCTATAACCTCTTTACTATTTACATACAAAACAAAAACCAAAGTCGAGAGCAAACCACTACTAACACCAATTGTTTTAACAAGATTTATATCTTCTGATATATATCCACGTCCGGCGACTTTTTGTTGGTTTGCTAAATTAAGTGAATAAAGTTCTGTAAAACGTTTAACACAAGCTAAACTAATAAAAATAAATATTGAAAAAGCAATAAGCCAAGGCGAAATTTGTACTTCTACAACAATAGCGCCAGCCAACAGTCTTAAAGTATAAAGCACCGATAAAATTAAAATATCAAGAATATAAACTCTTTTCAAATAGAAAGAATATAAAGATGTCAGCACAAAGTAAACAATTAAAATAAAATTAAAATTATCAGGCAAAAATAGTACTGATGGAACTAATCCAAGCAGAAACAAGAGCGGAAAAAGCCAAAATCCTACTTTTAATGATAAATCACCAGAAGCAAATGGTCTTTTTCTTTTTGTTGGATGAATTCTGTCAGATGAAATATCTAACATATCATTCAACACATAAACAGAGGACGCAATTAAACTAAACGAGAAAAATGCTAAAATTAACTTTATTAAATATTCCCCAACGGGCAAAATGTGTGCAAGCAATATTGGAAGAAAAATCAGCGTGTTTTTTATCCATTGATAAATTCTTATCTCCTTGAATATTAAAGGTATTATGTTTTTCTTTACACAGAAAACCTTGTCTAAATTCCCAATCTTTTGTGTTGCTTGTATAACTTTTTTTGAAGGTCCAACTAAATATGCTTTCCGAGCTGATTTGAAAACATCTATATCAGCCGAGCAATCACCAATATAATCAAAACCTTTTTCGCCAAATAACTCTATTAGTTTATCTCTTTTATACGTACTTCTCAAATTTACTCCATTTTCTGAGCCCAAAACTAAATCGAAAATGCCTAATTCATCTGCAACTTTATCAGCAATTTTTTTGGAAGATGCTGTTGCTAAAACAATAGTCCTACCATTTTGCTTTTCCTGTTCAATAAATTCCAGAACATTATCCCGAAATACCAATGTTGAGTAATCTGGCTCAGCTATTTTATGAATTTTTTCCTTAAAATATAGTTTCCCTTTTAAAATCCAAAATGGTAATGCCAGCAAAATCAACGGTTTTTTCTTAATCGCAATTATAGTTGCTTCTATTAAAGTATCTCCGGCAATCAAAGTCCCATCTAAATCAACGCACAAAGGTACATCATTGTAGTTACCTATATTCATAATTCTTTGTGATTATTCAACATAATTTTTACTTTCTCTAAATCTTCTGGTGTATCCACACCAATTAATTTTTTATTTAATTGAATGCACTGAAATTTAAAGCCGTGTTCTAATAACCGCAACTGTTCTAATTTTTCCATTAACTCTAAATTCGATTGTTCAGTCTTAATAAAAAACTCTAATGCTTGCTCTTTATAAGCATAAATCCCAATATGCTTCCAAAAATCACAGTAACTAGGCCACTTATTAAACTCTACATCTCGCAAATATGGCACAGCTGAACGTGAGAAGTAAATTGCCTGATTATTGCATCCGAGAACAACTTTAACGTTGTTCGGATTGCTCAATTCTTCATTGTCGTTAATTTTTGTGACAAAACTTGCAACATCATAGGTATTTATATCAAAATTTTCGAGTAAATAATCAATATCACTCCCTAATAGCAGCGGTTCGTCGCCTTGAACATTTACTATAATTTCAAATTTTTCGTTTAATCTTTTGTAGGCTTCGTATATTCTATCTGTTCCTGTCGGAATTTCCTTCGGTGTCAAAACAAAAGGAACATCATATTTAGTTAAAACCTCAGCTATTCTAATATCATCAGTTGCAACCAAAACTCGATTAAGCAATTTTGAAGTCAAAATATTATGCCAGACAAACACAACCATAGGAAGCCCACCAACTTCTACTAGCGGCTTGCCAGGAAATCGACTTGAAGAATATCGAGCTGGTATTATAGCAATAGATTTCATTCTTGATCGATAACTTTTGGAACTTTGAAAAAGTTTTCGTTTTTACGAGGAGCATTTTTTAAAGCTTCTTCTAAGGAAATAGATTGCTTAGGTTCATCGGCTCTAAGAACATTTTCGAATTCTGTTACTTGTGATAGAGGTTCGATCTTAGATAAATCGATTTCATTCAATATGTTGATGTATTCAATAATCTTTCCGAACTGATCGGAGAATTGATTCAATTCATCATCTTTAAATTCAAGTTTCGCAAGTTCTGCAATATGTTTCACAGTATCTTTTATATTCATTTCTTACTCCTAGTTATTTATTGCATTAATTGTTTTTTCTTGATTTTGAGAATTTTCAAAATCATTTTCTAATAAATCATCTGTTGGTAATTCTTTTATATTTTCTCTAATAAAAAATAAAGCTCCCACAACAACCTGTATAATCATATTTACCGCATGAACCAGTATTGCATAAGCAAGTGCATCTTCATTGGAAATTTTATATAAATTCATCATTGCAACAGTAACTAAATAATGATAAATGCCAATTGCACCTGGTGTTGGTGCAATAGTAGTTCCAATACCAACGACTATTAATAGAAGTCCTGCATCCATAACACCCAAATTTAAATGCTTTTGGAAATGAAATGAATAAAACATAATATACATAGGAAGCGCATAAAAAAGCCAAAGCAATGCAGAATGAAAAAACGTCATAGCATAATCTGCAGGAGATTTTATAAATTCTAGTCCTTTCAAAAATGAATTAAGTATTTCTTCAATACGTTTGTATTTGTTCGGGAAAAAAGGCTTTACAAATATTTTGAGTATATAATGACCTATCTTTGTATATACACTCAGTAAAATTAATATCAAAAGAACAACAACTGGTAGAACTATAAAAAAAGTAATATTCTGGTTGGTCATCCAAGGAAATGCTTCAGAAATTAAACCACGGCTGAAAAAGAAAACAACTGCAAAAAGTAATAATAAGAACAAAACATCTAAAAATCGTTCTATTATTATTGTAGCAAAAACCGCCGAACGAGATACACCTTCCCTTCTTGCGTAAACAAACGGACGCACTAGCTCACCGCCACGAGGTAAAATGTTATTGACAGCATATCCAACCATTACAGCTGAGAACAAGTTCCAAGTAGATTTAGCGTCCAAAATTGGTTTAAGGAAAATTTTCCAACGTACAGCACGAATCCAATGCGATAATAATATTATTGGAATTGAAACTATTACCCACATATAATCAGCTGTTTTTAAAATAATCCATAGTTTTAAGAAATCAATGTCTTTGACAACTGAATATATACTCCCAATAATGATTGCAATTACAATAATCCATTTTATGATTTCTTTATGAACTTTTTTCATTAGAAAATAATACAATCTAAATAAAATGTAAAATTACAAAAAAGTATAATACCTTAAAAAAAATAATATGAAATTGCTAAGATTTTTTAGGTGGGACATTAAAATAACCGTCATTTTTAATGATAGTGTTTACTAAATCCGCTTCATCAATAATTGTATTGATTGTTTTCAAATGCTTTAATAACAAATCTAAACGTTCTTTCTCGGAACGAATTTCGATTAATTTTTGTTTCTGTTCTATTGTCAGACCAACTTTAGGTGCAATTTGAAATGATGGCTTCTCATTATTTAAATCTTCAATCTTTATTGGATTTATACTTGGATTTTTTAGTTTATCTGCAATTTCATTAAATAGTGTTACTACTTGGTGTAATAAATTTAAATCGACAGCGCTGTCAATATCGTCAAATACTTGCACATTTGCAATATAATAAGGTTTTTCACCTGATAAAAAATTATTAATTTTTACTCTGTGTGTTCCAACAACAAGGATATCCATACGCCCATCCTCATATCTATGCATAACATCAGCCACTAAAACCATACAACCAATATCATAAAGCTTCCCATTGTATGAGAGATTTATTACAAAAGGACTTTTGTTATTCAAGCATTCATTAATTAGAGTTTTATATCGCTCTTCAAAAATATGAAGCGGGATAACCGTAAGCGGAAAAACAATTGTATTTAAAGGAAATAAACCAATTTGCATCGAATTACCTTTTATTTGTTTAAACGATGCAACAGCAAAATTGTTGAGTTATTCTTTTAAATAATGAGCACCTCGGTTCACTCGCTGCTCAACTGTAGCATTTGTAACAGCAATTGCAGTTTGAACACCATTACGTAGTTCAATAATTGAACGCGTCATTTTTGCTTTCCGGTAAAATTGCTCTATCTCTGATTGCAAATGTCTTAAAATTTGTTGAGCACGATGCAATCTTTGACGCGTTCTTATGAGACCAACGTAATTCCACATAGTATTTTTAATTGTGAACCAATCTTGAGCAATAAGAGCAGGGTCAATGCTTTCTGTTTCATCAATCCAATCAAAAATTTCTGGGAAATAATTGGCATCATCAGTATCTTTGGAAACATCCAACCCAGCTGTCCATCCCCAAACAAGGCACTCCAGAAGAGAAGTTGAAGCAAGTCGATTTGCACCGTGAACTCCCGTGCAGGAAACTTCGCCAACAGCATACAATCGTCTCAAAGAAGTGCGACCGTTAAGATTTACACCAACCCCACCACAAGAGTAATGTGCAGCAGGAACAACTGGTATTGGTTCTGAAGTTATATCAACCCCAGCTTTTAAACAATTTTGATATATTGTTGGAAAACGATTTCTTATCCAATTGGAATCTTTAAATGAAATATCCAAATACACGCAAGGGTGTCCTGTTTCCAACATTACCTGATGGATACTGCGCGCAACAACATCTCTTGGTGCAAGTGATTTTAGTTCATGAAAACGGTCCATAAAAGGATTACCTTTATTATCAATTAATATTGCACCCTCACCCCGTAATGATTCGGAAATTAGAAATGTCTCTTTTTCACTATAAAACGATGTTGGATGAAATTGAATGAACTGCAAATTAAAGCATCTTGCACCTGCACGCCAAGCAAGGGCGATACCATCACCTGTAGATTCCACAGGATTTGTTGTATGCAAATATATCTGACCAAGCCCACCTGTTGCCAATATAGTATATTTAGCATATATTGGGTATGTTTTACCAGTTATATTATTTAGAACTAAAGCACCAAAACAAGATGGTTTTTTGTATATATCAAGAGAATTTTTTGAATGATGAGATAAAGTCAATAAATCAACTGCTGTATGATTTCTATATATCCGAATATTTGGATTTTTTTTTACTGCCTCCAATACAGCTTTATGAATAGCTCTACCAGTATGATCTTTCGAGTGAATAATTCTCGGTTGTGAGTGAGCACCCTCGGCTGTTAGGTCAAGGTTATCATCAGAAGTTCTATCGAACTCTACATCGAATTTTTCTATCAGCAATTCTTTTACTAATTTAGGTCCTAACTCTGCAATTTGGTCAACAGCAATTTCCCAACAATGACCATCTCCGGCATCCATAATGTCTTTTTTTAGTTTTTGTGGGGAGTCTTTTTCGCCTGTGTATATTATTCCACCTTGTGCATAAGGAGTGTTCCCACTCATTAATTCTTCCGTTTTTGTAATCATAAGGACATTTCGTCCGTGCTCGGCTGCTGTTATTGCAGCAATGCAGCCAGCAAGCCCCGTTCCGATAACCAGAACATCGACTTTTTCAATTTCATTGCTCAAATTCAAACTCCATATGAATATCTACAGACTTCGCACTATGTGTTAGTGCACCAATTGATATCGCATTTATACCCGTTTCGATGTAATCCTCAATGTTAGAAAGATTTATACCGCCAGAACTCTCTATAAAAATGTCTTTTCCATTCGGATAAGATCGAATTAATTTCACTGCTTCAATAGTTCTTTCTCTATTCATATTGTCCAGCAAGAAACCATCAACTCCTATCTCCATTGCTTCCCTTACTTGTTCAAGATTATCAACTTCAAGCTCAACTGGTAATTTAATACCTTGCTTTTTTATTAGTAGTAAAGCTTTTGTTACTGAACCAGCCGCAGTTATATGATTATCTTTAATAAGTATGCCTTCTTCTAAATTAAAACGATGGTTCCATCCACCACCACAATGAACAGCATATTTTTCAAATAGTCGCAGACCTGGTGTTGTTTTACGTGTATCTAATATTTTTATATTTGAATTTTTTACTTTTTTTACAAATTCAAATGTGGTTGTTGCTATACCAGAAAGCCGTTGAAGTAAGTTCAAAAGTACTCTTTCACATGAAAGAATATATCTTGCGTTACCTTTGAAATAAGCAATTTTGGTATTTTTTTCAATAAAATCTCCATCATTAAATAAAATATTTAAAGTTTGGCAATCTTTCAATATTTCTCTTATGATTGTTGTCCCACAAAGCACCAAATCTGATTGCGCTTCAATATAGCCAGAAACGAAAATATTTTCTCTTACGCATAAAAGTGTTGTCAAATCATTATTGGCAGCATCTTCTTCTAAAAATTGGTTTATTTTTTCCTTTAAAAATTTTTCTGGTATATGTGTAATTTGCCGGTACTCAATCATTTTTTACTTATCTCCAACATTTTTTCTAATGGTTTTAATGCTTTTATTCTTAAATGTTCATCAATATTGATTTGAGGTTCTAAATTTTCAAGGCATTTGATAATTTTATCAATTGTATTCAATTTCATATAAGGACAATTGTTGCAATTGCAACCCTCTAAATTTGGGACTGTGAAAAAACTTTTATATGGGGAATATTTTTTCATTTCGTGTATTACACCAGGTTCGGTAAGAATGATAAATTTATCACTGTTTGATGTTTTTGTATAATTGATAAGTGCAGTAGTAGAACCTATGAAATCGGCATAATCGAGTATATTTTCGGGGCATTCAGGATGAGCAATAATTTCGGCATCTGGATTAGCGTTTATAATTTCAATCAATTTGGATTCCGAAAATTGTTCGTGGACTTGACAAGAACCGTTCCAAAGAATAAGTTGTCGTCCAGTTTGTTTTATCAAATAACGACCCAAATATTTATCTGGTGCAAATAAAATTTGCTTATCTTTGGGGATTGATTCAATAATTTTGATTGCATTTGATGAAGTGCAAATCAAGTCGGACATTGCTTTCACTTCAGTCGAACAATTAATGTAAGAGACAACAACCGAATTTGGGTGAGCATCAATCCATTCTTTAAATTTATCAGCTGGTGCTGAATCAGCAAGTGAACATCCAGCATTCAAATCTGGCAAAAGAACTATTTTATCAGGATTAAGAATTTTGGCGGTCTCAGCCATAAAATGCACGCCACAAAACACTATAACATCGTTTTTAACTTCTTTGGCTGCTTGTGCCAAAGCTAAGGAGTCGCCTTTGAAATCAGCAATATCTTGCACAACATCATCTTGATAATAATGAGCTAAAATTATAGCATTACGCTCTTTTTTTAGCTTTAATAGATAATCTATTTTGGGCTCCATATTTTACCTTTTTATACAAATTCAATTTAAATTTAAGACGAACAAAATTAACTAAAATTTAATTATTTCCAAAGTTACATAATATTTAAATAAAAAAGCTGCCTTCTATTACAAGGCAGCTTATACAAAACAATTTGCCTAATAATTATTTTTCATATTCTGAAACTGGAGTTCGTATTACCACCTGAACTGTGCGATTATAAAAGCGTCCTTCAGGTAAATCATTTGTGTAAAGCGGATCATCCTCGCCAACACCTTTTGAATTAAGTGAAGCAAATTTACCACCTGTGGCTTTAATAATACCTTGACGAACTGTTTCAGCACGTCTATCAGAAAGTTTCAAGTTATGATCAAAAAGACCGACAATATCAGTATGCCCAACAACTTCAACAACAGAAGTAGGTTTAACGCGTTCATAAACATATTCGCGCATAATTCTATTATTTGTTTCACCTGCTTCAGCTGAGTTAAATGGGAAAAGAATAAGATTGTATCTTTCGAGTGTACTATCACCGACTACAGATGTTTTCTTTTCCAAAGTTGAAATTTGTTTTATTGGAATGGTAATAGGATCAGAAGTACATTCAGCACCGCCTTTAGTTGTTACAATTAACTGTGCAGTGTAAGGAATTTCATCTTTTGGATACTTACCTTCTTCGTTTGTCCAATCCCAAGTGTAGTTTTGTTCAGTTGTACCAATATCAGTAAGAGTAATCCAATGGTTATTACCACGCTTGATTTCTATTCTTCTTTTAGCAATTATTGCATCTTCAATACCATTTTTAATAACGAATTTCATTTCTTCTGGTTGTGGGAAAGTAGTTGGATCTTTATCGAATACTGGTTTTGTAATGTTCCAATCATCGCATAAAATCTCTACACGACGATTTTCTTGAATACCAAGCGAGTCTTTCAAATTTGATACAACGAGTGGTTTATCTCTGAAAGTGAGCTTCATTCTATCAGGGCTTATTTTCCAAATATTTTTAAAGTAATTATATACAAATTCGGCCCTTTCCTTAGATAAATTAGGACGTTTTTCTTCTGGTGTCGTCCCATCAGTTGTGCCAACAATTTCGATCTTAACATCAGGATATTTGTTCAAGCGATAACCATAAATGTTAAGAACGTGGTAATATTTATTTAAAGTACCACCTGCAATTGTCGTATCTGTAAAGTTTTTAGTTTCTTCGGGGGTTTTAAATAAAATATAACGCGAAGGCAAAATAGATGAACCTAAATCAAAGAATACATAATTAAGCAATGGATAAAGATCCCAAGTTTGAACTTCTTCCATCACTAAACCTCTGAAATTGGCAAGTTTTGTATCAACAGTTTTAATTCTTCTAATATATTCCGCTTCTTCAATATCAGCAACCAGTGAAGGTCTTTGTCCCATAAGAATTTTTACATTAATTTCATCAGCAAATTTTTTTGCTTCTTCGGGATCATCTGTTTTCTTTGGTTTAATGACTTTCTGAGTAATCGATTTTGAACCGTATTTTGGATTACTAGCTGTAATTTCTAACATAACCTCATTTGTAGCATCTTTTCCTTCACCATAATCTGTGTTTGTAACAACATATTCAAATTTAGTCCTTTGCAAGTTGAGAGAATCAGTATAAATACGCCCAGTTATAGGATTTTTGATCTGGATTTTCGCTGGAATAAACTCACCTGTACATTCATCAACAACAGTGCCAGCTAAATTCACAGCACGGAAAAATGTTGGAACAAAAGCCATAAATATATCAAAATCACCCTGGTATCCAGGAATATCAGTTCGACGAGATGAAAAATACAAGATATCACCAGAAGCAGGCAACGATAAAAACATTTCATCTTCTTTTGTATTAATTGGTTCGCCTAAGTTTTCTGGTTTACTCCAGGTTTTAGTAACTGGATCGAAACGTGTAACATAAAAGTCTAAACCTCCAATGTTTGGTTTATGTCCGTCGGATGCAAAGAAAAGAGTTTGATTATCTGCAGCTATGAATGGCGAAACTTCACGTCCTTTAGTGTTGATTGCTTCTAAGTTCTGAGCTGGTTTCCATTCCTCAAGATCATTATCCCAATCTGAATACCAAATATCAAAATTCTTTGGAATATTGCGACCATCGCTATTAGGACCTTTTCTTGTAGAAACAAAATACAATCTACTATTATCAGGAGCAATTGATGGCTGTGAGTCAAATAATTCTGAATTTACATTTTTACCTAAATTAACAGGACGCCCCCAACGATCACCTTCGATTGTTGTTCGGTAAATATCACAATCGCCAATACCATCAGGACGGTTGCAACCAGTAAAATATAATGTTTGTCCGTCAGAAGAAATTGATGCTACACCTTCATTAAGCTCAGTATTAACACCAAGCTTACCTAAGTTGGTTGTTGTATCGATATTAAATGGAGCAAAAAAAATAGTATCTAAACGTTCTTTTTTCTTAGCAGCCCAGAAATCATGGGAATTTTTACCATCACTTGTCAGTTTGCTCCCTGGGCGATTAGATACAAAATATAATGTTCGACCATCTGCACTCACAGTTGGAGCATAATCTAATCCTTCCCAATTAACAATAGGACCTAAGTTAATTATTCTTATTCTTCTACTTGCAATTATGTTCGATTGCCCCTCGATAGGTTCAATTTTCATCGCAATCAAACACAGTTGATTTTCATTTGATGATGAATTGCTTGATTGAATTTCATTTTGCGAAAATAAGCTATTTACAAAAAAAACTAATAGAACAATAGCTATCAGCGAAATAGTCTTAATATTATGCATTTGCATCCACCCTGTTGTTAACATTAAAAATTATTTTCAATAAATTCTTTTAATAAAATTACCTGAAAATATGAAAAAATCAAAATCATTTTCATTAATTTTTAAATATTTTTTCACTATATTTTTATTCTGAGTTCAAGAAAAACTCGCCAATATGAGATCTTGAAGTTATCTCCATATTTTGAAAATTCATTAAACGGTGTATATAAATAAAATTGAGGTGCTATTACTATATCTTGGCTTGTTAATATATCAAAACCTAAAAGTGAACTTAAACCAAATTGGAGCTTGTTAAGTTTCGGATATTCACCATCTTCAATAGTTTTTTTATTTGATTTTGTATCTGGGAAATTTACGCTAACTGTTTCACCATTAGGCAATAAGACTGCATCTTCAAGGATTTCTTTTTCGTGTTTAATATTTGCACTCAATATATAGTTTATTGATGGAGAAAGTTTGATAAAAAAAACTTCACCAAATAAATATTTTAAATATGGATTGATAGCAATGCTTTGTGAATTAAGAGCACTTACATTTCTGAAATTTATACCAATATATCGATTTGGCTCATATTCGAATGCTTCTCTTTCCTTATAACTTGCTTTTAATGATAGACTATTATAAAATAAACTAATCCCGTATTTTAGAGAACCTTCACTTATCAAATAATCCTCATAATTTAGACCTAAAGAATAGCCAAATTTATTCCCGTTTTCAAATTCGCAATCTGGACACTGGACATAACTTGTTCCTAACTGATGATTTGCACCTAAGCCAATAATCAATCCAATTTCACTTGGCTTTTTTGGTAATTTGGGTTCAATTGGTGTTGATATTTGTGAGTATAAATTTACCGTTGAAAGAAAAATAATGATATATTTTAATATTTTCATTAAATCACCAAAAACTTTTTTGATTGTTAATACGACTATAATAATATAATTAACAAATTACGAAAAAAATGTTACAAAATTATATGGTTAATTTTGAATTAAGTCAAGAACAAAAGTCCAAACTAAGTTGGGTTCGTTATCTTGCAGTTCGCATACTTAGTAGGTATGAACGAAGCGACTCCTATTTAGATAAGCTCCTTGCCAATGAATTAAAAAACAATGATCTAACTTCTCAAGATAAAGCATTGCTAAATGAACTTATAAATGGAGTTGTACGCTGGAAATTAAAGTTAGATTGGGCTCTTACTGGATTTTATAACGGAGATTATCAAAAATGCTTAAATTTTGTAAAAAATGCAATGCGCGTTGGACTGTATCAAATTATGTTTTTAGAAAAGATTCCTCCTTACGCTGCAATTGATGAAGCCGTAGAAATTGTTAAGCAAATTCAGGGTGAGAAAACAGCTGGTATGGTCAATGCCGTTCTCAGGAATTTACACCGTAATTTAGATAAAATTCGTTATCCCGATAAAGAAGAAGATCTTGTTTATTACCTTGCAACTGTTCACTCACATCCAAAATGGATGGTAAAGCGCTGGCTTGATAGATTTTCAGAAGAGGAAACCGAAAAATTGCTTATCTCAAATAATTTGAGACCATATATTCCAATTAGAGTAAATTTATTGAACTCAACAATTGAAAAAATAAAATATCTTTTGGATAAAAATAATGTTGAATACGAACAATCCAAGTATTTACCACAAACTTTCTTGCTAAAAAATCCAAAGTTCGATATTACATCAACTGAAATTTTCCAAAAAGGAGAAATCACAATCCAAGATCCAAGTGCTTCCCTTGCTGTTATGCTTGCCGCACCAAAGCCAGGTTATAGTGTTATGGATATTGCTGCAGCACCTGGTGGCAAGTCCTTCTTCTTAGCTGAATTAATGAAAAATCAAGGGAAAATTTTAGCCATAGAGAAATATTCTTCTAAAATTCGCCTTATAAATGAAGGACGCGACCGCCTTAGGCTGCCTATTATCGAAACAATGGCTGAAGATGCAAGAAAGTTGAGGTTTCAAGAAAAGGTTGATTTAATTTTTGCTGATTTGCCATGCTCTGGATTGGGCACTCTTAGGAAAAAACCCGATATAAAATGGAAAAGAGATAGCGATGATATACCGAAAATTGTTGAATTACAAAAAGAAATCGTTTCAAATGCTTTAAGATTTATGCAAAAAGGAAGTGTTCTTTTGTATTCAACTTGCACTATTGAGCCTGAAGAAAACGAACAAGTTATCGAATGGTTATTGAAAAACAACCCTGAATTAAAACTTGATCCCGCTGAAAATTACTTACCTAAGGAAGTTTGTCAGGATGGCTTTATGAAAACTTATCCACACATACACGGAATTGATGGTGCTTTTGCAGCAAGACTTGTAAAAATTTAGTTTTGTTTCTAATTGACGATAATTATTATGATGAAACTTACTAAGAAACATACATCGAGTACTCAACATAGTTCTGAAAAGGACCGTTATTTGGTTACTTATGCCGATTTGATAACATTACTTTTAGGTTTATTTGTTATTTTATATGCTTCGTCTCAAGTTGACCAGGAAAAATTCAAGGAAATTTCAACTGCTTTGACTAAATATTTCAAAAGTCAGCCTGCAAATCCAATTGAAGGTGGTGACGGTGTGCTTCCAGCAAGCAAAAGAGCTATTCCAGAACCTATGATTTCACCACGTGAGGCTAAAAGTTTGGATGCAATTGAAAAAGAAACTACACAAGCTTTCAGTGACCTTATAAGCAAAGGACTTTTATCATTGAAAAGAACAGAAAGCGGCTTGGTCTTAACATTACCAGAAAAATTACTATTTAGCCCAGGAAAAGCTGAAATTCAATCAGATGGTTTAAAAACAATAGACTCTTTATCAAACATTCTTGCTTCCCTCAACAACTCAATTTTTGTCGATGGGCACACAGATGCAACACCTATTAGAACATTTCAGTATGAATCCAACTGGCATTTATCAGTTGCTCGTGCTCTAAATGTTGGATATAGGTTGATAAAGCTTGGTGTGCCTGGAGAAAATATTGTCATACGTGGTTTTGCAGATAAACGCCCAGTCGCTGATAACCTCACTGAAGAAGGACGTGCAAAAAACCGCCGAGTTGAAATTACTATTTCACCAATTGATGAAAATTCTCCTGCAAAAGCTCCTACAAATGACTAAATTTTAAGAGTTAATCCAAGCTCATCAAGTTGCGATGGTTCTACTTCCGATGGTGCACCATCCATAAGGGACAGACCTGTTGTAGTCTTAGGAAAAGCAATAACATCTCTTATATTATCTGTTCCAGTTAAAATCATTACAAGCCTATCCAAACCTAAGGCAATACCTCCGTGTGGTGGTGCTCCATATTTCAATGCTTTTAATAAAAACCCAAATTTACTTTCTGCAGATTCTTCATCAAGCCCAATCAGCTCGAACATTTTTCTCTGAACTTCACCGTTGTGGATTCTTATGCTACCACCACCAACTTCTGCTCCATTTATAACAAGATCGTATGCTTTGGCACGAACTTTTTCAGGATTGCTATCGAGCAAAGGAATATCTTCATCCACTGGTGAAGTGAATGGATGATGCATTGCTATATATCTTTTCTCCACTTCATCAAACTCAAAAAGTGGGAAATCTATTACCCAATGGAAGCTGAATTTATCCTTAACTGCTTCTAAAATTCCAACTCTACGAGCAATTTCTAATCTTAATGCCCCCAAAATAGTTAGAGCTTTATATTTTCTATCAGAAGAAATTAAAATCAAATCTCCCTTTTCAGCTTCTAATTCTTTTAAAATATTTTCAATTTCATCATTAGTTAAAAATTTGGCAATCGGCGAGTTAACTTCACCATTAGGCATCAGTTTAATGTATGCTAAACCTTTGGCACCATATTTTTTTGCAAAATCAGTTAATTCATCAATCTGTTTTCTTGAAAATTCGGCACACTGCTTAGCATTAATTGCAAAAATTTCGCCGCCATTGCTAATTGTATCGCTAAAAACTTTAAACTGAGAATTACTAACTTCTTTTGTGATTGATTTTATTTCCATTCCGAAACGCAAATCTGGTTTGTCGCTTCCAAAACGCACCATAGCTTCCTCATAAGACATACGTAAAAACGGCGTTTGCACGTCATAGTTTAGTATTTCTTTCCAAACTTTTTTAATAAATTGTTCTATTAAATTCAGAACATCTTCTCTATCAACAAATGACATCTCAACATCAATCTGAGTAAATTCTGGTTGCCTATCGGAGCGAAGATCTTCATCACGGAAACATTTGACAATTTGCATATATCTGTCGAAACCTGAAACCATAAGAATTTGTTTGTAAATTTGTGGCGATTGCGGCAAAGCATAAAATTTTCCTTTGTTTATACGGCTTGGCACTAAAAAATCACGTGCTCCTTCTGGTGTTGATTTCATCAATACAGGTGTTTCAATCTCAACAAAATCATTTTCATAGAAATAATTATGTGTTATATTATAAAGTTTATTTCTTGTAAGAAGATATTTTTGCATTATTGGACGGCGAAGATCAAGATAACGATAACGCAGTTTTATTTCTTCGTTCGTACCTATTTCGTCCTTTATCTCAAATGGAGGAACCTCAGACTTATTTATAATGCCGAAGTCAGATAATATTATTTCATACAAACCAGTTGGAATTGTGTGATTGGGATTTTCGCGAAGACGAACAGTACCTTTAATCCAAACAACATATTCTGGGCGAAGCTCCTTAGCACGACTTGCAAGCTCAGCTTGGTGCTCGGGCTCGATTACAGCTTGAACAAGACCATATCTATCACGTACGTCGAAAAAGATCATTCCTCCCATATTGCGTACAGTATCAACCCAACCGTTTAAAATTACTTCTTTATTTAAATGAATTTGCGTTATTTCACCACATTTTGCAGTTCTTTTAAGCCAGTTCATTTTATCTCCATTATACTTCATAAAGACTTTAAAAATAACTAAAATTAAAGTTATCTCAAAATATTTTGTAAATACAATTAATTTTATTATTTTTGTATTCTTAATTGAAAATTTAACGGGTCAAGCTCCTAACGGCTAAGAGTTGCCAAACCCCGCCAGGTCCGGAAGGAAGCAACGGTAGGTAATATCTTAGAGCGTTTAGGTAAGCTTGGCTCTTTTTTATTAAAACCGAATTAAGCTTACATTAATCATGAACTATTTATTAGATTATTTTTTTCTCATTTTAAAAATAATTATTTAAAAATTTCATTTATTGTTTATATTTAGTTGTTCTTTTTTTCACTTTAATTGAAAAAGGAGATGTTATGAAAATTTCAAAACTTTTTTTCTCGCTTTTCATTTTTACTTTAATTGCAAATAAATTGTTTGCACAAGCTGATGCTTTCAGTATTAAGTTCGTTGGTTTCATTAAAACTGATGCTTTTTACCAGACTCGTCAAATGGTATCACTACGCGAAGATCACATTACACTTTGGCCCAGTAACAAAAGTTTAGACAAAAACGGTGAAGACTTAAATGAAGTAAAGAATTTTCATATCCTTTCTATTCAAACACGTTTGGGTGCAAAAATTGATGGTCCCGGCATCTTTGGTGGCAAAACCTCTGGGTATGTAGAAACAGAATTCTTAGGAACAACCGAAGCTGACATCAATTCATTTCGTTTACGTCATGCATATGTTGATTTTATTTTTGATAACACTACTATTCGTGCCGGACAGTTCTGGCATCCAATTTTTTCAACCGATAATTTCCCAGATGTATTGAATTTCAATACAGGCATACCATTTATTCCATTTAATCGTTCACCACAAATTAAAATCACACAAAAATTTGATAAATTTAGTATTTTTGCTGGTATTAACACACAACGCGATTTTACAATTGACGGTCCCGATGGATATTCACCAAAGTACGTAAGGAATTCTATCATTCCTGAAGCAAGCTTTGGTGTTAATTACTCATCCCCTACTTTTGTATTTAATGCTGCTGCTTCTGCAAAAACTTTCCAACCTTATACTGCGTTTACAATTGGTGCCGATAAATACAAAAATGATGATAAGTTTACAACATTCGTAGCAACAACAAACTTCAAATTTAAGTTCGATAAAATCCAATTTAAAGCACAAGCAAATTATTTTCAAAATGCACCAGATTTCTTGAACATAGGTGGCTATGCAATTAAAGCAATCGACAGTGTTAATCACTCGTATGAATTCACACCTATTTCAAGTGTTTCAGGATGGTTAGAACTAATGTATAAAGATGCTTGGGAGTTTGGTATTGTCGGTGGATATTTGCAGAATTTAGGTGCAGCCGATGATATTAAAGGTGCAGTATTTGGTCGTGGTTTAGATATTGAAAAAATAATTAAGGTTTTCCCAAGAATTGCATATAATTATAATAAATCTAAAATTGGTTTTGAAACAGAATGGTCACAAGCTTATTATGGAAAGAAAATTTCTACAACTAATAAAAAAGTCGAAGATGCAAAATCTGTTGATGCTTTAAGATTTTTATTAGTATTTTATCTGTTCTTTTAACAATTGGTATTTACAAGAGTTATAATATTTTTTAGAGGTAATTATGGGCTGGTATAAGAATCAAAACGTAATGATTAAAATCATAATCCCAATAATTGTAGGTTTTATTGTGTTACTCGGCGCTTTTAAGTTTTTTATTCTTCCATCAATCGAAGAAACTTTTATGGAAGAAAAACGAAATTATCTACGTGCAGTAGTTGATGCTAACTATTCATTGATTGTTGGTATTGAAAATGAGTATAAAGAAGGAAAAATATCAAAAGAAGAAGCCTTAAAGAAAGTGGAGAACATAATTCGAACAGTTAGATTCGAGGGAACTAACTACTTATTTATATTTGGCTCTGAAAAAATGCTTTTTCATGGAGTTAATCCAAAATTAGAAGGTCAAAATATTGACGTATTTAAAGATGTCAATGGAAAAGTTTTCCTTGTAGAAGCTGCAAAAGAACTTAAAAATAAAAATGAAGTTTTCTTTGATTATTATTGGAAAAAACCTGACGTTGAAGGAGCTTTCCCAAAACTTTCATACGTGAGAAAAACACCTGTTTTCAACCATTTATTAGGTGCTGGTATTTATATCGATGAAGTCCAAGAAATAGTTACAAGGACACAGAATACAATACTAATACAAACTTTAATAATCGTTCTATTACTATTGATTTCATTATGGCTTGTTATTAATTTTTCAATTAAAAAGCCTCTAAAACAATTAATTCAAGCATCCGAAAGTGTTTCGAATGGTAATTTGGAAGTTGATCTATCATACGTCTCACGAGATGAGATTGGAAATGTTTTCCAATCAATTAGAGGTATGACCGAAAATTTGAATTATTTAATTAACGAAACAAACAAACTCACACAGTCTGCAAGCGAAGGTAATTTAGACGTCCGTGGAGACACTTCTAAATTTAAAGGTGCATACGCTGATTTAATTGGAGGCGTCAATAACACACTCGATGCAATTATTCGCCCTTTAAATATCGCTGCTGAATATATTGATCGAATTTCAAAGGGTGATATACCACCAAAAGTTACAGAGAATCTAAAAGGCGATTTTAACGAAATCAAGAACAATATCAACCAATGTATCGATGCAATTAATTTATTAATTCTTGATACAAATAGCTTGATAAACTTAATAATGGAAGGCAAGATAAATGAAAGAGCCGATTTAACAAAGCACAATGGTGATTTCAGAAGGATTGTCGAGGGTATAAATCAACTACTGAATAGATTGGTTGGTCTTATCGATAATATGCCATTACCTGTACAAATAGTCGATAAGAATCAAAATGTGCTTTACTCAAATAAAACTTTCCGTGAACTTTCCTCTCATTAAATAAGTTACAAATAATTATACATAAGGGAGTTTCACAATAGAAACTCCCTTTTTTTTATAAAATGACTTAATTAAATTTGTTTTGTTTGAAATTATCCTAATTTATTATTAAATTAATTTGATTTTGTATATTAACAATTTGAGTTTCTTATGAATTCATCAATATGGAGTGTAGATTCTAAATATAACGAGATACTTGAAATAGCAAATTCATTCCAAAAAAGTAAAGTTTTTTTTACAGCAATTGAACTAAATTTATTCACAACCTTAGGTGAAGACAGATTAACTGCAAAAGAAATAGCTCATAAATTAAACACAGATCCACATAACACTGAAAGATTGCTAAACGCACTTTGCTCTATGAATTTGCTTCTAAAACATCAAAATCTTTATGAAAATTCACCTATGGCAAAACAACATCTATTAAAAGAAGGAGAAGATTATATTGGCGAGCTACATCATATAAGCGATCTCTGGGAAACATGGTCTCATCTTACATATTCTGTAAAAAACGGAAAACCGAAAACCTTCAAAACTATAAATGATAAAGATGCAGACTGGATTCGGAATTCTTTACACTCATTAAAATGGAAAGCAAAGTATGAAGCTCCCGAAGTCGTAAAAAAAATGAATTTGCGTAATGCTAAGCGTGTTTTAGATTTAGGATGTGGACCTTGTAGTTATTTAATAGAAATTTGTGAAAATTATCCACTAATTGAATGTGTGGGAATTGATTATCCCAATGTCGTTACTGAAATCGAGAAAGTTAGCAAAATCAAAGATTTTGGTGATAGAATAAAGTTAATTCCAGCTGACGTTTATATTGACGATATTGGTGGTGGCTATGATGTCGTGCTTATTTCATATTTGCTTAATGAATATTCCATTTGGGACAATATTGAATTACTAAAAAAAGTATATACTTCTCTAAATAAGAATGGAATTGTTTATATTCATCAACAAGTAATAAATGACGATAAAATCTCACCTAAAAGCGCTGTAATGAATTCACTAAATATGATGGTAAATACTTTAGAGGGAGATATATTAACCGAGACTGAACTTTGGGTCATCTTGAAAGAAGCCTGGTTTGACAAAATTGTTATAACAAATACAGAGTTTGAAACAAAAATTATCTCTGGGCAAAAATTAACGAGTTTTTAGGTGAGGCAATTTTGAAAAACAGCATACTTTTTATCGGAGATATTGTTGGCGAGCCTGGGCTGCAAATTGTTCGAGAGCATTTAAAGCATTTGATTGATAAATATAATGCAGATTTTGTAATTGCAAATGGCGAAAATGTAACAAACGGTAAAGGAATAACAAAAGAAGAAGCTGAGGAATTATTTTCTCTTGGTGTCGATATCATAACAACAGGTAATCATATTTGGGATAATTGGCATTCAAGACCATTAATAGCAGAAGATGATAGAGTTATTCGTCCATTAAATTATCCGCAAGGTAATCCAGGAAAAGGTATCAAAATTGCAAAATCGAAACTCGGCAATCAAATAGCAGTAGTGCAATTACAGGGTAGAGCATTTATGTATTCAATCGATTGCCCTTTTCGTGCTATGGAATATGCCCTAAATCAAATTAAAAACAAAGCTCAAGTAATCATTGTTGATTTCCATGCCGAAGCTACTGCCGAGAAAGTAGCTATGGGTTGGTTCGTTGATGGTAAGGTCTCTGCTTTAATTGGCACACATACGCACATTCAGACAGCTGATGCAAGTTTGTTGCCAAACGGTACTGCATATATAACTGATGTTGGTATGACAGGTCCCTACGACTCAGTTCTCGGTTTGGACAAAAATATTGCATTAAAGCGTTTTACATTGCAAACAGCTCATAAATATAAATTGGCTGAACGCGATGTTCATCTATGTGGCGCACACTTACTAATTGACTCACAAACTGGTCAGGCATTGCATATTGAATCATTTATTATCCCTAATTTTGAAAGAAGTGTATATGAAAAAAGTTAATATTGCTATTGTTGGTGCAACTGGACTTGTTGGTAGAACTTTTCTTCAAGTTCTTGAAGAACGCAATTTCCCTATTGAAAATTTAAAACTTTTTGCATCTGAAAAATCAAAAGGGAAAGAAATAATTTTTCGCAATAAAACTTATAAAATTGAGGCACTAAACGAAAAATCATTCGAAAATTGCCATATTGCTTTGTTTTCTGGTGGCTCATCTGTAAGCAAAGTATTTGCGTCGATCGCTGCAAAAAGTGGCTGCATTGTTATTGATAATAGCAGCGCTTGGCGTCGTAACGAAGACGTTCCTCTGGTTGTCCCTGAAGTAAATCCCGAAGATATAGCTCGTCATAAAGGAATAATTGCTAATCCTAATTGCAATGTCATACCGCTTGTAGTTGTGTTTAATCCTATTCACAAAAAGTATAAAATCAAGCGTGTTGTTGTTTCAACTTATCAATCGATTTCTGGAGCAGGGCAAAAAGGCATTGATAAGCTCAATAATGAAATTCAAGGTATAAAGACTTCCGATAAGCATAAAATATTTTCAAACATAATGTTTCATCCGATTGAACCAAATGAAAATATTACAAACGAAGAAGCAAAACTTCATTTCGAACCTTGCAAAATAATGCACACACCAGATTTGAAAATCACCTCGACTTGTGTGAGATTGCCATTCTTTGCTTGTCATTGCGAAGCTGTAAATATAGAAACTGAATATCCATTCGAATTAAGCGAAGTTAGAGCTTTACTGATGAATTCACCCGGAATAAAAATATTAGATGACTTAGCAAACGAAGATTATCCTACTCCAGAAATTGTAGCAGGAAAAGATGAAGTATATGTTGGAAGAATCCGACGAGATGATACTATCCCAAATGGGTTGAATTTGTGGGTCGTTTCGGACAATATCCGAAAAGGTGCAGCAACAAATGCAATACAAATTGCAGAAATCATTTTAGATAAATATCTTTAAGGAGGTGATGCTTCTTGGGAGAAGAAAAACCCAAATACACACCAGAACAAATTTTGAATTAAGGTTGGGCGGGCGGGATGAAAATTCTTTTTATTCGAAAATCATACTAAATAAGGAATAAATTATGAAAAAGATATTTTTGCTTCTTAATTTTATTTTTGCAGTAATTAATGTTTATGCTCAATATCCGCAGTTTATGCTCAAAAATGGTAATTTTTTTGAATATAGGCGCAACCAAATTTCTAATAATGAATTAAAAAGATACCAAAAATTATTCGGTGATCAATATAAAAGAAATTACGATGTATTAAGTTACGACCTAAAACTTGACTGGACTGAGGCATTAAGCTCTGAACCAATGAAATACAGTTTTTCAGGTAAAAATAATATTACGCTTGTCTTTACAGAGCCATCAGTAAATCAAATTGAATTAGATGCTCGAAATCTTGATATAAATAAAATAATCTTGAATAATCGAGAAACAATTAATTACAATTACAACAATGACATTTTGAAAATTAATTTAGACAACTCTTATCAATTAGGAGACACTTTATCCGTAATTATTGATTATAAATTTACTGGCAGAGATACAGTTGGGTTTTACCTTTTTCCTAAAAATATGGCTGTTGGATATGGACCTACAGGTGAGATGGTATATACGGAAGAGAGAATCGCTTACACTATGAGCGAACCCGAAGATGCTCGCTATTGGATGCCTTGTAACGACCGACCGAATGACAAAGCAAGATCCTCAATAAAAATAAAAGTTCCAAAGGATTATACTGCTGTTTCTAACGGTTTGCTTGTCAGCAAAACTGAAGATAATGAAACCATTACTTATCACTGGGCTGATACAGCTCTTATCTCGACTTATTTGATGGCAGTTGCCGCTTCAAAATTTGTTTCATATAATGAATGGTATAAAGATCCAAGAAATCCAAATGACTCTATTGAATTAGTTTATTACGTTTGGGAAAAAGATTTAGAGAACGAAAAAACCGATTGGACTGTTTATAACGCTAAAAATGCTTTCAAACCGACTTCGTTTATTATAGATCTTTATTCACAAAAATATATACTTTATCCATTTAGAAAATACGGACAAGTCGCAATTCAACCATTTTATTTTGGCGGGATGGAGCATCAAACTATCACATTTGTCAATCGCTCTTGGTTACGTGGACGTAGTCAATCAGGAATTGCTCACGAATTAGCCCACCATTGGATTGGTAATTTGGTAACATGCGAAGATTGGCAGAACATCTGGTTTAACGAAGGTGGTGCAACTTGGAGTGAAGCAATTTGGACAGAAGGTTGGGGTGGTTACCAATGGTATTTAGAATATATGAATTCAGTTGGCGATCAATATAGAGACAGGAAATCACTAATGAAGTTCCCGATATACAACATACCAACCAATTATATATTCAGTTATCCATATAGTTTATTAGTTTATAATAAGGCTTCTTGGATTTATCACCAATTGAGGATTATGCTTGGTGATGAAGTATTTTTTGTTGCTTTAAGAAAACTTTTAATAAAATATGCGTTTTCTAATATCAATTTAGAAAAATTCCAGCAACATTTTGAAGAGGAAGTGCCCAAGCCACCTATCCCATTCAACATTTTCTTTAATCAATGGCTAAAAACTGGTGGTCATCCTATTTACAATATTTCTGCTCAAACTTACTTTGATGAAATGAAAAATAAATATATTACTAACATTTACGTAAAACAAACTCAAACTGGTGAAAATGTAAATCCGTTATTTGTTACATATCTTCCAATTGTGTTATTTAATAGTGATAATATAGTTGAAAATTTTGTTATCAATAACCAACCAGAACAAAGTTTCACGTTAGAAACTGAATTTATACCTGATAGCATTTTTATCGATACTCGGAAAGTATTAGCGGAAAGTAACAGAGCAAAAGTCAATTTTCTTACATCTATTAATGAGAAAAATTCGCAATTTATTTCTGTTTTCCCAACAATCACAAATCCAAATAGTTACATTAACATTAATTTCAATAAATTTGGTAATAATTCGATTATTCAGTTATACAATTCATTAGGAGAGTTAGTTCAAGAATTTCAAAATCAAAATGAATTTTTTAACTTATACATAGGTAATTTAACGGTTGGTGTTTATTACTTAAGAATTTATTGTGATAATAAAATTTTTTCGCAAAAAATTATTATACAATGAGGTAAAAATGAGCAGAATTAAAATAGGTGTTGTGGGGACGGGGCATTTAGGCTCAATTCACACAAAACTCTGGAAACATAATACAGAAGTTGATTTAGTTGGTATATATGACATTGATAAAGATAGAGCTATAACAATAGCAAATGAGTATTTTATAAAATCATTCGATTCATTAGAAGATTTACTCAACGAAGTTGATGCCATTACCATCGCAAGTCCCACTGTCACACATTATGATGTTGCAATTCAAGCAATTGTTAAAAATAAGTATTGCTTTATTGAAAAACCTATAACATCAACTTACGAAGAGGCGGAAAAGCTTATCGAATTAGCTGAGAAAAATAAAATCATTATTCAAGTTGGACATGTAGAACGTTTCAACCCCGCTTTAGTAGCTGTTAGAGACATAAAAATCGATCCTATGTTTATTGAAGCGCATAGGCTAAGCCAATTTCGCCCCCGTGCAACAGATGTTTCGGTTGTTCACGATTTGATGATACATGATATTGATTTAATGTTATGGCTTGTAAAGTCCGAAGTTTCCACACTCGATGCCACAGGTGTATCAGTGATAACAAATACCTTAGATATTGCCAATGCAAGAATAAAATTCCAAAATGGAGCTGTTGCAAATCTTACAGCATCACGTCTATCTGCTCATCCAATGCGAAAAATGCGAATTTTTCAGAAAAATGCTTACTTATCAATTGATTTTGGTAATCAAGATGTAGAGTATTTTTACTTATCTGAGAATTTAAACCACGAAAATGACCAAATTGCTACTCTTTTAGGCTCCATCCAAGATGGTGTGAAAAATCAAAACATATATTATTCAAAACCACCTGTCCCCAAACTAAATGCAATAGAAGAAGAACAAAAAGCTTTTATTAATGCTATTAAATACAATGAACCAATAAAAGTGGATGCATATTCTGCTGCTAAAGCTTTAAAAATCGCAGAAGAGATTACGCAAATTATAGGCATTTGAGATAAAAAAATTGGAGGACGTTATGTTCTACCGAGTGATAATTTTTGTATTGGTAATATTTTTATTACCAAGTAATTATATTTTTTCAAATAACCATGTTTTGAAAAAAAATGTACCGTTTTATCTGAGCAACGAGTTTAATTACAATGATCCTGCTATTAGAAACCGTCCTATTTTTGGACGTGTCAAACATACTTACGTCCCACCCGAAATTTTAAAACACAAGCCTGAACAAACAAGGATTTTAAATGAAAGTGGTTTTGAGCTAATCAACATATCACCCGGTAATAATGCACAGTCAGAAACTTGGATCGCCATTAATCCAAGAAATCCAGAAAATATTATCGCAACATCCAATGATAATATGTATATGACCGGTGATTATCGAATGAGTTCATGGGCTTCGACAGATGGCGGTAAAACTTGGAAACACTCAACTACACCACCAAATAAAGGGTTACTTATCAACCAATTGCAAGGCGGCTCGATGACAATTTTCGATCCGGGAATTGCATTCGATAGCGAAGGAAATGCTTATTATTCATACGGTTTTTGCCAAATCAACAATAACAATGCAAAACCTGATGATAATGGTGTTTTTTTAGCTAAGTCAACTGACGGTGGTTTATCGTGGAAAGGCACATTTAATGGCGATCCTATAAGTGTCGTCGCAGCAGAAATTGGTAATGTACCGAACCAACCATTTCACGATAGATTCTCAATTGCTATTGACAACAATCCTAAATCACCTTTTAAAGATTACATTTATGTTTCTTGGATGAAATTTCACGGTCAAAACTCGCAAATTGTTTGTGCAGTCTCGACAGATAAAGGCTTGAGTTGGTCCTTACCAATAAATTTATATCCATCTTCAAATGTTCAATCCCCTGTTCCTGCAGTCGGTCCAGATGGAGAGGTATATGTTATTTGGCAAGAAAGAAATAGAGAAAATCATACTACAAAAGGATTATTAAAACGTTCAGATAATGGCGGAAAAACATGGACTAATGTAATTAATGCTATTGAAGTTGCAACTATAGGCGAAATTGATCCAGATGTTAACATTTCCAGATACATACTTAAAAACAAACAAAACATACGTGTTTCATCTTATCCTGCAATAGCAGTTGATTGTACACCACCCGGTAGCCCAACGCGTGGTCGTGTATATGTCGTTATGGCTGGGCGTGAAGCCCCAGGTGGCGAATATGGTATTTATTTAACATATTCTACAAATAAAGGGCAAACTTGGGCTCCCAAAAAACGAATTGATGATGCTAAACTACGAAATGATATGTTTTTCCCAGCTATAGCAATTGATAATACAAATGGTATGATTGCCATCCTTTATTATAGTTCGCAGAATGATCCAAATAATGTTGGTGTTGATGCATATCTAGCTGTTTCAAGAGACAATGGCGAAACTTTTAAAAATATCAGACTTACCCCTCAATCTATTTATCTGAATTCTCCAAGCACAGTATCGCAGCAAGATGTTATGGGCTCTAACATTTATTGGGGAGACTATACCTCTATTGCTGCAAATAATGGTAAAATATATCCACTTTGGTGGTGGCCCACTTCACCATCTTATCATTATGGTTCGTTGGATCTATTTACAGCGCTGGTTTCAACAAATCCAAAACCTCCAATTGATTTTAAAGTAGTTTCAAAAATTGAAAATAACAATGTCAAAGTGAAACTTTCTTGGATTAATCCAACAGAAGATTTATTAGGTGGCATTTTAGAAAATTATAAAACTGAAATTTATCGAAATGAAGTCCTACTTACCAAATTGGAAAAAGGTATAAACGAGTACTATGACACTGATGTTATTGATGGCACACCATACACATACAAAATTCGAACTGTACTTGAAAATGGGCAGGCAAGCATCTACCAAGAACGTTCTATTTTCGCTGGTGGCGCAGCAAAAGCGAATCCACCAACAGATGTTTTGGCTAAACCTCATCCGAATGGTATTTTAGTTGAGTGGACAAATCCGACAACTTCAATTGATAGCTCGGATGTTAGAGATCTTACAAAAGTGAAAATTTACCTAAACAATGAACTTAAAGCAATTGTTGATAATTCGATAATTTCAGCAGGGCAACGTTCATCATATATAATCAACCATCCATTAAAAACTTTCGCAAAAGTAAAATTAGTTGCTGTTACAAATCGTAATAATGTCGAAGTAGAAAGTGACCCATCGGAAGAAGTATTTAGCTATTCGGGCGCTTTGATTGACAACTATTCAGATAATTTTGACAATGAAACTCTGAGAATTCCTCACTTTCGAATATTTGGTGATTGGGGTGCAACAAGTCAAACAGCTGCTTCTAAGCCCTATAGTTTAAATCAAACTCCTAATAAAAACTATGCTCCAAATGCAAATTATAGATTACTTTTTGCACCATTTGTTGTAACAGAAAACAGGAAATCCCTTAATTTCAATTATATTTGCAAAATACATACAACAGATTTTGGACATATTTTTATATCACGCGACTTTTGCAAATCATTTATCGAAATTATGCGGTTTAATGAAAATTCACACCCAGATCAACATAAAAAATCCACTTTGGAAGAGTGCTCGTTTGTGAATGTTTCGTATGATTTAAGTCCATATATTGGAGATACTCTTTATTTAGCAATTGGGCTTACAACCAGTCCATTCCGTGAAGATTTAGGTCTATTCATAGATGATTTGATAATAGATGATCGTGTAAGTGTTACAGATCGAGAACATCCAATTTACAAATCTTTGGAATGTATCATTTCTCCAAATCCTGTTTCTTTAAGTGCAAAATTAAAAATTATTATACCAATTTCAGGAAATTTCAATGCATCCGTATATGATCAAATTGGTAGGAAAATTACTACAATAGATAATCGATATATTAACGCTGGAGTTTATGATTATCATATTGATTTATCTAATTACTTATCGGGTATGTATTATATCAATATCAACTTGAATAACTACTCTAAAACGATTCCAATTATAAAGAATTAACGTTCTGAAAATAAAAATGAAAAGGGCTGCTTATCTTCGAGCAGCCCATTTAAGTTTATCAAAATAGTTATTTTTGCGGTATATTTTTAATTAATTCAACCAAGAAATTCCAAATTCTCTCAACAGAAGATATACTTACCTTTTCATCAGGTGAATGAACATCTTTAAGATTTGGACCAAATGAAAGCATATCAATGCCTGGATATTTTTCGCCAATAAGACCACATTCAAGACCAGCGTGAATTGCCTCGATTTTAGGTTCTTTACCGAGCACTTTTTTATAAATATCTTTTGCAACGTTTAAAATCTCGGAATTAACATTTGGCTCCCAAGCAGGATAACCATCACCAGTAGAAACTTCAGCACCACCAAGTTCAAGTGCTGCGTAAACCATATTTTCGACGAATCGCTTCTCTGTCTCAATAGAACTTCTCTGAGAAGTCAAAACATATATTTCATTTTCACGAGTTTCAACAATTGCAAAGTTTGTAGACGTTTGAACTAATCCGGGAATATCTGGGCTCATTCGAATAACACCATGAGGCATAGCAACAAAAGATGATAATATTCTGTATGCTACATCACTTTTGAGCACTCTGCTCGGCATCTCAGCTTTTTCGAAAAACATATCAAGATTGGGTTCTTTCGTAGCATATTCTTTTTTGTAAGTGTCTTTAGATGTATTGAAGAACTCTTCAAATTCTGAAATTTTATCATTAGCAACTAAAATAGTAGCAAAAGCTTCACGTGGAATTGCATTGTGTTTATTACCACTTTGGAAATGAACTAAGCGAATGCCGAAGTTACGTGTAGCATTCCATAAGAAACGTGATAAAAGCTTGGCAGCATTAGCACGTCCATCGTGAATTTCAATACCTGAGTGCCCGCCACGTAAACCTTTTAAAGATAATTTATATGCAGTGTTATTTTCTGGAATAGTATCAGCTTCGTACTTGAAGATACCTGATGTATTTAATCCACCAGCACAACCTATAGTGAAGGCACCTTCATCTTCCGAGTCTAAATTTAGCAGGATATCGGCTGTTACTAAATCCGTGCCTAATTGAATTGCACCAGTAAGCCCAGTTTCCTCGTCCAAAGTGCAAAGCAATTCTAATGCTGGATGTGGAATATCATCTGATGCCATCAAAGCCATACCCATTGCAATACCAATCCCATTATCGGCACCAAGAGTAGTACCTTGAGCTTTAACCCAATCACCATCAATGTATATTTTTAAAGGTTCGTTATCAAAATCAAATTCAACATCGCTATTTTTCTCACAGACCATATCAAGATGTCCTTGTATGCAAACTTTTTTGCGGTTTTCCATTCCAGGAGTAGCTGGTTTTTTGATAACTAAGTTACCTAATTTATCGGATTTATATTCAAATCCCATTTTTTGAGCCCACGAAATCATATACTGGCGTATCTTCTCTTCTTTTTTCGAAGGATGAGGAACTTGTGTAATTTCTTCAAAATATTTCCAAACAAGTTCTGGTTTTAAGTGGCTTAATACATTCGACATTTTAATTCTCCTTTTTTAATTCAGAAAAATATATGAAACCATTTTGGTATAATTGATTCATAAATAGATAAAGCCTATCATAAACAGGCTCGACTTTTTCTTTCAGTTCTTCTTTCAAAATTATCGCAATATCCCCTACTTTTCTTTTCCCATCAATCAATAACCATACTTTTGAACCAATTTCATCTAAATTAGCTCTTATGTATGGGCTTCTACCTCTTGGAATAAATCTTTGCATAAATTTACTTTTAAACCGAGGAACTAAAACATCAACAAGACCATCTTCATTAATTTGATGTTTATGTATTATAACTGGTGTTAATTCTAAAAGGTTCAACTCTTTTCGTTTTTTAAACATAATAACACACAATTTGTCAATATTAATATTCAAATATAATAAATTTAAATAGACAAAAAAATGAAAATCAAAAAAGTATATTTAGTATAGTGATTCACATAAATACAAGAATATTTTATCGATAATAATAATAAAATAGAACAAATTATCAGTATTTTTATTGATAAATTTTTCTTGTAATATTAGTGATATTTATTTAAATTTAACATATTGTAAATTTTTATCTCAACACATAATTTATTTTAAATCATTTATTTATTCCTAAAACATTCAGAAAAAATAATTAGAAATATAAAAATTATGAAAAAATATTTGTAAATGTAAAATCTATTCATTAATTTTGTATCGATAATATTTTATCAATATTATTTTATCTAAATTGCTTAGGAGCAATAAAATGTTAGCTAAAAAGAATATCGTGGTAATTCCTGAGCCTACTTTACGAAGGCTACCGCATTATTTACACCTATTACTCAATCTAAAAGAGCAAGGTGTAAAAAATGTCTCATCAACCTATATAGCTAATGAATTAGGATTAGACTCTACGCAAGTTCGTAAGGATGTTCAATACACAAACATTATAGGAAAGCCAAAAACAGGTTTCGATGTAAACACTCTCATTAATGCTATCCAAACATGCCTCAATTGGAACAGATATGAAAATGCATTTCTTATAGGCGCTGGTAGTTTAGGTACTGCAATGCTTGGATACAAACAATTCAAAGATTATGGTTTGAATTTTGTAGCCGCTTTTGATAACGATCCAGAAAAGATTGGGCAAAAAATTCATGGCATAGAAGTATTAAGCATTGATAGACTTCCAGTTCTTGCACAGCTGATGAAAATACACCTTGCCGTGCTTACTGTACCTGCAAAAGCAGCACAAGAATGTGTTGATATTATGATTAAAGGCGGTATTGTAGCAATTTGGAATTTTGCACCAACTCAAATAAAAGTCCCTAAAAATGTAATTGTGGAAAATGCTCAATTTTCTCAATCATTAGCAGTGCTTACACGAAAATTATCGGTTTATAAGCAAACACTGCTTTAAAAAAATATACCTATTGTAAATAATAATCGGAGTGCTCAATGAACTCGCACAATGGTTCGAATATGCCTGTGCGCAAATTCGAAAAAGTATGTGATATTTTAAAAAATTACAACTACGATTCAACTAAACTTATACCTATACTTCAAGCAATTCAGGAAGAATATAGGTATTTGCCTGAAGATGTTATGATTTTTGTTGCTTCTTCGCTCGATATTTCCCCAGCAAAACTTTACGGAGTGGCAACGTTTTATGCACACTTTGCTTTAGAACCGAAAGGGAAATATGTTATTAAAGTTTGCGACGGAACTGCTTGTCATGTTAAAGGCTCTAATCCTATCGTAGAAGCTATTGAACTAAAATTAGGACTTAACGAGAGAAAAAATACTACTGACGATTTACTTTTTACATTGGAGAAAGTTTCTTGCTTAGGTGCTTGTGGACTTGCTCCTGTTGTGGTTATTAACGAAGAAGTTTACTCTCAGGTTACACCACAATCAATTGTAGAAGCTATTGATAACATTATTGCAATGGAGAGTGCAAATGATAAAGTCGCTTGATGATTTAAAATCAATTGCTGAAAAATTTAAAGCAAACTATAATAGTTTACAACGTAGAATTATAGTTTGTGCTGGCACGGGCTGCGTTGCTAATGGTTCACTCAAAGTTTATAATGAATTAGTTGATAAAATTAAAGAAGCTGGCATAAATTGTATTGTTGAATTAAAATTTGAAGAAGATAATAAGAACACAATTTTAGTCTCGGAAAGTGGTTGTCAAGGCTTTTGCCAAATGGGACCCCTCGTTACAATTGAACCTGATGGCATTCACTATGTTAAAGTCAAACCAGATGATATCCAAGAAATTGTTGACCATACATTGGTATTAGGGAAACCAATTGACAGATTGCTTTACGTAGATCCAATCACCGGCGAACATTGTATTCATACAAAGGACATTCGTTTCTACAATAGGCAATCAAGAAAAGTATTAGGATTATGTGGACATATTAATCCATCGGATGTTTATGAATACATAGCTAATAATGGTTATATAGCTGCTTATAAAGCATTAAAAGAAATGACAGATAAAAATATCTGTGAAGAGATTACTTTTTCGGGCTTGCGCGGTAGAGGTGGTGGTGGTTTCCCAACAGGTCGTAAATGGGAGCTAACAAGAATAGAAAAATCAGATAAAAAATACGTCATCTGCAATGGCGATGAAGGCGATCCAGGTGCTTTTATGGATAGAAGCGTTATGGAAGGTAATCCACACGCAGTTATCGAGGGTATGATTATTGCCGCAAAAGCTATTGGTGCAGACGAAGGATATATTTACGTCCGCACTGAATATCCTTTTGCTGTACGTCGTCTTAAAAATGCTGTTCGTCAAGCTGAATCACTTGGCTTGCTCGGCGATAACATTATGAATACTGGTTTCAATTTTAAATTGCACGTAATGGAGGGCGCTGGTGCTTTTGTTTGCGGCGAAGAGACTGCTCTTATGTCTTCAATCGAAGGTAAACGTGGTATGCCAAGACCTAAACCACCTTTCCCAGCACAATCGGGTCTCTTCGGTAAACCAACTGTTATCAATAATGTTGAAACTCTTGCTACAGTCCCACAAATTATTCTTTAAGGTGCAAAAGAATTCCGCAGTTGTGGCACAGAAAAATCACCCGGTACAAAAACTTTTGCCCTCACTGGACATGTTGCTAACACTGGACTTATTGAAGTCCCATTTGGTTCAACAATTCGCGAAATTGTCTATAACATAGGCGGTGGTGTTACTCTTTCAGATGGAACAATTTCAAGTAATGGTCTCAAGGCAGTACAGATCGGTGGTCCATCTGGTGGATGTTTAACTGCTGATCATATTGATATGCCATTGGATTTCGACTCTTTGAGCAGTATCGGCGCAATGGTTGGTTCCGGTGGACTGGTTGTGATGAACAAAGACACCTGTATGGTAAAAATGGCTCACTTTTTTATGCAATTCACTCAAAACGAATCCTGCGGTAAATGTATTCCTTGCCGTGAAGGTACAAAGCAAATGCTTGCATTACTTGAAGATATTATAGAAGGTAGAGCAACAGAAGATACACTTGATCTTTTGGAAGAACTTGCTGTTTCCGTTCAAAAAGGTTCGCTCTGCGGACTTGGTAAAACTGCTCCTAATCCAGTACTTTCTATGATGACTCATTTCAGAGAGGAATTTGAAGCTCACGTAATACAAAAGAAATGCCCAGCTAAACAATGTAAAGCACTCTTAAGTCCACAAATTATACCTGATAAATGTAAAGGTTGTGGTCTTTGCGTTAAAGTATGTCCTGTTAATGCTATTTCTGGTGTTCGTAAAGAAGTTCATTACATAAACGAGGAGCTTTGTATCAAATGCGGTGCATGTTTGGAAACTTGTAGATTAAATGCAATTGTAGGAGTTTAAAATGAAAAATACTATAGAAATAAATGGTAAATTAGTTGAATTCAATGGAGAAAAGAACCTCCTTGAAGTAATTCGTAAAGAAAATATCGAATTACCAACATTCTGTTATCATTCTGAATTAAGTATTTACGGTGCTTGTAGGTTATGCGTAGTCGATATAGATGGTCGGGGGATACAAGCATCCTGCTCAATAAAACCAGAACCAGGAATGAAAGTTCGTACAAATACTGAGCAATTACGTAATTTACGAAAAATTTATATAGAATTATTGCTTGCAAGTTATAACCATGATTGCCCAACTTGTGCTAAAAATAATAACTGCAAACTTCAAGACTTAGCATACAAACTGGGGGTCCGCGAAATTAGATTTAAGAAAAATTCTGAAAAATTGCCAGTTGATAATTCTTCGCACGCCTTAATGCGTGATCCTAATAAATGCATACTTTGCGGAGATTGTGTTCGTGCCTGTGAGGAAATTCAAGGCATTGGCGCAATTGATTTTGCATATCGTGGAGCTAAATCAATTGTATCGCCTGCATTTGGGAAAGGGCTTTCACATATTGACTGCGTTGACTGTGGTCAATGCAGCAGAGTTTGCCCAACTGGTGCAATAGTTCCAAAATCAGAAATAAATGAAGTTTGGAAAGCTATTGAAGATAAATCTAAAACTGTAGTTGCCCAGATTGCTCCAGCAGTCCGCGTAGCTATTGGTGAAGAATTTGGTTATAAATCTGGCACAATTGTTACCGGTCAACTGATTGCTGCAATGAAAATGCTTGGTTTTGATAAAGTTTTTGATTCCTCATTCACAGCAGATCTCACTGTAATTGAAGAATCAAATGAGTTTATCAAACGTAAAACTGAGCAAGGCACTCTGCCTCTTTTCACATCTTGTTGCCCAGCTTGGGTAAAATATGTAGAGCAATATTTCCCAGAATTTTTACAGAACTTATCATCTTGCCGATCTCCACAACAAATGTTCGGTTCAATCGCGAAGAAAATACTACCGGATTTACTTGGCAAAAAGCGAGAAGATATAGTTGTTGTCTCTATTATGCCTTGCACTGCTAAAAAAGTTGAAGCTCGTCGTCCAGAATTTGCCGAAGCTGATAACCGAGATGTTGATTTTGTGCTCACTACTCAGGAACTTGCAAAAATGATAAAACAAGCAGGTATAAAGTTCGAGAATCTCTCTCCTGAAGCATTTGATTTGCCACTTGGATTCAAAACTGGAGCAGGTGTTCTATTTGGCAACTCTGGTGGTGTTTCCGAAGCGGTGCTTCGCTATACTTATGAAAAATTAAGCGGTAAAATTCTCGATAATGTTGACTTTAAAGAAGTTCGCGGTATGGATGCCGTCCGAGAAGCAAATATTAATATAAACGGCAAAAATATTAGTTTATGTGTAATTCACGGACTTAAAAATGCAAAATCAGTTATAAAACAAATCCAAAATGGCGAAAAGCAATATGACCTAATTGAAGTTATGGCTTGCCCCGGTGGGTGCATTGGAGGTGCTGGTCAGCCCGTCTATTATGACGAAGAAACAAAACGAAATCGCACAAAAGGTATTTATGATTGTGATAAAATGTTACAACTGCATAAATCTCAAGAAAATCCTTATGTCGCTGATTTATATAAAAACATTTTAAAAGAACCAAACAGTAATGAAGCGCATCATTTACTTCACACACAATATAAAAGCCGCAAGAGAATTAAAGAAGGAGCTATGGATTTAATTACAAATGATGGCTCAAAAATGCAAATTAGCGTTTGTGTGGGTACCAACTGTTTTATAAAAGGTTCTCAGGAAATTTTGAAAAAATTAATTGACTACGTCGAAAAAAATGATTTAACTAACATAGTTGATATAAAAGCCAATTTCTGTATGGAAAATTGTGATGAAGGACCAAGTGTAACAATTGGTGAAAATTTAATAAAAAAATGCAATTCTCAAATTGCAATCAAAACTTTGGAAAAAATGGTATCTCAATTAGTATAATTCATAAACCATATACTACCTTAACATAGCGTGATTGCCAAATCACGCTTTTTTTATAAAAATAAACTATTTTTAATGTTTATACTTCTTTATATTTAATGGAGGTAATTTTGCTTACATTAGAAAAACAAATATTAGTCGTTAATACAATAGTTGAATCATTGGAAGAATTAATTAAAATTCTAAAAATGAATACAAAAATTAATGACCAAATTCACCGAACAATTGGCGAAATAATTAAGTTTATGGGTAAAGTATTAAATAATTTTCCAGAAATGCTTATATCAAAAAGAAAAGTTATGTTTACAAGAAAAGAAATGCTTCAATTTTATAATGATGTACTAAAATCCTGGGAAAGCTATTTCGATGATCCTGAAAGTTTCTTTTTATCTTTCTATACTTTTTCTATAATATGGAAAGATTACCAAAAATATATTAGTAAAATTGAAAAAAATGCTACAACTATTTTTTTATCGTTGAATTAAATAAGGAGATTTATTTTAAATGAATAGCTATGGATTCAGAAGATTTAGTTTATTTCCGCCTGTTATTAAAACAATAGTGATTATTAATGTCATTGTTTTCATAATTCAGCACTTGATCCTGAGTATCTTCACTGTTGGAGGAGTGCCACTTTACAACATAATTTTGCATTATTTTGCACTGCAACCTTTTTTTGATGGTAGTTCATTTATTCCAAACAATTCATTTTATATATGGCAGCTTATCACCTATCAGTTTTTGCATGCAAATTTTTGGCATATATTCTTCAATTTATTTGTTTTGTGGATGTTTGGCACTGAACTTGAAGATGAATGGGGACAAGGAAAATTTCTCACATTTTACTTGCTTTCAGGCATTGGTGCCGCAATCGTACATTTACTAATAAGCCCTTTGCTTGGAACTATTGCACCAACAGTAGGTGCTTCTGGCGCTATTTATGGAGTTTTGTTAGCATTTGGTTTGTCTTATCCGGATAGACCTATCTATATGTTCCCATTCTTTATACCGATTAAAGCAAAAATCTTTGTTATAATAATGATTGCAATTGAGCTTATTTTTGGTTTCTCTGTAAATGATCAAGTTGCACGTTTTGCCCATTTAGGTGGAGCAGCTACGGGATTTCTATTACTAAATTTTGGCGATAAATTAAATATTTACTCTCTGGCAAACAGATTATTCAAACGTAAAAGTGCAAGAAAAAACGATTTCGAATATTATTTTCGTCAGCGAGATCCATATTCTGAAGAAACTCGAATTTATTCTTTCAAAAAAGAGCCTGAAAATGTTAGTTATACTGTATATCGTGAAGAAACACCAACTTCCACAAAAATCATAATAAATGTCAATGGCGAAGACATAACTCAAAAGCAAATTGACGAGATACTTGATAAAATCTCAGCCTTCGGTTACCAAAGCTTAACTGAACGTGAAAAGCATATACTCATTGAATTAAGCAAAAAATTGTAACATGAAATATAACAGAAAAATTACAAAAAAAATTCGGGTTGGTAATGTTGAAATTGGTGGTGGAGCTCCAATTTCAATTCAGACAATGACAAAAACAAAAACATCAGATTATAAACAAACACTTGCCCAAATTGAGCAAGTTGCATTAGCTGGAGCTGATATTGTTCGAGTTACTGTAAACGACGATGAAGCTGCCAACGCAATGACCGAAATTTGCAAGAATTCGCCTATTCCAATCGTTGCAGATATACATTTCAATTACGCTTTTGCATTGAAAGCAATCGAAGCAGGAGTAGCAAAAGTTAGAATCAATCCTGGGAATATTGGTTCCCCTTCGAAAATTGAGAAAGTGCTATCCGCAGCCAAATCCAAAGGCATACCAATTAGAATTGGTGTAAATTCTGGTTCATTAGAAAAAGATATTTTGCAGAAATATGGACATCCAACCGCAGAGGCTCTTACAGAAAGCGCCCTTCGGCACGTAGAAATTGCAAACAGTTTTAATTTCGACGACATTTGCATTTCAGTGAAGTCCACAAATGTTAATTTGATGATAGAAGCATATAGACTACTTTCTGATAAAACAGATTATCCTTTGCATTTAGGAGTTACAGAAGCTGGAACTTTCATAAGCGGTACAATAAAATCAGCCATTGGAATTGGCACTCTGCTTTCGGAGGGTATTGGCGATACCATTAGAGTTTCGCTTACAGATGATCCTGTTCGAGAAGTTGAAATAGGCAAAGAAATATTACAAGCATTGGAATTAAAAGAAAAGCAAGTTGAAATTATCTCCTGCCCAACTTGCGGAAGACTTCAAGTTGATTTAATTCCAATAGCAAAAGAATTGCAAGAAAAAGTTCGTGGTATTAACAAAAACTTAAAGGTTGCACTAATGGGCTGCGCTGTAAACGGACCTGGTGAAGCACGAGAAGCTGATTTAGGCGTTGCTTGTGGTGATGGAGAAGCATTGCTTTTTAAAAATGGCAAAATCATCGGTAAAATCCCTGAAAATAAAATTTTGAAAATAATTTTAGACGAAATAAATAAATTTTGAAGGTGATTTATGCCTTTTAAAAACATTCTAATCCCGACTGATTTTTTTGAAGGTTTTGAAATTGCATTAAATTATGCTAAAATGCTTGCAGAATGCGGAAATTCCACACTACATATACTTCACGTTATCGAACCTTCTCTTTATCCATCGGATATGGGCTTCGGACATTTAAGTTACGTTGACCTCGAAAAAGAACTAATGCAGAGTTCTCAAAAAGAAATTGAAAAAATCGCAAAAAATTTAGAAGAACAAAATTATAATGTCAAAACATCTATTCTTTTTGGAAGAGCTTCTGATCAAATTATTGATTATTCAAAAAATAATAATATCGATCTAATTTGTATTACTACAACAGGAAGAAATTCTTTCGACCGATTTATTTTTGGAAGTACAACGGAAAAAGTATTGAGAAAAGCTGAGTGTCCTGTTCTTTCTATTAAAATTCCAATAAAACAAGATGATTAAAAATTTAATAATTGATTTTGGAAACGTAATTTATAAAGTTGATTTATTAGCAGCTCATAGGAAATTTTATGAAATTGCTAAAATTTCAAGCATAAATCCAAATTTCCAAAAAATTAACGAAATAATTGATTTATATGAATGTGGCAAATTAAAGACATACGAATTTAGAGATAACATAAAGAATTTATTAAAATGGAATACTACGGACAAAGATTTTGATAATGTTTGGAACAGTATTTTATTAGGTCCATTTGAATTCGCCGAGTACTCAATAGCAAACTTAGCTAAAAAATATAACCTATTTCTATTGAGCAATACAAGTCCTTTGCACTACAATAAATTCAAATACGAAGTTGATAGTATTTTTAAGTACTTTAAAGAATTATTTTTCTCCTTCGAGATAGGTTATAAAAAACCGCACGCACAGATTTTTAAATACGCAATTTCAAGGTCTAATATAATTCCTCAAGAAACATTATTTTTGGATGACATCCAGGAAAACATAGATAAGTTCAGACTTTTAGGTGTTCAAGGTGTATTAATACACGAAAAATTCACTTTAAAAGATTTTGCTTTAAATTATTTGTGAAAATTATTTAAATTTGTAATTATATATTTTAATTGAAAATAATATGATTGTATTAATTACCGGAGCATCATCCGGAATTGGGAGGGCTTGTTGCTACGAATTTGCTTCGAAAGGAGCAAATTTGATTATTTTGGCACGCCGAGAAAAAAAACTTCAAGAAATCACAAAGGAAGTTCAAGATAAATATAAAGTAAATGTAATTGCGAAAGCTTGCGACGTAAGAAATTATGAACAAGTTAAAGAGTGCATAGAAACTTTACCTGTTGAATGGAAAAACATAGATGTACTAATTAACAATGCTGGTTTAGCAAGAGGCTTAGAAAAAATTCAAGATGGAGTAATCGAAAAATGGGAAGAGATGATCGATACAAATATAAAAGGTTTACTTTATGTTACTCGCTGCGTGCTTCCATATATGATTAAACGCAATTATGGCGATATAATAAACATTGGATCAATTGCTGGTCATGAAGTTTATCCAGGTGGAAATGTTTATTGTGGTACCAAATTTGCTGAACGTGCAATTTCAAAAGGAATGACAATTGACACTAATGGCTATAATATTCGAGTGTGTAGTATAGATCCCGGTATGGTTGAGACTGAGTTTTCTCTTGTTCGCTTCGATTATGATATAGATCGCGCAAAAAGCGTATATAAAGGCTTGCATGCTTTAACAGGCGAAGATATTGCAAAAATTGCATCGTTTATTGTTTCGCAACCAAGGCATGTCAATATACAAAATATTGTCCTAACACCAACTCAACAAGCAACTGCAACAATTGTTTCACGAAATTTATAATTTTATGAGTATAAAAATGAACGAATTATTAAACCTAATTGAATTAAAAAAAGACAAGTATCTTGAGGAGTTAAAAGAATTTCTAAAACTCAAAAGTATTAGTTCAGAGCCAGAGTATAAAGAAGAAGTACGCAAAACTGCAATGTGGCTCAAAATTCATTTATCAAAAATTGGGTTTGAAAAAACTCAAATAATTGAAACAAAAGGTCATCCTATTGTTTATGCTGAATGGTTAGGTGCAGGACCTAATGCTAAAACAGTTTTAATTTATGGTCATTATGATGTTCAGCCGGTCGATCCATTAGAAGAATGGCATACTCCACCGTTTGAGCCAACTGTAATTGACGGGAAAATATATGCAAGAGGCACAGCCGACGATAAAGGGCAAATATTTGCTCATATAAAAGGCATAGAGTCTCATTTCCAAACTTATGGGAAGCTCCCTGTCAATGTAAAGCTATTAATAGAAGGCGAAGAAGAGACAGGAAGCGGTAATGTGGAAGACTTCATTGCTGAAAATAAAAAAATGCTGCAATGCGACACTGTCCTAATTTCTGATACTGAGTGGTACACATTCGGTTTGCCTTCAATATGTTATGCCTTAAGAGGTATTTCATTCGTTGAGGTAAAAGTTATTGGACCGAATAGAGACTTACACTCTGGATCGTATGGCGGAGTTGTTGATAACCCAATTTTCGTATTAGCAAAAATGCTAAGTAAATTAAAAGATGAAAATGGTAAAATTTTAATTCCTGGCTTTTACGACAAAGTTGCAAAAGTTAGCGAAGAAGAACGTAAACACTTCAAAAATTTGCCTTTTTCAGAGGATGAATTTAAAAAAGATATTGATGTGGAGGAACTATCAGGCGAATTTGATTTTAGTGTATTGGAAAGAATTTGGATTAGACCAAGTATAGATGTTAACGGAATAAAAGGCGGATATATCGGCGAAGGAATGAAAACAATCATACCTTCAGAAGCTTCAGCAAAAATTTCGATGAGACTTGTACCAAACCAAGATCCAAAGGAAATTACTGAAAAGCTCACAGAATACTTAATTTCTATAGCGCCAAAAAGTGTAAAAGTCAATGTTACGCCATATCATGGTGGGAATCCCGTTATTACGCCAATTGATAGCCCTGGAATTAAAGCAGCGGTTCGAGCATTAGAATTAGCATTTAATCAAAAACCCGTATTTATGCGAGAAGGCGGTTCAATCCCTATCACTGCAACATTTTCTAAAGTTTTGGGCGCACCACCTGTTCTTATGGGACTTGGGCTCCCAGATGATAACATTCATGCACCTAATGAAAAAATCAATCTTGATAATTTTTACGGTGGAATTAAAGCCTCTGCAATATTTTTTGAAGAGTACTCGAAATTATAAAATCTTAAATTCTTAATTTTGCCCCTATCTCATAAGAGATGGGGGCTTTTTTATAAAACAATTGTATAAAATTTACGTCTAATTTCTTAAATTTAAATTAAATTTTAATGAAACAAATGAAAATATTTGTATATATCTTTTTCTTTATTATTATTATTTCATTGAGTTTTGCTCAAAATGCTTTAGAGCAAAGATTACGCCTTGCTGAAACTTATGAAAAAAGTGGCGATTTCAAGAATGCATCCCGCATATTTGAAGAACTTTACAAAGAAAATCCTAACAACGCTAAAGTTTTTGAAGGTTTAGTTAGAAATTTTGTAGCTCAAAATCGATATAGTGAACTATTACAATTCGTAAAAGATAGATATGCTAATCAAAAAGATATATTTACATCAACCATTTATGGCGAACTTCTTTGGAGAACTGGCTCCACAAGCGAAGCAAATAAAGTTTGGGACAAAGCAATTTCTGATTTTGCTCAGAACCCATTGGTTTATGAGCAAATTTCTAATACAATGATCCAACTAAGATTATTCGATAAAGCTATAGCTGTTTTAAATCATGGACGTAAAAATCTTAATAACAAAACTATATTTACGGATAATTTGAGTAAATTGTACATCGCTATCGGTGATTATAAAAATGGATTAGACGAAATTCTCTCATTTTTACAAATAAATTGGAATTTAGCTCTTGCACAAGGTAGAATCTATGCCTTAAATTCAAGCAACGAAGCTGAGAACTATATATTTAATGAACTTAAAAAATTCGCAATCAACAACAAAGACAATATAGTTGCACAAGAACTTTTTGCTTGGTTTTTACGAACAACAAATAAGCTTGATCAAGCTCTCGAATTATACAAGAACATAGATAGATTGAAAAAAGCAAATGGTGCAGAAATAATTCGTTTTGGAGAGGATTCTCGTAGAGATGGGCAATATGAAATCGCGCTTAAAGCATTTGAAACAGTTATTGATTTTGGAAAAAATAACCCTTATATACATTCCGCTCTTTTTGGATATGCTCGTACATTAGAACAAAAGATTTTGAACAACAAACAAATTTCTAAAGCCGATGCCACCGAAATTGTCAAAAGATATAAAAGCATTATAAATGATTTTCCAAATACTCAACAAGCAACTGAAAGTCGACTTCGTATTGCATTTCTATATGCGAATTATCTTAATAATTCAGATGAAGCAATTAAAGAATTAAATTTAGCAATTAGCGAACGTCCTGGCACAAGCATTGCTGCATCAGCTTCTATTGATTTAGCCAATATTTATATTAATTTAGAAAAATTCAATGAAGCTGAAAATATCTTGCAAAATACAATACGAAAATTTTCAGGTAATTTTCAAAGTTACTCAAACAAATCAAGTTTTCTTCTTGCTGAAATATTGTATTTCAAAGGTTTGCTTGATAGCGCATTAAAGCAGTATTCTAATTTAATCATTGTACCTGAGACAGATATTGCAAATGCGGCACTCAACCGTATCGTTCTTCTAGAACAAAATCAACAATTCACAAAAGCTTTGGTTACTTTTGCGCGTGCCGAGTTCGAAGAAAGACGTAACAACGTAAATAATGCAAAAAATTATTACGATGAATCAGCAAAATTATCGATTGGAAGTGAGTTGTTCGAACTCGCAATGAGAAAAAAAGTCCAGCTTGAATTCGAAAATGATGAATTTTCAGAAGTTATTTCAAGTGTAAATTTTGTTTTTGAAAAAGCTCCCGAAACTTTGCATGGTGATTTTTTCCTCCTTAGAAAAGCAGATGCTTTAGTGAAAACAAATAACAAAAAAGATGCGTTGAATTTATACACTGAAATTTTATCGAAATATCCACTATCTATTTATTTGCCTGAAATCCGTGAAAAAATAAGAACTTTACGTAATGAACTTTTATAATAATTCAACACTAAAATCCAATATTATTTGGATGCTAATAATATTTATTTTCCTATCTACTTTTTCAGTCGATTTAGAAGCAAAAAAAAACAATAAAAAAATAAGAAAGAAAATATTACCACCTTCTCACGTATTTTTACAAGATACAATGCTTGATAATGGAGTATATTACCAAAGAGCTATCATAAATATTTATGGCGATAATCACGATGCAAGCATTCTAAAAGCAGATTTATCAAAATGCGATTGCTCAGCAAAAGTTATAAAAGCTGCAAAAAGAATTAATCAACTGGATAAGTTGCAAAATATTATACAATTCTACGACTCACTTGAGAATGTTCAAATATTTGGTGCTGTAAATGCTAATTTTTGGAGAGCTTACTCCAACTATCCTATTGGTCCTGTGATTATAGATGGTGAAATTGTGCAAATGAACAGCTACAAAGAATGGTCTAGCATACTTTTTAATAATCAAGGCTTACCATTCATTGATAATTTTAAAATTTCTGGCAAACTAATTCTAAAAAACAAGATAACTTTAGAAATTAAAGAAGTAAACAAAAGAACCGATTCAAGTAATATTGTCATATACAATAAATACAGCGGTGTGGAAATCCCTGCTATTGATTTAAAAAAAGTTGAGGAAAATCTTTTTAGCCTAAGAGAAAATAACGATAACGATATTATTTACAATGATTCAACTGAAGCTGAATTTAATATTGAACAAATGCGTCAGGAGTTAATAAAATCACAACTTATGTCTTCTTTAGAATATAATACACTAAAAATTAAATTAAGATACTTAAGCGAACCTGCTATTAATTCTGATATAAAGTGTATAGTTTTATCAATTGACTCAAGCATTGTTCAAATACCAGAGGATGGCTGTATAGTTTCGCTTGGACGTAATATTTTTTTTAATTCACTTCCAAATATTGGCGATACTATTATTTTAAAGTTCACAACCAACAGTTTTACCAAAGAAATTTTTACTGATGGTGTTTGTGGTACTCCAAGACTTGTACGACACGGTGTTGCAAAACACGAAGCAGAAAAGGAAGGATCTCGAAGCAAAAGATTCATAAACAAGAATTTGCCACGAACTGCTATCGGATTTAATAAGAATAAAAATATAATTTATTTCGTTGCTATTAAACCAAATGGCAATGAAACAAAAACTGTTGGTGCAAACTTAAAATCGCTTGCCGGAATTATGAAATATATTGGCTGCTATGAAGCAATGAATTTAGATGGTGGTGGCTCGACAATCATGATAGTTAATGGAAAAAATGTTTTAAGTAAAGAAAATCCCAATTCCTCACGTAGTATTTCTGTTGGAATTGGGATTAGTAAAACAAAGTTGAATTAGTCTTCTTTATACATTCGCTCGATTATATCTGCATAATTTCTTTCTACAATATGGCGTTTAATACTCATTTTGGGGCTTAATTCTCCTGTTTCAACACTGAAGGGCTTGCTCAGGAGAGAAAATTTCCTAATTTTTTCAAATTTTGATAAATCCTTCTGATAAAAATCTATTTCATTCTTTATGTGCTTAATAATTTTTTGATTAACAATAAGCTCGTCTTCTGATTGGTATTCAAGACCGAGGTCATTTGCAAGCTGTTTTAGTTGCTCAAAATTTGGAGTAAGCAAAGCAGTGCAATACTCACGGCGCTCGCCAATTAAAACACATTGATCAATATATTTGCTCTGACATAGCAAATTTTCAATAGGCTGAGGTGCAATGTTCTTGCCACCACTTGAAACAAATATATTTTTCTTTCTATCTGTTATTTTCAAATTCCCCTTTTCTGTGATAATTGCAATATCACCAGTATAGAGCCACCCATCTTCGTCTATTGCTTCTTGTGTGGCAAGCTCGTCTTTCCAATAACCTTTCATAACATTCGGACCACGCACAAGTATTTCACCATCGTCAGCTAAACGAACTTCGACGCCATCAAGTGGAGTCCCTATTGTTCCAAGTTCAATATTATTATCTCTGCCAACAGCAACTACTGGCGACGCCTCAGTTAAACCATAACCTTCATAAACTTTTATGCCAAGTGCCCAAAAAAACTCAGCCACATCAATAGGAAGAGCGGCACCACCTGAATACATTCGCCGAAGTTGACCTCCTAATTTTTCTCGCAATTTTGAGAAAACTAATTTATCTGCTATATTATATTTTGTTGTTGTAAAAGGATTTACTTGATTTTTAAGTAAATTCCTCACATATTTTGTCCCAACTGATACAGCCCAATGAAACATTTTTTTCTTTATTGAGGATTCTTTTTCAATTGCTAAATAAATCTTTTTCTTTACTTTTTCCAACAATTTTGGTACTGTTGTCATAAAAGTTGGTTGTATCTCTTTTAAATTAGTAGCTACTGTGTCAATAGATTCGGCTATTGCTACCTCAGCTCCACCTGCAAATAACGCATAAAAACCAGTTGTCCGCTCGTAAGCGTGACAAAATGGTAAATATGATAGTGCTCTTTCTTTTGATAAATCACCACCAAATGCTTTTATTGATGCTGTAACATTCGAGGCAACATTTTTGTGTGTCAGCATAACACCTTTTGGCTCGCCAGTTGTTCCACTTGTGTAAATGATTGTAAGCAGATCATCTTCTGTAATTTTATCGCAGCATTCAGTTAATAGTTCTTCTCTTTCCTTTGAATTTCTAATAGATTCTCCTCGTTCAATTAACTCTGTCATCGAGCGTACAAATAAATTTTTCCTATCATAATCTTTATTCATCACAATAACATGTCTTAAAGAAGGAATATTATCCTTAAACTCCAAAACTTTTTTTAGTTGAAAATTATTTGAAACTATAATTGCAGACACTTCACTATGTGAAAAAATGTATTCTTCTTGTTTAGCAGTAAGAATTGGGAAAATCGGGACATCAATTGCTCCTAATTGAGTAATTGCAAAGGAGGCTATAATCCACTCAATACGATTTTCTGATGCAATTCCAATTCTATCACCTTTGTGGATACCAAGTTCCATCAAAGCTATTGCAAAAGCTGAAACTTTATCATATAGTTCTTCATAATTAAGTGACTTCCACTCACCATTTTCTTTGTAACGATAACATACTTTGGACTTGCCCCATTTTTTGCAAGTTATATTAAACATCTCGCTTATTGTTAGAAAACTCATCGCAATTTCTCAATTTATGATTATTAAAATAAAACTTTTAAAATATCATTTTCATTAATATTTAAAAAGTAATCATCTATTTTGAAAGATTCGAAAATCTTTTTAATTTCATCTTCTTTGTGCGGAACACCACAAAATGCTTCTTCAAGTTCTGAAATATCTTTGTGAGTAAAAAAGTCGCCATAAAATTTCAATCTTTGTATCACACCATTTTCAACGAACATAGAAACCTCTAAGGTGCCACCATCTGTTCTAACTGATTTATCAAAATTATATTCGGGCGAATATCCGAAATTCCATTCCCAGGTAGAGTATTTATTTTTAACAAGCTCCTCAATTTTTTCTTTATCTTGTTCACTTATTTCATAAATCACAGCATCATCATACATTTCTAATATGTGATTGAAGACCAAATTGATAAATTCAAGAACTGTTATTGGATTTTTTAGGTGCTCCGATACATTTGTAACTCTGCTTCGGACGGATTTTACAGCTTTGTCCGTAAATTTTACATCTTTTACATTCAAAGCTTTGGTAAGATCGGACATTTTAGCTGAAAATAAGATTGTTCCGTGATGAAGAATACGGTTTTTATAGACATGTTCAGCATTACCAGAAAACTTCTTACCATCAATAGTTAAATCATTTCTACCTTCGAATTTGGCATCAACTCCCAATTTTAGTAATATATCTAATATTGGTTGAACATATTTTCTAAAATCAACGAGCTTTTCGCTCTCCCCTGTTTCAATAAAAGTGAAATTAATATTTCCAAGATCGTGGAATACGGCTCCGCCGCCAGTCATACGCCTTACTACTTTAATGTTATTTTCCTTAACGTAATCGTAATTAATTTCGGCAAGCGTATTCTGATGTTTACCAACAATAATAGCAGGAGAATTTCTCCAAAGCATAAAAATATTATCCTTAAAATTGCTGAAGAAATATTCTTCAGCAGCTAAGTTAAAATATGGATCAGTGGAATTATTTAAAATACAAAGCATTTTAACTCCATTAATTTCAATAAAATATTTTTACGAAATACAATAACGAATACTTAACTAAATTATTAGTAATCAATCAATTAAAAAAATTTCAAAGTTTATTTTGTAGTAAGCAGAATGTGAATATCTTCGCCACTTGAAGCAATGGCTTTGGTCTTAAATCTAATTGACTCTTTCAAGTAGTTTATTGAGACATTTCCAAAAGAATGGATACCATTGCCTATAATCATTGGAGCAATAAAAATGTGCATTTCATCAATCATTTGATTTTTTGCAAAATCAGATAAAAGCTCTGCCCCACCTTCAACCATTACAGAACTTATACCAAGTTCTGTTAAAGCATATAAAGCACTTGGGACATTTAATTTGCCTTTATCATTTGTTTCTACTGGAATTAGCTTAATCCCAGCAAGTTTTAGTGTCTCTGCTTTACGTGTTTGTATTGCGGTTGGATTACAACAGATGTATGTTTCCTCACGATAATCTTCACGGAAAATATTCAAATTCAAAGGTAATGTAAGGTCTGTATCAAATACTATGCGTTTTGGATTAATTCCATCAACATCTCGAACAGTTAGCAATGGATTATCCAGCATTGCTGTTTTTTTCCCTATAATTACAGCATCAACTTCATTTCTTAAAAAATGAACTTTTTTACGGCTTTCTTCGGACGTTATCCACTTTGATTCGCCTTTATTTGTTGCTATACAACCATCCAGTGACTGAGCAACTTTTGCTATGACATAAGGCAACCCTGTTGTTATATGCTTTGTAAAAAATCTATTAATCCACTGGCATTCATTTTCGAGCACACCAACTTCAACTTCAATACCAGCAGCACGAAGCTTTTCAATTCCTGAACCAGAAACTTCTGGATTTGGATCAATCATTCCGACTACAACACGAGAAAACTTTTTCTCAATGATCAAATCTGCACAAGGTGGAGTTTTACCAAAGTGTGAGCATGGTTCAAGATTTACAACAAGTGTACAACCTTCGAAAGTATTGCGTTGGGCATTCTCTATTGCAACGACCTCAGCATGCGCTCCGCCGAACTCGTTATGCCATCCTTCGCTTATGATATAGTTATTTTCTATAATAACACAACCAACTCTTGGATTTGGACTAACTTTCCCTGTTCCGCGAAGAGCAAGTTCAATTGCTCTTCTCATAGCTGTATTCTCAGTAACAATCATATCTATTCCAGATAAATAGTTTTCATAATTTTCATATTTTTTGGTTGCAAAGGCAAAATGAAATTAACCAAATATTCATTAGGTTTGATTTTATTTTTATTGTTATCCTTTTTATTCCATAAGATTTTGAAATAATTTATTTCACCAACTTCTTTTGTATTAAACTCACCAACAACAGCCAGATAATTTTGATTATAGTTAGAGTTCCAAATAAATTTTGTTTTGTTATCAAGCAATTCTATTCTTAATCGCTCAGAACTTGGGAAATATCGCTTCAAACTATTTGTATCAACCTTTATTGTGTAAACTCCAAATTCGTAACTATCAATATTTTGCATCGTGTTTGGAATTAATAAATAACCGTCATCACTTTTGATAATCTTATCAAATATAATTGAATTGCCATTAAAATTAAAGAAAATTTTTTCATCAATTTTATAATTTAAATAAATAACCGAAAATTCTGTTATTTCAATTTCATTTCTTAATGGGAGCATTGAAATATATGGCTTAAATTTAATTAAATCACCATTAGATAAATTAATGGTTCTCTCTCCTGAATACTTTTGTTCTATTTTACCAGTCTTATAATTTTTCAAATACAACAATACTGATTTATCACTTCCACTTGATAATAAATATATTTTTGGAATATAATCTACTTGTACTCGTTCATCTTTAATAGATTTACAAGATGTTATATGCAAAAAGCATAGAAGTAATAAAACAAAGTTATTTGAGTAAAACTTTTTCATAAAATAATTATCGTCAAATTATTTAAAAAATAAATGAAAAACGTGAGAAATTTATTATAATTTCCCACGTTTTTCTCACCATTAGATTAGTATGCGAAAATTTCTTCTAAACTTAGTTCTTTTACTTCGCCAAGCTGTTTTAGTACATCGTAATCTAAAGCATTTTTATTTGCTAGTATTAAAAATACATAACTCTTATTTTTAATATGTTTATTAAAGAATTTTTCCAATTCGTTCAAATCAAGAACCTTCATTTTTTCATATATATCTTTTCTTATGTCATAATTTATACCTAAATCTTTGTAATTCAAATAATTCCAAAATATAGAAGCCTTAGTAATTCTCTCTGATTCAATTTTTTTCATAACACCTTCTTTCGATTTTTCAAATTGAGCTTGTGCTTTTGGCATATCGTTAAGTAGCGATACAAGCGCATCTGTTGCAATACGTAATTTATCAGGTTGAGTGCCAACAAAGCCAAATACATAATGCGAACGATCAGCTCTCCTTGGAAGTGTATATGCTGAGAATGCGGAATATGCTAATGCACGCGATTCACGAATTTCTTGAAACACTATCGAGGACAGTCCACCACCGAAATATTCGTTGAAAATTCTTGAATATGGTATGAGATTTTTATCAAACTTACAGTCTTTTGACATAAATAAAACATTAGCTTGAACCATATCATAGTCAACTACATAGACCATATTATTATTAATTTCTCTTTCTTTATATTTTATTTCTTGTGGATAATCTTTTAATTTTTTAGCATCGATTTTGTGTATTTTTTCCACAATTTTTTGAGCATTAGTTGCATCTTTCCCGTAATAAAATATGTAGTGTTTATAGCTTAATAAATTTTTTAGAATATCTGTAAGTTCTTTACATTTAATGCTTCTTAACTGCTTTTCAGAAAGAATATTAGTAAATGGTGAGAGCCCATCATACATTGCGTACGAATACATTGCATCCCATAATATTGAATTTTTATCCAGCTTTGCATCATTTCTGGATTTTAATATACCATCTACATAATCAGAGTATATTATGTCGTCGGGTTTTGCGTTTGCTAAGGTATGTTCAAGCAGTTCTAAACCTCTTTCTAAATTCTGCTTTAGCCCACTTATTGCAACATAAGTTCTATTATCAAAAACTGAAACACTTAAATTGATGCCTAATTTATAAAACTCCTTGCTTAAATCTTCAGGAGAATATTTATTTGTCCCCAAATATGGTAATAAGTTTACAGCAAGTTCAGTTTTCAAATCATTGTTTTTACCCATATCCAAAATAAATGAAAGCTGGAAATAATCATTGATAGGATTATCAATATAATTGAATTCAATTCCATTTTTTAATTTCAAACGTTTAATGTCCTTTTCATAATCAAGAAACACAGTCTGTAATTGCTTGGAATTCATCGACATAACTTGCTTGTAAAATTCAGATTGAGCTTCCCTATTCATTTTAACTGGTGTAATCTCTGGTTTTTCAACTTTAACGATATTTGTATCTTTCCCAATACGTTTGAATACACAGACATAATTATCGTTGTAATATTTATTTGCAAATTCTATAATATCTCTTTTCGAAATTTTTTGCAAATTATCAATCATTGTATAATATTCACGCCAATCTTGTTTCATTGTAAAACTTATAACAAAATTATGTGCAATAGCATTTGTTTCTTCTGATCGCATAATCGAAAGCTTAAGGTTGTTTATAACAGCTTCAAGGAGCCAATCATCGAACTCGCCTTTTTTAATTTTTTCAATCTCTTGTAAAATAAGATCTCGGAGTTCTTCAAGTGATTGACCTTCACGAGGCGAAGCAGTAATTGAATGGACAGAATAATCAATATTTTTATCTAAATATGATGAAGCATCGAGAACTTTTTGCGATTTTACAAGATTAAGATCTATTAACCCTGCTTTACCGTTATTTAGTATTCTATCTAACAAGAATGCTTTAAGAAGTTCTGGATCGTTATATCCCATAAGTCTATATCCAAGAACTATAAATTCCGGCTGAGGTCCATAAACTTCTCGAATAATTGGTTTTATAATAGGATCTTCCTTAGGATGAACAATTGTAGGTGTATTCCCTTTTTTCAATTTACCAAAATATTTGTCAATAAGTGTAATAGTTTCCTCAAAATCTAAATCGCCAGATAAGCTTATAGCCATATTGTTAGGTACATAGAAATTGTTAAAATAGTTATGAATGTTTACCATTGAAGGATTTTTAAGATGCTCTGGTTTGCCGATAACAGTTTGAGTACCATAAGGATGTTTTTGAAACATAGCCGCATTAAATACTTCTTCAACACGTGCTGCATCTTCATCTTGATACATATTAAATTCTTCGTAAACTGTTTCGAGTTCTGTATGGAAAAGCCTTAGGACCAGCTCTCTAAAACGTTCACTTTCAATTACAAGCCAACGTTCTAATTCGTTAGCTGGTATGTTGTTTATATAAACAGTTCGTTCTGTAGATGTATAAGCATTAGTGCCTTTTGCTCCAATACCGGCAACCATTTTGTCGTATTCGCTCGGTATAGCATATTGAGCAGCGAGTTGTGAGAGACTATCAATAATTTTATAAATTCGCTTTTTTTCTTGTGGATCATTAGTTGCTTTATGTAGTTCGAACATTCTGGAAATTTCATCGAGTATTGGTTTTTCTTTCTCCCAATCTGCTGAACCGATTTTTGATGAACCTTTGAACATCATATGCTCTAAATAATGTGCAAGCCCAGTGGTTTCTTTCGGGTCGTAGGTCGAGCCTGCACGAACAGCAATATATGTTTGAATTCTTGGCTCGTCTTTCAGTTGTCTTAAAAATACAGTTAAACCATTATCTAATGTGTATATTCGACAATTAAGGTGGTCTCCATCAACGTATTTGTATTCATAACCTCTTTTATCTTTTGCAGATTTCCACTCATATTTTGCAAAAAGATTATTTGCAATAAATGTTAATAAAATAATTGAAACAAAAAGGGAGATTTTTTTCATTTCGACACCTATGGATGTTTAAAAAACTTATCTAAATTAATAAAATTATTCAAAATAGCTAAGGGATATTAACAACATCCCATATTTTTTCTATGACATTATCGGGTGTAACTCCGTCGGCAATAGCTTCGAAAGTAAGCCCAATACGATGACGCAGTACATCTTTTGCAATGAAAATTATATCTTCTGGCAAAACGTAATTCCTCCCAGCAATAAAAGCAATTGCTCTACTTCCTTTAATTAGTGCAATAGTAGCTCTCGGAGAAGCTCCGAAACTGAGCGTATTCCCTAACAAATTGTCTCTTGTTGCATTTACTATTTCAGCAGCGAATCTGTAAATTTTATCGTCAATGTAAATTTTATTTAATTCACTTTTGACAAATTGCAGTTCATCAACTGAGAGAATAGCTTTAGATATATGAATTTCATTTAAAAGAACTTTTTTTGTAATAATAATCTCATTGTTTAAGTTAGGATAATCTATAATTATTTTGAACATAAATCGATCAGATTGTGCTTCAGGTAATCTATATGTGCCTTCTTGCTCAATAGGATTTTGTGTTGCCATCACCAAAAATGGCTCAGGCAAAGGGTATGTGTCTTCGCCAATTGTTACTTGACGTTCTTGCATAGCTTCAAGCAAAGCGGATTGCACTTTGGCTGGGGCTCGATTTATCTCATCAGCTAAAATGAAATTTGCAAACAATGGACCTTTCCTTGTGATAAAATCATTGATTTTGACATTATAAACAAGTGAACCTGTTATGTCAGAAGGCATCAGATCTGGAGTAAATTGAATTCTGGAAAACGTACAAGAAACAGCATCTGCTAAAGTTTTAACAAGCGTTGTCTTTGCCAGTCCTGGTGCACCTTCAATCAGTACGTGTCCATCGCAAAGCATTGCTGCAACAGTTTTTTTGACTATTTGTTCCTGCCCAATAATAACTTTGTTTATGGTTTGCAATAATTGGTTAATTAAATAGAAAGCTTTGTCTGATATAATTTCTTTCATTTTAAACCTTGATTAATTTCTTTGTATTTTCTTAATGCTTCGAAAATAGCAATTCCTGCTGCAACACTAACATTCAATGAATGTTTTACACCAAGCATTGGAATTTCAATTGCATCATCGCATAAAGCTAAAATTTCATCGCTTACACCGACAATTTCATTACCGAGTATAAGACAGCAAGGGAAGTCATCTTGACCGATAGAAGTATAAAGGCGTTTTCTGTCCGTAAGTTCTAATGCAATTAGTTTGTAACCATCCATTTTAATTTTTTCAATTGCTTTAATCGGATTTTGAATGTATTCCCAAGGAACTGTCTCGGTTGCACCGAGTGCAGTTTTATCAATTTCCAGGCGTGGTGGTGATGGAGTATAACCAGTAATGTAAATTTTTTCAACTAATGCAGCATCACAAGTGCGAAAAATTGAACCAACATTATATAAGCTTCTTATGTCGTAGAGCATAACAGAAATTGGATGACGATTGATACTTTTTGCCTTCTCAGGTGTTAATCTCTCTAAGAGAATTTCTTCGTGAAGAAGTTTTTTCATAATAAAATTTAATGTTAAGTGTTTTATAATTTTATAAGCTTCAATTTAATAAAGAGGCACAAAATGAAAAAATCTTTAATACATATTCTTGCAACTTTATTTATTTTAGTGTCAAATTTGTTTGCTCAAGATTTAATAAATACCGAAGGAAACGACTTTTGGATAACTTTTTTGCCAAACTACCATAATGATAACAGAATAAATCGAAGCGATTCATTGTACATCTTCATTTCTGCTAATAAACCAACAAAAGGTGAGATTATTTATAGAAACAGAAATGGCAATTTATCCACACATCAGTTCAGCATTGTTGATCCTTCGATAGTTTATAAATTTGTTACAACCTTTTTCGATTATGAACTAATCGGATTTAATAATAGCGGAACTTTTGACGAAAATAAAAATCAAAATGAAGCTATTGCTAAGCAGTTTTTCAGAGTTAAAACTGATGAAAACGTAACCGTATATGCTTTAAACCAAGCAAACTTTACAAGTGAGGCTTTTCTTGTTTTGCCATCGAATGTTTTAGGTAATGATTATTATGTTTTAACATATAATTCAGACGGCAGAGATGATTTATTTGGACGAATCAGCACTGAAAGTACACCTTCGCAATTCGCAGTTTTAGCGGTTGAAGATAGCACAGAAGTAATTATTTCTCCATCAGCACCAACTGCAAAAAATGGATTAATTCAGCAAAAAGTTTTATTAAATGCAGGCGAAACTTATCTTGTGCAAGCACGTATTAGTCTTAATGATTATTATAGAGATTTAACAGGTAGTTTTATAAAATCTACAAAACCAGTTGCTGTTTTTGCTGGACATCAACGCTCCACTATACCAGTCGGTCAATTTTCACAGTCATCAAGAGATCATCTCTGCGAGCAGATGATACCAGTGCGTGCTTGGGGAAAGAATGCCATTGTCATCCCATTTGCTGAACCATCAAGAGTAACACCTGTCGGACAGGATTTGTTGCGTATTCTTGCCGCTAATGACAACACAAATGTCATTATCGATAATTCCTCAACAATTTTAAACGCAGGTAAGTTTATCGAATTGCCACTTATCCAACCAACATATATTGAAGCCGACAAGCCAATAATGGTTGCTCAATATAAAAAAACTTCAAGAAATCAAACTTATGTTACAAATATTTCAGATCCCCTGATGCTCATAATTCCTCCAGTTGAACAATACATTACTTCATATCGAGTAATTAACGCTCAAGCGACAGGTTTTAATGACCAAACAAATCAATCTTTTAAAGCATATGAAGAACAGTATTTAGGAATAATTGCAGATAGAGCATCATTTGTAAATGGAATTTTCATTAATGGAGCACCTATTAACTCATCTTTGTTTAGGCAAATTCCTGGAAGAGATTATTATTGGGCTAACGTTCGTGTTGCTGATGGTATTCATAATCTAACTTCATTAGGCAAATTTGCTGTATTTGTTTATGGATACGGACGAGCTAATTCATACGGTTATTTAGGTGGTATGGGAATGGCAATTATTGATGTAATGCCACCTGAAATTGTAACAAATATCGATTGTTTTAAAATTTTTGGTAGTGTAACAGATTCTAATTTGACCGATACTAAAGTTAAAAAAGTTTTCAGCACTTTTCAAGATAATGTAGCACTCCAAATCGATAGAATCACGAATTTGGCACCAACAGTTAATTTTAAAGCGGAATTGTTAAATAAGTATATTGATGGTCAATTTAATATTGTTGCAGAAGATGCTCTCGGTCAAACTACGGAAAAATTGATTGAGATACCAGGATTTACTGTCGGGCTTAGCGATACTTATACCGATGAAATCCCAACCATAGAGCATTATTTCGTTACAAATTCCGTTAATTGCACGCAATTAGATTTGTATAACTATGGTAAATTCGATACTAAAATTAATAAAATTTATTTTAAAAACAATTCTTTTGAGTTTAAAACTGAATTAAACTCGATTACTATTCAAGCTAAAAATATTCTGAAAATCGAATTTTGTAAAAATATTACAAACGATACAGTTATTGTGGACACATTAATTATAGAAAATGATTGTATTAACCGTAGTATATGCATTATTAAAGCTACTTTTATCATCGATACATCCGCCCCTGAAATATTACTTTTAAGCGATAATTGTAATCGTGATTTCGTTTTTAACTTTCTCGAAAATCGAATCTTTGACAGTGGAATAAAAGAAGTAAAAATTGAAACCCAAATAAATTGTGATATTAATTATGACGTATCAGATAAGAAAATAGCTAAGCTTTTCATCTCGGTCATAAATCAAAGAGAAGATGCATATTTCAAGATTATCGTTACCGATAACAACAATCAACCAGCAATTTTAGAAAAGTTTATTCCTGGGTTTACTTTAAGCGGCTTTTATATCGAAACAAACAATACATTTTTCTTCGACACAACAGAAATCGGTGATTTTGTTTGCAAAGGTATTGAATTTTATAATTATGGGAATTCCGAGCTTACTTTAAGCGAATTTTTTATGTTTAATAACATATATTTTTCAATACCACCAAGTCAGAGACCTTTAAAAATTAAACCTAAAGAATCTAAACTTATTAATATTTGTTTTAATCCTCTGAAAACAAATTTGATTTATCAAGACACCCTGATTCTTGATTATAACTGTATCATAACAAAAATACCTGTTGCTGGTTTGAGTAAGAAGCAAAACTTCTTTCTTAATTCTAAATGCGATGTAGAAATAAGCTTTAGCACTAGTAATTCCCAGAATAGAGTAAAAATATATCCTAATCCAGTAAGTAATGAAGGTATAATTTTCATACCGAGTTCCAAATATTCGGATTTGAAGAGCGTTGAGCTTTATAATTTATTATCAGAAAAAGTAATGACTTTTTTGAAACAAATGGTTTGACAAATGATATTTATTTGAAATTTGATATTTCAGAAATTAATGATGGACTCTATTTCATTTTACTGCAAACAAGCAAGAATATCGAAACATATCCAATAATTATATCAAAATAAATGAATAGTAAGCAAAAAGGATACAAAGGAGAAGATATAGCCGTTGAACATTTAATCAAGCACGGTTATCGTATAATTAAAAAAAATTTTACTTTTGGTAAATTTGGTGAAATTGATGTAATTGCTGAACATAATAACGTATTATTATTTATAGAAGTTAAAGCACGCTTTAATGACAAATTCGGTGATCCTTTGTTTTCTATTAACCAAAAGAAACAACAACATATTAGACGAGCCGCCGAAGGTTATCTTTATATTAATAAAATTACTAATAAAGTATGTAGATTTGATGTAATAATAGTTGATTTATTTAACAAAAAAGTAATTCAACATTTAGAGAACGCTTTCTAATTATTTTTATTCTTGAAGTAATTACAGATTGATTGAGCTTGCTTTTGAGAAACAAACTTTATTAATTCTTCTTGATTAGCTTTTGCAATATTTTCAACTGAACCGAACTGAATCAGTAATTTAGTAGCTGTCTTTTGCCCAATTCCAGGTATCTCGAGAAGTTCTGTATGAAGTGTTTCTTTGGAACGCAATGTACGGTGAAAAGTAATAGCAAAACGGTGTGCCTCGTCTCGAATTTGCTGAAGTAACTTAAGACTGCTGGAGGACTTTGGAAGCAGAATTGGTTCTCTTTCATCAGGCAAAAAGATTCCCTCTAAACGTTTTGCTAAACTTATAATTTGTACTTTGTCCTGCAAACCAAGTTTCTCTAATGCTTCAATAGCAGCAGAAATTTGTCCTTTACCTCCATCAATTATAATAAGATCTGGTAATTTTTGATTTTCATCAAGCAATCGTCTGTATCGACGAAAAACAACTTCTCGCATAGAGGCAAAATCATCATTTCCATCAACAGTTTTAATTTTAAATTTACGATATTCTGATTTTTTTGGCTTTCCATTTTCGAATACGACCATTGATGCGACTAAATTTGTACCTTGCAAGTGTGAATTATCAAAGCATTCCATCCTAATTGGTGGCTTTGCAAGGCGTAAATCTCTTTGCAATGATAATACTGAACGAGAAACATTTTGCTCTCTTTTTGCTAATGCAAGCTGATACTCATTTAGAAAAAATTTAGCATTGGATTTTGCCATTTCAATAATTTTACGCTTATCACCAATCTTTGGTATCTGTATTGAAAGCATTTTGCCACGACGGCGCCCAAGCCAATCGCTTATGTATTCGAGTTGATCAAATTCGCAAGGAACAAGTATTTCTGCAGGAATAAAGTCGGTTTCAAGATACCATTTTTCAATAGTTTTGGCAATTATTTCATTTTCTGTATCAAGTTCTGAATTTTTTATTATAAAATGACGTTTTCCGAGCATTTTCCCTTCACGAACTTTTAGTACAATTGAGCAAGCAATATTTCCTGCTTTTGCAACTCCAAATATATCACGATCGGCAAAATCTGTAAAAATTACTTTCTGCTTAGATGTAAACTCCTGCAAAGCCTGTAGTTTATTTTTAACATTTGCAGCTTTTTCAAATTCCAAATTTTCTGAATATCGAAACATCTCCTCTTCTAAAAGTTTTTCAAGCTCACGAGTTTTGCCAGTTAAAATTTGAATCGCAGATTTTACATTTTGGTTGTATTCTTCAAGTGTAATCAAACCCTCGCAAGGACCCTGGCATTTTTTAATGTGATAATCAAGACACACTTTAAATTTGCCCTTTTGAATTGCTTCATTATTCAATTTCAAATTACAACTACGTAGTTGAAAAATTGTTCTAATTGAGCGTATAATTTGTTTTATGCTTCTTACGTCAGTGTAAGGACCAAAGTATTTTGAACCATCTCGAACAATTTTCCTCGTTGCATAAATTCGTGGATATTCTTCATTTGTAACCCGCACGTAAGGATAAGATTTATCATCACGCAACATTATATTATACTTTGGTCTTAGCGATTTTATTAGGTTATCTTCGAGTAAGAAAGCTTCAATTTCAGAATCAACAATAATAATCTCTAAATCATTAATATGACGTATCATTGCATTTGTTTTGGCATCTTGGGGTTTACCGATTTGAAAATAAGATCGTACTCTGTTGCGTAAATTTTTTGATTTACCGACGTAAATTACTTTGCCATTTTTATCTTTAAATTGATAAATACCTGGTTTAGCAGGTAAATTTTCAAGTTTGTCTTTTAAAAGCTCATTTTTTTCTTTTATTATTTCAAAATTATCCATTTATTTCTCACTTATTCTACTTAATTTTCATTAATTTTATAGAATAAAATTTAAAATTATGACGATGAAAAAACTTTTAGAATTTATAAAAAAGTTACCACTTTATTCTAAATTACTATTTGGTTTTATTGTAGGAATTTTCTTAGGAATTATTTTTCATATCTCGCAAAATCAAATAGAAATTTATTTTTTAGAGGGCAAAACATCAAATAAAATAACAGTTGAATTTGATACTATTACAGTAATAAATAAAACAAACCAACTTATTAAATTTTCCAAATTCGAGACAAATAAACTTATAGAATTTATAAATAGTAATATAAATGAAATAAGATTAATACAAATCCAACACAAAAGTTCAATAATTGCAATAGAAAACCTTCAAAAAATAATTAAATCAAAGAGTATTTTAGAAAATTTCAGATGGGCTGGTAATTTATTTTTGCGATTACTGAGTTTACTTGCAATACCATTAATATTAACGTCAATAATAATAGGCATTTCGTCGCTTGGTAACATTAAAAATTTAGAAATATTAGGTTTACAAACAATTGTCTTTTATATTTCAACTACAATTATCGCAATTATAATCGGTGTGAGTATTGCAAATATTATTAAACCGGGCAATAAAATAGACCAAAATACCAAAAATTTTCTTATCAGTGAATATTCTTCTGAATTTGCTGATAATGTTAAATTGAATTTGGCTGAATATGTTGAAAACATTGTTCCTAAGAACCCTTTTCGCGCACTTGCAACAGAGCAGATGTTGCAAATTGTATTTGTTGCAATTTTCTTTGGAGTTGCTTTAATTTACATACCTCAGGAAAAGAGCAAACCTATTGTCGAGCTTATGGAAGGGATTAATGAAACAGTCATAAAAATGGTTGATATCGTGATGAAAATTGCACCATTAGGTGTTATGGTATTGATTTCACTTATAATTGCTGAATTTGGTTTCGGTATTTTGCAAACATTGATATTTTATATTTTAACTGTAATAATTGGCTTATTGTTGCATTTTACATTTGTTTACTTATCAATTATAAAATTCATTGCTAAACGTTCACCAAAAGAATTTATAAAAGAAATGAAATTAGCATTTTTGGTAGCTTTTTCAACAAGTTCTTCTGCAGCAACATTACCAGTAACCTTTGAATGTGTTGAACAAAATTTAAAAATACCAAAAAAAGTTAGTGGGTTTGTTCTCCCGCTTGGCGCCACAATCAATATGGATGGAACTGCTTTATATCAAGGGGTTGCAGCCATATTTATTGCTCAAGTTTTTGGTATTGAACTAACTTTATTTCAACAACTTACGATTATCATTACAGCTGTTTTAGCATCAATAGGGACAGCACCAGTCCCAGGAGTAGGGATTTTAATGCTCATTATAATACTTAATTCAATTAATGTTCCTGCTGAGGGAATAGCTTTAATATTAGGTGTCGATAGAATAATTGATATGTGCAGAACAATTGTAAATGTCGCGGGAGATGCAACTATTACAGTTGCAATTTGGGAAAATCTTAAACACAAAATATCATAGATGGAGCTTTTATGGAAGTTATAAGAACTATTAAAGATATACAAATGCTTTCTCATCGCCTTCATGAAAAAGGTGTTGTCATTGGATGCGTTCCAACAATGGGTTATCTTCACGAAGGGCATTTGAATTTAGTTAGAAAAGCGAAAGAGCTATCTGATTTTGTTGTTGTTACTTTATTTGTCAATCCAAAACAATTTGGACCAAACGAAGATTTCGAGCGTTATCCACGCAATTTTGAACGTGATTGTAAATTAGCGGAAGATGCAGGCTGCAATGTTATATTTGCACCTGATATTTTGGAAATGTATCCAATAGGTTTTTCTACTTCTATATCAATACACAATATAACAGAAAAATTTGAAGGCGAACGTCGTCCAGGACATTTTGATGGTGTAGCATTAGTGGTAACGAAATTGTTCAATGCTGTTTGCCCTGATATTGCTGTGTTTGGGCAAAAAGACTACCAACAAACACTTGTAATTAAACAATTAGTACGTGATTTAAACTTTAATATTAAAATCGTCATAGCTCCAACTGTTCGAGAGTCTGATGGTTTGGCAATGAGTTCACGCAATACATATCTATCGCCTGAACTAAGGGTAAAAGCTAATGTTTTATTCAATGCGCTTGAAGATGCTATAAAAGCAATTCAAGAAGGCTGTCGTGAAAGAAAAGTGATTAATGCAATCCTGCACAAAAGACTTCGAACCGTCCCTGAAATAAAAATTGATTATGCTTGCGCTGCTCTGGCTGAAAATTTAGACGAGCCTGATGTTTTTTTGGCTGGAGATCATATTGTTTTGTTAATCGCCTGCTATCTTGGAACAACAAGGCTTATCGATAACGCACTTGTTACAATTCCTAAAATTGAGAAGAAATAACATTAACAGGATGTTTGAAGAAAATTTCAAAACTTCAAACATCCTTGCTTTAAATTATAGCATTTGCATAATCTGATGAATCAGTTCATCAGTTTTAAACTCGTTTGAGCTTTCAGCTATAATTCTAATAATAGGTTCGGTATTTGATTTCCTAACTTGTACCCAGCTAAGATCAGTGAAGTCTAAACGTATCCCATCGTTTTCATCTATTTTTGCATTAGGAAACTGACTTTTAATCTTATTCATAAGCAAAGAAAAGTTGCCCATAAAAGATTGTTTCTCTTTTTTCATGAATAATTTCGGATAATTAGCAACAATATCGCTTATGCTTTTATTCAAATCAATTAGTAAAGTCAATATAAGAGCTATGCCAACAAGCGAATCACGTCCGTAATGGCATTCAGGCAAAATTACACCACCACTACCCTCGCCACCTATAATTGCTTTAACTTCTTTCATCTTTTTCACTACGTTTATTTCGCCAACAGCAGCTCTTTCGAGAGATGCCCCATATCTATCGCAAACCAATTTGCTGACATTTGATGTTGATAAATTGACAACCACTTTCGCTCGCTCAGCGTTGAGATTCCACAAAACTGAATCTATTGCAAGAGCGATTGTAAGCTCTTCATTTATGCATATACCCTTTTCGTCAACTAAGACAAGCCTATCGGCATCTGGATCCACAGCAACACCTAAATCGCAATTATTAAGTTTTACGTAGTTAGCAAGCTCTATTAAATTTTTTGGAAGTGGCTCTGCTTCGTGCGGGAAAATTCCTGAACCATCGCAATAAAGCTCAAACACTTCACAGCCAAGATTATGCAGTAGCTTGGGTAATGCTATCGAGCCACTTGCATTGACAGCATCAACGGCGATTTTGAATTTTCTATTTCTGATATTCTCGATTTTATTAGAAATTAGTGGTATTCTTAAAATTTTATTTATATGATAATCAATTGCTTGCTCAAAATTAATCAATTTGCCAATGCTACTATTTTTTTTAAACTCTTTATTATCAACAATTTGCCATAGTTTATGATTTCCCTCTGCATCAAGGAAAACACCATCCGAGTTAATGAACTTTAATCCATTCCAATTTTGTGGATTGTGTGATGCCGTGATTGCAATACCACCAGCATATTCTGGCAATTCTGCTATTAATTGAACAGTTGGAGTTGGAACTATACCAAGCCGAACAACTTCCGCACCAGCTTGTAAAAGTGCTTCTATTACTAAATTTTCGACTTCTTCACCACCAATTCGACCATCTCTTCCAATGACAATCTTCCCGAAATTACAAATTTCGGCAAAAGCTTGACAATATGCTAATATGAGCTCACCAGTTAGGGAGCCGTCATTTGTTGTAGCTCTTAATCCTGATATGGAGCGAATTATTGGCATAAAATTAAACCCAAAATTTGACAAAATGAAAAAGGGGCTTTTTAAAAGCCCCTTTGTTTGTGGCGGGGTCAGGACTTGAACCTGAAACCTTCGGGTTATGAGCCCGACGAGATACCATTACTCCACCCCGCTATTTTTTTGGGATACAAAATTAACGATTTTTTTAATAGAAAACAAGTTTTTTTTAAAAAAGTTTATTAAATATTAATATTATTTTTGATATTTTGTAACAAATCATTAATTTTGTAATTACTTAAAAATGTAAATTGGAGATAAAAATGGCAAAAAAAGAACAGAGATTTATGATTACGCTCGAATGCACTGAAGCAAAAGCTGAAGGTAAACCCGCTTCGAGATATACAACTACAAAAAACAAACAAAATACTCCTGAAAGACTGGAACTGAAAAAGTATAATCCATTTTTAAGACGTCATACTATTCACAGAGAAATTAAGTAATCGATTAGAGTAACTACCAGATAAATGCCTTCTGATTTTAAGAATGAAGGCATTTTTTATTTTGAATGAAGAAAACTACAAAAAAAATACTGTTTCTTTTATTAAACTTAATAAGCAAAACCTGGAAATTCAAATTAAATGGGGAATTTCCAGTTGAGCCGTGTATTTTAGCATTTTGGCACGGAGAAATGTTGCCTGTGTGGAAGTTTTTTGCAAAACATTTTTCACAAAAATTTGCAATTGTAAGCTTAAGTAAGGATGGGCAGATACTTTCCGAACTATTGGAACAATGGGGATATTCCCTAATTCGCGGCTCTTCATCAAAAAAAGGACACGAAGTGCTTGAAAAAGCTCAAAAAGTAGCGCATAACTCAGTATTATTTATCACACCAGACGGACCTCGCGGACCTTTTCGCAAATTTAAAAGTGGTGCTGCCGTTATTTCCTACAGGACGAACGTTCCAATTTATCTCATACGTGCTAAAACGAAAAAAAAGATTGTTTTTAGAAGAAGTTGGGATAAGTTCGAGTTACCTTTACCATTTTCAAAAATCAATTTGAATATCTCCCCAAAAATAACTATTTCACCAAAAGCATCAAGAGAAGAAATAAACGAATATATCATAGAATTAAATAATATATTAAATTCGTTGGTTTAGAATGATTTCAGACTTTTTTTCGAAAGTATATGGGAAAATTGTAAAATATCGCAATCGGCGATATGACCGGGAGGAGAATCTATCAAAAAAAATTTCACTCCCTGTTATCAGTGTTGGAAATTTATCTGTTGGCGGCACTGGCAAAACACCGTTCGTCGAGATGCTTGTTAGAATTCTTATTTCTATGGGCAAGCAACCTGCAATTATCGGAAGAGGTTACAAGAGAAAATCTAAAGGTGAAGTTATTATTTGTGATGGCAAAAAGCTTTTAGCAACAGCTTGGGAAGGTGGCGATGAGTTGTATTTGTTAGCACGCAAACTGTTAGTCCCAACAATTGCTCACGAGTCCAAAGTAGAAGCAGCATTATCAGCAGAACGTAGATTTGATATTGATTGCATCGTTGTTGATGATGGTTTTCAACATCGTGCATTACGTCGTAATTTAGACATTGTACTAATTGATAAAGAAACAATTGAGAAACCATTCCTTTTGCCAAAAGGTATGCTTAGAGAACCGCTGGAGTCATTAAAACGGGCAAATGTTATTTGCCTGACAGGTGGCGCAAAAATCACAGACGAACTTAAACAGCATACAAATTTTGACACAGTATTTATTAAAGTAAAAGTGCTAAACGGAGAACCACACATCTTGGGAAATACTCAGGATACCTATTCTTTTGATAAAATAAAACAACAAAACATAATAGCCATCGCTGGTATCGCTAAACCATTTAGATTTTATGAAATGGTTCAATCCCTTGGATTTCATTTAGTAAATCACCTGAATTTTAGCGATCATCATTATTATGATAGAAATGATATAGAAAAAATAAGACGTTTTGCACAAGAAAACAAAAGCAAATATATAGCAGTAACGGAAAAAGATGCAGTTAAATTGTTAGAATTTACTGAAAGATTTAAACATTATGGTTTAGATTTACTTGTATTCCCTATTTCAATGAAAATCATTGATGGACGAGAAACTTTTATTAATTTACTGAAATTAACTATTGGTTAGTTAATTCATTTAAAAGTTCCGCAAGCTTTTTAGCTGCATTTTTTCGTTCAAATTGGTTTATTAAATCTTTATTTTCTTTTGCAATTAAATTATTATTTTTCCAAGCACTTAGATATTTCATAAATATTTGCGATATTTTATCAATTTCACTTTGATGTGCAACCAAACCGCTTTCTGTTTGACGAATTAAATCAGCAATAGCACCGTGCTGTGGAGCAATTACTAAAATTGGGCGACGCACACCGATGTATTCATAAACTTTTCCTGGTACTATTTCTTCACTTTCTTTTGATTCATCGACAACAAGTAGTAATGCTTCAGACTTTATTAGGTATTCAATACTTTCCTTATGTGGCATATATTCCAGAACTTCAATTCTTTCTCGAAAGTCTGATTTATCAAACATTTCTAAAACTTCATTACCAAAACGTCCAATAAATCTCAATTTAAAATCATTTTTGGTTATTTTTTTCTCAACCAAAAGTTTTTCAATAGCCATCAGTAAGCTTTGTGGATTGCGCCGCCCATACATTGAACCAGTGTAAGTCATTGTAAAGCAATCGTTGCGTGTATATTCAACTTTTGGAAAGTCCTTAGAGTCGAAACCATTTGGAATGTGAACAAATTTATTTTTATCTAAATCTGGATATTTATCTAAAGCATCTTTGATAATTCCTTCCCAAGCGCATTCAACAAAATCTGCTTGTTTAAAAACTGATTTTTCGAAATTCATATCGATTATCTTTGGAAGGAACCATCTTTTAGGTGCAGATATAAAACCCGTCCATGGATCGCGAAATCCTGCAATCCAAGGTAGTTTTGATTTCTTTTTAGCATAACGGGCAATTAACGAGCAAGTGTAAGGTGGTGAAGAGCTATAAATAGCTTTGCAATCGAATTCCTTGATAATTCGCAAAGCTTCTCTGCGAGCAGTAAGCATCCATCCAATTCTTGCATCTGGAATGAAGAAAGTTGCCCTAATAAACTCTGCAATTTTTTCTTTCGTTGATAAACTTTGATTCTCTTTTTTAATTGTATTAACATCTATAGGTGTGCCAGGTTTCTTACCAGTAAAAATTCTATAAATATCGTATGGCTCATAAATTTTAGTCCTACGAACCACGACATCCTTAGGAATTTCTTCTAAAAGCGATTCGTCGCGAGCTGGGAATTCACCGTTTTCTACTGTAAGCACAATTGGTTGCCAGCCAAATTCTCTTATATACTTTATGTGCTTCAATACTCTTTGTACACCAGGTCCACCCGATGGTGGAAAATAATATGCAACAACAAGAAAATGTTTCATTATTCAATGTTTTGCACTTGTTCACGAATTTTTTCAAGTTCCTCTTTCGAATGCACAACAAGGTGTGAAATTTCAGTATCGTTAGCTTTGCTCCCAATGGTGTTGATTTCGCGATGAATTTCTTGTAAAAGGAAGTTGATTTTTCTTCCTTCAGAAACCTTAGATTTTGTAGCGTCAAAGAAAAATTTAAAATGAGAGTATAGCCGTGTGCATTCCTCCGAGATATCGAGTTTATCAGCAAGCAAAATGATTTCAAGTTGAAGGCGATGTTCGTCTATTTCATCGCTTTCGAAAAGTTGGGCAACCCTATTTCTTAAACGCTCACGTTCAGTTGGGATTTTATTTACACTTATCTGCTCAATTTTTTGAATGTTTTCCTGAATTTTCTTCATTCGTGCAACAATATCTTTGGATATTTGTTGCCCTTCACGAAGCCTCATAGCATCTAAATTTTTTAAAGCTTGCCTAAGAGCTTTCATAATCAATTTCATATAAAGCTCTTCATCTATTACGTCTTCTTGTTTGTAAAGCATATCACGGAATACAAGTATATTTTCTAATTTAATAGTATCTTTAAGTTTCAATTCCTTTCTAATATTATTTAAGGCTTCGTAGCAAGTTTTTGCAACATCTAAATTTAGATTTAGAGCTTTTACAGAAGAGTCAGTTTCAGCAGAAATGTTTAAATAAACTGTGCCTCTTGAAATATTATTTCGCAAAACTTCACGAATTTCAAATTCCCTATGTGATAATGACTTAGGTAAACGACAATTTATTTCTAAGCTTTTGCCATTTAATGTTTTAAGCTCAAGATTAACATAAATACCTTGCTCATTTATTTCGGATTTACTAAAACCAGTCATACTTTTAAGCATAAAAATCCCTTTTTGAATTAAAAATAAATGCAAAATTACCTTATTTTAATGAATAAAAAAATTCAAGTTTTTAACAGTTTTACATTTATTTGTTTTTGGTTAGCAAAATTTATAAATTAATTTTGTTTTTTAAAATAAATATGTCTAAAATTAAATCAATAAATACACATTCGAGGGATTATCATTCAGTTGTCTTTGATAATGATGATTTTTTTATTCTTCATAATGATGTTATTGCAAAATTTAATTTATACATAGAAAAAGAAATCGATGATAATTTATTAAAAGAAATAGTTTTTGAAAATGAGCTTCTAAAAGCAAAAACGCTTGCTTATAGGTTTTCTTCATACAAGCCAAGAACATCTCAGGAGGTAATAAAAAAACTTGAAGAAAATAATTTTAATGAGCAGATTGTAAAAGAAACAATATCTTTTCTAAAAAATTATGGACTCATTGATGATGAACGATATGTTAGAAATTTTGCAAAAGATAAATCTAAACTGAAAAAATGGGGAATATATAAAATAAAGACAGAATTAATAAAAAAAGGCATCGATAAAACATTAATTGAAGAACAATTGAATGAAGCTTACAATGAAAGTTTTGAAACTGAAAATGCATTAAAATTAGTTTATAGAAAGTTATCATTAATTAAAAAGAAAACACCTGAAAAGATAAAACAATCAATTATAAATTATTTGCAATACAAGGGTTTCTCCTGGGAGGTCATAAGAAAAGTTCTTGATGAATTAAAGTTCGAGTAAATAACCATATTCTTTAAGCCATTTCTTAGATTTTTTATACTCGGGGAAAAACTTTTCAACTTCATTCCAAAAATCCGACGAATGATTAAGATAGCGTAAATGTGAAAGTTCGTGAACTATTACATAATCGGAAACTTCCTTAGGTGCCAAAGCCAATTTCCAGTTAAAATTCAAGTTCCCTGCTCCTGAACAAGACCCCCAACGTGAACTAATATCCTTGATCCTAATTTGTTTATATTTTAGCTGCATTTTATCAGCCCACAAGGCAACTTGGCGTTCAAAATAAAAGCGCGCAATTTTTTTTATTAATAATTTGAGTAAAGCTCTCACTTGTTTTTTTAGCTCAATATCAATGAAAATAATATTATTTTTCAATTTTATCGCAAACTCAAAATTTTCGACATATTTTATTGTGTAACTTTCATCGAAAATTTTAATTGTACAACTATCAGAAAAATCTCGGACAAGCTTTTTTCTAAGAGAAAGTTCATTTTTCTTTTCAATTATCCAATTTTTCTTTTTTTCGACTATTTTCTCAATATAATCAATAGAAATAGATAAAGGTGCTTTGACAATCAAGTTGCAATTCTTATCGACAAGCAAAGCAATAGTTTTTCGTTGTGAACGAATTATTTTATAAATTTCAACTTTCATATTTACTAAGATTGTTGATAAATTATTTTTCAAAATTAAGATTATTAAAAAAAATAATATTAATTTTTTTATTTTCTATAAATTCCAAAATAAAATCTAAATATTTTAGTCAAAAATACCGATAAAGCAAATTGATTTTAAATATTAAAAATGAGTTGAATATGTCGCAAGTGGATAAAGAAACACGTGATATGATTATGCAGTTTGTATCTGAAGCTTTGGATTCGCTCGATACAAACGAACCAATAGTTGAATATTTAAAAGAAGAAGATAATACAGAACACGTAAATTCAATTTTCCGTGTTTTTCATACTTTGAAGGGGCTATCAGGCTTTTTCGAAATGTTTGTAATTAATCGTGTAACTCACGAAGCCGAGACATTGCTCGACATAATGAGAAAACAGAATAAGCCACAAAGTGAAGAGATAATTTCGATAATTTACTCTGTTTTTGATTTTTTGCGTGATCTTCTAAGCAGAGTAGGTGAAAATCTAACAGATAAAGATGCAAAAGCTGAAGCCGAAGATATGATATTGATTATTAGAGATGCAATTAATAAAGTTCAAAATCCATCACTTTCGGAGGAAGATTTCTTTTTCCCAAAAGAGGATGAATTTGCTCAACAAGAAAATCAAATGATCGACGAATACAAATCATCAGAAGCTAATATGGAGGAAATGCTTGCAGAATCTCCGTCAAATGAGGGACTTGATTCGTTTGTATCTAACGAATTAATGGATCAATATTTATCGAGTGCCTATGAATTGCTCGATACTGCAGAAAATAATTTATTAATTTTAGAGAATGATCCGAACAATTATGACTTGATAAGCAATACATTCCGTGTAATCCATAGTTTAAAAGGAAACTCGGGATTTATGGGACTCTCGGAAATTGAAGAAATAGCTATGGAAATGGAGTCTATTCTTGATTCAGTAAGAAATAAAGAATTGCAAATTGATACAACAATTGTCAGTGTTTTATTAAGTAATATTGAATCAATTAGGAATAGGCTAACTGCTTTATCACCCGAAAAACCCAGCACAAAAGCCCTTTCTGAAACATTAGCAAAAGTTCAAGATGCTGAAAATGCATCTAAACCTACTGAAATTGAACAACAAGAAGATGAAATTTCTTTTGAATTAGATGTTCAAGAAGAAGAAAAAGTTGATACCCCTGAAATCAAACAAGAAATTCAACCTGCAGAAAAGATTATAACTCACACACCTTCACAAAAATCAGTTGAACCGAAAAAAATTGAAGATTTAGGTCAAAAAACTGCTCCACCAGCATCAATGGCAAAAAAAGATATTAGAGTTGAAACCAGTAAAATCGATAAACTTTTTGATTTAGTAGGGGAGCTTATAACAATAGAAACAATGGTAACTAATAGCCCAGATTTGCAAGGGCTCGAGCTACCGAATTTTATGAAGTCCGCTAATATGCTAAATAAAATAACACGTGAACTGCAAGAAGTTACTATGTCGGTGCGAATGATGCCGTTGGAAAATCTCTTTAACAAAATGAAACGTTTGGTAAGAGACGTTTCTCTCAAAATGAACAAGAAGGTAAATTTAGAAATTTCTGGTCAAGAAACTGAGATGGATAAAAATGTAATAGATGAAGTTGCTGATCCGCTTGTGCATATTCTTCGTAATGCAATTGATCACGGAATCGAACCGCTAGAAGAACGTTTGAAAAAAGGCAAACCAGAATATGGAACAATTAGCTTGAAAGCAAGATATGAAGGCAACGAGATATTAATAATTGTAAAAGATGATGGGGCAGGAATTAACAGAGAGAAAATTCTTAAAAAAGCTGAAGAAAGAGGAATCATATCTGGCAACACAGACAAGATGACTGATAAAGAGGTATTCCAACTGATTTTTGAGCCAGGATTTTCAACAGCTGAGAAAGTAACCGATATTTCGGGTCGTGGTGTTGGTATGGATGTAGTGCGGAAAAACATTGAAAAATTGCACGGCTCGGTCGATGTAGAAAGCAAATACGGCGAAGGATCAACATTTACTTTGCGTATTCCACTTACACTTGCTATTATGGATGCAATGCTCATTAGAGTTGGTAAATCACGCTATGCTTTGCCATTATTAGCAGTAACAGAATCATTCCGTCTTTCGAAAGGTATGATTTCCAAAACAATGGATGGACTTGAAGTCTGTAAACTGAGGGATGATGTTTTGCCTGTTCTACGTTTGCACGAGATTTTTGGGATTGAACCTGACAGTTATGATTTAGAAAAAGGCATAATGATTATTATAGAATCGAAGGATAAACAAGTTGCTCTGTTCGCTGATGAAATTGTAGGTCAACAGCAAGCTGTAATTAAAGGACTTTCTGATTATATTGGCAAAGTTCAAGGAATCACTGGATGTATGATATTAGGAGATGGTGGAATTGGCTTAATTATTGATATAGAAAGCTTAATAGAATTATCTGAAAAAACTGTTCTTGTATGACTTATCAAAAGGTAAACTATGATACAATCTGATGATTTATACGAAATTGATGAATTGGGAACAGAAGAGGATTTTGAAAATACTCTTCAAGATCGTTATTTAACTTTTAGAATCGGTGGTGAACAATATGCCTTCGAAATAGAATATGTAACTGAAATAATTGGTATTCAAAATATAACACCCGTTCCAAATATCAAACCGTTTATTAAAGGCATAATTAATCTACGTGGGATCATATACCCTGTTGTATGTGTGCGCAAACGATTTAATTTACCTGAAATACCATATAACGATAGAACTTGCATTATTATCGTCAATGTAAACCAAAGTGGTATAGGTTTAATTGTAGATGAGGTAGCAGAAGTATTGAAAATCCTACCTGAAAGCATTTCTCCACCACCACAAACAAATAAAGGATCTCACAGTAAATTTATTAAAGGTATGGGTAGGGTTGGTGATAAAATAAAAATCATTTTAGATATTCAAAAGTTACTATTTGAAACCGAAGAACATAATTATGAATAAACATTATGAACATTAAAGAAATCAGACCAGCGGAATTTGTTGAAGTAACTGATGAGGAATTTAAACTCATTAGGGACTTAATTTACAAAAACATTGGAATAAACTTAACTGAAGAGAAGCGCTCGCTTGTCAATGGTCGCTTGCAAAAAATTTTAAGAAAATTAAATTTAAAGACTTTCAAAGAATATTACGATTTTTTAATTAATGATAAAAGCGGAGAAGCTTTAAGTGAGCTTGCTAATGTAATTTCTACTAATCATACTTTTTTTGGACGAGAAATTGACCATTTTGAGTATTTTGTTGATGTTGTCCTTCCAGAAATAGAAGAAAGAGCAAAGAAAACGAATTCATACGATATTAGAATATGGTCCGCTGGATGTTCAAGTGGTGAAGAACCTTATACGCTTGTTATGCTAATGATGGAGTATTTTGGGAAAGATTATTACAAATGGCAAGCAGGTGTTCTTGCTACAGATATTTCACTAACTGTTTTGGAGAAAGCAAAACGTGGTATCTATCCAGATGAACGCGTTCAACCACTTCCCGATATATTCAAGCAAAAATATTTTAAGCATCTCCCAAGCGGCGAATGGGAAATAATCGATACTGTTAAACGTGAAGTAACTTATAGAAGATTTAATTTAATGAATGAAACATTTCCTTTTAAAAAACCATTTGATGTAATTTTTTGTAGAAATGTTATGATTTACTTCGACAATCCAACAAGAGAAAAACTTGTTGACAAATTCTATAAATTCACATCATATAACGGTTATTTATTTATTGGACATTCGGAAACATTAAGTAGAACTGCGACTAAGTATAAATATATAAAACCAGCTGTTTATAAAAAATTTTAGTATTTAATAAAAATTGATTGAGAGGGAGTTGTGTCTAATCTATTCAAAAAGATCAGAGTATTAATTGTTGATGATTCTGCACTTGTACGTGATATTTTATCAAAAGGCTTATCAGCCGATCCAGGTATCGAGGTTATCGGAACAGCACCTGATGTTTATGTTGCTCGCGATTTAATTATCAAGCTAAAACCAGATGTTCTGACGCTTGATATTGAAATGCCAAAGATGGATGGTATCGAGTTCCTTCGGCGATTGATGCCACAATATCCATTGCCAGTAGTCGTTGTAAGTTCACTTACACAAAGGGGAAAACTAATTACAATGCAGGCGCTCGAAGCAGGTGCTGTTGATTTTGTGCCAAAACCAGCAACTGATGTCGCTCGTGGGCTAAGCGAAATGATGCTCGAGTTACGAACCAAGATTAAAATAGCCTCAACTGCTAATGTATCACACTGGAAAAATCGTCAGGTTGAATTTTCACCAAAAGTAAGTAAAGATGAAACTGCATTGGGTAAAGCTCTTGCAGAATCAACTGATAAAGTCATTGCTATTGGAGCTTCGACCGGAGGTACTGAAGCAATAAAAAAAGTTATTGAAAAGCTTCCACCTTACATGCCCGGAATAGTAATAGTTCAACATATGCCAAAAGGTTTTACCAAAACATTTGCCGATAGATTAAATGAAACTTCTTATATGCAAGTGAAAGAAGCCGAAGATGGCGATCGTGTAATTAACGGTCGTGTTTATATTGCTCCAGGCGATTATCATATGAAAATTTATCGCTCTGGCGGACAATACAAAATCCTAATTGTAGAAGGTGAAAAAGTTAACGGACACCGGCCGTCAGTTGATGTTATGATGTTCAGCGTTGCTGAGCACGTCGGAGCAAATGCATATGGGGTCATATTAACTGGTATGGGGAACGATGGAGCCAAAGGCTTAAAAGCAATGAAGGAAGCCGGTGCCAAAACTATTGGACAGAATGAAGCAACTTGCGTCGTTTATGGTATGCCTAAAGTTGCTTTCGATATTGGCGCAGTTGATATGCAATTGCCACTTGATGATATACCAAATGCTTTAATCCGATTAGTCAAACAAACAAATTAATATTATGGAGAAATATCCACTTTCTGTATTAATTGTCGAAGATGATCCGCCTTCGAGATTAATAACTCAGACAATTGTAAAATTACTTTTCGATATTGTTTACGTTGGAGAAAATGGTCTTGAGGGATACGAGCTATTTGAAAAGAATAAACCTGATATAGTGCTATCTGACGTTGGAATGCCTTTCTTGGATGGACTGGGAATGAGCAAAAAAATTCGCGAAATTAATCCAAACGTCCCTATAATACTTGCAACTGCATTTGATGATAAAAACTTACTATTAAATGCCATAGAGCTCGGTATTGATCATTATATTATTAAACCAATCAATCGTGAAAAATTGATTGAAATCTTAAACAGAATTGCCAACGACCTATTACTCCAAATTGAGTATAAAAAACAACAAGAGAAAATCCGACAACTTTATAAAGCAATAGAACATTCCTCAGGTATCGTTGTTATTTTTGAAAAAGATGGTAAAATAACTTATTTTAATCCCAAATTAGCCGAGCTAACTGGCTATTATCCTAATCAATTAAAAGATGAAAATATTTGTACTTTATTCTTTGGAAACAATGTAACGACATTTTTCAATTCAATTGAAGAATATATTGAATGGCGTGGTGAATTAAACCTCAAAAACTCTTTAAATAAAGAAATAGTAGTCTTTGCATCATTAGCGCCAATATTTACTTACAATGGAAATATTGATGCCTTTATATTAGTAGCTGATGATATTACAGAAAAGAAAAGAATTGAAAATCAATTAAAAGAATACAATGAGCTCTTAGAAAATAAAGTTCGTGAAAGAACAATTGAGCTTGAAAACATTAACAAAAAACTTATAGAAGAAATTGAAATACGAAAAAAAACTGAAAAAGAACTCATTAAAGCGAAAGATGCAGCCGAAGAAGCCAGCCGTGCAAAAAGCTTATTCTTGGCAAAAGTTACTCACGAACTTCGAACACCGATGAACGGTATTCTCGGTATGACAAGCGTTCTATTGGATACAAATCTAACAGAAAAACAAAAACGGTCTCTATTGATTGTCAAACAATCAGGCGAGACTCTTTTTAATATTATAAACGATATTCTTGATTGGTCTAAAATTGAAACTGGGAAATTGAAACTTGATAAATATAAATTTAATTTATATGAACTCATTAAAAATATTACAGAATTACTCGAGTCTGCTGCGAAAAATAAAGGGATAGAATTAAGATTAAACTTAAATGATAATTTACCTAATATTGTTATTGGAGATGGTCATCGTCTTCAGCAGGTCTTCATAAACTTAATTTCAAATGCAATAAAATTTACTGAAAAAGGATATGTTGAAGTTTCTGCTCAAAAAGTTGAAACTGGTGAAGATAAAATTAAAGTTCGATTCGATATAAAAGATACGGGAATCGGCATACCACAAGAAAAAATGGATAGGCTGTTCAAAAGTTTTAGTCAAATTGATGATAATCTAACTCGTAAATACGGTGGCACCGGACTTGGGTTGTTTATAACCAAAGAGCTGGTTGAAATGATGGGTGGCAGTATCAACTGCGAAAGCACAGTTGGTGTTGGAAGTGTTTTCTATTTTATCATACCTTTTGAAATCCCACAAGACGAAAGTTTACAAGTAAATGAAGAAATTGGTCTCTCTCAAATAGCAAAAAAATACAACTTTCTAAATTTAAGAATTTTAGTAGCAGAGGATAGCTACATAAATCAAGAATTAATTAAAGAAGCCATTGATAACATAAATTGCGTTTACCAAATAGCAAATAATGGGATCGAAACATTAGAAATATTCACAAAAGAAAAATTCGACTTAGTTTTAATGGATTTGCAAATGCCTGAAATGGATGGGTTTGAAGCAGCGAAAGCAATTATCAACTACGAAAAATCTAACAATTTACCTCACACACCTATTATTGCACTAACAGCTCACGATGATGAAAACACCAAGACTAATGTATTTGCAACAGGAATGGATGATTTAATAACTAAACCGTTTAATTGGTATATTTTCTACGAAACAATATCAAGATATAAAAAAAATCAATCAGAACTGCCAGTTAATTTAGATATTCTTCTGCAATCGATTAACAACAATAAAATCTTGTTATATAAATTAACCAAATATTTCATTAAAAATACCCCTACACAACTTGAAAATCTTGGGAAAGAGATAAAAAACAAAAATTTCGAGCAAATTGAGAAAATTTCTCACAAATTTAAATCAGAAATAGGTAACTTTGGCGCAGAAAAAGCTTATAATCTCATCACAAAGATTAACCAAATAAGTAGAATAAAACAATCTGAGAAATTAGAGGCATTGTATGAAGAATTTCGAATTGAATTAAAAAAAGTTTTACAATATTTAGAGCAAATTATCGAAAATGAAAATATAAAATAAATTTTAGAGGCTTATATGCGTACATTAGTTGTTGAGGATGATTACATCACATCGCAAGTAATGCAAGAAATTTTAAGCGCATTTGGCGATTGTGATGTAGCCGAAAATGGTGCTCAGGCTATTGAATTATTTACAACCGCTCAGCTTACCGGGGTGCTATATGATGTAATTTTTTTAGACATAATGATGCCTGAAAAAGATGGTCAGGAGGTGCTTACTAAAATTCGCCAAATAGAGAAAATGAACGGTATTATGGGACTTGACTGTGTAAAAGTTGTTATGACAACTGCTTTGGATGATTACGAAAATATTAAAAAAGCATTTGTAAATCAAGCGGAGGCATATTTAATTAAACCTATCGACAAAGATAAAATTGTAAAAATTCTTTTAGATTTAGAACTTTTAAGTTAATTTTGTTTTTTTCAAATAAATAAATTGAAATATGAAAAATTCACCATACAATGCTACTGTCAATGGTAAAATATTATTAACACCTGATTTAATGATCTTACGAGTGCGAACAGATACACCTCGTGATAAATTTGAAGCAGGTCAATTTACAACAATCGGTTTATTAGCATCTGAACCTCGTTCAGCAAATTCAATTTTAACATTAGATCAGTTGCCAGCTGATTCTTTAATCAAGCGTCCTTATTCAATTGCTTCAGCTAATCATCAAACACAGGATTTTGAGTTTTATATTAGCCAGGTCAAATCTGGTCAGCTTACACCACGACTTTTCGCCCTTTCGCAGGGTAGCCGAATGTGGGTAGATGAAGAAATTTTAGGCGTTTTTCGTTTGAATGACACTCCCAAAGGTTGCAATATTGTTATGGTTGCGACAGGAACAGGTCTGGCACCTTACATAAGCTTTCTGCGCTCCCATATTAAAGACCACCAAGATATTAAATTAGCTGTTTTGCACGGTGCTGCTTATCCTTGGGATTTGGGATATTATTCTGAGCTTACTTTTATTCAAAATGCTTTTGATAATTTTTATTACTTCCCTACTTTATTAAAAGCAGACAAAAATTGGAATGGACTCACTGGTTATATCGAAAAACACCTTGAAAATGGTATATTAGAATCCGTTGGTATTGAAATAAATCCAGAAAAAACACATTTCTTCCTTTGTGGAAATCCCAAAATGGTCGAATCTGTTAGTAATTTTTTAGCAAAATATAATTATACGAAACATTGTTCCTCTTCGGCTGGATCGCTCCATGTGGAAGAGTACTAAACAAATATTTAAAATATCATTGCTGATGATTATTTTAATGCTTCATTCGTGCATAGTAGTAAAAGAACAAGTTAGCGATGAAAGCGATGTCGAAGAACTTGCCGTTTTGAGTATTAAACCAGAGATACCGATGTCCGATGTAATTCTACGCTCAAATAAAGGAGATATGGTATCGTATATACCAGAAGGTTGGTTCTTCATAGATACCGAGCAAAGATCATCATCAGATATTATTGCAGTAATAGCAAATCCAGAATATTCACTTTGTGCTGTTTTTTCAAACTTAAATTTCACTGGTATTTCTATCGAGAAAAAAGACAACGAGAATAACGTTGAAACTCTATTTGATGTTGCACGAGAAAGCTTTTCTCGTCGAGCAAAAAAAACTGGCGATGCTGTTAAACTCATTGGCAAATATCAAAACTTGCAAATAGGTAATAAAGATTTTGTAAAATATGAATTTTCAACAACTGGCGGAGCATTGGTTGCTAAATCCGCAGTTTTTGTATCATCAATTGGTCAATTTTATGAATTTTCTTTAATTCCTATGAATGTTTTAGGTAACGAAATCCCACCGAAAAAAGAATTCGATAAAATATTTAATTCCTTTTTAGCCGCAATTCAATATTAATGAATCACAATTCGAAAATATTATTTTTTTTCTTAATATTTTTTATTTCAATATATCAAATTAATGCAGAGAAAATAAAATTAGGAATAGATGTCCTAATTGAAAACGACTTTTTACCTTTGAAGAATAAAAAAATCGGACTTCTTACAAATCAATCAGGTCGTAATTCAGATGGAGTTCTCACCGCTGAAATACTTGCAAAAACCGATAAGTTAAAACTGAAATATATATTTGTTCCCGAGCATGGATTATTTGGGGACTTGCCAGCTGGGAAAAAAGTAACCGATGAACATTATATGGGAGTCCCTGTAATTTCCCTTTATGGTGAAATTAAATCTCCAAACAAAAAATATCTCAAAGGTCTTGATGCTTTGGTCGTTGATATACAAGACATAGGAATCCGCTCATATACTTTTCTTTCATCTGTTTATTATTTTATAAAATCAGCAGCTGAAAATCAACTCCCAGTTTATATTTTAGACCGTCCAAATCCACTTGGCGGGAATATTGTGGATGGAAATGTACTTGAACAAAATAGAACTTCATTTGTTGGTATTATCCCTATCCCCTATATTCATGGGATGACACTTGGCGAAATCTCACAAATGATAGTTAAAGAAGGTTGGTTAGGGAAAAACAAGCAAGGGAAAAAATTAAAAGCTTATGTGGAAATTATTCAAATGCAGGGTTGGACACGTGATATGTGCTTCGAACAAACTGGACTGATGTGGTTCCCCACTTCGCCACACATACCAACGGTTGAAGCTATACGTGGAGCCGCATTAATTGGAATTTTCGGCGAATTAGGGATTTTCAATATCGGCATAGGCACAACATTACCATTTCAATATGTGGGTGCTCCCGAATTTAACACCGATAGTGTTCTTGCTGTAATTAGTAATTATACATTTGAAGGTATTCGTTTTTTCAAGGCTCGTTTCCGCCCTTTTTATGCAAAATACAAAGACCAAGCTTGCGAAGGCTTGCTTATCAAGTTTGATTGCAACCAAAATTTCCTCCCAATGAAATATGGGTCACAACTGATCGCTGCAATCAAACAAGTCCACCCAGAATTTTTTAATAAAACTAATATTAGCCCTCGAGCAAAAGATATGTTCATAAAAGTTACTGGAACCGAAGAATATTTTGAAAGTTTATTCCAAGATAATAATTATTCATTTATATTATTGCAAAATAAAAATTTGGAACAATTTTTAAAGATTCGTAATAAATACCTCCTTTATTAATATTAATTATTCTTTGTTGTCTATTTTATCAAATATATTTATCTTGCGTTTTTGTTTTTTAGTAAAATGAAAAAATTATGAAAGAAATTGATACATATAACCGAAAAACAAAGTATATTTTTATAACAGGTGGCGTTCTTTCTTCCTTAGGTAAGGGGATTGCATCAGCTTCTTTGGGATATCTTCTTAAACAGCGCGGATACAAAGTGACCATAATGAAGTTCGATCCTTATATAAATGTCGATCCAGGAACGATGAATCCATTTCAGCACGGAGAAGTCTTTGTAACTGATGACGGGGCTGAAACAGATCTGGACTTGGGACATTATGAGAGATTTCTGGGATGCTCATTGAGCAGAAAAAATAACACTACAACTGGGCAGGTATATTTCGAAGTAATAACTAAGGAACGCAAAGGACATTATCTTGGTAAAACAGTGCAAGTAATTCCACACATTACAAACGAAATAAAGCGCCGTATGACAATTTACGAAGGCGAGTATGATTTCATTTTGATTGAAATCGGTGGAACTGTTGGCGATATTGAATCGCTCCCATTTTTAGAAGCACAACGTCAGATGTGGCTCGAACGCGGTCCCCAGAATGTATTAAATATTCATCTAACTTATGTGCCTTATATAAAATCAGCTGGCGAATTAAAAACGAAACCAACACAACACTCTGTTAAAACATTGATGGAGTATGGTATTCGCCCAGATATTTTACTATGCCGCACCGAACATAAACTTTCAAAAGATATTCGCCAAAAAATTGGGCTTTTCTGCAACGTTGAAGAAAACTCGGTAATTGAAGTTATTGATGTTGAATCAACTATCTATGAGGTTCCATTGCTTTTTGCAAAAAGAGAGCTCGAACAAATTGTTTTACAAAAAATGGGACTTCCTCCTAATGAGCTTGAATTAGATACTTGGAAAAAATTCGTCGAAAGAATAAAAAACCCTAAATATTTTGTTAATGTCGGTTTAGTTGGGAAATATACAAAATACACTGATTCATATAAGAGTATAATTGAAGCTTTTATCCATGCCGGCTCAATTAATAATTGTAAAGTAAATATTAAACTTATAAACAGTGAAGAAATTACAGAAGATAATGTTGAAGAGAAGATAGGTCATTTGGATGGGATTTTAGTTGGACCTGGCTTCGGCTATCGAGGAATCGAAGGGAAAATCACAGCTATTAAATATGCTCGTATAAACAAAATACCTTTTTTCGGGATTTGTCTTGGTATGCAGTGCAGCGTAATAGAGTTTGCTCGTAATGTTTGCGGATTACCTTTTGCAACAAGTGGCGAGTTTGAAACTAATGATTTTTGCGTAATTGATTTAATGGAGGAACAAAAGAATATTAAAGAAAAAGGTGGCACAATGCGTCTTGGTGCTTATCCTTGCGTCTTGAATGAAAATTCGCTAGCTTTTAAATCATATGGACATAAAGAAATATCCGAACGTCACCGCCATCGCTATGAATTAAACAATAAATTCCGACCTTTGCTTGAAAAACATGGTATGATAATGAGTGGAACCTCGCCCGATGGTAATCTAGTGGAAATAATAGAATTGCCAGATCATCCTTGGTTTTTAGGAGTCCAGTTCCACCCCGAGCTTAAATCTCGTGCTGTTACAGGACATCCGCTCTTTATTAGCTTTATAAAGGCTGCTCTTAGCATAAGAAGCAAAAAAATATAGGATTAACATACATAAATTAATTTCATACAATATCTTTATTGTTGCTTTTTTCTATTTTTTTTATTAATATTTAAAATTATACATTTTATATTTTTCAAATATGAAAAGTTCCAAAGAAATAAATGATTTAACTGAACAAAAAATTAACGAACTTTGGGATGTTATTAATAAAACTGCCGAATTCACAAGCAACAAAAATAAAATTTATAATGAATTAATTAATACAATAAATCAATTAAAATCAGAATTAGAAAATAAAAATAAGCTAATCGAAGAAATAAACTCAACTTTATCTCAAAAAAACAATGAAATTCATAAAATTAGTCAGGATCTCGATAAATTAAATGAACGCTACAACGAAATATATACTCTATATTCCCAATATGATTACGTTTACAAGGAAAGAAACAAACTTTTAAGCGAAAATGAACAATTATCAACCAAACTTGCCGATTTAGAACAAAAACTCAATCAAGCCAACAGTGAAATCCTTAATCTACAAGAAATCGCTAATAAATACGAACAATTAAACATAGAAAACAATAATAATCTAAAAAAAATCGATGAATTAAAAAAAGTTGCAATTGATTTTCAATTTGCTCAAAAGGAAATCACTCGAAAAAATTTAGAGATTAATGATAAACTTAAAGAAATTCAAAAGCTAAAAAATGAATATGCTGAAGCCCAAAGCATCATTTTTAAATATAAAAATTTAGAAAAAGATTTAGATGAAAAAAGTCAAGAAATTGAACATTTAAAGCAAAAAATTGATGATCTTTTTATCCAGCAAGAACACTTGAATTCCAAACTGATAACTTACCAAAACGAAAATTTATCACTCAAATCAAAAATTGAAGAAGAGCAAGCAATTATAAATAATTATGAGCAAACTGTAAATACGCTTCTAAAACAAATTTTTGAATTAGAAACAAAAATAAATGAACAAACCATTTTAATTGACGAACTTAACAACAAAAATTTAGAAAACATAGCAGTTATTGAAAATCAAAAGCAAGAAATAAATTCACTCTACGATAAAACCATAAATATTGAAAACGAACTTACTTTATTAAAAGATCAAAAGCTTTCGCTCGAGAGAAAAAATACTGAATTAGAAGCACAAATTCGATCAAATGAAATTTATAAAGATGAACTTTCAGATTTACGTGTTAAATATCAACAGCTATCGCAGCAATTAGCCGAAGAACTATTACGAAATGAAAAATTAACAGAAAAGTTGGATGATTTCACTTTGCGTAATACAAAACTACTTGATGATATTCAATTACTAAATGAAAATTTATCATTAAAAGAAGAATTGATAAAAGCTCAATCAGATGAAATTTCTCATCAAAAAGCAGAAATTGATAAACTGCAGAAAAAACTTTTCACTTTGCAAAATGAAAATATTAACTTAAGCAACGAGATTGATAACATCAAAATACAAATTCAAAAATACGAATTATTAGAAGAAGAATGTAAAAACCTTAAACTGCAAAATGTTAATTTAATTGAGCAGAAACGTCTATTAGCAAATGAAATTTCAGAATTGCATAAAACTAAACTCGAAAAAATCCAAGAACTTGAAACAAAAAACAAGCTAATTGAAAATTATTTGCAGCAAATCAAAAATTACGAAGAAAAAGAGAAGTCATTTGAAATTAAATTATCCGAACACGAGAAATTACAGAATGAATTTAACTTACTATATAAAGAAAATTCAGAATTGAAAGCAAGGTTGAAAGAACAAAATGATTTAATCATACAGAAAGATATAACTATAGATGAACTCTCAAATAAAATTTCAACAATTGAAAAAGAAAAATCAAGTTTGGATGATTCAATATTTGATATCCCAATCAACAGTAAATTTGAAGAGTTCAAGAATAGAATTATAGAACTGGAAAAACTACTCGATGAAAAAGATAAAAGCATTGAGACATTAAATAAAAAAATTGAAAAACTATCCATTAAAGCAAATTATTCACGTATGCCTGAGCTATTCCCAATCAATGATGAAGACAAAATTGAAAGCTTGCAAAAAGAATGCGAGCGTCTTCAAAATGAGCTTGTAGAAAAAAATGCAGAAATAGAAAGATTAAAGGCAAATATTGAAATTCCATATAACGAGAATGAGCTAAAGACTCAAGAAAAGATAATAATGGATTTAAATGCCGAGAAACTACTAAAAGATTTGCAAATCGTTGCACTTCAAGAAAAAAATGAGGCTTTACAAGAATTACTACATAAGCGATACGAACAAATCAAGATTTTAGAAAAAGATTTAAATGAACTATCAACTAAAAAAATGCAAAATAAAAACCAAAAAGAAATCTTAATATCCAAAATAGAAAGTATAATCAAAAAATTAGAGAAATATGGATAAGTTTGAGCAAATAGCAGAAATCCTCAAGAAAGCCAGAAGAGTTGCAATTTTAACGGGTGCAGGTGTTTCTGCAGAAAGTGGAATAGCAACTTTTCGAGATCCTGACGGACTATGGGCAAAATTTAATCCAACAGAATTAGCAAGTATGAATGGTTTTTTAAGTAATCCACAGTTGGTTTGGGAATGGTATCAATACAGACGAAAGTTGATAGCCGAAGCTAAACCAAATGCAGGACACATAGCAATTGCTCAAATGGAAAATATGTTCGAATTCTTTAGCCTTGCCACACAAAATGTTGATAGATTGCACCATCGTGCAGGTTCAAAAAATGTAATCGAGCTTCACGGTAATATTATTGAGAATTATTGTGTTGATTGCGGCTCATATTATAATGATCCAATTAATTATGAAGATAAAAATTTACTCCAATGCAATAAATGTGGTGGTAAAATAAGACCAGCTGTTGTGTGGTTCGGTGAAATGCTACCACAAGATGAGTTAGAAAAAGCTTATTATGCAGCAGAAACTTCGGAAGTTTATTTTTCAATTGGGACTTCTGCTGAAGTATATCCAGCTGCTGATTTGCCAAAGCACGCTAAAAGGAATGGTGCAATTCTAATTGAAATCAACCCTAATCCAACTGCTTTAACATACTATGTTGATTTTAAAATTGCTGAACCATCAGCAATTGCATTACCAAAAATTTTAAATTTACTTAAAGGTGAAAAATGATATATGGCATTGGTACTGATATAATTGAGGTAGAACGTATCAAAAACGCAATTGAAAAATATGGAGATCGTTTTTTAAATAGAATTTTCACAGATAATGAAATTAAGTATTGCGAAGATTATAAGGATAAAAAATTCTTGCATTATGCCGCAAGATTTGCTGTTAAAGAAGCATTTAGCAAAGCTATCGGTACAGGGCTTACTCAAGGCTTTAAGTTTACTGAAATTAGCATTGTAAATGAAAAAAGCGGCAAGCCTATTGTTATTCTAGATGGTGCAATGAAAGAGAAGTACTCGCATTATAAAATTGACGTTTCTATTTCACACACAGAAACAAATGCTGTCGCCTTTATTGTGATGAGTAATAATAAACAAGATATGTTCGAAAATTCTTAATTAGAAATGAGTAATATAAACATTTATACTGATGGTGCTTGTTTAGGTAATCCTGGACCCGGTGGCTGGGCTTTTATTGCAGATATTGATGGAAAAATTTACGAAAAAAAAGGACATTTAGAAAACACAACCAACAATAGAGCTGAATTTCTTGCTGCAATTGAGGCAATAAAATTTGCATCAAATTATGGTGGCGAATTTTCGATTTTTACAGATAGTCAACTGCTTTATGATACTGTTACAAAATGGATATTTTCATGGCATAAAAAAAATTGGAAGAAATCGGATGGTAAACCCGTGCAAAATTTAGATTTAGTTCAGGAATTATGGAGTTTGATGCACAAATACAAAATCAAATGGTCAAAAGTTCCTGCACATTCAGGTTTTGAGCTAAATGAAAAATGTGATAAATTAGCAAAAGAGGCTGCAAATGAATCTGAAAAAAACAACATTCATAATAACAATGAAATATTTTACAATGAAGTAAATTCACTTGAGAAAAAACAATTAATTTCTGAGGATGGTAAATATGAATTAATATTTGATGATAAATCTCACACAATTGAAATATTACAAAATAATAAAATAATTACTAAATTCATACTTAACAAAGAAGTCATTCATAATTTTTTTAGATAAAATGGAAAGAAGAGAATTTTTAAAATATTTTGCTGTAGCAACTTTAGGAGGCACTATTTTATTCCCGACGGACATTTATGCAAAAAAACGCTCAAAAAAATCAACAAAAAGGAATAAAACTTCTAAAAAAGTTGAGATAAGAACTAATGAATCTGTGTTTTCAGAAATTATAAGTAAAGCAGAGAAGAATAATTGGAAAAAACTAAACATTGGAGAGCTAACCGCAACTATCGGGAAACAATTTATTGGTTATCCCTATGAAGCTGGCACATTAGAAGTAAATGGTGAGAATGAAGAAATTGTTGTAAATCTAACCGAATTCGATTGTGTAACTTTTATTGAAAACACACTTGCTCTTGCACGCATAATTAAAAAGGAAAAACATACTTTGGATGATTTTGCAAAAGAACTCACACATATACGTTACAGAGGTGGGAAAATTTCCGATTATACATCTCGACTTCATTATACATCAGATTGGATTACTGACAATACCAAGAAAGGGATAATAACCGATGTCTCGCAAAGCATTGGTGGCAAACCAATAAGTTTTAATGTTTACTATATGTCAGAAAATTCTGATCAATACCCAGTTTTAAGGAAAGTACCTAAAATGATTGGTGAAATTGAAGTTTACGAAGAACATATTAGAAAACGCACTTATTATTATATTCCAAATGAAAATATATCTCAAGTTCAACATAAATTTCAAAATGGTGATATTTTCGCCATAGCTACAAATAAACCAGGCTTAGATTATTCCCATGTTGGTCTTATAACCTTAGAAAATGGTCAGGCAAATCTTTTGCACGCTTCATCCAAAAATAAAAAGGTCGTTTTAGAAAATGATCTTTTGAAATACTTTTCAAATAATCAAAACAACATTGGAATAAGTGTGCTTAGACCGCTGGAGCTGTAAGATTAAATAGCATTAATATTATTTTAAATTTAAGTTAATAAAATTTTAATAAAAAATAGATTAGTTTTTTTATTAAAGTTTGTTTATTTTAAAAATATTCTAAATATTCATTTTGATAGAAAAATGAAAAAAATTCTTGTTTTAATTCTTTTTCTCATCTTAACTTTAAATGTTTTTTCTCAAACGGAAAAAGTTTCTTCAATGCTAAAATTAGTAGCACAAGGGAAATATGAAGAAGTTAGGAATGCTTTGCCAAGACTTATGGCTGACTACCCAAATGAGCCAGGAGTTTTACTGCTACAGGCTGTTTTGATGGAGGATGGTGTCCAGGCATTGAAAATATACAAAAATATTGTGAAAAGCTACCCAAATAGTGAATGGGCTGATGATGCACAATGGCGTATTGTTCAATTTTACTCGATTATTGGCGATACAGCACAAGCGAAGAAAGAACTTGAATTCTTCAGAAAAAACTATCCGAAATCTGAATTTTTAGCACCAGCAACAGATGTTGTAAGCTCGGCTATAGGTTGCATAAAATATGATTATAAAACTCGCATTGAAGAACAAAATAAGCCTAAGCAAAAAACAACAGAAAACCAACGATGGAGATTACAAGTTGGTCTCTATAGCACAAAGTCAGCAGCAGAATATGAGAAAAAACGCTTTTTATCAATGAAATTACGAACTGAGATTATTGAAAAAGAAATTAACGGCGAAATAAAATATGCTGTTGTTATTGGGAATTATTCTTCACGGGAATCAGCTGAAGCAGCAAGAAAAGAAATCGAAGAAAAATGTGAGTGCTCACCAATACTATTCCAAAAAGATTAATTATGAGTGAAAATTTAAATAATATTTCACATAAGGATAAAGATAATAAAGATAATATTAGTGAAAAGAAATCTTTTCATTCAATAAAAAATTCTTTTGACTACACCAAAAACACTAAAAATGATTATAACCCTTCTTTCGTTAAAGCATTTAAATGTTATTTAATTAATAAAAAAAGCAAATAGGTACATATGAGTCTAACTATTAAAGGGAATATTGTTGATATAAAAAATAAATCAATCAACAAAGGGCAAATAATTATTGAAAATGATAGAATTTCAAAAATTGAATTCATAGATGTCGTTGAAGAGCAATATATCTTGCCAGGTTTTATTGATGCACACGTTCATATTGAAAGCTCAATGTTAGTACCAAGCGAGTTTGCAAGATCGGCAGTAAGATTTGGAACAGTTGCAGTTGTAACAGACCCACACGAGATAGCTAATGTTTTAGGCATCCAGGGTGTTGAATATATGATTCAGAATGCACAGAGAGTGCCATTTAAAGTTTTCTTTGGTGCTCCCTCTTGCGTCCCAGCAACTAATTTTGAGACATCCGGAGCTAAAATTACCGCAGAAGATATTCAATATCTATTTGAAAAATATAACCTAAAATTTTTAAGTGAAATGATGAATTTCCCTGGTGTAATTTATGAAGATCCTGAAGTTATAAAAAAAATTGATATTGCTCGTTTGCTTAATAAAAAAATTGACGGTCACGCACCAGGATTAATTGGCGATGGTCTCAAAAAATATGCCTCTTTAGGAATTTCAACCGATCATGAATGCTTTTCCTACGAAGAAGCTAAAGAAAAAATTAAATTTGGAATAAAAATACTTATTCGTGAAGGTTCAGCAGCCAAAAATTTCAAAAATTTATCCAAACTTCTTGCAGAAAATCCAGATATGTGTATGTTTTGTACAGACGACATTCATCCTGACGATTTTCAAAAAGGACACATTAATCTAATTGTCAAAAAAGCAATTGAAAAAGGCTTTAATTTATTCGATGTTTTACAGGTTGCCTGTATAAATCCTATCGATCACTATGGTTTGGAAGTTGGACAGCTACGTGAAGGCGATTTTGCAGATTTTATCGTAGTTGATAATTTGAGAGATTTTAATGTAAAACAAACTTATATAAACGGTAAATTAGTTGCAGAAAATGGGACTTCATTAATTGAAAAGCAAGAAATTAATAAAATCAACACATTCAAAGCCAAAAAATTAAATGAAAGCGATATAAAAATTGAACCAAAAGGCAATTTCATTCAAGTCATTAGAGCAATTGATGGCGAATTAATTACTGAAAAGTTACTTGTAAAACCAAAAACTGTTGATAACTATGTCGAAAGCGATATTGATAACGATATACTTAAATTAGTTGTTTATAATAGATATTCAGAATCAAAACCAGCAATAGGATTTATTAATAACTTTAATTTAAGAAGTGGTGCCATTGCAACAAGTGTTGTCCATGATAGTCATAATATAATAGCTCTTGGAACAAACGATAAAGATATCATTCAAGCAATAAATTCAATAATCGATTACAAAGGTGGAATGTGCGTTGTAAACGATGATTTAGAAATTTTGCCACTTCCAATTGCAGGAATAATTTCTGATAAAAGTATTGAGGAAACCTCTGAAATATATCAAAAATTGAACACAAAAGCCAAGAAACTTGGAACTAAACTTACAGCTCCATTTATGACATTGTCATTTATGGCACTTTTGGTTATACCTAAGCTAAAATTAAGCGATAAAGGTCTTTTTGATGTTGATAATTTTACTTATACTAACTTGTTTGTTTGAAATATGATAATTCCCGATGATATATTAAATTTCACATTTAAAGATGTTTACCATGGTCTTGCAGAGTGCAATGGCATTTTATATCTAAATGAAAACGGTATCGTAATTGAATACTTTGTCAAAGATAGCATTGTTGGTTTTATTAAATCAGAGGTAAAAAAAATATACTTAGAATACACAGACATTGTTACTGCCACACTTAAAAAGTCATTTTTCTCTAAGAAGTTATTAATTAAAATAAAATCTTTACATAAAATTCATAGTATTCCATTTGCTTCAGAAAATAATGAGTTAGTTTTTTCTTTAAAAAATAATAAAGATGTGATACTAACAGCTGAAACTATTTCGTCTTTCATAAATTACAAGATTTCAGAAAATAAACTTTATAATGTTGAGAATAATTTTTAAATTAGATAATGTTTTAATTGATAAAGAAATATGGAAGAAAAAGGAAAACTATTAATTGTAGATGACGAAACAGCTTTTTTGAAAATATTAAGCATAATGTTTTCTAAATATTACGATGTAAGGATAGCAGAAAGCGGCGGTGAAGCCTTACAAATACTTAAAAATGGCTTCAAAGCTGAAGTAATCCTTTCTGATCAAAGAATGCCAGGAATGAGTGGTGCTGAATTTTTAGAAAAAAGCATAGAATTTGTTCCTGATGCAACTCGTGTTATACTCACAGGTTATTCAACCCCAAAGGACATAATACCAGCGATAAATCAAGCTCACGCTTATATGTATTTGATTAAACCAGCTGATGAATTATCGCTTATTCAAGCTATAAAAATCGCTTTTGATCATTATAATAAAAACAAAAAAGTTAAGAAACAAGCAATTGAACTAAAAAAAGCTGTCGATCAACTTAAAGAGAAAAACGAAGAGTTAAAACGTTCTATTTTCGAAAATACAGAGTTGCTTAATCAAACAATACAGGCAATATCTGGAATTGCAAACTACAGTGAACGATTCTATTTTACTAATCACACTAAATTTCTTGCCGTAACGGCAAAGTTTTTTGCCGAAGATGTCGGACTCTCAAAAGAGAGAGTTAATAATATTGTGCTGGCTTCTTTGCTGCATTCAAGCATTTTAAATGGTATGCCACTTAATTTTATACTAACAGATCCCCATGATCTATCAGACGAAAAGAAAATGGAATATTTAAAGCATTTCAGATATGCTCTTGATACTATACTTAAAGTGAAAAAGTTAAAAAAATATGCTGATATAATTGCAAATATTTGGGAACATCACGATGGAAGTGGCTTCCCAGCAATGCTTTCTGGAAATTCTATCACTTTTGAAACTCAAATTATTTCTATTGTAAATCACTATCATAATAATGTTTACAGATTACAATTACATCAATTGCCACACTTGTTTGAAGTTGGTTATGTACTGCAAAGTCCTGCCGATACAAAAAAAAGGCATGAAGAAGCAATCAAATTTTTATATCGTCATGCTACTTGGTTCGATTACGATTTGTTTCATCATTTCCAAGAATTAGTACGAAAAAAATCTATCCCAACTTTAATACCAGAAAAAGAAGAATTGCGAATTGTTGATATTGATAAAGATATTAGAAATTTGATTATACCTCAAATTAATAAAAAAGTTGAAATTGAAGAAGAAGAAGCAACTGAAATTGAAACAGTTGAAACTACTAAAGGCGAAAAAATGCAGGAGAAATCAGTTTTTGTCTCCCAACTTCAACCAGGAATGATGATGGGACAGACACTATTTACTAAAAATGGCATGCTTGTTGTAAAAAATGAAACTATTTTAGATGAAGCAACTATAAAAAATATTAAGCAACTTGAAAGCACTGAAATGATCCCTTCCAAACTTACAATTCTTGTACCTATAAACAAAGGTTAATATGATTGTTATGAAATTTGGCGGAAGCTCAGTGGAAAATGCTTCTGCTATGTTGAATGTTTTTAAAATTGTATCATCAGAAAAAAGAAAACGAGTTGTTGTGCTTTCAGCTTGCAAAGGTATCACAGATTTACTTTTAGATATTTCCAAAATTGCTTTACATAATTTGAATGAAGCTATTGACAAAATTGAAAAAATCAAACTACATCATCAGAAAATTATCGATGATTTAATCGATAATGAACATAGACAAAATGTCTATGATGAAGTTTTCAATATAATAAAAACATTAAAAAATTATGCAAAAGGTATTAGTTACATACAAGAACTGACACCTAAAATGCAGGATTTTTTTATTTCATTTGGTGAAAAGTTATCAACAATTTTATTTTATTACTTAACGCAACAGAACAATTTAAATTCTTTCCTTATTAATTCTGAAGATATAATTAAAACTAATGATAATTATGGTAATGCTTTACCAGATTTTACTGAAATTAGATCATTAGCCAATCTTTATTTGATCCCTTTATTTCAAAAATTTGATATAATCATAGCACAAGGGTTCATTGGCTCGGACAAATTAGGTAATACAACAACATTAGGTCGAGGTGGTTCAGACTTTAGTGCCTCCATTTATGGTTATGCAATTGGAGCAGAAGAAGTGCAAATTTGGACAGATGTAACGGGAGTTAAATCAGCGGATCCACGACTTATAAACGATGCAATCACGATCGATGAAATGAGTATCAATGAAGTGCGCGAGCTTTCTTTTTATGGAGCAAAAGTTTTACATCCAGATACAATAAAACCAGCAATAGAAGCAGGAATACCAATAAAGGTTCTTAACACGTTCTTTCCACAAGAAAAAGGAACTTTAATAAAAGATAATATTGAAACAAAAGCTGGTATAATTCATTCGATAACTGTTTTGAAAGAAATCTTTAAGTTGAATTTTTCATTTAAACCAAATATTAGTAATATTACACAATTGATGGATATTTTAGCTTCTTTACAAAATAAAAATATTAAAATACTTTCATCAGCGATTTCCGAAACATCGCTTGTTATTTTTTCGAAACTTCAAAGCGAAATATTATATAATCTTAAAGCAACTTATATAGATTATAATTTAGAAATTTCCGAGGGTGATTTAATATGTATTATTGGCAATAATTTATTGAAAAATAATAATATGACAAAAATATTTGAAAAAGTTGACAATAATCAAATAGATTTTTTACTTTTTGGTGTAAATAATCATTCAGCTTTCATATTTACTGTTGAGAATTCTGATGAAATAATCAAAAAAATACACTCGTTAATTGAGAACTAATTTTTATTTTCTTTAAGCATTTCAAAGTATTTTCTTATTAATTGCTCATAATCTTTCGTATAGTTTCTTCGAGCATTGTTTAATATTTCCTGAATATATTGGTTTTTACGTAAGTAATTTTCAAAATCAGTAGAGTTAGGGCTTCCTCTAAATATATCTTGTGCAGTACGACCTTGACGACGTTCCTCAAAATCACGATCATATATAGATTTAGTAGCATCAAGCAAACGTGAGAGAATTCTTTCTTGTTTGCGACGAGTTTCGGGAGTGATATTCCCAGATTTTATATCACGAGCAACATCTTCCATTTCTTTAGCAATTTTGTTTAGATCACCGAGTGCTAATTTATTACCGTCAGGTGAATTATTCTGCTCACGAGCTAACTCTTCAAGTGATTTCTGGGCACGTCCCTGACGGTCAGCAAGGCGTCCCATAGCAGCACGCTGCTCTTGCGAAAGAGAACCTTCGTTATTACCTGAGGCAAGTTGCTGCATAGCTTGATTTATAGCTTGCTGTTCTGCGGCAAGTTGCTGCAAACGTTGCTGGAAAGCAACACCACTACCACCTGTTTTGCCCTGCCCTTCTCCCATTCCACCAGCATCACAAGAGCTTTGCTGATTTTGCATTTGGCTTATCATAGATTGCATCTGCCCTATTGTTGAATTCATAGATTTCATCGCTTCGATTTGGGCTTTAGCCGCTTGGGACATTTGTCTGTTAGCAAGATATTCAACAGTATATCGCATTTGCATAAGTGCATTTGTCATTTCAGCGCCCATCTGTGGAGTAACTGCAAATGATTTTTCGGCAAGCTGTGCCATTGAATTAGCTATGTTTGACAAGCTTTCGAATAAATCAGCTTGTTGCTTAGCAAATTCTGGTATTTGTGTTGAATTGAAGTCTGTCTTTTGTGTTTTATCGCGCAATTGTTCCTGTTTTTTTGAAGTTTCAAGCATATCTTGCAAAGCTTTTTGCATTTTACGTTGTGCCTCTTTATTTACTTTATCGTTCATTTTTTGTTTCAATTCATTCATCTTTTGAGAAAATTTTGTAAGCTTTTGAGCAGCTTTCTTTTGGCTTGAGGAAGATTTCTTGAAATCACCTTTTTCTAATGATTTGCTTGCTTCTTGCATATCATTTTGAGTCTCTTCATAATTTAATTCGTCTCTTGCATCTTGTAAATCACCCATTGGCATTTCAGTTTCACCAATTTCTTTCATTAAATTTTCAAGTTCATTTAGTTCTCGATTAATTGATTTAAGTTCATCACTAAGTTCTTGCTGTTTTTTTGCAAGTTCATCTTTTTTAGCTTGGTCGTTTGGATTTGTATTTTGTAATTGTTTTTCTAAATTCTCTTGTTTATTTTTTAATTCATCGGCTCGTTTAGCAAGAGCGTCAGCTTTTTGTTCGGCTTGTACTCTTTTGAGAATTTTCATTGTGCGTTCTATACTGCGACGAAATTTTTCTTCATCAAATTGCATATTTTGCATAGCTTTTTGGAGTTGCTCAGGTGTCATATTCTGCAGAGCATTTTCCATTTGACGTTGAATTCTCTCAAGTTCAGGAGATCTCACTTCTTGCATAAGCTTTTGCAGTTCCATATATTTTTGTAAGGTCTCTGGTGAAAGCATATTGTTTTGCTGCATTTTATCTGTTGTTTGCGAAAGTTCCTGCGAGAGATTTTCAACTTTTTTCTGTAATTCAGCCTGCTTTTTTAAAATTTCTTCGATTTTTTTCTTTTCGTCCCAATTTAATTCTTTTTTATCCTTTTTTAGAAGCTCCCTATTAATTGCCTCCATTTCTTTTTTCAAATTTTCTGATTCTTTGGCAATTTTTTGTAATTCTTTCTCAACTTTTTCATGAACTACATCGCTTCTTTGCATCAATTCTTCTGCGGATGGCAATCGAACACTTAATACTTGAGTTCTGGCTGATTTTGGACCGTTAACAATATCATTATCAAATACTTCGATAAAGAACTCGTATTTATCTTCCTGTGTTATATATACTTTGTTGAGATCCCATACATAAGCAATATCTTGAACAGTTGAATTTGTAACCGAAAGAGGTAAATTAACCTGCCTGAAATTTTTTTCAGATGAAGAATATCTTGATTCAACAAGACGATAATTTAGTTTAAGTGAACTGAAACCGTAATCGTCACTTATAGAGACTTTTATTGGAAGAATTGCATCTTTACTTAGTTCAACATTTAAAGTTGGTGAAATTAGAGAAATAGATGGATATTCATCTTTGCCCGAAACAATAGAGTATTTAATTGGATCTGGGTTCTTCTGTCCGTCAATATCAATGATTTCAATATGATAAAAGCCATTAAAATTGCAAATAAACTTGCCATAGGCAGTTTTTTCTTTGACACTCATAGGTATAATTAGAGTATCAGTGCGAATCAGAGTATCTTTCTCATTTATTCTGTTTTTCTCAATAATTAAATTTGCTTTTTTGATCTGCTTATTAGAAAGGATCGAAATACTGATATTGGAGCCAGATAAAGCAGAAATATCAGCATTTTGTTCATTGAACTCCTTTGGAGATAACCCAGTATATGCAGGATATATGATTTTTCCACTAATAGAGCGTATTTCTGGCAGATCAACAACCTTTATATTGCCAAGTTTAGTTATTACGTTTGTCGAGAGCCATTCAGCAGAAGCATAAAAAAGTAAATTAGTTTTTGTTGCGGCAATTGAGTAGATATAGGTATTTCCACTATCCAAACGTAACGAGTATTCATCATAATTTTTTTGTTTTTCTTCTTTAATAAGTAGCTTAATTGTTTCAGGTGCCTGCCCAATTGCTTTGATTCGAATGAAAGCAGGTTTACCACGAAGTATGGTTTGATTTTCATCTAATAAAATTAGTTTAAATGGAGGAGGTGGTAAATAGGTTTTGTTCCAATTAACAATTCGTTCAAGTGCAAATCCAAATGAGTTATTAAATGAAAAGAATGTTATTAAAAAGATAAAAAGACTAATTACAAAATTTATGAGAGAGTTTTTTAGTTTCTTTGTATCCAGAATCACATCAAAATTACGATCCTTAGCGTATGAAGTGATTTGCTCGAAGGCAGCTTCGATAAGTTCAGTGGACATACCACTTGGCTGATTGCGTTCCTGGTAAATTTGCACAGCATTACTTAGTCTGTCTTTCACATCTGGGTACTTATTCCCTACTCTCAATGCAATTAGATGCAGTGGTGGACGGCTGCGTGGCAACAAAAATCGTTCAAGTCCTGGCTTCAAGAAATAAGACAGCAACATTACTGACGAAAAAATAAAAAAACCAAATAATGTTCCACGAAATATTGTATCACCATTGGCGAAAGTTTCAATTAAACCGAGTATAAAAAAAATCGATATATTGATTGTAAGCGCGTTAAATAAACCCGTAAAAAGAATAATTAAACTCTCTTTTCTGCGTGTCAATCGCAGTTTTTGAACTATTTCCTTATATATTGTGTTTTTCATATTAATCACTGAGTTAATGCATAAACAATAATATTAGTTCCCATTTTTAAGGATGCTTGACGTTTTTCAGGTGGATTTTTATGAACTTCAGGGTCTGCCCAACCATCACTAAGATTTGTTTCATAAGTATAGAAAATACAAAGTCGTCCATTATGGAAAACTCCAAAACCTTGTGGTGGCTTATTATCGTGTTCGTGAATTTTAGGTAACCCACGTTCGAAAGTAAAGTGGCTTTTATAAATAGGATGATTAAAAGGTATTTCTACTAATTCTTTATCTGGAAAAACCTTTTTTATTTCTTTTCTTATATATTCATCCAAACCATAATCATCATCAATATAGAGAAATCCGCCATTTTCAAGATATGTGCGAAGATTATTTGCTTCTCTATCTGTTAAATTGATATTTCCATGCCCTGTTAAAAATATAAATGGATACAAAAATAAGTTATCATTGGCAAGATCAACGTAAAAAAATATAGGTTCAACATTTATGTTTGTATTTTCACGAATAAATTTCAAAAGATTTACCTCAGCTGATTGGTCGTTATACCAATCTCCACCACCTGAATACTTAACACGAGCAATTTTAAATGCACTTTTTTCTTGTGAAAATATATTCTCACTAAAATTCGCAAATAACATTGCAGCAAGTATAATCAGTATTTTAAAATTTATGTTTCTCATAGCTTTGCAAATTAATAAATAATCAAAAATAATGACGCTTAAATTAAAAAAATGTTACAAAATTTATATTTACAATTACAAATTCACAAAGTATAAATTTTGTTCATAAGATGTTAGTATAAATTACAAGTTAATCATATTTTTGATTAATTAATTGCAATATTTAGTAGGAGATTTTTATGAGAAAGTTATTGATAATTTTAATATTCGTTTTGTTAAATTATTCATTTTCTATCGCAGGAACAATGATTAAAGGGAAGGTAATAAATTTTGATACCAAAAAGCCATTGGAAGATGTTACAGTAGAAATATTAAATAAAAACATTTCAACAAAAACCAATTATCTGGGTGAATTTTCCTTTGAAATTGAAAAAACTGGTGAATATAAACTTTTGTTTACAAGCCCAACACAATCACAGACAACTCGTAAGATTAAAATATCAGGCGAGAAAGAATTAAATATTATTGTGGAGATTATTTCTAAGAACTATAATTTGGGCGAAGTTGTTGTCTATGGCGCATCACGTAGAGCTGAGAAAATCACACAATCGCCTTCTGCAATAACAGTTGTATTAAGTGAAGAGCTCGAACGGAAATCACGCCAAGGGCAGATTGCTTATGCAGTTGCGGGGAACGCAGGAATTGATGTCCTCCGAAATGGTGCTAATGATTTTATCGTCAATTCACGTGGGTTTAATTCCGGACTGAACCGTCGGTTGCTTGTGCTTCAAGACGGGCGTGATGTTGCAATGCCTCTATTGGGAGCAATGGAATGGAATTCTTTTGCTTTACCAATGGATGAGTTTGAAAGTGTCGAATTCGTTCGAGGACCATCAGCTGCATTGTATGGTGCGAATGCTTTCAATGGAGTTTTACTTCTCAAAAGTCAATCTCCGAAAAATACGCAAGGTGGTAAAATTTCAGTAATTGGTGGAGACTACAATACGTATAAATTTGACTTGAGTTATGCTGGTGGTTTTGATGATATTTACTTTAAAATTAATGCAGGACATTCAAACACCCTTAATTTCGCCAACCGTCGCGACTCAGCAAGATTCCTCGAATATAAAGGTTTACCAATTGAAAAAAGAGTATTAAAACCAGATGATAGAAAAACTTATGCAAATTACGGTTCAATTCGCTTGGATTTTTATTTTGATGAAGATAAATCTTTAACTGGGGAATTCGGTTACTCACATTCAGGTAACGAAGCTTTTGTTTTTGGTTTGGGCAGAACTTTTGTAAAAGAAACCGAAAGACCATACGTTCGTCTGGCTTATAATTCAGAGAATATTAACATCCATACGCATTATATGAGTAGATTTACACCTGATACTATGTGGCTTATGGTTCCTAATGCTCCGCTTTTGGATAATTCAAAAGATTTTGTATTCGATTTCCAGCATAATTTTTATTTACTGAAAAATTTGCATTTGATATGGGGCATTACAGAACAGCTACAATTTATTAGAACTTACGGGACAAGTATTCCAAATGATGTTGATGCAAATTTCACTGGTGTATATTCACAACTTGAATTAAAAGCAACAGACAAGTTAAAACTTGTTGCCTCAGCAAGATATGATTATGCAAGCATTCATCCAGCATATTTTTCACCCAGATTTTCCATCGTATATTCTCCCTATACAGGTAATCAATTTAGATTATCTATCAATAAAGCCTTTCAGCGACCAAATTACTCCGAACTTTACCGTTTGACACCCGATGCTCCCGCTTTTTCAACTAAGACAAAAGCACCAGTTAATTTTAAAAATATTGAAAATATTATAGCTGATTCAATTGCAAAATTAAGCGGCAACCGCCCCGTGATAAATCTAAATTTAAATGCAACACGTGCTTTTGCCGTTGGAAATGATAATTTGGAGGTTGAAAAAATCATATCATACGAATTTGGCTACAAAAATACAATTTCTGATAACTTATATTTTTCTCTGGATTTGTTTTATAATAGATTAAACGATTTCATAACAAACTTCTTACCAGGCGTCAATCCAAATATTCAAAAATGGTCTCCAAATTTACCTGATAGTTTAAGTCAATATAATGAATTAGTAAAATCTATTGTTTTTTCGGAACTTTCTTCAAGAGATCGCGCAAGACTTTCCATTTTTAAAGGACAACCAACATTTATAGTATCAAATGAAAACATTGGCAAAGTCGATGAGTATGGTCTTGAATTTACAGCATTTTGGAAAATTTACAATAATTTCAGCTTAAAATTTGACTACAGTTATTTTGGATACAAAGTTATTGAAAATAAATCATCGCAACCATTGCTTCCTAATACTGCACCACATCGCGCAAACATATCTATGAATTATGTTTTACAAAATTATTTTGATGTAACAGTAGATATTAATTATTCTCACAAATTTGACTGGCTTGCAGGAACTTTCTATGGTAAAGTCCCATCTTACACAATTGTGAACCTAAATGCAGGTTACGAAATTTTAAACAATTTAAATCTTGGTATAAACGTTTATAATTTATTTAATAAAAAACATTATCAAATTTTTGGTGGGACATACATACCAAGAATTGCAACTGCAAGAATTGTTTATAAATTTTGATGAAGAAAAAAGTAGTTTATAAGTGTAGAGAATGTGGGTATAAATCACCACGTTGGTTGGGTAAATGCCCAAATTGTGAAGCTTGGAATTCTTTTGAAGAAGCTCTTGAAGAAGCAGGCGTCCAAAAACGTTCTGCTTCTTCTTGTAAAAGTAATTCATTTGTATATAAGTTGGATGAAATTTCAACAGAAAATCAATTCAGGTTTCTTACAAGAATAAAAGAACTTGATAGAGTTTTAGGTGGCGGAATTGTACCAGGTTCGGTAGTGCTTGTTGGTGGAGACCCTGGTATTGGGAAATCAACCTTGATGCTGCAAATGTGTTCTTCTATCACTGAATTTGATCCTTTGTATGTAACAGGCGAAGAATCACTTCAACAAATCAAATATAGAGCTCAAAGAATAGAAAGAATCTCAGGTGAAATAAATATTTTAGCAGAAACTAATCTTGAAATAATCGTTAATACAATAAAAAACACGCAATCAAGAATTGTTATAATTGACTCAATTCAGTCAATACATTCAGAGTTAATTGACGCTACACCTGGATCTATTGTTCAAGTGCGAGAATGCGCCAATCACTTACATCAATTAGCAAAAAAAAGCAACAAGGCAATATTTTTAATCGGGCATGTAAACAAAGATGGAGCTATCGCTGGACCAAAGATATTGGAACATCTTGTTGACACCGTGATTCAATTTGAAGGTGAAAAAACTTATTCTTATAGAATTCTAAGAGCTTTAAAAAACCGATATGGTTCGACAAACGAAATAGGCATTTTCGAAATGGCAGAGAAAGGACTTATAGAAGTAAATAACCCTTCGGAAGTGTTTCTTACAGGTAGAAATGAAAATGCATCAGGGATAACTATAGCATCAGTAATGGAAGGTAGCCGCCCTATTTTGCTTGAAGTGCAGGCACTTGTTACACCCACAAATTATGGTATGCCCCAACGTGTTTCAAATGGTTTCGACAATAGACGTCTTCAAATGATACTTGCCGTACTTGAAAAACGGCTCGGAATACCTTTCAGTCACAATGATGTATTTGTAAATATTGCTGGTGGTGTATATCTTAATGATTCATCTGCTGATTTGGCTCTCGCAATAGCTTTGATGAGCTCATACAAAGATATTCCCATAGATGCTAAAACTGTATTCATTGGCGAGATTGGACTTACTGGTGAAATACGCTCTGTAACAGCAATTGAACAACGAATTATTGAAGCTGATAAATTAGGTTTTGAACGTATTTTCGTCCCATCAAGTAGTCTAAATAAAATCTTACGCAAGTTTAATTTGAAAATAATTCCAGTTGAACGTATTTTTAATTTAATTTCATATCTTTTTTAACAAATATCATATTTTTTGTCTTAATTCGTTTCTTAGCTTTTAAGTTTTTAAAAAACTAATTTATTATGGACAATATTGACGAATTAAGAAAAAAAATTGATTTAATTGATGAAAATATAATGCATCTTTTTGTAGATAGATTTTCTATTGCTCAGGAAATTCTATCTATTAAAATACAAAATAAGCTTAATGCTGACGATTTTAAACGTGAAGATGAAATTATAAACAAATTATATGCTAAGTTTCACGAAAAAATTCCTAAATTCATTATTGAAAAGTTATATAAAACTATCTTTTCAATTTCGAAAGAAAATTTCAAGAAATCTCATCAAAATCTAACAGCATTAGAATTATTAAAATTACGACCAATAATTATTGCCGGACCTTGTGTAGTAGAATCAAGAGAACAAATTTTCAAAATAGCGGAGAGTTTATCAAGTTTAGGAATAAAGTTTTTACGTGGCGGAGCATTTAAACCACGCACAAACCCACAATCTTTTCAAGGTCTTGGAGATGAAGGCTTGAATTTTTTGCTTGATGCAGCTTGCAAATTTCAAATGTACACAGTTACGGAAATTTTGGATATCAACCAGCTCGAGCGTAATTATGATAAAATCGATTTAATTCAAGTTGGTAGCAGAAATATGTCCAGCTATGGATTTTTAAAACAAGTAGGGAAAATATCAGCAAAGGACGAAAAACCTGTAATTCTAAAACGAGGCTTTGCTGCTACATTTAATGAATTTATTAACGCTGCCGAATATATCAGGCAAGAAGGTAATCCTAATGTTCTATTATGTCTGCGTGGCATTCGCACTTTCGAGCAAATAGACTCAAAATTAAGATTTACTCCTGATATTGGCGCTATTCTTGAATTGAAGGAAAGAAGTGATATGCCGGTGATATTTGATCCATCACACTCGACTGGGGTATCGAATTATGTTTTGCCAATTGCAAAAGCTGCATTAGCTGCTGGTGCCGATGGTTTAATGATCGAATGCCATTATAATCCGCAGGAGGCGTTAATTGATGGTTTTCAAGCTATTTTACCACAAGATTTAAAGGTAATTACTGATGAAACGTCAAATTGAAATATATTTCAAAAATCAGAAAAGTACAATTTTTTTCGAATCTTTTGAAACTTTAAAAGAAATATATGCTAATAACAATATAATTTTTCTCACAGATGAAACAGTTTTCAAACTTTATCCAAAAATTTTTCATAACAGAAAAATCATAATACTCCCTATAGGCGAAAATTGTAAAAATATTGACACCGTTGTTTTTGCTATAGATAAATTAATTGAGTTTGAAGCAGATCGAGATACAGTGCTAATTGCAATAGGTGGCGGTTCGGTTTGCGATTTCACTGGATTTATTGCAAGCATTTATATGAGAGGTCTGCGTCATTCATTTGTACCAACAACTTTACTTTCTATGGTAGATGCAAGTATTGGTGGCAAGACTGCTGTTAATTTTAATAATATAAAAAACTTAATTGGAACTTTTAAACATCCCGAATATGTTTTAATTGATGTTTCTTTTTTAGATACCCTATCAGAGGAAGATTATTATTCAGGTATTGGCGAACTACTCAAAATCGCAATAATAAGCGATTCTAAATTTTTTAGTAAACTCGAAAATTTAAATTTATCTGATAGAAAAAGTATAGACTACGAAATAATGTTCCATTCGTTGAGAAAGAAATCCGAAATAGTTATACGCGATGAAGAAGATCGTGGAATAAGACATTTGCTTAATTTTGGTCACACTTTCGGACATGTTATTGAAGGCAATTACAAAATACCGCACGGACAATCAGTTCTGCTCGGGATGCTAATTGCTATGCAAATTTCTATTAAAATGAACGAATTAAGTCAAGAAGTATATGATAGAGTGTATAAAACAATAATAAAATATCTGATTTTTAGACCACACCTTGAAATTTGTGAACTTTCTAAGAAAATATCTCTCGATAAAAAACGGAGAAAGAACACTATTGATTATATCCTTCTGAAAGATATTGGCTTTCCTAAAATAGTCAATATGCGACTTGAAGACATTCATTCATTATGCCAAGAGATATGTATCGAATTATAAAATTGGCTATCGTTTATATCGATAGCCATAAATTCAAACTTATTGCAAACAAATTATCTTTCGTTTAAAACTTCTGTAACTAATTTTGCAGCATCTTTTAGATCCGTTGCTACACGGAATTGCAATCCTGATTCAAGTAAAGTTTGTTTCCCTTCTTCGGCATTGGTTCCATCAAGACGAACGATTACTGGCAAGTTAACTTGAACTGTTTTCAAAGCTTCAACAATACCATTAGCAACTTTATCGCATCTAACGATTCCACCAAAAATATTAATTAGAACTGCTTCAACGTTTGGATCGCTCATCATAATGCGAAAGGCATTTGCAATCCGTTCGACATTTGCTCCACCACCAACATCAAGAAAGTTTGCAGGAGAGCCACCTGAAAGTTTTATCATATCCATAGTTGCCATTGCAAGTCCAGCGCCATTAACCATACAGCCAACATTCCCATCAAGTTTTATATAGTTCAAATCATATTTCGATGCTTCAACTTCGAGAGGTGCTTCTTCGTTAAGGTCGCGAAGTTCAGCATATTCAGGATGACGGAACAAAGCATTATCGTCGAAAGTCATTTTAGCATCTAATAATACAAAATGATCATCATTTGTTAAAACTAATGGATTAATTTCAAGCAAATTGCAGTCTAATTCATCATAAGCTTTAACAAGTTTTGCGATAAATTTAACAAAATTTCTAAATGCTTCACCTTCAATACCTAAAGCAAAAGCCAGCCTTCTTGCTTGATATTCTTGGAAACCAATTTTGGGATTAATCCACTCTTTAATAATAAGTTCTGGTGATTCTTCGGCAACTTTTTCGATTTCCATACCACCTTGAGTGGAAGCCATAATTGTATTAACACCAAGCTGTCGGTCTAAAACAATACCAACATAGAACTCACGTGCGATCGAGCAACCTTCCTCAATAAGAACAGCATTGACTATTTTGCCACTTTGCCCTGTCTGCAAAGTAACCAATTTGTTACCGATGATTTCCTTTGAAATTCTGTATGCTTTGTCAGCTAACTGCCCATTTTTGATAATTGTTACCCCATGAAGCTGCTTATCTTCAAAAATAATTGGTTCATTTGTTTGAGCATTAACTATTGTTCCCTTCCCACGACCACCTGCATGGATTTGTGCTTTTAAGACAACTACTGGAATACCTTGAGACTCAAATAAATCCCAAGTTAATTTTCCAACTTCTTCAGCAGAAAATGCAACAGCATTTTTAAGAATAGGTAAATCGTATTTTTTTAGTAACTCTTTTGCTTGATACTCGTGAATTTTCATAAAAACCTCTATTTTTTAATTAATTTATTCAATAAAAGTCATTTATTAATCGTATTAACAATGTTTTTATTTTGCTAAAAAAGATATTAATGTTAAGTTAAAACTTAAACTTATAAAGGTAAACAATCAATATGAAAAAAGAAATTTCTGAAAGTCAAATGCTAATAAAACTTACTGAACTAATAAAAAAGAAGAAAGGCAAAATCAACCCCTATGAAGTTGCCCTCGAAACTGGCTTCTCCATTGATGATATAAATGACGGGTTTAAAAGACTGCTCGAAATTTATGAATCGAAATTACAAGCTGATATGCAAACAGGTTCAGTTGAATTCATATTTACTTATCCTTTGGTAAAACGTGGAAAAAAAACATTCAAAGAGATCGCAGCTCAAATAGCAACTAAAGCTTACGAAATATTCAAAAAAGTTTATAAAATTTCAATTGGCGTTATATTGATAGTTTACACCACGATTTTTGTTTTGCTAATATTAGCAGCTATGATAGCGGCATCATCAAGCGATAAAGATAATAGACGAAGCTTTAATCTTGGTTTCATTGTTGATATATTCTATGCAATTATTCGCGGTATGCAAATAGCTTACATAACTTCTGATATGACAACATATTATACCGATGATTCTGGATTTAGATATCGCGCTTTAAAAAAAGAACCAAAGAAAAGCTTTATAAATTCTGTTTATGATTTTGTTTTTGGACCAGAACGAGTAAAAATTGATGACTTGGCAAATGCAAGAGAAGTAATGGCATTTTTACAACAAGTTTCGAATGGCAAGTTAACAGCAGGGGCAATAGCTCTTCTTTCAGGTGTATCTATGGATGTTGCAGAAAGTAAACTGGCTGAATATGTTGGTAAATTTAAAGGTGATTTGCAAATAAATGATGATGGAACAATTGTAGCAGAGTTTTACAATTTACAAAAAGTAAGTCCCGAATTGCTCAAAGGAAAAATTGAATATTATTTTGATGAAGTTGAAGAACCATACGTGCATAACGGGAATACAACAGGCAAAAATATTGCTATTTTCTTTATGAATTTATTTAATTTGTTTGTTTCAGCTTTTGTAATGTCATCTGGCATAGATAATGCTTGGATTATAATATTTTTGGGCGTTTTCCCATTTGTTTTTTCGTTGCTCTTCTTTTTGATTCCACTTGTAAGATTACTAATTGTCAGATATTTGAATAAAAAACGTGAAAAAAATATAATTCGTAAAAAATTATTCAGAGCAATAGTTAAATTAAATAAAAATGCAACCGAAAAAGAAATCTTAGCAGCAGCATCAATCCCATCGAACGAATTTGATTTAGCAAAAAGCATATTAAACGAGATGGTTATAGATTATCGAGGTGAAATTGATATAAGCGAAATTGGAGAACCAATATATAAATTTGACAAACTTCTTTGTGATATTAAACTAGTAATGTAATATTCAAAAAAAATATTTTGAAAGTTTAAAAAATTATTTAAATTAAAGTTGATTGTAAATTAAATTTATTAATAGCGTTAGGATTTATTATGAGATTAATATTTTTGGGTCCTCCCGGTTCAGGAAAAGGAACACAAGCTCAAAATATATGCAAAGATTATGGCATAAAACAGATTTCAACTGGCGACATATTACGTCATAATGTAAAAATTCAAACTGAACTGGGTAAAATTGCTGCAGAGTATATGAACAAAGGTGAATTAGTTCCTGATCATTTGATTATAGATATTATCGCAAACGAACTGAAAAAACCAGATTACAGGAAAGGTTTTCTTTTGGATGGCTTCCCACGAACAATACCACAAGCAGAAGCATTAGATGGTATGCTTGCCCAAATGGGACTTAAATTGAATTGCGTGCTTGTTCTTGAAGTTCCACATGAAGAAATCATCCAAAGAATAAGCCTTAGACGTGTGGATAGAAAAACAGGTAAAATATATCATTTGTTGTTTAATCCTCCAATGCCAGAAGAAGATGTTGATTTATATCAAAGAGATGACGATAAAGAAGAAACAATACGCAGACGCTTAGCTGTATATGAATCACAAACGAAACCACTTATAAAATATTATTCATCAATGGGTTTAGCTTTCAAAATAAATGGTGTTGGTGATTTCAAGGAAGTTTATGAGCGTATCGTAAAGGTTCTGGACAGCAGACTGGAGATTTGAATTTAATATACTTCTTATAGCGTCAATATATGTCATTATAAGTTTATTATGTTTTGAGTAAGTTCTAAATGTTCATAAAAAAAGCCCTGTTTAGGACAGGGCAACCTGAGTGAGCAATCACTGCGGAATAATCCTTTTTGTGATTTGCTACATTTCAAATATAATATAAAACAATTAAATTTCCAAAAATAATTTTGAGGAAAAAATGGAAGATCTAAAACTTAAGAAAGTTCTTGGATTGGACATTGGATCCAATTCCATTGGTGCGGCATTAGTTGAAGTCCCTGAAAAAAACGAAGAATACGGCAAATTCGGTCGTATTATATTTACAACCAGCAGAATTATTTTGACCGACACAAATTTACTTATCGAACAAAGGGAAAAATTAGAAACACCTGCAAAATCAAGAACAGCTAAACGCTCGATGCGAAGACGTATCGAAAGATATAAGCTAAGACGTGCAAGGCTCACAATGGTTTTACGTCATTTAGGTTGGCTCCCACAAGACTTCCCTCCTTTTGAATCTCCGAGCAAAATTAAGAATAAATTATTCGAAATATTAAATACTCCAAAAGAACTAAGAGAACACAATATAAATTATTATTCACTTAAAATTAGTGACTTTCTGAAACCATCAGACGAAAGCATCCAAGAATTTTATCAAGAATTTGGTATAGATTACAACATAAGCAAAGAGTTCAAAAAGCTACCCGATGATTGGATTGTCTATTATCTACGTAAAAAAGGTTTACATAAAAAATTGTCCTATAGTGAATTAGCTTTAATTCTTTATATGCTAAACCAAAGACGTGGTTTTAAATCTTCAAGGAAAGATCTTAAAGATACAGAGCAAGTACCCTATGAAAAATTTGAAGAAACAATTAAAGAAAAGCCTGATAGCAAAATAGAGACAAAATTTGCTACAATTACAAAAATTGTAAAAGTTGAACCAGTCTACGATGAAGAAGGCAAGCCGAAAATATCAAAAGGCAAAACGATCTATAGAATTAACGTCGATGACGAAAGAGTTGAGCCATGGGATGATAATTTTGAAAAAGAACCAAAAATTGTAGGAAAAGAAGTTACATTAGTTGTTACAAAAAAATACGATAAAGGAAAAATCACACAACTGAAACCAAAAGAGCCAGATGAAAATAATTGGGATCTTTGCGTTGTTGCACAAGACAACAAAATGGGACTTAAACATCCAGGAGAATATTTCTTTGATGAAATACTCAGAGCTTACAAAGACAATAAACACGTAAAAATCAGGCAATACGCAGTTTACAGAGCTAAATATATAAAAGAAATTACTGAAATATGGAAAAAACAATTAGAATTAAACCCTGAGCTTGCAACTTTAAATCAAAACAAACAATTGATGGCTGAGTTGGCACAAATTCTTTATCCTGCACAATCAAAAATTAAAGCTGGGAAATATCTTGAGTTTTTGAACAATGATTTATTCCACGTGATTTTTAATGATATTATATACTATCATAGAAAACTTAAATCGCAAAAACATTTGATTAGTGAGTGTCCATTTGAACGAAGGCAAGCTATTAAAATTGATAAAAATGGTAAAAAAATTCTTTACGATATACGGGGATTAAAATGTATTCCTAAGTCTTCCCCACTTTTTCAGGAATTTGTAGCTTGGAAAAATATAAATAACCTGAAATTATATCTAATTGAAGGGAAATATGATGTTGATGTTACTGAAAAATACTTAACTGAGGATGTTAAAGAAAAATTGTTTGAAGTCTTTAAAAGAAAATCTGAGGTTAAAATTAATGATATCTTAAAAACAATAAACGAAGTTATTCCTGATAGTGTCAATTACATAAGAAATAATAAGAAAAAAGGTGAGGAATATAATGTAAGAATCAATTTAGTTAATAAAGATGGAGAGATTAAAGGAAACCAGACAGTTTCGCATTACTTGAACCTTCTATCCAAAATAACAGATAAATCAAACGATATTATAAGTGATGATGAATTTATCTATAAGCTTTGGCATTTGGAGTATTCTCAAAATGCATCGACACTGGATGATTTAAAAGAAAATCTATCAAAAGGTTTGAGAAAAATAGCAATTAATTATCCTGAAATAGTTGAAAAAGCAGACGAATTAGCCGATCTAATGTCGAAATCATCGCTTATTGGCGATAAAGATTATGGAGGATTTTCGGCGTTGGCTATAAAGAAAATGCTTATTGTTATGCGTTGTGGTAAATACTGGAAAGATCCCGATATATTAATCCAAGAATTTAAACAAAAACTTAACAATGAAACAAATAAAAAAAGAGCCAAAGAAATCACTAATTTCATCACTTTTTTGGAAAAAGTAAAAGAGCAAGCTCAAAATATCAAACAGCGAATTGATTTAATCCGCAACAGAACATTAAAAATTGAAGAAGTTGCAGATGATATCGTAAAAAAGCAAGTAATTAAATCATTTATGGAAAAGGAGAATTTAGAGGATTTTTATAAAGGTCTGAAAGAACATCAAGCAACTTACTTAATTTACGACCAACATTCAGAAAAACGTTTTCAAAAGTATCTGTCTTACGAAGATATTAGTAAATCAATCAACGAGCTTGAGAAAAGTGCTATAAAAAATCCAATCGTTAAAAGCGTTATAAGGGAAACCTTGCTTTTAATCAGAGACATTTGGGAAAAATTTGGATATATTGATGAAATACACATTGAACTGGCTCGAGAGCTTAGAGCTAGTAGCGAGCAAAGAAAGCAAATAGCTGAAAATATGAGAAATAAAGAGAAAGAACGTGAACGAGCTCGGCAAATGCTCATTGAACTTGTAAACAAAGGTTATTTCAAAAACAGTGTAATACCAAATCCTAACAGAAATGATGATATTCGGAAATTCTTAATATATGAACAACAAGTCAAAGGATTTTATAATAAACCAAAAGACAAGGAATTTCTCACTTATGCGGCTTGGCTCGAACAAAATTGCATATCTCCATACACTGGCAAAACAATTCCTCTAAGCAAACTTTTCGACGGAACTCTGTATCAACTTGAGCATATAATCCCCAGAGCTCGTTATTTCGATAATTCTCTTTCAAATCTCGTTGTTTGCGAATCATATATAAATAAGGCAAAAGGCAATCAACTTGCAGCCGTATTTATAAAAAATTCCAACGGTAGATGTAAAGATGGTGATAAATTTTATGACTTATTGACTTATGATGATTATGTGGCTCAATGTAAAAATTTGTTTTATTACAAAAATAAAGCAAAATACAAAAATTTATTAGCCGAGGAAGTCCCTGAAAACTTCATAAGTAGGCAATTAAATGATACACGTTACATAAATCGAAAGCTTGCAGAGATGCTTCGTCCTATTCCACGAGATGAACAGGGTGTAATAGTTACAACTGGTTCAATTACAGATATGTTGAAAAGAGATTGGGGCTTGGAAAGTTTATGGAAAGATATGATGGTACCAAGATTTAAACGTATGGAGCGTATTTTGGAAAATGAATTGGATAAAGATGATATTTCGGACGAAAAAAGAAAATATCTCGAAGAAAAATTGGCATTAATCAAGAAAAACTTATATTTTATTACAAAACATAATGACACAATAATTGAAGAACCTGAATTAGCACCAAACGAAAAGATTGACATTAAGCGACTTGATCATAGACATCACGCTTTGGATGCAATTGTCATAGCTTTGACAAATCGAAGACATATTCAGTTGATAAACACTATACACGCAATGGATGAATCCAAAAAGCCAAGCTATAATAATAATAATGATGATTTTGGAAAAATCTATAAGTATTTGGAAAAAGAAGATAAAATTAAATACACCTTGCCATGGATAAATTTGCCGTTTGATACCAAAAATGCATTGGATGAATGTATGGTAACCTTTAAAGCAAAGAACAAGTTTATTACAAAGCCTGTCAATAAAATTCTTAAGTGGGTTGAACAAAATGGACGTCTCGAAAAAGCATTCGTCAGTCAAGAAAAAAATCCAAGATGGATGGCTGTGCGCTGCCAAATTTTCAAAGAGCAACCCTTCGGTCCAATTTGGATTAAATATGTCGAACAAAAATCTTTAAGCGATGCAATAAAAATTGAATTAAAGCGAAAAATTGAGAAAGCAAGTCATCTTGAAGTTGGATATGTTTATGATAAACATGCACGCGAAGTAATCAAAAGATTCATTGACGAAATTACAAATGAAGTCGGCTTTCAAAAAATTGAAGATTATTCAAACTTAATTTTAAAACAAATACCTAAAAAAGGTAAAAATTATATTTTGGATGGTATCGAATATGAAAAAATTCCTGTGGCAAAATTTGAATTAAACAAAGCCAAAAGAAAAGCTCTAAGTAAAGAAATGAATATAAAATATTTGAGAGATAAAGTACCGTATTTCTTCCTTGATAAAGAAATTTTTGAAAAATATCGTGATAGTTATCCAAAAGTTTACCAAAAATATTTAAATTCACTCGAAGACAAAAAAAATACAATTGCTTATGAATTAATTTTGGAACATTTAATTCAATATAATGATGATGCATCGAAAGCATTTAGTACTGAAGGTCAAGAAGAACTCAATAAAAGAGCACTTGCCAATCCTAAATTTCAGAAAACAATTAATGCTGTTACAATTCTCGACGGCGAACTTGATAAAAAAATGCTACGCTATAATTCTTATTTTGAAACAGATACAAACGTATATTTTACAATAGCTGAAGATCCAAAAACAAAAGAAAGAACAAACAACAAAAGTATAAGAATTATTGAAGTTTTAGATAGTAAATTAAATGGCAAACCTTTGTTTGAAATAGAGGATGGTAAAAAATTATTAGTTTTCAAACCTTATGATATTGTTTATGTCCCAACCAAAGAAGAAATAGAACAAATAAAATCTGGGGCAGAAATAAATGAAGTCATCGATTGGAATAATAAAAAGAAAATCATAGAAAGATGTTATTATCTGGCTTCTACTGCTGAAAATACTTTTAAAGCAAAGATTCTAACATTTGCTAATTTCCTAATTAAACCAGAGAAAGGTTTTTCTGGCGAGGTTGGTTGGGAAAATAAAACAAAAGTTGCTTTAGATGAAGATACTGATATTGCAAAGAATTGTATAAAACTAAAAGTTAACAGATTAGGCAATTTCGAACCGATATTATGATAAAGAAAACATTATATTTCGGTAATCCTGCAAATTTGAGTTACTCCAGACAGCAATTAGTCTGGAGTAACCCAAATGCAATGAAAGAGGATGTTCACCCATTTTTAAAATTTGAAAATGAAAGAACTTTTCCGATTGAAGATATTGGTTTCTTAATTTTAGATCATCCACAAATTATAATAACAACTTATTTGCTTCAAAAATTGGCTGAAAATAACGTAATTGTGATGACCTGCGATGATAAACATCATCCAAATGGTCTTCTACTCCCATTGGTTGGGAATAATCTTCTTTCCGAAAGACATAAGATACAGGTTAAGGTAGATTTGCCAACAAAAAAAAGACTATGGAAACAAATCATTAGCGTAAAAATTTTAAATCAATCAATTGTTCTAAGAAAATTAAATAAACTTGAAGAAAGCAATAATTTAAAGATGTTGTCAGATAACGTAAAAGTTGGTGATGCTAATAATCACGAGGCAACAGCTGCAGCCTATTACTGGAACAATCTTTTTGATTTCGACTTTAAACGCGATCCAGACGGAACACCACCTAATAATTTATTGAACTATGGATATTCAATAGTACGTTCAGCTGTTGCAAGAGCAATAGTAAGCTCAGGTTTAATACCTTCATTAGGTTTACACCATCGGAATAAATACAATCCATTTTGCCTTGCCGATGATTTAATGGAACCTTTTCGACCAATAGTTGATTTCTACATTATTTCAAATTTCCCCACTTTGCAAAATATCGAGTTAGATACTGAAACCAAAAGAAAACTGCTTGAAATTTATACAATTGATGTACTTATTGATAAAGAAACAAGTCCTCTTATGATAGCTTGCAATAGAATGGCAGCGTCGTTGGTCAAATGTTTTCAGAAAAAACAAAGAAAATTATCCGTTCCACTGTTAAATGATTGATTTATTTAAAAATAAATGTTTTAATAAATCAAAATTTTGGCATATAAATTGAGTAAAAATATGAAAAAGCTTTTGGTCTAAAATGTTAGAGCGATTAAATGCATATAGAACAATGTGGCTAATGGTGCTATATGATTTGCCTACACTCACAAAAAGGCAACGAAATAATGCAAATAAATTTCGTCAAAAATTGCTCGAAAACGGTTTTACAATGTTTCAATTCAGTTCGTATATCCGTCATGTAACAAGCTACGAACAATCCGAAACACAAAAACGAAAGATACGAAGTATTATACCACCCGAAGGATTAATTGGGGTTCTGGAAATAACTGATAAACAGTTTGAAAGAATGGAGTTGTACTATTGCAAGAGCAAAGTAAAACTCCTAGATGGTCCACAACAATTAGAATTATTTTAAAAAAATCCCCCGAAATCGGGGGATTTTAATTGTTATTTGACAATTTTTTTTAAAGAAAAAATTTTGATATAAATTGTTGTTTGACAAGGAGATAAATAAGGTCTATTGTCAAATAACGTTCAAAAATAATAAATTTGTAAGCAAATCACAACT